>Ga0070697_100002506_pt1 | contig 14122 bp, 12 predicted proteins | sample KBSK1501metaG_FD_65475 | JGI IMG/M metagenome (GOLD analysis project Ga0070697, IMG submission 65475) | Corn, switchgrass and miscanthus rhizosphere microbial communities from Kellogg Biological Station, Michigan, USA - KBS K1-50-1 metaG | ecosystem: Host-associated > Plants > Roots >...
TTGACTGACCACCGCGCCTTTGATGAACGTATAAGGCTGACTCACTATTATTCCCTCGGCAGGTTTCGCAGCGGCTTCGTCCACGATCAGCTTACGGTCGCCCATGAGCTCTGTGATCGCATTCAGGATGACGTCCCGACGCGCAGCAAAGCGATAGGGGTTGGGAATAGGTGGCACTTCAGGAGTCTTGCCCTTGCCAAAATCCATGCCTCTGCCAGCGCCCGTGTCGGTCTTTGCGCTATTACTGCCGGCTGTACCGCTGTCTCGAACGCGCTCACCAGTCTTGTCGACACCCTTACCTTGCGCCCAAACCGAAACCGCGCTAAACAAAATAATCAAAGCCAGGCTTGCAAACTTCATCATGGGAAACACCTTTAGTGAATTAGTACCGCGCTGCCAAGACTGCAAGGGGAGATCGCAAAACGAGAATAGATTAACGCCTCATGAAATTCAAGGTAGACGGTCTTTTGAAAAACCTGACCGACGCAGTTACTGCGCCGCGGCTGCATCTCTTTGCTGCTCCCAATTTCGCAGTGCTCTCACACCAGCCTCAAAATCGCTGCCGTTGTTGTAAAAATTGTGCTTGCCATCATTGCGTGACGGTTCGCGGACGTAATAAATGTAATCCGTTTGGGCCGGGTTGAGCGCCGCCTCCAGCGAACTCTTGCCTGGCGCAGCGATCGGGCCGGGCGGCAGCCCTGAATGCAAGCGCGTGTTGTAAGGCGATCGCCGATCGACGTCGCTCCTGTATACCTTGCCATCGTTCCGCCATTTTCCCTCGAGCTTCGAAGCATAGATAACGGTCGAGTCAACGGACAAAGCAATTTGTTTGTTCAGGCGGTTGTAAATTACTGAAGCGATCAGCGGACGGTCTTCACTGAGCTTGGCTTCCGTTTCCACCAGTGAGGCTATCGTTACAACTTCGCGCGGAGACAGGTTCATGGCGTGCGCACGTTGTGCCCAGTCCGGCTTCCACTCTTTGCGAAAGCGTTTGACCATAATCGCAATCACTTCCGACGGTTTAGTATCAGGAGGAAAGTCGTAGGTGTCAGGGAAAAGATAACCTTCGAGATTTTTGGCCTTTGGATCCAGGTCGCTTATCAGGCTCACGTTGTCCATTAAAGGTAATGCAGAAGTAGGCTCGGCCAACCCCAGCTCCGGAATTCTGTACATGGCGTTGGCAATGTCCCATCGTGTCCAGCCTTCAACTATCGTGAGCCGCGTGAGACGTTGTTCACCTTCCTTGAGCCTGGCAAAAACGCCGAGCGGTGAAATTGGTGAAGGGAAGTCATACTCTCCAGCTTTCAATTGAGAACCGTTGGAGGTTAGCTTCAGGTAAAGCGTTAACGGTAGCTTGTGCTTAATGATCCCCTCGTCTGCCAACTTATTTATCACCGATGCTGGTGAGGAGCCACGCGGGATTTCGACATACTGCCCATGTCTTGCGTGCTTGATAGGAGTATGGAGATCCCTATAAACCCAGACTGCCGAGGCGCTCACCGCTAGTAATATCAACAAACCAATAGCCAAAAGGATACGTTTCATGTGATTTGTTTAGAGAGTTTTTAGTCCTAAAGAGTTTGCTCTGGAGGCGAAACCAGAATCCTTTTCTGATCGCTGACAAGGAAATCTCGAAGAATCACCGCCGCCGCTTCGCTATCCACCAGCGCTGAAACTTGCTCCGCCTTGTGCCCGTTGGCCCGAAGATTTTCTTCCGCTGCCACCGAACTAAGGCTCTCGTCCTGCAGGTAAACCGGAACCTTCAGCGAGCGCGCGAACTTCAAAGCCAGCGACTGGACTCCCAAAGCAGCGTCGCCCGCAGAACCATCCAGGCGCAGCGGTAAACCAATTACCACAGTTTGAGCGTCAAAGCGACGTACCAGATCGTCGACGTCGCGAAGCATTTGTTTCCAGTTGGTACGTGGAAGCGCCTCGAGGCGCTTAATCGAGATTGATAATGCATCTGAAACCGCAACGCCGACACGCTTTTCGCCCAGATCCAAAGCAATGATGGGAGCCCGAGGGGCTTCCATCGCGTTTCTGTCATCGGCTGTGGCCATAGATCGAGTTCGCCGGAGGGCTGGGGGTCAGTTGGGTAAAATCGCAAAAAGCCTTAACAAATGCCCAATAAAGTTAAGTTGCACCGTTCTCTAACCGCCTGTATGATACGACTGGCTAACGAAAAGCGCATGCTCGCAAGCGGTTTTTCACGTTTCGTTATAACGCAAAGCACGAGGTAAATAATGTCATTTCGTACGAAGTTCGCACTGATTCTTGCGTCAGCCACTTTGGCCCTTTATACGCTGGTTGGTGGCTTGCTCTCCTCGCGGGCGCAGCAGCCAGCCAACGATCCGAATGCGCAGCTGAGGATCTTTGAGAGCGTGCTGCAGCATATCCAAAATGATTATGTGGATGAACCGAATATGGAGAAAGTTCGGGCCGGCGCGCTGCGCGGTCTCGCTTACGGACTCGATCCTTATTCGACTTATCTAACGCCTGAACAAGTTCGTGAGTTTGGTAAAGACTCAAAGGACAATGAGGTTGGTATCGGCGCTGAGCTCTCTCAGGTTGCGTCTTATCTCTATGTGATCGCGCCGATGAAAGGTTCACCCGCTGACCAGGCCGGAATTCGTGCCGGCGACATCATCGAATACATCGACGCCAAAGCTACCCGAGATATTTCGCTCTACGACGCCAAGCAACTTCTGAACGGCGCCGCCGGCTCGGAAGTGAAGCTGCGCGTTCTGCGTGCGAACAGTCGTCCGCTCACGCTGACGGTGAAGCGAGGCGCATTTCGCGCGCCGGCCGCTGAGGCTCGAATGGAAGCAGGACGAATTGGTGTTTTGCGAATCAACAGTTTCGCAGCCGGAGAAGCTGCCGACGCGCGCGCCCGCCTTCAGGATCTAATCAAACAGGGAGCTCAGAAGCTGGTTGTGGATCTGCGCGGCACCGCAGGGGGTTCCATCGATGAGGCCGTGGCGGTAACTAATCTGTTTATCAAAGACGGCACTGTTGCCCAGACCTCAGGTCGAGAAGGTAAGACTCTAAAAACATTTACAGCTGACCCGAGAGCCACAATTTTTTCCGGCCCGGTTGTAGCGTTAATCGACTCTGGGACGGCCGGAGCAGCTGAAGTGGTCGCCTCTGCTTTCCTCGACCGCAGTCGCGGTCAGGTCATGGGCGAGAAGAGCTTCGGCGCCGGCGCCGAGCAGCAGCTCTTCACGTTGCGAGGCGGTGATGGCTTGTTGCTGACGACGGTCAAGTGGGCCTCTGCGACGGGGAAACCTTTTCTGGGTGAGGATCGCAGCCACTCCGGAGTGGAGCCCTCCATCAAAGTAGCGCGTCCTGAACTTGCTGACGCAATCGACCCCGAGGATCTCACTGGCAATGACGACGATCCGGGCGTAAAACCAAGTCAAGCACCGGACAAACCCCAGGTGATGCCGGAGCCCGCGGCTCCAAAAGCGCCGGTCGAGGATCTTCAAATGAAGAAAGCGCTCGAACTCCTGCGCGAAAACAAACAGCCCGCACAACGCGCCGCATAGACGCGTTTGACCGCTTAGCCCGAGAAAAGGTCAGGAGATTTTCTCCTGGCCTTTTTGCTTTTCCAGCGAACCGTCGAGAAAGCCGGCTGACGTTACAGAACAGCTCAACATCACCTTTCAAGAATGGTCTGTCCGATCATAGTTCGATATAGGACATTGAACGACTCCATATCGGGTAGTTCCCCTCAACCTTCTGAATCCCGGTTGAATCCCTATGTTGGGTTTGGATTGTAAACTCTTTGCATTTTGGGGAGTTTATTCAATGAAATGAGGATTCGTCATAGAATCTCGGCACATTAACTAATAACAATCGTTCGAGGAACACGTGTTGCTGAATTACCCAAATAGTAAGACTGGACACGTTTGAGTTAAGGAGAAACGAAAATGATAATGACAAACAAACTGCTGCCGGTTGCTCTGGTTGCCGCCCTGATTGGCGGGTCAGTCGGTGCTGTTGTAATGCACTCGAGAAGTACACCGACCACTGCTGCGCCACAGAGCACAACTGCGACCGTGCCGGCTACTGACGCACAATATCAGGCCACTGCTACTAACAGCGATTCGTTCGTTCCGGCTGAGTTCAGTTCAGCCTCCGAGCAGAGTGCCTACAAGACAGGATTCGCGGACGGTTTTCGAGCCTGTTCATCTGGTGCTGCAGGAAATCAGCTTAGCAGTGCCCCAGTCTATCGAAATGCCGGCCGCAGCTATGCGCACACCACTAGTTCGCGGACTGCTACTTCCTACTCCACCAGACCGCAAGGTCGTAGCTTCTGGCAAAAACATCGTGACAAGCTCACGGTAGCCATGGGCACCGGTGGCGGCGCGATAATCGGTGGTTTGATTGGTGGCAAGAAGGGCGCGGCGATTGGTGCGCTCGGTGGTGCCGGCGGTTCTGCTTTGTACACGTACAAGCTCCGCAATCGAAGCCGCCGCTACTAGTCAACGACGCATTGCGACGGTATAGCATGAGAGCACTCCTCTTCATCGTATCGGGCGTGCTGGTAGCAATGTTGTGGGCAGTTCCCAACGCGGGAACTGCCCCTTTCGTTGCTCACTCAGCCACTCTGGGATCGGTCCTGGATGCTCCAGCTGCGAGTCCGACGCCTCCCAAAACGGTGTCTGAACCCGAGGCTGAGGTCATCCGTGTGGAAACCGATCTGGTTAACTCACTATTCACGGCCACCGATAAAGATCGCCACTTCATAACTTCGCTTCGGGCGGCTGACATCGCAATTTTTGAGAACGACGTTGCGCAAACCATAAGTCTCTTCGAACGCGAGACCGATCGCCCACTTTCGCTCGCACTCCTCATTGACACGAGCGATTCACAAAGAGGCGTGCTGACTGACGAGAAGAATGCCGCGCGCGCATTTGTCGATTCGGTGATCCGGCCTGCCAAAGATCGAGCCGCGGTAGTTTCGTTTACCGGCGTGCCCAAAATTGAACAGGAACCAACAAACGAGTTGGCGAAGCTTCATCGAGGAATAGTGCGAGTCAAGATCGAGATATCGCCGGAGAATGAACGACGAATTGCCAACGGGGATGAACCATTGCCGAAGGAGCAGGATCCGAGCGGCTACACTGGAATCTGGGATGCGATGTGGATGACGATTGAAGATTTACTATCCAAAGCTCCCGAGGGCACCCGGCGCGCGATTGTCTTGCTTTCAGACGGCGACGATACCAGCAGCACAATCAAGAAACAAGACGTTATTGATTTTGCAGTGAAGTCTGACGTTGCGATTTATTCGATTGGCTTTCGCGATCGAGATTTCCCGGAAGGGAAGCTTGATTCAGGTGCTCTGCGAAAGATTTCTGATCGCACCGGCGGCCGCGCTTTCTTTCCTACGCAGCCCAACGAACTGCAGGCATCGTTTGCGCAGATTGATGAGGAGCTACGCTCACAATACCTGATCGGCTATTCACCGACTAACAAGAACCGTGATGGGTCCTACCGGCGCACCAGGATTGAAATCATCAACCCGGCACTGCGTCAAAACAAAGCGCAATTGTTCTATCGTCAGGGCTACTACGCGAAAACGAATTAGCCGCGACCAGTGAAGTGAAGTAACAAAGAAGGCCCTGATCGCTCGGGGCCTTCTTCATTTATTTACCACCAATACCTACTTCGGCAAGAGGCTGCATGGCAGTGGAATGAAGCCGCTAAATCCGAAGTCAGAGCCGACTGCTACGGGCTGGTCCGAGGTGACTCTGACGGTGAACGATACGTTGGTGAACCCGTCGGAGTCTGGGGCCGAGGTCGTAGGGCTGACCCAGTTCACGTCTCTGGTATGCGCGGGCAGGAGAGCTACGGTGTTGGCGCCCGTTTCACCAGGATATGTTACTACCGGGTTAGATCCTGGAATGTTCGCTCCGGCGAGATTGTTCCCGTCTCTGTCCAAAATGTTTACCGCAACATTGGCAGTAGCTGAACTTCCATTAAATACGTAGACGTCGGCTCGCGGACTTCCTCCGGAATTTGGATAACTCGCGGGCGTGCAGACCCAAACGAATGGCGGCCCGCCTGAAGAAGGTCCGGGAGGTCCCGTTGGCCCTGGAGGTCCTGTGGGTCCTGGAGGTCCGGCAGGGCCAGTGATGTTCCAGGTAATGCGCGTTTCATTGTTATGGCAAGCCTCTGCGCTGTCTACGAGTCTCAGGCCGCCGTTGCCAGGGTTTACGCAAGCTTCGAGCTCACCGGGTGCAGTCGCGGCGTATTGCACAATGGGCAGAATCAAGAGAACAAGAACAACTAACGCCAAACAGGCAAAGCCCGCCCGACGTATAAGGGTGATATTCATAGAGTCTCCTTCCGAGGCGGATAGCCGCCGGCGAATTTGAGATTTACGGGGGTGGCGAATCTAATGACGCCCACTCTGGTTGTCAAGATTTTCTCGGCTGCTTGAGCCTCCCGCGCCACACCAGAAACGTAGTCTAATATTATGAAGGCGCCGAACCGAGCTCAGAGAAGGAGCGGCCTTGTACAGAATATCCAACTGGTAGTCCGCGCAGCGGACGACTGGAAACTAGCCCAGCGATTTATCGCTGGGAAGGAAGAGGAAATTTGCGGCAGAGTCCGTGAAGCGGACGGCTGATCGAAAGCGAGGTTTGCGTATAGTTCATTCGTCCCCTTCACGGACTGCGGTTTACTTGTGACCTGATCCCAGCAGTAAACTGCTGAACTATTCTCATTCGTCCGCGTCGCGGACTTTTTATGTAAAGCTAGAGGAGCGATCATGTTCTACGCGAAGTTCATTCTGTGCCTCAGCATTCTTACTTGTCCGATAACGCTTAGCTTGTCGGCGTTAGTCGGTAGAGACTTCGACGCTGGTTTCCGTAGTGCGCCCCAGAGATCTTCAAAGGGACCATCACCAGAGAAACCTAATGCCCCACCCCCGAAACGCACAGTCATCGCGGCATCCACCGTGCTCGATGGCAAAGGCGGTGTGCTGCGCAATACTCGCATCGTGATCGAGGGCTCAAAGATTGTAGCAATCGATCCAAAAGTTGGACCGGTGGACTACGACCTGCGCGGCCTGACTGTCTTGCCGGGCTGGATCGACGCTCACGTACACATCACCTGGAGCTTCGGCAAAGACGGGAAGAATGCGGGCGCGGCAGGAACGACGCAGGAGGCCGCGTATGAATCAGCCGCGAATGCCTGGGTGACGCTGATGGCGGGCTTCACCACAGTGCAGAGCGTAGGCTCACCGACTGACATTCCTTTGCGTGAGGCGATCTTGAAAGGCACGCTTCCCGGGCCGCGCATCCTGACTGCAATCGAGCCACTGATCGGACAAGGCGAGAAGAGCGGCACGCCCGGTGAGATTCGGGCGTTCATAAGAAAGCAGAAGGAAGCCGGTGCCGACCTGATCAAGATCTTCGCGTCTCAAAGTATCCGTCTGGGCGGTGCAATGACGCTTTCCCAGGAACAGTTGAACGCAGCATGCGATGAAGCCAGGAAGCAAGGACTGCGCACACTGGTGCACGCCTACAAGGATGCTGTCCGGGCGGCGTCTATAGCCCGGTGCACCGAGATCGAGCACGGGACCATGGCTACCGACGACGATCTGAAATTGCTGGCAGAAAAGGGAACTTATCTTGATCCGCAGGCCGGACTTGTGATCGAGAATTATTTGTTGAACAAGGAAAAGTTTCTCGGGACGCCCGGCTACACCGAAGAAGGTTTTGCGGCAATGGAAAGGGTCCTGTCGTTGAACCACGCGCTGGTGCAACGAGCATTGAAGATTCCCGGATTGAAAATCGTCTTTGGCACTGACGCGCTCGCGGGTTCTCACGGGCGCAACGCGGAAGAATTCATTGATCGAGTGCGCGACGGTGGAATGGACCCAATGACGGCCATGGTCTCCGCCAACTCCCTGGGGGCAGAAGCGATGGGCATGACGGATCAAATTGGCTCGATAGCGCCAGGCTTAGAGGCAGACATCATTGGGCTCGACGGTGATCCGCTGAAGGATATCACCGCAGTTCGTCGAGTGGTCTTTGTGATGAAGGGTGGGATTGTTTACAAGAATACATCTACGAAATAGCACGAAATGACACGCGAGCGTTGTTCGTGTGGTTCGGCCAGTTCGTGGATGGTGAACTTGGTAGTGTTTAGTGTTTAGTGTTTACAGAATCACGACTTGCCAAAAGAATACAGCGCGCTTCGTGTCCGGATATAGATCCGCCCATCCGCAATAGCCGGCGTCGCAAAACACTCGTCATCCAACTCGTTCACAGTCAGTACTTCCCATTCGCCCGCTGCCTTCAATACCGATACCTGGCCGCCTTGTCCTATCAGAATTACTTTGTCATCGGCGGCGACGGGAGACGAAAAGTATTTATCAATAGCCCCGTGCAGGCGTCCTTGTTTGATGACCTTGCCGGTTGCTGGATCAAACGAGAGTAGAATGCCGCTGTCGTTAATCATGTAGAGCACGCCCTTGTACAGGAGTGTGGAAGGAACCTGCGGCACTGGCTTTTGATAGCGCCAACGGATCGCCGTCGCGGTTTGATCGCCCTGTCCGCCCATTTTGATTGCCAACAGCCCGTTCTCTGAAGCCATCATCCCGCGAAAAACTTCCCAATCCTTGTCGTTCAGCTTGTCATCTCGATTCATATCAAAAGCTTCAAACGCGTCGCGCAACATTTTGTCCATCGGCTCTGTGCCCAATGCTTCCGACTTGGCAATTTGGTGATCGCCATCCTTGTCGTATTTGGCCAGGCCTTCGCTGAAGGGAATTGTTTTGATCTGCTGTCCGGGCTGATTTTGCGGGAAGCCCCAGCCGTTAATGTACAGGTATTCACCATCGTTGCTGGCAATCGATTTCATTTCGCAAGCGAGCCCGCGAACCCACCAAACTCTTTTGCCGGTTGCCACAGAATAAGCTGAGAGCTGGAACGATTCGGGAACTACGATTTGCTTTGCGCCCTGTTTCGGTTGATAAATGATCGGCGTCGAATAGCCAGAGATAACTACGGGCCGGTCGACCCTCCAGCGTAAACGTCCGCTGTTTTTGTCGACTGCGATCATATATGAGCTCGGGTTGTCCTGATCGATTGGCAGGATTACTTTGTCATCAACGAGGATTGGCGATGCCCCAAAACCGTAGAACATATTGAACGGACCCAGCGGCAGCCGCCATCGCTCCTTGCCGGCGCCATCGTAGGAAATCAACCCAAACTCCTGGAAGAAAACGTAGACATTCGAGCCGTCGGTTACCGGGCTGGGCGAAGCAGGTCCGTTAACATTTTGCAGACGGCCCTCGCGCGCGCGCGGCACTTCGCGTTGCCAGAGGATCTTTCCTGTTTGGCGGTCGAGTGCGATGACCAGGAGCTTGTGATCCTTCTTCTCCTTGTTGGCCGCCTCGCGGTAGGCGGTGACGTAAATGCGATCCTTCGTTAGTACTGGCGACGAGTGACCGGGTGGCAAGTCCGTCTTCCATATCATGTTCTTGCCGGGCCCAAACTCGACGGGTAGATTGCTGGTTACCGAAACGCCGCTGCCGTTTGGCCCGCGAAACTGTGACCAGTCTTCGGCTAAAGCAGTGGTCAACGGCCCTAAGACAATGACTGACGCGACTAGCAATGCGGTTGCTGTGACGAAGATCCGTTTCTTTGGCGGCGACGTTCTTAGAGTTATTTTGAGCATGACACCAGTCCTGAACGAGAGTTAGCAAGTGGCGTGGATTCTAATTGATCGACGGCGGAAACAAAATGCCGTTGTGTCATTTCGCAAGTCTTTGATTAGTCGATGCTGGTCTTTGACGCCATGGTGCGCGGCAAGTTTCCGACTTGCCGCATAGCATAGTCAATTCATAGGTCTCCGACCTAGCGTCTTCCCGAGCGTCCCCAGACTATCTTATCCAGGTCAAGTCGAAGCGGTTCACCTTCCGCCGGCGCTCCTTTCCACCAGTGAGCACTGGACCAACGGTAAGCTTCCGCGCGCTCAGCCAACCCTGCGCGCACCGGATTCATATGAATGTAGTTCACCTTCTCTATAAACTTTGATTCACTGGTAACAGAAAACACATCCGAGTCATGCTGCCAAAGCGAAAAGCGGTGATTGCGTTTCCAGTCTGCGTGACGCAGCTTTCGTAGCGAGCTTTCGTAGTCTCCTTTCTTCAAGTGGTCGATCACGCGCCGTGCGACGATTCCCTTAATGTATTGAAGAACTACGGAGGGCTTCAGCGGTGCATCAGTCAACATATGAATGTGGTCGGGCATGAGCACGTACGCAAATAATAAGAAGCCGGCAGACGTTCGTGCCTCGTCGATTGCGGCGCAGGTGAGCTCCTTTATCCTATTTTTCTGGAAAATCGGTAGTCGATCCTTGCCGACTGCAGTGATGAATAGTGCTGGGGTATCTATTGAGATTCTATATGACATACTTGAAGGTCATAGACCTTCAAGAGTTTTGAGGCTCTCGGTCGGCAAGTCAAAGACTTGCCGCGCACCACGGGTCAAAGACCAAGCAAGGCCTCCGGCAAGTCAGAGACTTGCCGCACTGTAGGGTCAAAGACCATGACAAGCATCCGCTGATTCAGCATAATGGCCCCTCGGAGAAACCCATGAAAACTATTATCACTCTTCTGCTGCTGCTCTGCGTCGCCTTCGTCAATTGCCTCGCCCAAGCTCCGCCGGACCGCCAACAGTTCATCCGCGCCGAGGCGCAAGTGGTGGCGCTAACCCACGTCCGTGTAATCGACGGCACCGGCGCGGCGCCGCGCGAAGATCAAACAATCACTATCGTGGACGGCAAAATCCAATCGATAGCACCCAGCGCTGCTGCTAACGTTCCGCCAAACGCGCTAGTGCTCGATCTAAAAGACTACACCGTTTTGCCTGGCCTGGTGGGGATGCACGACCACATGTTCTTCCCGATGGGCGGTAACCCGCCGATCTACTCGAACATGTCTAGCAGTTTCCCGCGTCTCTATCTCGCACTTGGAGTCACTACGATTCGGACCACCGGCAGTGTGTCGCCGGATAGCGACCTGGAGATCAAGAAACTCATCGACACCGGCCGCATGATCGGTCCGAAGATGCACATCACTGCGCCGTATCTTGAAGGAGTCGGTTCTTTCACTCCGGTGATGCACACGCTGACGGGACCTGACGACGCTCGCCGCATGGTCAACTTCTGGGCTGATCAAGGCGCGACCTCTTTCAAGGCCTACATGAACATCACCCGGGACGAGCTGCGCGCGGTTGTGGAAGAAGCCCACAAGCGCAAGCTCAAAGTCACCGGCCATCTTTGTTCAGTTGGTTATCGCGAAGCGGCGGAGATCGGCATTGATAATCTCGAGCACGGCCTGCTCCCGGATTCGGAATTCGTAGCCGACAAAAAGCCAGATGTGTGTCCCAATGGGGTTGGCGCCAGCCTGCTTAAGCTCGATCTCAACAGCGAAGCTGCGAGAGAAACGATCCGCATCCTGGTAACGAAGAACGTCGCGATTACCTCAACGCTGCCGGTTTTCGAAGCCGGTGCACCGCTGCTGACTTCATCGCAGAAGGGAATTGGAGCTCCGGCCGCGATCATGAATCCGCGCGTGCTCAATGTGATGTCAACTGACGCGCGCGTGCGTTACCTGACGAACCGCGGGCGCGTTCCAGCCGATTCGCCTACCGCGGCTCTGGTGCGTAAGTCGATGGACTTCGAACGCGCCTTCGTCGCCGCTGGTGGTTTATTAATTGCCGGACTCGATCCGACCGGCAACGGCGGCATCGTGGCCGGCTTTGGCGATCTGCGCGAAGTCGAGCTGTTGGTCGAAGCCGGCTTCACACCCGTCGAAGCGATCCAGATTGCCACCTTGAACGGCGCCAGGTTTCTGGGAGAGGACGCGCGCGTCGGCTCGATTGCCGTCGGCAAACAAGCTGACTTGATGGTGGTAAAAGGAAATCCCGCCGCTAACATCGCCGACATCGAAAAGGTCGAGATCGTTTTCAAAGACGGCGTCGGCTACGACTCAGAGAAACTAATCCAGTCGGTGCAGGGGTTGGTGGGGATTCGTTGAGCGATATTTGTTAATAAGGAATTGTTCAACTAGTCTGCGAAGCAGGCGGAGAGAGTGTTAGCCCCAGGCGATGGCGAAGCCGAGCCTGGGGTAATGGCCAACAATTTAAAAGAGCCTGCGAAGCGGGCGACAGAATGTTCGAGGTGTTTTTGTAATGAAGAGGCCAGACTGTTTCTTGCACGGTTCATCTGTCGCCCACTTCGTGGGCTGAGACGGGTGTGGGCAGTTACCCCAGGCTCGGCTTTGCCATCGCCTGGGGCTAGCATTCTCTCCGCCAGCTTCGCCGGCTGGTTGAATCTGACATCCAATCGACTCGGTCCTGTCTAAATCAAACTACCCTGAGGATTGCAACCCCATGCCAACATGCAAGAGATTCCAGCAGATTCGATCTTCACGACGGTTACTCCCTTTGCTCAGCATTGTTTTCCTGTTCTTCATTCCTTTAGCGAGCCTCGCGCAAACACACGGGAGGGCCACTCCACCAGTTCGAATTCGTTTCACCACCGGCGCCATCAGCGCGCAGGTGCACGGACGATTCACTCCCGCGAATGAAAGAGTGCGGTATGTGATCAAAGCAAGCAAAGGCGATCACATGGTCGTGAACATCATTCCGGTTACGCCCGGATTGACGATGGCGGGCACTGTCGGCTTTCCCTCAGGCCAGGGCGATGGTGGGCCAGGCGGCATCATCATGAACTCGGACCTTGACGAGACTGGCGACTACGTTGTCGAAGTGAGTCAGCACACGATGGGATCAAATTACAAGTCAGGCAGCTTCATTCTTGAAGTCGTAATCACGCCGGCATCGTGGAAAGGGTAGCCGGGAGGGCAACCAACCGGCTGGCGCGAGGTGGTACTGACTTCACGTCTACTTCCCACCATCCATGTGCCAGCCCGGATTCACCCATTGCCCGTTGCGCAACACGAAGACTTCCGTGACGCGGCCCGAGCGGTTGATGTGCTGACCGCCGACTTCCAGCTCGTAGAGATAATTTGAGTAAACCACAGCCGTGAAGCCATAGACCTGGATTTCGGTCCTGGGAAATTCGAGCTTGACGAGCTTACCGCCATTCTTCGCAAACTGCGCGGAGCCTGCGAAAATCGTTTGCCGGTTTGACCAGTTGTTATCGTCGGCCTCGATGGCCACCGTCTCTTCAGGGATTACCTTTTCGAGTGTTGCGCGATCGCCCGCAAAGAACGCGCGCCAAACTGCTTCGCGCGCATCTAGCAAACGCTTCTTCATCTGATCCGGCAAAGGCCTGAGCGCTTGTAACTGCTCTTCGACAGACTCCGGATGGAGCGCGGTGTCGCTGCCGTTTTGGATCCACTGACCATTTTGCTTCGTATAAAAATCCGAAATCCGCAGCGCTCGATGGTACGGACCGTTCGGCGTATTCGACTCGACGTCGGCGACGAAACAAACAAATGCGGCGTCGCCTTTGAAGATCATGTCGAACTCGCGCATCTTGTAACTCTTCATGCCGTAAGGACTCTTCGGATCGACGTAGTTCCAGTCCATGTAGCCATCGACTCCCTTAATCATCGTGCGTGAACCTTCGAGGTAGCCAAGCCAGTTCTGAGCGTGCGTGGCGCGCAACGCGGCGACGTCTTTCTTAATGAAGGCTTGAAAGATGCTGTCGATGTGCGCTCGAATCGCTTCGCGATCGGCGGCGCGGTCGTCCTGAATACTCTGAGAGCTCGCGGCAGACGCGGTCGCCGTCACCAGCACCACTACAAAGGTGAAAGAGAAAAGGTGGATTCCGAAACTTCGTAGAGTCATCGACGTAACCTCCGAATTGGTTGTGTCAGGTTCGTGCATAAGAGCGAGGCAAGCCCGCCTTCCTGACCCTGAGCTGATTAGAGTTGAGGTGTGATCTAGCCAGAAAAGCACTCAACGCGCAAGAAATCGAGCAGTCCGGGAGTCTCTGGGTCGGGAAGGCGGTGTAGTGCACCCCTAAAATGACGCAAAAAGTTAAGCTAAGGTTAAAGGTTGAAGCGACGCTTCAAATTCAGCAGGCGGCAGATAACCGATAGCCGAATGAAGTCGCTTGTGATTGTAGA
>Ga0070697_100002507_pt1 | contig 14119 bp, 11 predicted proteins | sample KBSK1501metaG_FD_65475 | JGI IMG/M metagenome (GOLD analysis project Ga0070697, IMG submission 65475) | Corn, switchgrass and miscanthus rhizosphere microbial communities from Kellogg Biological Station, Michigan, USA - KBS K1-50-1 metaG | ecosystem: Host-associated > Plants > Roots >...
CAACGGTCCAGCGATGTTTTTCAAATGCTGCTCACCGATATCGGCGAATTGGGCGTCGACCTTGCCCTTGACCTGATCGTATGCGGAACGCGACAAGCAGATTCCGCCGGGTGTAGCGATTCCTTCGAGCCGCGCTGCGACATTGACACCATCGCCCAGAATGTCATCGCCTTCTACCAGGACCTCGCCGAGATTGATGCCGATTCGGTAGAGCATCCGCTGTTCCGCGAGCAGCTTGGCGTTGCGCCGGGCCATTAGCTTCTGCACTTTGATCGCGCATTCGACCGCCGCCACCACCGATAGGAACTCGATGAGCAAGCCGTCGCCCACAGTCTTGACAATCCGTCCGTCATGCTCTGCAACGATCGGTCGCAGCGCCGCTAGGTGGTCACGCAAGCGGCGCGCTGTCCCTGCCTCGTTCAGGCCCATGAGTCGGCTGTAACCAGCCACATCGGCGGCAAGGATCGCTGTAAGCCTGCGTTCGACCCGCTCGTGTGCCATGGACTGCTCTCGAGGCTACAGTTCCGCGGCACTGTAGCACGGGCTCCTCAACGACCACCGCCGATGCTCCGTCCGTTACGACTCACCCACCACCGAGCGAGAAGGCTCTGCATATTCTCGCCGCAGCGAGCCGCTGGGGAAGGAGATTCCCGGAGGCGAGTGGCTGGTCGACTACAAGACGTTCCCCATCTGCTCGCCGACGCTCCTGCGCGACGCGACACACCCGCTGGGAACGCGCGCCGATCTTGCCAGCCACGTGCTTCTCAATTTCAAAACTATCGTCGTTGCGATTTTACGCCGTCGCTACGCCGTCTCCCGGACATTGGTATTCATCGTCGGCGGGGAGGTAGCGGAAATCGCGCTTATCGAACAGTCCCTGCGCTTTGTTGTTGGAGGTCTGCGGCTTCGGGACCAGAGCCGTGATTCCAGCCTGATCGCACTTCAAGTGTAAAAGCCATGATTTGATCCAACGGGCAACGTCAGATCAACTTCGCTTCACCGGCCGAGATCGGCCAATTGGAGACGTTCGAGGAAGACGCGAAAATATCGTGATAGCAGTTACCCGGTCGGGAGGTAAACCCCACCGGATCGGGTAGTAGCTCGGCAGTCGACAGCGCCGACAGCCGCGACGGCAGCATCTTCGGCGCCCGGCGCGAGTCGCGCCGTGGCTCGCTCCGCACCGCGGCCGGTACAATGGCGGTGGGTGCTGATAAACGCATGGGGTGCTAGCTATCGGCCGCGTCACCTTAAGCGATCCCTCGGCGGGCAAGGATAGGAAATCCAACGGCACGGCGCGTGATCGCGAGCAGCGTAGCACGTCTTGACTTGCCCAGACCGATGGGAAGCTGAGATGGTCAGGGGTCGCCGCGAGCCCACGGTAGCCCCAGGTGCGGATGTTTGGGGAGCGTCAGCGAGCTCGCGTCGCGTGTCCGGCGACCGCCGGTATGCGCGCCTGCCCGGCGGCGCGCTTGGCTGGCGGTCGACGCTCGGCGTTACCAAGTGATGCGTTGATCGAATTCGTAATCCGGTGCGGGCTGGGGGTCGAAGGTGCCTGGCCCGGCATCGGGCAGGTCCCGTCGCGGCGGGCCGCGGGCGGGTGCGATCCGGGGCGGCGCGACGCGTACCGCCCAGGTGCGCGTTCCCTGGCCCGGCACGCGCGTCCATGCCTGCCCCCTCGTTGAGCGTGGAGATTCAAGCGTGGGTGGCACGCGGGCCGGCGGCCATTGGCCGCTGGGATTAGGTCGTGCGGCTGAAGTGCGTTGGCCGAGTACCCGGCGGTGGCGTGGGATCGCCAGGCGCCAGTCGCCTCGTCAATGGCCACTTGCAGCGGCCGCGCCCGGCCATTCGCCTTTCGAGTCGAGTAGGCTGGAGTAGCCCCGTTTCCGCAACGTGGGTCTTGGCATTCCGCGCGCGCCGCAATACGTGCAGTGAGCAAAAGCTAGCTCCGAGCCTGGTTCGGTCCGCCGCGACGCGATCGCGAGCGGATCACTTATGGACTCCTTAACGCGCCTGCGCCCCTCACTGCCTGACGCGCCGCGGCGGACGCGAGCGGCGGTGAGGTTGATCGAGCTTCACGGCGCTCGGCGTTGCATCGACCGGCTCGCGGCCGATCCTTTCGTACTCGGAGATCACCTGAGCGCCGAGCAGGAGCACGAGTGCTGCGATCTCGACGCTGAGCAGCGTGGCGATGGCCGTGGTCAGCGAGCCGTAAACGGTCTGGATTTGCGAGAGCGTGCTGTAGTACCACACCAGCACGTGGCGCGTCAGCTCCCACAGCAGCCCGGCGGCGACGCCGCCGATCAGGGCGTGACGCAACGACAGCCGGCCGACCGGCATAACCAGATAGATCGCGGTCAACATGAGGATCTCGCCGAGCACGCCCATCAAGTACAACAGCGTCGCCGAAAGCGCGTCCAAGGTGAAGAACTCACCGAACACGGTGATATGGCGGCTGGCAAGGACTTCGAGCCTGCCCGCGACGACCGTTATGACCAGCAGGCCGACCGCCAGGAACAGAATGAACAAGTAAGGCATAGTTGCCGAGATGAGAAAATGACGGCGGCGGACGGCGACGCGGTGAAAGAAGATGACGCTCATCGCGTTTTCAAGGACCGTAAACGCGAGCGCGCTGAAGAAGAGCATCGTCCCGAGCAACACGCCGCCGAGCGTGTCGCGATGGGCAAGGAAAGTCCGCAGCTCCTCCACGAGGGCGCCGGACTGGCCGGGCACGACGAATTCCAGATATTCCCGTAGAGTCGTCAGCAATCGTGCTTCGTCGATCACGTGCGACAGTGCGATCATCACGAGGATCAGCAGCGGTATGAGCGAGAGCAGCGTGTAGTACGCCACCGCGCCGGCGAGCAGCAAGCCCTGATTGGCGCGAAAGCCCTTGAGGACGGCGCGCAGGAATGCCGCGGGATGCCGGGCGACGACGGCGACGCTGCCGCGCAACCGGACCATGCCGCCCATGGCTTCGAGCCAGGACGTCATCCCTGCGCGAGTCCCAGTGCGCGCTTGAGGTCGGCGAGCAGCACGCGGCGCAGCTGGTCCTTCTGCTCCGGCACTGGCGCGCGCAGCACCGCGGATGGATGGTAGGTCGCGATGACGGGGATACCCTCGGGGCTTACGAGCACGCGCTCCCTGGCGGCTGTGATGGCGAGCTTTTCGCCGACGACCGCCCGCAGCGCGGTGGTGCCTAGGGTCACGATAACCTTCGGGTGAATATGTTCGATCTCCTTGCGCAGCCAGATGTTGCAGGCGTCGATCTCGCGTTGCACCGGCGTCTTGTGCAGCCGCCGCTTGCCGCGAAATTCGAAGCTGAAATGCTTGACCGCGTTGGTGAGAAACGTCACCGCGGGATCGATTCCGGCTTCGCCGAGGAGATGCCGCAGCAGGCGGCCGGCCGGACCGACGAATGGGCGTCCCATGCGATCTTCTTCATCGCCGGGTTGCTCGCCGACCAGCATCAGCGGCGCGCCTCGCGTTCCTTCACCCACCACCGCTTGCGTTGCCTTCTTCCACAGATCGCAGCGGCGGCAGGATTGTGGCGTATCGCCGTCGCCGCCGGGAGGGGGCGCGGCGGAGATCATGAAAGCGGCGGCGCGCCCGGCGCCTGCCGCGCGCGTCGCTCGGGCGCGATGCTCTCGGACCAGGGCTTGACCAGAATGGGCGTCTCCTGCGTCGCCGCGGCCTGGGCGCGGCCGGGAACGGCCTCCGCAGGCGCGGGCTGCGGGCGCTGGCGATACGAGCCGAACGCATGTGCGTACACCCAGGTGAATTCGGCGCCGAGGAGGAAGATCTGTGCTGAGTAGTAGACCCACAGCAACAGTACGATCAGCGACCCGGCGGCGCCAAATGCCGATGCGACCCCGCTCCTGCCGATATAAATGCCGATCAGTGACTTGCCGGCAGTAAAGAGCAGCGCGGTGACCGCCGCGCCGATCCAGACGTCGCGCCACTGTACCGAAACGCGCGGGATCAGCTTGTAGATCAGCGCGAACGCCGCGGTGACCAGGCCGAAGCTCAGCACGAAATTGATCACTTCGAGAAGAATCGCCTGGTAGCTGAACGCGGCGCCCCACCACTGGCCAAGCGCGGCGATGGCGGCGCTCATGACCAGCGACACGATGAGCAGGAAGCCGACGCCGACGATCATCCCGAACGAAAGTAGTCTCTCGCTCACGAGCCGCCACAAGCCTGGGGGCCGCGGCACCGGGGCACGCCAGATACGGTTCAACGCATCCTGCAGCTCCCCGAAGACCGCCGAAGCGCCGATCAGCAGTGCAATGACACCGACCGCGGTCGAGATCAGACCGCCCGACGGCGATTGAGCGCTTTTCAACAAAGCCTCGACGGCGCCTGCAGCTTCGCTGCCCATCAGGCCGGCGAGCTCCAAGGCGACGGCCTGTTGCGCGGCGTGGGTGTCGAAAACCAGCCCGGCAACCGCGATGGCGATAAGCAGGACCGGCGCCACCGAAAAGACCGTGTAGAACGCCAGCGCGGCGCCCATGCTTGAGGCGTAATCCTCGCCCCACGCCGCAACGGAGTCCCGGACGAGCCCCCAGATCTGCCTTGCGCCTACCCTCAACGGGCGCCGCGCGACGCGGCGCACGGCGGACGCGGGAAGGGCATCGGAGGACGGCACCGAGCGCTCCGGAGTCACAGGCATCCCGCCACCACGATATCGACCATCATCTGCCCCATGTCGCCGAAGAAAAGCCCGTTCCCACCGCCGGAGGCGTCCGAGTACGACAACCGTTTCGGGCGACGCGTTCGGATTTTCGTGCTCGCTCACCCCGCGCCCATTCATGCAAGCGACGTGCCCAGGCCGTCGCTCGGTGGGCCAAGGCACGTTGCTCAGCGAAAACCTCGACCGGAATGCGCACGCAGCGGCACCGCTGCGCCGCGACGGTCGCGATTTCAAAAGGGCCGTTGTAAATATCTCAAGAAAGAGCGGCGCAGCCGGCACAATCCGGCGGCGCCATGCACGCCCGGCGCGGCGTGTCAGCCGGCGTCCTACAGCGCTACTGCCGCCAGCCGGCCGGTGTGCTCCGCCAATAGCGGAGCATGATGAATCCGCCGATCAGCCCTCCAAGATGCGCGAAGTGCGCGACGCCTTCCTCCGTGCCCGTGACGCCGAGAAAGAGCTCCAAAACGGCGTAGACGACGACAAAGACGCGCGCAGGCATCGGAATCGGCGGGAAGATCAGGATGATCCGGCTGTGCGGAAAGTAGATGGCGTAGGCGAGCAGCAGGCCGAAGACGCCGCCCGAGGCTCCGACCGTGGGATAGACCGCGCCGCTGATCGCCGCGGTCAGGAGCTGCGCAATCGCCGCGGATACGACGCAGACAAGGTAATACGTCAGATAGCGGCGCGGCCCGAACACGCGCTCCATCGCGCCGCCGAACATATATAGCGCGAACATGTTGAACGCGATGTGCATCAGGCCGCCGTGCAGGAATGCGTAGGTCACGAGCTGCCAGGGCTGGAAGCCCGCGCCGACCGGCCACAACGCGAAGGCGGTCAGCAGGCCGGGGGCGGCGAGCAGCAGCAGGAAGACTGCGGCATTGACGGCAATCAGCAGGGCGGTGACGGGAGGCATGGCGTTAAGTTGGGGGCGGCCGGCGATGTATCCAACAGGGAATCGCCACGGCGCGTGACCCGGCTCGACGGACAAGTGAGCGATTCAGACGCCGATCGCGGCTTTGACCCGACCCCGCGTGAACGGCAGCTCACGCAGCCTTGCTCCGGTCGCGTCCGCCACAGCATTGGCGATCGCCGCCGCCGTCGGACCCTGTGCGGCTTCGCCCGTGCCGAGAAATGGCTGCCCCGGCCGGTCGATGACGTGAACCTCGACGCTGTCGGGAATTTCGGGGAAACGCAGCATCGGATAGCTCGCCCAGTCGGCACTCGTGATGCGGGTTTCGTCGAAGCTGACGGCTTCGTACAGCGTCCAGCTCGCCGCTTGCACGATGCCGCCCTCGATCTGGTTGCGGATGCCGTCCGGATTGACGGCCTGCCCGCTGTCGACCGCGCCGACCGCACGCACGAGTCGCGTCCGGCCCGTCTCGCGCACGACCTCGACCTCGACCGCGAGCGCCAGGTATGCACCCAGATTCTTGTAGCGGGCGAAGGCGAAACCCCGCCCGCGGCCTCTGGCCCGCGCATATCCCGACCAGCCGAAGCGCGTCGCTGCCGCGGCGACCGCGTCGCGCGCGCGAGCATCGTCGAGGTGACGCAGCCTGAACTCCACCGGATCCGCACCCGCCGTGCGCGCGAGCTCATCGATGAAGCTTTCGATCGAGAACACGTTCATGTACGCGCCGAGTGCGCGCAACGCGGATACGCGCACCGGCATCGCCGGAATGAAATGATGGACGACGCGCGCGTTGGGCAGTTTGTAGAGCGGAATCGCGTTGCGGTCGCCGCCGCCTTCGGGGAGCGGGATCGGCTGCGGCACCGGCTGCGCGAACGGCGTCGCGAGATGCCACGAGGGCATCAGGCTTCCTGCGTTTCCCGGTCGCGTGCTGTGCGCGTTGCTCCAGACGTCATACTCCCAGCCGACAATATTGCCGCCGGCATCGAGCGCGGCCTTGGCTTCGGTCAGCATCGCGGGTCCGTACGGCTCCCACATATGCTCCTGCTCGCGCATCCACTGCACGCGAACCGGGCGGCCCGGCAATGCGCGGGCGAGCAGTGCGGCGTCGGCGGCCGCGTCGTCGGCCGCATTGTGGCCGTAGCAGCCCGAGCCTTCGACGTGAATGCAACGAATGCGCTCCTCCGGCATGTGCAGCATTTCGGCGATCGCACGGCGCAACGGATAGACGCCCTGGCTATGCGTCCACACCGTCAGCAGATCGTCCTTGAGCCAGCCGACCGCGCAGGAGGGCCCGATCGCGCCGTGGATCTGATACGGTCGTCGATAGCTCGCCTCGAGCGTGCGCACACCCGGATTTGCACTCGCGCGTCGGTCGAGATCGACGATGGCGTTCGACGGCGTGCGCCGGAGAAACTCGTAAACCTGCGAAGGCGCGGGCAAGCTCGGGCGCTCTTCCCACACCGCGGCCGCGGCGAGTGCGCGCATGGCGACGATCGCCTGATATTCGCGCTCGGCGATGACCGCGAGATAGCTGCCGTCGCGGACCACCTTGAGCACGCCCGGAAGCTTCTGCACACCGTCGGTCGCTATCTCGCGTAGGCGCGCGCCATAACCCGGCGGGCGGACGATGCGCGCGTGCACCATGCCGGGCAGGCGCAGGTCCTGTACGTAGGCGACGCCGCCGGTCAGCTTGGCAGGGATATCTATCCGCGCAAACGGCTTGCCCATCAAGCTGTAGCTCTTCGGATCCTTGAGCTTCGATTGCGGTTGTGCGCGCACGCGCGTGAGGTCGTCCGCAACGAGCTCGCCAAAGGCAATGCGCCTCCCGTCGTCGGCGAGCACCGCACCGTCCTGCGCCTGGAGCCGATCGACGGGTACGGCGAGCCGCTCAGCCGCCCGCGCAAGGAGGATTTCGCGCACCTGCGCGGCCGCGTTCATGATCGCCGTCCCGCTGTCCTGCATCGAGCGGCTGCCGGCGGTGAAGCCTTCATCGGGCGTACGCGACGTGTCGGCGGTGATGAGGTTGATTCGTGCGGGCTGAACGCCGAGTTGCTCGGCAGCGACCTGGATCAGCGCGGTCTTGATGCCCTGACCGAGCTCGGCCTTGCCGGTGAATACGGTCACGCCGCCGTCGGCGTCGATGCGGATCCACGCATCGAGCATCGGGCTATTGCCGAGACTTCCGGGCGGTCTTGCCGCGGCCGGCGCCTGTTGTGCAAGAAGCCTTGTCGCGGGTAGCAGCGAGAAGCTCAAGATAAGCGCGCCGCCCGCGGCGAGGAAGCCGCGCCGGGAAACCTGAAGTCCGAACCGTTCGCCGCTGGTCATGAATCGGACGGCTTCGCTTGGCGCGCCGCCGCAGCGCGCATCTGTTCCGCCGCGCGGCGCACGGCGCGCAGGATGCGCATATGCGTGCCGCAACGACAGAGATTGGGCATCATGTGCCGGCGAATTTCGGCGTCCGTCGGCGACGGATTCCTTTCCAGCAGCGCCTGCGCGCGCATGATCATGCCGGCGATGCAATAGCCGCATTGCGCCGCCTGCTCATCGATGAAGGCGCGTTGTAACGGTCCGGGTTGCTCGATCGTTCCCAGTCCCTCGACGGTTTTGATCCGCCGTCCCGGCAGCACGGAAATCGGCGTGAGGCACGAGAACGTCGCCTGGCCGTCGACCATGACCGTGCACGCGCCGCACTGGCCCAGCCCGCAGCCGAACTTGGCGCCGGACAACGCGAGATGATCGCGCAACACGTACAGGAGCGGCGTATTCGGATCCGCGTCGATCGCGTGCGTGCGCCCATTGATGTTGAGCTCGATCATGGCTCGCTTTGCATGCCCTGCCGCACTTCATTCACGCGCTGCGGGATATCGGTCCAGGCGGGCCGATCGGTGAAGCGTGCGCGCAGGTAATCTACCAGAGCGATGACCTGATTGTCCGTAAGCTCGGCCGCGAAGCCGGGCATCAGGGCTCCCTTTGCGCCCGGCTCCGGCCACAGGCCTTCGAGGGTGATGTGAATCGCGTTTCGCGGGTCCGGGGCATTGAGCGAGGTCGTCAGGCCGAGAGCGACCGGTGCCGGCGATCGCGAGCTCGGATCCGCGCCATGACAGCCGGCGCAGGCGCCCGCGAACACGGTCGCGCCGTCGACCGCCGATGCCCCATTGCCGCTCGCGGCGCCACTGACTGCGCCGGCCTCGCGCTCTTTTGCGGCGGCAACCACGGCGTTGGCCGCGCCAGCCGGCGCGGATACCGGCCGCTGCATCCGCGACGCGACATAGACCGCGATCGCCCGCACATCGTCCTCGGCGGCGCCCGACAGATTGTGCACGACGGGCGCCATCGGACCCGCAGCAATACCGTGATCCTGTTCATGGCCGCGGCGCAGATAGTCGTATAGCGCATCCGCGCTCCAAGGCACGGGAGCAGGCGATGTTTCGATCAGCGACGACGCATGCCAACGCTCGACCTCGCCTCCGCCGAGATCCTGCCGCTTGTTCTCGGCGCCGAATGCGTTACGCGGCGTGTGGCAGGCGCCGCAATGCGCGAGCCCGTCGACCAGATAGGCGCCGCGATTCCAGACTGCGCTCTTGGAGGGGTCGGGCCGATACACACCCGGTTCGAAATAAAGCGCCTTCCACATTGCGATGGCGGGGCGGAACGCCGCGGGAAGGCGCAGCCGGTTCGCCGGAATCTCCGCGCGGACCGGCTCGCGTGTCATGATGAAAGCGTAGATAGCCGCGACGTCGAGCGCGGTGACCCGCGTGAAATGATCGTACGGAAATGCGGGATAGAGGTGCCGCCCTGCGCGATCGACGCCGTCGTGCATGGCGCGCAGAAAATCCTCGCTCGTCCAGCGCCCTATACCGCTATCCGGGTCGGGCGTGATGTTGGTCGAATGGATCGTGCCGAACGGCGTCGCCAGCGGGAGTCCGCCGGCGAATGGCTCGCCTCCGGGTTGCGTGTGGCAGGAACGGCAGTTGCCGACGGCGGCGAGCTCCGCGCCCTTGGCGACGAGTGCGGCGTCGAAGGAGGCCCTTTCAGGAGACGCCGGCACCGCAGCGACAAGCGGCCGATCGACCGATCCGCCCGACGCCAGAACGCCGAGTAGCATCGAGCCCGCCAGGATCATTCTTACGTTCATGTTGCGTCCTTGGACTGCCGCTGCCCGTCCGCATCGTCGACGTGCACGCGCCACCAGAGCTCGCACCGCGAACTTCGCTGCCGCAAAATGCGGACACGCCGGTTAGGACCCACACCGGCCGCGCCGCGTTCCCTGCAGCGCTAAACGGTCGGCGGCAACGCTCGTTTCATCCCGAGGGCTTGGCCGGTTCTTTGGCACCGTTGGCGCACTCCACGGTCTTGCGCCAGTATTCGTTGCCGGGTCCGTAGAAGGCGGCGAGCCTCGCCTCGACCTCGAGGCCGGCCCTGCCTGCCGCACGCATGACCTGGAGCCCGACGCAGTTCGCGGTAAGCTCGTCGGGCGTCGGCACGAGGGCATGCGCGCACTCGTGAAAGAAAATAAAGTCGTGCATCTCCGGCGGCAGCGTCTTGAGCTGCGCCTCATTCCAGATAATGCGATACCCCGAGGCGGCAGGTTCGGTGATGGCAATGCGGCCGCGCACGACGACGGGATGACCGGCGGGCGCGGCGATTTCCGCGACAGGCCCACCGCGGGCGGTGCATTGTGTCGTCGTGCCGTCGGTGAAGGTGAACGCGGTCGCATCGCGCATCGCGATCAGTGCCGCTGCGCAGAACAGCAGGCGCCAGCCTCGGCGTGGGCGCCCGGTTACAGAAAAAACGTCAAAGAGGGGGCACGAATCCATTCTTGTTGAGCGGCGATCAACGCAGGCAAGCGAAACCGCGATTCATGATGTTTCTCGGAGCGTCGCGTAAGGTACGTAGCAGCGACCTGGCGTCACGCGCGATTATAGGCGATACGGGCGCGCCGCCTGCGCCCGCCCACGCCTTAGGCGCGGCTGACGTGTTCGGCATCAACGAGGTGCGATCCTACAAAACCCTTCGCGGACCTCCTACAACGAAATCGGATTCCGGCTGATTTCGCAGTTGGCCCTGCGGCCCGACAATGCGCCCATGCAGGTTGCGCCGGGCGGGTCTGTGCTGGCTTGCTCCCAGGCATGCCCATTCGAGGTGCGCCACCTACAGGAGAACGGGCCCATGCTATCGGCCCAATTCTCTCTGCGTTCAACCGATTAATGAGGCAAACGATGAATATCATTAAGCGTTTGCTAATTCTGGCGCCTTTGGCTCTCGCTGGGCTTGACCATCCGCCGGCACACGCGACGCAATCTGAAGCGGCGCATAATGCGGCGCGGCAGAAGCATGAACAGGGATCTATTTCGTATATCTCCGGTGGGATAGGCTCGGAAGAGGCGCAGGCGATGAAGGCCGCGGCAGCGGACTATCCGCTGACCCTCGAGCTTGCTGCGGCGGGCCCTGAGCGTGACCCGTACATCGCCGATGCACGAGTGGAAATTCGCGACCTGAAAGGCAACGCAGTGCTCAACACGACAACCGAAGGACCCTTTCTTCTGGTTCGCTTGCCGTCAGGCACGTATACGCTGGACGTGGAGTGGAATGGCGCGCAGAAGCGGAAAACGGTACAGGTCGCCGCCAACAAGCGCCAGCATGTCATGCTCGAATTTCCGCGCGCGGCCGACCGCTAGCCCGCACGGGAGCCTGTGACCCTCAAGCCGCGGAAGCTATGCGGCGACGAGGTGCCCTCAGGGCATCGCCTTACGTATTACGCGACGCGTGCGCGCGCCGGCGAAGCAGCGAACCAAGCTTCCATGTCACGGCGGACGCGGAGCGCAGGCAGTGTTTCGTCCAGCGCGACGTCGCTCCACGCCAACGGCGCTCCGGCCTTCACCGCGCGAACAAGCTTCGCGCCATGCGCGAGGCCGAGCGGCAATCCGCCGAGGGCTATTGACTTCTGCGCCGGCAGAAGCTTGCCCCAAACCGTGTAACCGCCCTCCCCGTCCAGGATTTCTCCGGGCTTGAGGTCGCGCTTGGCCGTGGCGACGACGTCGGCGTTGAAGCACACGGCGGCTCCGGTCGCTTCGCGGCGAAGCCCGACGGCGGCCACCGAGATTCCGACTTCCAGGCCGATCAGATGCCAGCGCTTGTATAAGCACGCGTAGCGTCCGCTCGGATCGGTGCGCACCATGTACTCCTTGAAACAGTTCCGAATGTACTCGGTCTCGCCCTCGAACACGACGAACACACCGAAGCGGATGTCGTAGGGGATCTCGCGGCCGTCGCGGGTGAGCGACGAGATCACTTCTACCTGGCCCTTCTGGTGCAGGGTGCCGCCGTCGGCGATCGGGCGGCATACCGAAGGAATGTCATCGATCGACGCCGGCGGATACGTGAGGCCGTCGGGAGGCGCGACGAGTCCGGTCGCGTTGCACACCGCCGTACACTCGATCGCGGGTTTCGAGCCGTCGAGGAACGAATTGAACATCTTCGGATTGAGGCCGCCGATCCGCGCGTCCTCGGTGGTCAGTCCGTAGTATCCCCACACCGTCTCCGGCGTCGACTGCGCAAAATGCGGCAGCCATTTGTGGCCGCGACCGGCCGCAACGACGGAGAAGCCCGCCGCGCGTGCCCAGTCGACCAGGTCGCAGATGAGCGCGGGCTGATCGCCGTACGCCAGGCTGTAAACGACGCCCGCGTCGGCTGCGCGGCGGGCGAGCAAGGGCCCGCAAAGCGCGTCGGCCTCGACGGTCACGTTGACGACGTGTTTGCCATGGCGAAATGCGGCGAGGCAGTGCTCGACGGCGGCGATCGGATTGCCCGTGCATTCGACGATGATCTCGACCTGCGGATGCCGCACCAGCGCTTCCCAATCGTCGGACAGGTGGGTCGTTGCTTGCGCCAGCGCCGCGTCGAGCGAGGCCGCGCCGTATTGCTCGGGTTTCCAGCCGGCGCGCCCGAGATTGGCACTGGCGCCGGCTGGCGCGAGGTCGGCGATGCCAACGATGTGCACTCCCGGGGTCTTCGGCACCTGCGCGAGATACATGGTGCCGAATTTGCCGGCGCCGATCAGACCGATGCGAAGCGGTTTGCCCTGTGCCGCGCGCTCCGAGAGTTTCGCGTACAGGTTCATTCCCGCCTTGCGCTCATGCGGCCAGCGCGGGCTGCAACGCCGCGGCGGGCGTCCCGTCCCGCCACGGCAGCGGCACATCGTAATCGGTGAGCAGGCAATCGTCGGGAAGGCATTCGAGCGGCCTGAAGTCACGGTGCGCGATGTACTCGGGGCGTTTGAAGCGGCGGATGTGGTTCGACACCGCGCACAGGCTCAAGTAAACGCTCACGCGGTTCCACGGCGAAAGATTCGACGTCGACGCGTGAACGAGGCAGGAGTGGAACAGGATCATCGATCCCGGCGGGCCCTTCGGCGCAACGATGCCGCCGTGCGCAACGAGCCTCGTGATGGTGTCGTTGGGAATCGTCCACAGCGGATAGCTTGTCGTGGCGACGTCGTGCTGCGCATCGACCACGCCCACGATATGGCTACCCGGAATGAACATCAGTGGGCCGTTGAACTCGTTCACCTCGTCCAGGAAGATGGCCACGTTCATCGCCCTCGCCTCGGGCATGTCGTCGTCGCGCTTCCACGTGCCGTAGTCCTGATGCCATTGCCAGACGTCGCCGTCGAAGGCCATCTTGCCGTTGATCTTGAACTGGTGCATGTACACGACCTCGTCCAAGAGTTGCATCGCGGGCTCGACCATGCGCGGGTGGCGCGCAAGCCTGGCGAACGGGCGACTGTACAGGTGCGCGGCAAAATTGGTGCGCACCGCCTCGCGGTCCTTCTCGCGCACGTTTTCCGGGCGGTGCTGGGCGAACAGGCGGGGCACTTCGTCGCGCAACACCTGCATTTCAGTGTTCGAGAAAAGGCTCGGGAAAAAAAGGTAACCCTCGCGCTCGAAGTGCTCGACCTGCTCACGTGTCAAATGCATGTCGCCTCCTTCGCCTGGTTGGCTACTGCGGCGGAGCCGCGCTCGCCGCCGCAATGCGGCCGGGGCTTTAAGGAAGTGTACGTTCTCCGGCAGCGTTAGGGAACCGCCGGAGACTGCGGCGACCGGCGCCCCGCAGTCGGCGCCGTGGCGCGTTACTTCGCGACGTAGCGATCAGGGAATTGCTGCTTCAATTGCGCGAGCTTCGGCAGGTCGTGCATCACGATGTAAGGCTGGGTGGGATGCAGCGCGAGGTAGTTCTGGTGATACGCCTCGGCGGGATAGAACGCGGGCAAGGCGACGAGCTGCGTGACGATCGGGCTCCCGTACGCCTTCGCCTGCCCGAGTTGCTCGATGTAGGCCTGCGCGACGCGTTTCTGGTCATCGTTGGTGAAAAAGATCGCCGAGCGGTATTGCGTGCCGTAATCCGGTCCCTGCCGGTTGAGCTGGGTCGGATCGTGCGCAACCGAAAAGAAGATGCGCAAGAGCTCGCCGTACGAGACCTGCGCCGGGTCGTAGGTCACCTCCACCGATTCGGCGTGCCCG
>Ga0070697_100002509_pt1 | contig 14116 bp, 11 predicted proteins | sample KBSK1501metaG_FD_65475 | JGI IMG/M metagenome (GOLD analysis project Ga0070697, IMG submission 65475) | Corn, switchgrass and miscanthus rhizosphere microbial communities from Kellogg Biological Station, Michigan, USA - KBS K1-50-1 metaG | ecosystem: Host-associated > Plants > Roots >...
TCATGCAACGCTGGTGATTCACCGATTATATTTTCCAAGCCGTAGCGCTCATCCACCTGCTGGCGCAAATCGCGATTCTCCTGCTCAAGCTTCCGGCCTTGCAATGCTCGCGCGATCAAAATTTCCACCTTGTCGAGATTGAGCGGCTTGGTCACGAAGTCGTATGCGCCGCGCTTCATCGCCTCGACCGCAGTATCGACCGAGCCATAGGCTGTCATCATGATGCAAACCGGTGGTTGTGGCATTTTCAGGGCGCGATCAATCAACTGCATTCCATCCTCGCCCCCAAGCCGTAAATCGGTCAGCAGGAGATCAACCTGTTCGCGTTCGAGCACGCTCGTCGCACCCGCGATATTGCCAGCCACGTAGACATCGTAATCGTTCTCCAGTAAACGGCGAAGGCCATCGCGCGTATGCTTCTCATCATCGACGATGAGAATTGTGGGCTGAAGCGCATTCATGCGTGACGAGCTAGTAATTTCGCGGGTTCACGGCTTGTCAAACTATTGTGAGCAAACCGTCCGCGGTCTCTTGCTGCACCGGAGCACCGTTACCTCGGGCGAAAGCTTCTTTTTGGACCGCGGTGACGCGTTACTGACCCCGAACGTTTGTGGCCGCGGCGCTTAATCACAAACACGAGATTTGGTCTCATGGTGCCATCGGGTGCGGGAAGGTGCGCCTTCTTTAGTAGTTTGGCGCCAATCTTCTCGAGGGCCTTTTGCGATCGGAGATTATTCTCGCCAACAACGAAGAGGACGCGATCAACGAACCGAAAGGCGTGATCGAGCATGAGGGATTTCAACTCCCGATTGTACGCCCCACCCCAGAATGCTCTTTCCAGAAAAGTCCAGCCAATCTCCACTTCACGTTCAGCTGGATTGAGATTGCAGTACCTTGAGCTTCCGATGATCCTGCCCGAATTCCGCTCGATCACTGCAAAGGCACCTTTGGACTCGATGGCCCCGTCAAAAAATCTCTGAAAGACCGCTCGTTTGTGTCGGTCATTTTCCGGATGCTGTTGCCATATAAGGGGATCGCTTGCGGCGGCAAAAAGGGCATCGAAGTCCTCCAGCGTGAGCGGACGAACCTCAATCAGATCTCCTTTCAACGTCGGCTGAAGATCAAATTCCACGCCGGCATCTCCCATTGCGCACTATCGGCCGTGACATTTACCTGGCCGGTTTCTCCTTCCACCGGGCGCCGCCGAGCAACGGCAAAACGAAAAGGTTTGCCAGGATATCGACAATGCAGCCGGCGAGCACCACCAGCCCGAAGCGCTGTGTTGGCGGGAAATCGGATAGGATGAAAATGGCAAACCCGGCGGCGATGATGACGTCAGAATAGAAAATCCCGCGCCATTGCTCTTCCCGCGCTGCTACCCAGGCAGTCCACCCTTTCTTGCCGTCGCGTTGGGCGCGGCGGACTCCAAAAACAAGATGGATCATCGAATCGATGGCGATGCCGATGCAGACATTGGTGGCCGGCGCCGAGATAATATCCATCGGCACATGCAACCACCCGATGCCGCCGAGCATGCACAGCGGTACGAGAGTGAGACTCCCGATCATCGCCACTGCGCCGCGGACTGATCGGGCGACAATCCACGCAATTACAATGAACAGCAAATTCAGCCAGAAAAGGCCTGTCACCAAACTGGAAGCAACCAGCTTCGCCAGGCGCCCTTGCAAATAATAAATGCCCCCGACGAGGGCCGGCTTGAATCCGTGTTTCCGAACGACGGAACGCAAATCGTCAACGACATCGAGCCGAAGTTTGTGCCGGCGCGCTTCGACCATCCGAAGGAGGAACACCGCTTCCGTGCGGTCGTCGCTGACAAAGCTTTTGGCCACACGCGCATACTTCTTTTGCTCCATGATCTCCATCATCTTTTCGTAGCTCAGCAGAAAGGAGAACGGCGTCCGATCGCCTTCGGCCAGAAGAGTTGGAAGTGAAATCACCGTTCCAACGTCCTTGTAATTTTCCAGTGCTCCCTGCAGCGTCCACATCTTCTGGTAAGCAGCATCGGTGTTTAATTTGCTTCCGTCTGCTGCGGACACGACCAGCGTGAGCGGGTTGCAGCCGCCATTGTCGTCGACGTACTCCAGTCCCTCGCGCAGTTCCTGGTGCGGCTTGAAATAATCGAGAAGGCTCGGGTCGGTGTTCACCCGGTTCAGGCCAACCCCCAAGCCCGCGCCGACAAGAATCACGCCTAACGAAAGCAAAGGAAATCGCCGCGACCAAAATGTGTGGGGCGGCTCCTTCTCCACCAGTTTACTTTTGCGTGGCACGGCCCAGCGCAGAAACGGTGGATACATCACGTATGCGCAAACCAATGCCACCACGGCCCCGAGCACACCGCCGAATCCCAATTCGCGCAGCGGCTTCGCCTCGACGATTAATAAGCTGCCGAAGCCCAGCGATGCGCAGACCATTGACCAAAACGAAGCGGGAAATGTGATTCGACGCGCGTCGGTCGAGAGGTCGGGCGACTCCTTCCCCAAGCGGTGCCGACGGTCGGCCAGCGTCTGCCAGTTGAACGTCATGTAAACCAAATGCGATAACGCCACTACAAACACGATCGTGCCGAGGTTGACCGTCAGGATGCCAATTTTCTTGCCGAACATCGACTGTAGCAGCAGCGTCAATAAAACGGCGCTGGTGCAGGTGGAAAGCATTCCCAAAAACACCCGGCTCGATCGGAACATCGCCGCCATCGTTAGTCCAAACAGAATGATCGCCGTTAGGCTAAAATAGCGGAAATCGTGGGCCAGACTGCGCCGAAGCATTTCCACGACATAAGGCGGGCCGGCGATGTGAATTCGAAAGTCCTTTTCATCGAGCTCGTGCACAATTTGCTCAAGACGCCTGATCGGTTTCTGAAGCTCCTTGCCTTCCATGAACACAATGACATTGGTGGCCTTACGGTCTCTGGCGATCAGGAGCCGGCTCCAAAACGGGCTCGCCAGGGCGTCTTGAAAGCTCTTCGGACTAGCGGTCACGCTTTTCACGGCGCTCACCGCCTGGATTTCTTCGATCTGCTGCGTCAATCTTTGAATTCGGCTCAGGTATCGCGGGGAAGAAATATCCCTCGACGACACCGCCAGGATAACCTCCGGCCGTGAAGGGAACTGCTGCTCAATCTTTTTGGATTGGCGAAACCCAGGATCGTTAGTGGAAAAGAAAAAATTCTCGTCCACCACCGGCTTGAGATCGACAAAGACCGCCACCAGGACGAACAAGACGACGGTAATTGCGAGCATTTCCCAGTGCCCGCCTAACCAGACCGGCTTCTTACCCATGAACTCAACCATCATTCGCTTTGAAGTTGTCGGCCAGCGGGACTTTGACATTCGCAAAGCGGTGTAGAGGCGGCCGCCTGCTCGCGAACGCTTTCGGATGTCAGCCTGGGACGGACTGCCTCCACAGGGGAAAGCAAATTGACAACCAGTACCGTGCTCGCAGGCGTCCTCGCCTGCATCTCTCGCCACTTTGCAATCACACTCCCATACTCGGATGTTCCGGCCCTTCGCCACCTGATTCTCACCTACTCGCGTCGCCGTAGGCTGGGCGAACGCGGCGGATGTTTGATCGCGGCGCGTTCTGGAGGTGCTTGTGTCAAGGAGCGGTCCAAGATAAACCGGCGGTTGACACAACCGCCTCTACACATTTGCCCTCAAATCCTATGGAACCGCGCGAAAATCCGCGGCGACATCTTGTCTTGCTGATTTCACTCTTGCTGCTGTTCGTGGTCTCGCCTTTTGCCGCGACCCTCCGCTCCGGCGTCGTGGTTTTGAACGAGCTTTATGTGGCCGTGCTGATCGCGCGCCTGGTCGGCTTGCACATCGTGCATGGGATCGATTCCAAGTCGCGCGACAAGAACTGACCCCCTGCCAGAGCCGACGCTCCTGATTCGATCGAGCAAGTCCAGGCACAAGGTGCCCAACTCGCGACCAAGGGCAGAAACTGCCTGTCACCAAACCACCTGACTTAATCGACGCCAAGCCCGCCAACACCATCAGCGGCGGCTAACCACCGCCCGGCTTGCCTCTGGCATTTGACATCCGATGTCTGGCCCTGTCCGCAACGCCAGGCTGCAGTAACGCAGCGTTCCCGGCCTGATCGCGATTTAACGCCCCAGTTTCAGAGAGGCGGAAGTACTTGCCACACTTTGGCTTGTGACTGGCACCGTCGCGACAGTTATCGGCACGGGTGCCACCGTAGTCAAAACCGCGGGATTAACGCCGCTAGCAGTCGAGCTGCCCGAAACAGGAACTGTACTGGAAGACGACGCCGGCAATGCGGTGCTGGTGGCGCCACTAGTAGCGCCTGTAAGGGCCGTGCTAACGCTGCTCGCATTCGACAAGCTGGCAGGGGCAGGGGCAGTGGAGACCGCCGCCACAGTTGTGTTGGCCGGAACAGCCGACGGCGGAGGGATTGTAATTGTTCCACTGGCACTCGGCACCGTGTTGGCCAGAAGTGAGATCAGCTGTGAGCTGCTCGACACCGGGATCGAGGTAACCGTCGGAATCGCTCCTGACAGGTTGGTCGAGACAGCGCCAAGAGTGCCGCTAGTCGAGCTGAGAAGATTCCCGACTGTTGCGCCGGAAACCGAAACCGAGGCAGGCAAACCTGTGACCAGCGGGCTAACAGTGCCTGTCGCCGAGCTGAGCACGTTGTTGACAGCAATAGCCGCTGCGGCGGGAGCGATCAGCGGAAGCCCGGTGCTCCTCAAACCGGCGCCGGGCGGGTTAATGGCTGTGCCCAAAATGCCACCCGCGCTGAGGACCTGCGCTAACTGATTAGCGGAGGCAACAACCACATTGGTTCCGTGACCCATAACAAGGTTTGTCCGAACGAGATTGGTTTTAGCAAACTGTTTTGTCTGTTCTTGGATCGCGGCTTGAATGAGCGACATGCTCGGCAACGGTTCCGACCCAGGGAAATTTACGAGGCTCGAAGTCTGAACGACGTGTTGCAGGTCAACATCGATGGGATCGGGAATCTTCTTCGCGTCCGGCCGCATGATAACCATTTTGCCAGGATGAAGGACCAGCGAATCGCCAAAGACTCGATTCCGCGACAAGCGCAGGCTGCCTTCCAAAACCAGCACCTTGATGTATTGCTTTGGGACGTATTCCATCATGATGGTAGTGCCGGTGATGGCGGCAGTGACCGCTGCTGTGCGAATTTTCGCGCCGCCCAATCCCTTCGGGACTTGGAGAAGCATCGACCCCCTCTCGAGCGTCATGTCTCGTGTCCCGGTCCTGAAACTGAAGAACGTTTCCGCCCCGACGCGGGTGAGCGTATTATCCTGGAAAAGCAACTCTGATCGCGATTGCGTCCCTGTTAGAAGGCCAAGGTCGTCCTTGATGACGTCGCGGACCTCGGCGGGATGATCGCCTTTTCTCGGATCGATTACGTTGACGTGGTTAATGATTTTTGTAACTTCTGCCGAGGTAAGCGGCCCGGCAGCCGATTGATGGAGGGGAAGAACGGAGCTAACACCGATAATGACGAGATAAACGATGGTTTTGGTCATATTGATTGCGAGAATCCATATTTATTATAAATACCAGTAAATCGTCAACTAAAATCTGATGTTAAATCGCACCCCGCTCCCAAGGGTCAGAACCTCATATTCAAATGCCGGCCGGTTTGTGTCGTTCCGGGCCGCCGATATCGTCGCGTCCATGCGCAGCCATCGGGTCGCGTAGAACCCGACGGCCAGCGAAAGCGCCTGGTTGTGGTCCACCCGGCCGCCCTCGGTGTAGAACTGCGCCGCGTAGCGATAGACCAAATCGGCATCCAGGGATCGCGCGATTTGCAGATGATAACCGGCATTAACCCCGACCTGATCGCGCTCTTGGGAGCGAGGTGTCGACTTGCCCAGCATTCCGGTGACGCCCGTGGTCAGGAAATGCGACCGTCCTAAGACGAAGGTTTTTTGCCCTCCAATCGTAAACCCGTGATCCTGAAGCAGTTGATTGCCGTCAGGGTCCAGTAGCTCCGTAAAATCGTAGCGGGCAAACGCAACAATTCCCGGAGTGCGGGGGACAAGCCAGCTCAAACCCGTGCCGGCACTTATTCTTTCAAAATCCAACTCACTGGCCCGGTCATAGCGAAAAACAGACGTCGCGACCACTACTTCCCCGGCCAGCCCGCGAGAGATCGTCGGCCGCCACCCGGCTCCAACGTTCGAGGCGAGAAAAAAGTCACTTCGCCCTCCGTTAGGCGTAAGATCGACATTGCTCGTATAAAAGCCGGAGACATCCCCGAAAACGTTGAAAATGGTCGGTCGCTCCTGGCTCTTCAGAATGATTTGAGCGCCAAAACTGTTGTCACCTGAGCTCGTTGCATCACTGCCAGCACTCCCAGCCAATGCATTTCTGTTGGCATCGTAGGAGGTTGTTGCAGGTGCCGACGAATTTGTGAACAGGCGCGATTGCATGATCGATGACGCCGCCTGTTGGCCGGAAGCCACACCGATCGCGAAGAAAGACGCGGCGAACACCAGGGGGAACAGCTTCAGCGACACCTCTTAGACTTAGCAACCCACATGCCCCAAAGGATTGGAACTCGCAGCCATCGCTCCCATTCCGTCGGCATGCTTTCCGCTCCCCTCCCCGACTATGTTCCGCCGACGCGGCGTTATCGTTATTCTCCTGACCGCGCTTTGTGCCGGCGCCGCGATCTGGCCCGACCTCAACCGCCCCCTCCACTATATCCAGGCGGAATACCGGCTTCACGACGCGATCGCTCGGGCCGGACGCACTACGCCACCCAATCCCGATCTTGTCTTCCTCACGATCGACTCTGATTCAGTATCCCTGGATGAGAGCCTGGACATTAACGGGCTGTTTTCTCCCGGCGACGGCGATCCGCAGTGTCGCCGCGCTCTCGAACTTATGGCCAAAGGATGGCCGTGGAAGCGCGAAATTTACGCCATGATTCTGGAACGTCTCGCCAGTGCGGGAGCAAAGGTTGTCGCCTTTGATTGCATCTTCCCCAAGCCGACGCCAGACGACAGCGCGTTTCGGGCGGCGCTTGATCGATTCAAGCCTCACGTGGTCATCGGAAGTGAATTTGTTGCTCCAGCCGACATTGACCGATCTCGCCGCATTCCTTCAAGTCACGACCTGCCTGCGGAAACGCTCATCCCGAAAACGCGGGCACCAGATGATCGCGTCGGCTTCACGAATTTTTTTACCGGCGAAAACAAAGTTGTGCGCGCCGCGCAATTCCGGGTCGCCTTCCGGGAGCCGGAGAATTCCACCGCTACCTATCTTGCGCTCTCCGCCCGAACTGCTTCAAAAGCTGGATATTCCGAGCTCGTTCCCAACGATCTCGCCGAACATCTCATCCGCTTCACCGGCCCGCCCCGATCTGGCTTCCGGCCGCGTTCCGTCTTCGAAATTTTCGTTCCTGAGTATTGGGAACACAATTACCGGTCGGGCGAATTCTTGCGAAATAAAATCGTGCTCGTGGGAGCGGAAGGAAAATGGCAAAAGGACGAATTAGAGACGCCGTTCGGCTCAATGCCCGGTGCCGAGATCCACTTGAACGCCCTCAACGCATTGCTGCATGGCGAATTCCTGCACGAACTTCCGCCGCTTCCGAGTGCGGTTGTCGTCATTTTCGCGGCTCTCATTGGCGGCGCGGTTTGCTTCAACGTCCAATCGCCTTGGCTGCGTTTGTTGGCGCTTGGCGCGCTCGACGGCGCGGCGCCAGTTTGCGCCCTCTGGTTCTACAACCACCAGGGCCTTTATCTTCCCTGCCTGGCACCACTTCTGGCGCTCAACTCAAACGTCCTCGTCTGCCTGGTTTTCGACTTCACCCTGGAGCGAATCGAGAAAGCAAAGCTAAAATCGACGCTCGCGAAGCAGGACGAGCTCACCCACATGATCGTCCACGACCTGCGCTCGCCCCTTACCATCGTCACCGGTTACATGGGCGTGCTGAAAGAGGTGGCTGGCCCTAAACTCAGTCCGGCCGAGGCAAAATTTGTGGCCGAAGCGCAACGCGGCGCCGATAACCTGAACGAGATGATCAGTACTTTGTTGGATGTCGGACGCCTCGAGGCCGGTCAAATGCCGCTGCGATTACAGGCTGACGATGTTGCCGAGATCGCCCGCAAAGCATTGAGTCGCTTCGCGCCTGTCGCCAAAGACCGAACCCTCCGTTGTGATGCACCAGACGAACCGGTCCTGGTGAATTGTGACGCCAATGTGATTCGCCGGGTTCTGCAGAACTTGATCAATAATGCGGTGAAATTCACCAAGCCGGATGGAACAATCCGAGTAACTGTGCAACGCAGTGCGGAAAACGCGACGGTCTCGGTTGCAGACGACGGCCCGGGTATTCCCCCGGATCAACACAAACATATCTTTGAAAAATTTGGACAAACAGAGAGCGGCAGCCAACATCGACATTCGACCGGCATCGGTTTGGCCTTTTGCCGGTTGGCCGTTGAAGCCCACGGCGGAAAAATCGCCGTCCAAAGCGAACCCGGAAAAGGAAGCACCTTCCATTTTAGTCTGCCAATTTGCGATCAAGCCCCGCTAAACAAGGACCCGAACGTTAATAAGGAACGCTTGGTCGCCAAGTCCTGACGAAACTCATTAGCTTTTCGAATTCCGCAGTCCGAAATCAGAGATCCGAAATATTTCCGCCTTCAGTCCTCCTTGGCGCGTCGTAGCCTTCGCGAAGTCGGCTGAGCTCTGACTTCTAATTAGATCGCGCACTTGGAAACCTTTCTGTTGGATGCGAACGCATTTCGGCGACAAGTTCGTGATCATGCAAATGCTTCGCCGCATCCTCCCGATTTTTAGCCTGACGATTTTTGCTCTACTTCCGCAGGCTGCACGCGGAGACGAAAAGCCAATGATGAAGGCGGTCGTGGCGCACGAGTACGGCGCGCCCGACGTGCTGAAATTCGAAGACGTGCCGCGGCCGGAACCGAAGGAAAACGAAGCGCTCGTGCGCGTGATCGCGAGCAGCGTCAATCCGGCCGACCCGCTCACGCTCAGCGGCAAATATGCGCGAGAATTCGGAACACACCTGCCCCTGATCCCAGGCTACGACATCGCTGGAATCGTCGACAAAACAGGCGCGAAAGTCACGAAGCTCAAAAAAGGCCAGGCGGTTTACGGTTACCCGACGTTCGGCGGCGGCTGGGCGGAGTACGTCAATGTCACGGAAGGAGAAGTTGCCGCGAAGCCGAAGTCGTTAAGTTTTGTCGAGGCCGCCGCAGTGCCGTTGGGCGCCCTCACTGCCTGGCAATCGTTGGTGACAACGGCGCAGCTCAATGCAGGGCAAACCATTCTGATTCACGGCGGCTCAGGCGGTGTCGGCAGCTTTGCCGTGCAAATCGCCAAGGCACGTGGCGCGCGCGTCATCGCCACCGCTTCGACGGCAAACCAGGACCTTCTCAAGCAACTCGGCGCAGACGTGGCGATCGATTACAGCAAGACCAGGTTCGAAGAGGTCGCCAGGGATGTGGACGCAGTGCTCGATCCTGTGGGGAAAGAAACGCTCGGGCGTTCCTATCGTGTAGTGAAAAAGGGCGGTATTATCATGTCGTTGGTTGCGCTCCCCGATCTGGCCGAGCTTGAGAAACGCGGCATTCATGGAGCAGCCATCTCCGTTCATCCGGATGCGAAAGATCTCACCGAGATCGCGGACCTGATCGACGCCGGGAAAATCAAACCAGTGGTGACGCAAGTTCTGCCGTTGAACGATGCGATCACCGCACAACAACAAGCGGCGACGCATCACACCCGCGGAAAAGTTGTGCTCAAGATCGCCGACGAGCCAAAAAGTTGAGACAAATTGCGGATCTCGAATTGCGAATGTTCGAATAGTAACTGATTCGAACTAATATTCCCGCCTTCTGACCTCCGACCTCCGACCTCCGACCTCCCACTTCTGATCTCAGGCCCCTGAATTGTGAACCTGGAATTCCCTTCGCTTGTTGATTACGGATTAGAGCGCGCCGCGGAAATTCTGACTCGGGCGTTCGCGGATTATTTTGTGTCGATCACCTTCAATATCGGCAGCCTTCTGCAGGCGACGCGGGTGGATAGTGTCGATTTGGCCGCAAGTCGCATGTTTTTGCGAGATGGCGCGGCAGTAGGCGGAGCGCTCATCGCCCGGCGAGGCTGGACGACGCGATTGGCCGGCATGGCCATCATGCCGGAAGCGCGCCGTGCTGGCATAGGCCGCGCGGCGGTGGTGCATTTGTTGGAAGAGGCAAAGGCGCGCAATGATCAGGCGATGGTTTTGGAGGTAATCGAACAGAACACTGCCGCGGTCGAACTTTACCGTGCGTGCGGTTTCCGCGAAATCCGGCGGCTCGTCGGCTTCGCTGGTCCGCCGCCGTCAGACGGAGATGTGCCGCCGGGCTTGATCAAAGTGGATCTGCGCGAGGTGGCGCAAGCGGTTATTCGCTCCGGCCTTCGAGATCTACCCTGGCAATTATCAGGCGAAACTCTCGCCCAACTTACGCCGCCGAATATCGCTTATCGATTCAACGGCGCCTGGGTCGCATTATTGAGCCCAGCGAATCCCACGGTGACGCTGCGCGGACTAATTGCCGAGCGCGACGTGCAAGGTCTCGGCCGGGAGGCCGCACTCTTACGCGCAGTGATGGCGAAGCATGCCGACAGAAGAGAGTGGCGCGTTACCGAGATCTGGCCCGAGGAACTCGAGGACGTGATCATCCCGGCGGGATTACCTCGAAGCCCGCTGACTCAATGGCAAATGCAACGCGAGGTGTAAGTTCCAGCTGAACTTGCGCTGTAAGGTTGATCGGGCGATGAGCCGACGGCGTGGACAACGTTTCCGTTTTCTTTCTCGCTCAAGGCGAACAATCGGCCGATGCGGTCATGGCCCGGTTGACCACGTTTGTTCGAGCGGCCCGGCAAAGTCTTGATCTTGCCGTTTACGACATGCGGTTCAGTGATCCGCTGAAAGCTTCGCTCAGTTCGGCTTTACGCGAGCGCGCGGAGGCAGATGTGCAAATCCGTTTTTGCTACGACGGCGACAAACCGCCTCGGCCAGACGTAGCCGCCGGTCAGGACCCGGCCCCCGCCGGCACCGGTGCCTTTGTGCAATCGTTAGGCTACCCGTGGCGGCGCATTGCTGGAATGAAACTGATGCACAGCAAATTTGTCCTGCGCGATCGACAATCCGTCTGGACCGGCTCGACCAACATGACAGACGACGCGTTTACCTTGATGGAAAACAATATTGTCGAGATCGATTCTTCGCCGTTGGCCGATTACTTCGCCGAGGATTTCGAACAGCTTTGGGAAAAAGAAAACTTTGATAACACCGGCGATATACAGACTGTGTCGGTGCCGCTGACATTCTCCGATCAACCCGCCGAGGCGCGCGTCATGTTTTCTCCGGGCTGCGGGCTGGAGATCGATTCCGAAATCGCCAGGCGTGTCCGCTCGGCGCAACGTCGTGTCCGCATCTGCAGCTTACTGCTAAATTCAGGCACTCTGGTCACTGAGCTTGGGAATTTACTGCGTGCTGGCCGCGTGAAAATCGACGGAATCTATGATCGCACGCAAATGGCAGAGGTTTATCGGCAGTGGCAGGAAGTGCCGCAGAATCGTTGGAAAATCGGCGCGCTGACAGAGATCATCGATCGGACCGGTCTGGTCGGCAAAAATTCAACGCCCTATTCGCCGAGCGGCCCCCACGATTTCATGCACAACAAGGCGCTGGTGATCGATGACACCGTGATCACCGGCTCCTACAACTTCTCGCGCAGCGCACAATTCAACGCCGAGAACATTCTCTTTATCGATAGCGCCCCCCTCGCTGAAACCTACAGTGTTTACATCGACCACCTGATCCAGAAATACGGGCCCGCCGCCCGCTGACATCCTCTGTCCTCTGTCTTCTGTCTTCCGTCCTCTGATAGTTGAGAGGTTGAGAGTTGATTGCCTGCTCGCAAACACTTTCAGAGCTGAGAGTTTGCAGATTTTAGCTTTTCAAGCCAGCTCCCAGCTCCCAGCCCCCCCGCTTTTCTCCGACGTCTGACGTCTGACCTCCGACCTCTGATTTCGGGCATCCTGCTTGCTCAAAAACTGTCGCCGATGCCGCACGATCCCGTGTTCGATTCCGCCCAGAACCAAGCCTTGCTCGTTGTTTGCGCACGTAAAACGATCCGCACTGCCGCTATCGCCGGCATTGTGTGGGGCGTTATCAATGTCTTCATCGGCTTTAACGCCATTCAGGTAAATATTTTAAATGTCGGCCTGGTGGGCCTTGCTCTCCTGATGCTGGGGACGGGAATCCGCGCGTTGTCCAGCCCGTCGCTACAGGTTCTGTTAGGCGAGGCAATTGTCAGCGTCCTTCTGTTCGGCTGGAATGTAAGCATCGCAATTGTCAATGTCGCCATAGGTGATGCCGAAAATCTCAATTTGCCCGCATTGATCCTGCAGGCGATTGCCGCGCTGATTTTCTTCCGGCAATACATCAACCTCGGTCATTTGAAGGAGGCGATCGGCTCGGTGCATCAGGCGACGGTGAAAGAAGCATCCGCGCTCTGTAAGCTACTCTTCAGGAGGCAGCCCGAACGGTCGCCCCATATCGCGGAGGCATCAGCGAAACGTTGCCGCTTGCGATTGATGACCAACTCCGTCTTTTGTGCGCAAAAGAATCTGGCGCGCGCTTTTCACATGAGCCGCGACAATTTTCGGCAATGCATCCCGGACGTGAACCAGGAGCGGATTCGCGTCGTCGTGCGTCATCCCCTTGGCAAACTCACCTACGCCTTCAACAAAAAGAACTCCGACAAGATCAAAGGCTGGCTTGCGAAGACCGCCTCGAAGACGGCTTAACGCAGTTTGCGTCCGACTTCCGACCTCTGTCCTCTGTCCTTTGTCTTCTGACGTCCGACCTCCAACATCCGAACTGGCGCTAATCTACGAAATCCGCGATCGACCGATATTTCTGGGTGAGCTCGCGGATGCGGTGATCGTAGTGGTGAAGGTGGTGGATCGAACGGTAGATCAACCAGACGCCGAGCACGACCAGACCCAGGTTCAAGAGCAGCAGCGGCACTAGCAGAGGCATCACGGCTCCAATATTGTAATAGCGTGAGGTCGCGATAAGCACGCTCAGGACGGACAGAGGCAAAGCGAAGACGGCGATACCGGTGCGCAGGGAAGCCAGCGCAGTTCGTTTCTCAGCCAGGAGCACTTGGATTTCGCCAAGGATGAGATTGTCCAGCTTGGGTGGTTCGTCCGTTTCCATACTCATTTGCTTTCCAATCTAATCGATTCAGCACAAAACTCGGCCGAAAATCGACTTAACTCGTGGAGACCGCCTGTATCTGATCTGGCGATCCAAAGATCGCGTCTCTCGTCCTATTCCCCAACGCCGCCCGCACTCTGCCTTTGGCGATCGCTTTCTTGAATTGGTCAAAGTCGCGTTCCGTTTGTTCCGCGTAAGCCTTCGCAAACTTTGCCAGAGCGGTGTCCAGCTTGGTCGAGTTTCCGCAATAGCCCGCGATCGTACCGGCATCGCCGCTTCGCGCGTGACCCTTGGCCAGGAGCTCTCCGCACACAACCGCATATTCGCGCAGCGCCGTTCCTTTGAGATTCGTCAGATCGATTGACGCTTTGTGATCGCAAAGTTGTCGGACAAGGAAATGCCGGCCATCAATTGTGGTGTAGCCCAAAAACGGATCGGCCACCGTTTGCATTCTCTGTTGGCCTTCTGCGACACGCTGTCCTTCATGTTGGACTCGCGGCAGGCGAGAGAGATACGGCGTATAACAGGAAGGCAGTTCCTCTTTAATCTGCAGGATGAGCGGGTCCTGAATACCATTGCCGAAAAGGAGGAGGACGTAATCGCGCGTTCCCACGCTGCCTGTTCCCACGATTTTAAACGCTACATCCACCGGCTCGTAGGCCTGCAGTATCCATTGATGGCTTACGGAAACGGTCTTGCGGTAACGACCCAGAGATTCCACCACCTCACTTCGAGTCCTCATATCCACATGTCGCAATACCGGCGGACGATCATGAAAGCGATGACCGGTCCGGGGACGAGCGACTGCCAGTTTTTTTAATGTCTGTCTCGGCGTCACGCGACTTGC
>Ga0070697_100002510_pt1 | contig 14112 bp, 9 predicted proteins | sample KBSK1501metaG_FD_65475 | JGI IMG/M metagenome (GOLD analysis project Ga0070697, IMG submission 65475) | Corn, switchgrass and miscanthus rhizosphere microbial communities from Kellogg Biological Station, Michigan, USA - KBS K1-50-1 metaG | ecosystem: Host-associated > Plants > Roots >...
AATTGGCTCCTCAGGTAGGACTCGAACCTACAACCCTCCGGTTAACAGCCGGATGCTCTGCCATTGAGCTACTGAGGAGTAGAGTGGCTATACTTGCGCCCCGAGGAAGAGCGCGCACTTTCTTCGTTTATAACACGGATTACTCAGCCGAATCAAAACCCGTTGCGCCCTACCGCGCTGACCTGGCGAGCCTTACAGGCGATGTCGAATGCGGCTTAACGGACACCAACCTCAGTACCTACTCCGTGAACCTTGAACCTGGTGCTGTTGCACGCGCGAGATGGTAGGCTTTGAAAAGAAAACCAAAATTCATGCACAAACCCTGGAAGAAGTTCGCGCTGGTGTCTTTGGCGCTGGTCCTCGCCGTTGCCAACCTGAGTTGCGGCGGCGGCTCGAGCGATCCCACACCTCCTCCCCCGCCACCACCCGGCCCGGTGAATGCCGCGTTGACCCAGTTTGCCAGCGGATTTGTGGATCCTTTGGGCTTCGTCCAGATGAATGATTCCACCAACCGGTTCCTGGTGCTGGAGCAGCGCGGGACCATCCGCATCATCCAGAATGGATCGGTCGTCGCCACGCCGTTTCTCGATATCCAGGCGCGAGTCACGTTCAACGCCGGCGGAGAAACCGGACTGCTGGGAATTGCGCTGCATCCGCAATTTGCGCAAAATCGCAAGTTCTATCTCAACTACACTACCAACCGTTTAACCGGGGGCCTGCAATCGGTGATTGCCGAATATCAGGTTTCCACCACTGACCCGAACCGGGCTGATCCGGCGACAGAACGAATTCTCCTCCAGGTCAACCAGCCTTTCTCCAATCACAAAGGCGGGCAGTTGGCCTTCGGTCCTGATGGTTTTCTCTACATTGCCTTCGGCGACGGCGGCGATCAGGGCGATCCCCTGCAAAATGGCCAGAACCCGCAAACCTTGCTGGGAAAAATCCTGCGAATTGATGTGAACACCACCAGCCCGGGCAAGCAGTACGGTATTCCTCCTACAAATCCTTTCGCCTCCGGCGCCAGCGGCCAGCCGGAGGTCTGGGCATTCGGACTGCGCAACCCGTGGCGGTTTTCATTCGACACCGCCGACGGGCGGCTATTCGCGGGGGACGTGGGCCAGGATAATTTTGAAGAAATCGACATCATCCAGCGCGCAGGAAATTATGGCTGGAACATCATGGAAGGCTTGCACTGCTTCAGTCCTCCCACGGCCTGCAACCAGAGCGGCTTGTTGCTGCCGATTTTCGAATATAACCACAACGACGGCTCGTCGGCCGTCATCGGCGGATTCGTTTATCGCGGGGCCGCCATTCCCACACTGCAAGGCGCATACGTTTTCGGCGACCTCACCAGTAACAACATCTGGTTCTTGCGCGAGACATCTCCCGGCGCATGGAGCCGCACGACGTTGCTCTCCATCACACGCAACATCAGTTCCTTCGGCCAGGACCAGGCAGGCGAGCTGTATGTGCTCGATTACAACGCCGGCGTGGTCTTGAAGCTGACGCCGCAGTAGGATTTACCACCGCGAAAAGCACAGTTAAGAGGTTGCGCCGCGGATCTACGCGGATGAACACCGATTCTGCCGCGAGGTTCCCTCTGCGTTTCTCACGCGGGCCTCTGCGTTGCGTCTTTTTTCCGACGCCCTCCGCAATCAATACTCTGAACCAGCGCATTTGATACGCTTATAGAGTTGCGGAATTCGCATTTGCAAATGCAAAGAGCCGCCTCGCCGAGGTCTAACCAATGTCAGGAGTTCTCCGCTTGCTAGTGATCGCTTCCCTGCTGCTGATTGCTGTCTATGTGCTGGCCGATGATGGCGCGGCATCGCCCACCACCACTTCGGAGCCGCCGAAAGCTAAGACCGTCCCGGTGGAAGAAACTCTGCACGGCCAGAAGATCGTCGATCCCTATCGCTGGATGGAAAACGCGGACTCGCCGGAGACGCAGGAATATGTGCGCCAGCAACTGGCTCACACCCGCAGCGTGCTCGATCCGCTGCCGGGGCGCGCCAAGATCCATGCCCGCGTTGCCGAGCTGTTGACAGTCGGCACTCTGGGGACGCCGCAGGTGGGAGGCGACTACTACTTTTACAGCCGCCGTGAGGGCAATCAGAACCAGCCGGTGCTCTACGTGCGCAAAGGCGTGAATGGCGAAGATCGCGTGCTGGTAGACGTCAATAAGCTGGCGGCTGATGGCACAGTGGCGCTGGATTGGTGGTATCCCACGCGCAACGGCCAATACGTTGTTTATGGCACTTCCCCCAGCGGCTCAGAGGTCAGCACCCTCCGCATCATCGAGACGAGTACGGGAAATTTGTTGCCCGACATCATTGAGCGCACGCGTGCCGCCAGCATCGCCTGGAAGCCCGACAATTCCGGCTTCTACTACACCCGCTACCCGAAGAAAGGTGAGGTCCCCGCGGGCGAAGAGATGTACAACCGGCACGTTTTCTATCACCAGGTGGGCAGCGATTCCGCGAACGATCCTCTGGTTTTTGGCCAGGGCCGTGACCCGCAGGACTGGCCGAATGTTGGCCTCTCCGACGACGGCCGCTATCTGTTAGTGGCCGTGGAGCAGGGTTGGACCAAGATTGAACTATTCCTGCAAGACCTCGCGGCGAAGGGCTCCAAGCTGGAGCGCATCACCACCGGCAAGGACTTTCTCTACATCCCCGAAATGTACAAGGGCGACCTCTACATCCGCAGCAATGAAGACGCCCCGCGTTATCGCGTATTCAAGGCGCCGCTGGCCAATCCAGAGCGCGCCAATTGGAAAGAAGTTGTGCCGCAAGCGAGCGCGGTGCTGGCCAACAGCGACATTGTGGGCGGCAGAATTTTCGCGCACTACCAGCAGGACGCCACCTCGCGGATGCGCCTTATCGCACTCGACGGCAAACAACTCGGCGAAGTGAAGTTGCCGACGTTGGGTAATATCGAAGATCTCAGCCGCGACTACAACCTGGGCGGCGATCACGACGGCAAGGAAGCCTTCTTTGTTTTTCAGTCGTTCACCATTCCCATGACCGCCTACCGCTACGACCTGGAAACCAACCAGCTCGCCCCGTGGGCCACGGTCAAGGCGCCGGTGGATCCCTCGCCCTACGAAGTCAAGCAGGTTTTCTACAACTCCAAGGACGGCACCCGCGTGCCCATGTTTATCGTCCACCGCAAGGGGCTCAAGCTCGATGGCCGCAATCCAACCCTGCTCAGCGGCTACGGCGGCTTCAACGTGACCAATTCGCCGGTGTTCTTAAGGAGTTCCTACCTGTGGCTGGAGCGGGGCGGGGTGTACGCGCTGGCTAATTTGCGCGGTGGCGCCGAGTATGGCGAAGACTGGCATCGCGCTGGCATGCTCGCCAACAAGCAGAATGTGTTCGATGACTTTATCGCTGCCGCCGAGTACTTGATCAAGCAGAAATACACCAGCTCTGACCGGCTCGCGATCCAAGGTGGAAGCAATGGCGGATTGCTGGTCGGCGCCGTGATGACGCAACGGCCGGAACTGTTCCGTGCCGTCATCTGCCAGGTTCCGCTGCTCGATATGTTGCGCTACCAGAATTTCCAGATCGCGAAACTGTGGATCCCGGAGTACGGCTCAGCGGAAAATCCGGAACAGTTCAAGTGGCTCTATGCCTACTCGCCTTATCACCACGTGAAGCCCGGCACGCTTTATCCGGCAACGCTGATCATGACCGCCGATAGCGACACGCGCGTCGATCCCATGCACGCCAAGAAGATGGCCGCCAAGCTGCAGGCAGAGGCCAAGAACGGGCCCGATCGCCCGATTCTGCTGCGCATCGAGCCGAAAGCTGGCCACGGGGCCGGCAAACCGATCTCCAAACTGGTGGAAGAAGGAACCGATATCTGGTCTTTCCTGTTCTGGCAGATGGGGATAAAGCAGTAGTCGGTAGTCGGTAGTCGGTAGTCGGGCGTCAGGAGTCAGTGATTCAGGGGCGCGACGGTGTCGCGCCCTTTGCTTTGCTGTTTACCGTGAGTTGACCCTCGGGACTGTGAGACCGTTACCAGAATTTCTTCACCCTGGCAGCCCCTCAAAGCGTCTGTAGAATAGAACCAAGCCTGATGGCCAATATCCACGAAGAGGAAGTACTAGGGAAAGCCTATGACAGCCGGCTGATGAAGCGGCTGTTGACCTACCTGCGCCCATACAAGTGGTACGTGATTTTTGCGCTGGTGGCGATCATCATCAAGGCCGGCGCCGACGTGCTCGGTCCCTATCTGGTCAAGGTGGCGGTCGATAAATACCTTGCGCCATCACCGGCCGCCATCCATCCCATCCTCGATCGCTGGCTGAGTTCCGAGCCGTTCGCCGGAATCACCCAGATCGCGCTTTTTTATTTATTGCTGCTGGGCGGCGGTTTCGTTCTCGAGTTTGCCCAAACTTATCTCATGCAGTGGACTGGCCAGCGGGTGATGTTTGATCTGCGCAGCCAGATTTTCCGTCACCTGCAGCGCATGCACGTTGGCTTCTTCGATAAGAACCCCGTCGGCCGCCTTGTGACCCGCGTCACTACCGACGTGGACGCGCTCAACGAGCTGTTTACCGCCGGCGTAGTTGCCATCGTGGAAGACGTATTTGTTCTGATGTTGATCGTCGGCATCATGCTGTGGATGGATTGGCAACTGGCACTGATCACCTTCGCGGTGTTGCCGCCGATCTTTTTCGCGACCATGATCTTTCGCGCCAAGGTGCGCGATTCCTATCGCCGCATTCGCGTGGCCATCGCCCGCATCAACGCATACCTGCAGGAGCACGTGAGCGGGATGGTGGTGTTGCAATTGTTTAACCGCGAAAAACGCGCTTTCGACAAGTTCGAGAAAATCAACGCCACCCACATGGACGCCTTCAAAGACGCGATCATGGCGCACGCCGTCTATTACCCGGTGGTGGAAATCCTTTCCTCCGTCGCCATCGCCAGCGTTATCTGGTTTGGCGGAAATCAGGTGCTGAGTAGTTCCCTGCCGCTGGGCGTGCTGGTGGCTTTTATCCAGTATGCGCAGCGCTTTTTCCGGCCGATTCAGGACCTCAGCGAGAAATACAACATTTTGCAAGCGGCCATGGCTTCGAGCGAGCGCGTCTTCAAGCTGCTCGACGCTCCCGCCGAGGTGGTTTCACCCGAACTTCCGCAGGAGCCCGAGGGGCCGGGCCGCATTGAGTTCGATCATGTCTGGTTCGCTTATCGCACCGTGCCGATCGAGGGCGCTGGCAATGGAGCGCCTCTTTCGGAAACGCGGCCCGCGACTCCAAAGCATGGGGCTTCAGAGGAAATTGCTCGCGCCCACGAGGCACATGCCGGCGAACCTGATTGGGTGCTGTGCGACGTGTCGTTCACCATCGAGCCCGGTGAAACTGTCGCCATTGTTGGCCACACCGGCGCCGGCAAGACCACCATACTGTCGCTGCTGATGCGTTTTTACGACGTGCAGCGTGGCGCCATTCGCATCGATGGAGTCGATATCCGCAAGATGGATGTTCAGGAGTTGCGCCGGCGTTTCGGAATGGTGCTGCAGGATCCGTTTCTTTTCACCGGCACGGTGGAGCAGAACATCCGGCTGGGAACGCGAGGCATTGACGACAGAACGGTCGAGCGCGCCGCCGAGGAGGTCAACGTCGCCGACTTTATCCGCACGCTGCCCAACGGCTTTCGCGAACCCATGCGCGAGCGCGGCAGCACACTCTCCACCGGACAGAAACAACTGATCTCTTTTGCCCGCGCTCTGGCCCACGATCCCGCCATCCTGGTACTCGATGAAGCCACCTCGAGTGTGGATACGGAAACCGAATTTCGCGTTCGCGATGCGCTGAACCGGATGATTGGCGCGCGTGGCCGTACTTCGATCGTGGTGGCGCATCGGCTTTCGACAGTGCAACGCGCCGACAAGATCATCGTGATGCACAAGGGACGGGTGCGCGAGATCGGCACCCATCAGCAGTTGCTGAGCCAGCGCGGTATCTATTGGAAGCTTTACCAGCTCCAGTACAAAGATCAGGAAATCGGTATCGGTCCCCCCACTTCCGGAGATGCTATCTCGCCCGCGCCGGTGGGCGCCGACGACTAACGCGTGAAGCTGCTTATCTCCGCCGGCGAAGCTTCGAGCGACCTATACGGAGCGCAGCTGATCGAAGCCTTGCGCCGCCATGATCCGTCTTTAGAGTTTATGGGTGTGGGTGGCGAGCACATGCGCGCCGCCGGCTGCGAGATCGTGGTCGAAGCCCAACACCTTGCGGTAGTCGGCATGACTGAGATTCTCTCCCGCTTGCCCAGGATCTATGCCGAGTTCCGCAAGCTGCTGCGCGCCGTTGACGCCACTCGACCGCAACTTGCGGTGGTAATCGACTCGCCGGCATTTAACTTTCGCGTTGCCCGCCAGCTTCATCGCCGCGGTGTTCCGGTCATCTACTTCGTCGCACCCCAGCTTTGGGCTTGGCGCGAGTACCGCGTGAAGCGGGTGCAGCGCTGGATCAAGAAAGTGCTGTGCATCTTTCCGTTCGAAGTGGAGTTTTATCGGAGATACGGGGTAGATGTGGAGTACGTTGGGCACCCGCTCGCCGATTTGCCGCTCCCTTCGATTTCGCGTCAACAGTTCGCTGCCCTAAATGGACTCGATGCCGCGAACACCTGGGTAGCGCTGCTTCCCGGCAGCCGTGTGCAAGAGTTAAAACAGCATCTGCCGACGCTGGTCGAGGTAGCAGCGAAACTGCGACAGACGAGCGAGCCCCTCGAATTCCCTGTGCCGGTGGCATCGGCTTTGGACCGGGGCTTTGTCGCCCAGCAGCTCACAGCAGCGTTGGCCAAGGCTTCCCCCAAAATAGAGCCGACGATCAGGCTAACGGCTGACGCGCGTACAACCCTTCTGCATTCGCGCGCCGCCGTGATTGCCAGTGGCACGGCTACGGTTGAGGCGGCGCTTACGGCCACGCCTTTTGTCGCTGTATATCGGCTTTCCGGCCTCACATATCGGTTGGCACGCAAGCTGGTAAAAGTCCCTTACGCCGCTATGCCTAACCTGATAGTCGGGGAGCAGGTTGTGCCCGAGTTCTTACAGCAAGACTTCACCGCTGACAAGGTGTGTTCATATTTGTCCACGATTCTGGCGGTCGGCCCCGCTCGTGCGAAAATGTTGAAAGGGCTGGAAAAAGTGCGGGCCGCCCTGCACCATAAGGCAGCACACCAGCAACCCGCTATAGAAAGGGCCGCCGCGGCCATTATGGCAACGCTTGGCCCTGGAAATGTTGCACCGAAAGTGGTGCAACAGCATCTTTTGTAGGCGGTTTCACATCCTAAGTAGCAGCGGAATTCCATTGGAGAATTTCTGATATGCAGTTTGCACGACGGCCCTGGGGACGTGCTCTGGCGGCTGTTTTTTTTGCAGTTTCAGGATGCCTGATTCAGGCGGCGGCAGCAGCCGAGAGGCCTCGCCTGCGTGCCGACGACTACTTGATCCACGTCAATCTTGACCCCAAGACGCACCGCATGGCGGCGGTCGCTCGAGTAAAGTTCACGGCCCTCGACGATATTTCGAGCGCGGTTTTCGAATTGCACAACGCGCTGCGCACAAAGGAAGTTACGGACGCTAACGGCACCAAGCTGCCGTTTGAGCGAAACAGCAGCGATTCCACCATTCGCGTGAACTTGCCCGCGACCCTTTCTAAAAACGACAGCTCCACGCTGACCTTCAACTACGATGGAGTTCTCGATTCTGCTGACGACAGTCCAGTGGAAGGCCTTAGGCTGGCCAACGTTGGCGGTGAAGGAACATACCTTCTCTACGCCGGTCGCTGGTTCCCGGTGAGCAATTTTGGTGTGAACCGTTTTTCAGCCACCATCAATGTCACCGTTCCCAGCGGGACTACGGTGATTGGCAGTGGCCGCACCGGTGGTCCTATTCAGGCGGTCACCGCGGCCGAACCTGCACTCAAGAAGCGTGGCAAGAAAGCGGAGCCTCAAACCGTGCCTTTGGGGGGCCGCGTCACATATTCCTTCGCCTGGGAAAAACCCAGCTTCCCCGGCACCATCATCGCCGGAAATTTCGATCTGACGACACAGCGCGCCGGTGGCAGTACGGTTAACGTTTACACCAAACCGGATCGCAAGCAGTTTGCCGCTGCCTACGGTGAGACGGCGCTGAAGGAGATTGAGTACTTCTCCTCGGTATATGGAGCGGCGCCATCCAACACGCTGAACGTTGTAGAGCTGCCCAATGACACGGTTCCTTCCGCCTGGGCTCCGGAAATAGCCGCGCTGGCTGCGCGCGCCATCACCGATAAAACTAATTATCGGTTGTTGGCAAATACTATCTCCCGCCAGTGGTGGGGCGTAAGCGTGAGCCCGGTAACCCGCAGCGATTGGTGGCTGGGCGATGGTTTTGCCCGCTACTCCGAGGCGCGCTACGTTGAATCTGCTGCCGGTGAAGCGGGCCTGCAAGAGGCGGTAAAAGACATGGAAGTGGGCGCGCTCGCCTACAACAACGTGCCCCTGGCGAGCGTAGGCAAGCTGGATCCCTTTTCTCCCGAAGCGCAGTCCCTCTCCACAGACAAAGGTGGCTTGGTGCTGCATATGCTTCGCTGGGTGATGGGCGACGCTGCCTTCGACAAAGCCATGCAGGCTTTCGCTACCGACAACGCCGGCAAGCCCGCCTCCACCGACACCTTCATCAAGAGCGCCGAGCAGCTCTACGGCAATAAGCTGAGCTGGTTTTTCGCACAGTGGCTGGATTCCACGGGAGCGCCGGAATTTAAGAACAAGTACACGGTTTACCGTACCAGCAAAGGCTTCCGCGTTACCGGGCAGATCGCCCAAGACTTGGACCTGTTCCGCATGCCGGTGGAGCTCAAAATCGATACCGACGGCAAGACCGAAACCCAGCGTATCGAAGTGATCGGCACTGATTCGCCTTACAGCATTGAGACCTTCGGCAAGCCCCGCCGAATCACCATCGATCCCAATGAGCGCGTATTGAAGAACTCGCCCGATCTCAAAGTACGGGTTGCCATTTTCCGCGGACAGCAGATGGTGCAACAGGGCGATCTCACAGACGCGCTGAAGGAATTTCAGAAGGCGCTCGACGTCAATAAGAGCAGTTCACTCGCGCACTATCGCATTGCCGATGTCTTCTTCTTTCAGCGTAACTACCAGGCCGCCGCGAACGCCTACCGGGAATCCATCAACGGCGACAACGAACCCAAGTGGACTGAAGTCTGGAGCCACGTGCAGTTAGGAAAGATTTTTGACACTACCGGCCAGCGCGAACGCGCCACCAATGAATACAGACAGGCGTTGCAGCTCAACGACAATACGCAGGGTGCACTCGACGAGGCTCGCAAATACCTGGCTACCCCATTTCAGCAGGAGCGCAAGCAAGCCTCAACTCAGTGAGGGCAGATCACGCAGTTCCACTCACTCGTACCTAAGTGCCTCAATGGGATCGAGATTCGCCGCCTTGATCGCCGGCAGCATCCCGCTTACCAGTCCAACCAGGATCAAAATCACGGTTGAGACCACCAGCGCGGTGGGATCGATGATCAGCTGGATGTCTCCCGACTCAGCGTTCTTGGCAATTGCGCTGTACAGCGTGAGCGAGCCCGCCGTCCAGGAAATCAGGTAGGCAAGCACAATTCCCACCACTCCGCCGGCAAAGGTAATCACCATGGCCTCGGCCAGGAACTGGGTAAGAATGTGATACCGCTTGGCGCCCAACGCTTTTTCCACACCGATCTCGCGCGTGCGCTGCGAAACTGAAACCAGCATGATGTTCATCAGGCCCACACCGCCGATTCCTAGCGTCATGGCGCCGATAAAGGTGAGCAGAATCTTGAGGCCCATACTAATGATGTGGAACTGCGTCACCTGCTTGAAGGCATTGAACATGAACACGGCCCGACGATCATCGGGACGGAAGTTGTGGATTCCGGCCAAGGTGGCGCGTACGGAGCGCTCGACTTTTTCATAGTCCATGACTTCGTAGTCGAGCCAAATGCCATCGAGATATTGCGTATCTTTCAGGTCTCCCATGGTGCTAAAGGGGATGTAGATAATCTTGTTGATATTGTCGTTCCCCTCCTGCATCTTGGCGCCGAGCACGCCCACCACTTGAAAGCTGACGCCATCAACCCGTATGGATTCGCCCAGAGCACGTTGTCCCGAGAAGAGCTTGGTCTTCGCCTCAGAGCCAATAACCGCCACCCGTGCACGGTTCATACGGTCTTCTTCGTTGAGCAAGCGGCCCTCGGCGAGGCTTAGTGAGCGGATGCGCTGCATCGACGGATACACTCCCGTTGCAGTCAGCTTGAACGACCGATTATCGTTGCTGACGATGGCTTCTTTGCCCACTTCGGGCGAAATACGCTTGATGACCGGAACACTGTTCGCGATGTGCTCCACGTCTTCGATTTGCAGCCGGACTTCAGTTCCTGCCTTGGAGCCTCCCGCCTGCATGGAAGTACGCCCAGGAAAGATGCCGATCACCTTAGCGCCGAAGTTGGCGAAGATGTTATCGATGGCGCGGCCGAATCCGGCGCCATATGCCAGCAGAAGCACGACAGTCGCAATGCCCCAGGCCATTCCCAACATGGTCAAAGCAGTGCGGCGGGAATTGTGCCGCATGGCGCCGTAAGCCTGTAGAAGCAGATCGCGGAACATAATTACTCCTTGCGCAGCGCTTCCACCGGCTCCATGTGGGCTGCTTTGCTGGCCGGATATAGGCCGGCGACGATCCCGGCAAGTGAGAGCGAAACAATCGCTAGAGCGGCCGACGAGGGCACCAGTTTCGGCGGATCGAATCCCGGCGGCGCGGGCAGCGTGCCGAGAGCCGCCATGATAGCGCCCGCAGCCGCTATTCCGATTGCCCCACTGAGCAAAGTGAGAAAAGCGCCTTCCAGGAAAAACTGAGTCAGGATCAGCCGGTTGGTGGCTCCCAACGCCTTGCGCAAGCCTATTTCCTTGGTGCGCTCGCTTACTGAAACCAGCATGATGTTAATGATTCCGATCGCGCCCAGCGTCAGAGTCACCAAGCCGACGCCGCCGAGGAAGAGGTTCATGGCGTCGAAGATCTTGCCTACCATCTGCTCATTCTTGATGGTGTCCCAATCTTCAAACGCCTCGTCATTACTCCAATCGAAGCTGTGATTGCGAGCGATGATCTTGCGTACTTCTTCGTGAGCAATTTCATTTTCCTCACGAACCCGCGGCTGGTAGTTGATAAAAGAGACTGCATTGGTCTCCTGTGTGTTTTTCAGCGGAAACAAAACCTTCATGGTCTGGAACGGGATGAACACCCGGAAGTTGGTGGTGTTGTTCTCATTCTGGCCTACGCTCGAGATTACGCCGATCACCTCGAACCGGTTGCCATTGAGCAGGATCTTGGTACCAATCGCCGGCCGCCCCGAGAAAAGATTGCGGCGCATCTCGTCGCCCACAACAGCAACATTGCGTCGCTGCTCGTTATCGAGGTCGTTCATCCAGCGGCCGCTTCCCAATGGCAGATGGCGAATTTGATTAAAGTTGGGGGTAACTCCGATCACTTGCCCGTTGCTGTTCGCGAACTCGCTGACGGCGCGAATGTCCTGGCGCATCAACACCGGAGAAACATTTCCCACGTGTCGCGCCTCGCTTTGAATGTCGAGGTAATCGCGCTCGGTCAGAAAATAGGGTCGCAGGCCAATGCCGCTACCCGGCGCCGCAGGAATGCGTCCGGGAAAGATGAACATGATGTTCTTGCCAATGCTCGCTAGCTCTTTGCGGTTTCCCGAGCGAAAACCTTCACCGAATCCCACCAGCAACAAGAGCGAGAAGACGCCCCAGAAGATGCCAAACATGGTGAGGAACGAGCGCAGTTTATGCGCCCACAAGGTACGCACAGTCTGACCGCAAATGTCGAGCAGCATTCGCATAAAACGTTCCTGAGAAAGCCGTAGCTCTCCCCTCTGGTTAGAATACGCCCGGCTGCGAGCAATTGTTCCGGGTAAGTTGCAGGGCTGGCTGGGTTCGACGCAGGCTGCCTAAAAACGAGGCCAGAAGGCCGAAACCCGGGGCGGGTGCTTAGGGTTCATTTGCGGGAAGCGCCCACCTCTTCCGGCTCGGGCTTCGGTTTTTTCGTTTCCGGATAATCAAAAACTCCGCGCCCCGACTTGCGGCCCAGGCGGCCCGCTTTGACGTATTGGACCAGCAGCGGTGACGGGCGAAACTTCTCACCCAAACTCCTGTGCAGGTATTCGAGAATATGCAGCCGCGTATCGAGCCCGACCAGGTCTACCAGCTCAAACGGACCCATGGGGTGGTTTAGGCCCAGCTTCAGCGCCTTATCAATATCGGCGGCGGAGGCCACGCCTTCGTGCAGCATGTGGAAAGCCTCGTTGCCAATCATCGCGTTGATGCGGCTAGTGATGAACCCGGGCGATTCCTTCACCACCACCACTTCCTTGCCCATGCGACGCCCGACTTCTTTGGCTGCAGTGAGGGTTTCGTCGTCGGTTTCAAGCGCTCGCACAATCTCCAGCAACTTCATCTTGTGCACCGGATTAAAAAAATGCATGCCCAGGCATTTGGGCGCGCGATAGGTCACCGAAGCAATCTCAGTTACGCTGAGCGACGAGGTGTTGGTAGCCAAAATGGTCTGCGGACGGCAAATCTTGTCGAGCAGCGTAAAAATCTCGATTTTCGATTCGATCTCCTCGGGCACGGCTTCGATGACGAGATCGGCGGCTCGGGCGGCCTCTTCCACGGAGCTGGCGTACTCGATCCGGCCGAGGGCGGCATCTGCCTCGGGCTTCGCAACTTTGCCAAGTTCGACCGCCTTCTCCAGGTTGGAGCGAATTTCGCTCTCCGCCTTGCGCAGGCTGGCCGGCAGGATGTCTTCGAGAACCGTGCGATAGCCGCCCAGCGCCGCGGCATGGGCAATACCGCGCCCCATGATGCCGGCGCCAATGACCGCGATGCTCTTGATCTCAGCCATTCCTAGCCTTTCTCGAGCTGCTCCAGGACCTTAACGTAGTTCGGATCGGCCTTGCGCATGTAATCTGCCAGGCGTTTGCGCTCTTCCTCCGACATCAAGGAGAAGTTGGCCACGATGCGCCGCAGCGTGGCAGAAATGTCATCTACATAGTTCATCATGCGAATCACTTCACCGGTGACTACCATCAATTGGCTCCTCTGCCCGTGGCACGATTGGCGCACCTGAGCGTGCGCCTCCTCTGCGGGGAACGGGTTTTATTTTCATCGTTCATCGCCTTTTAGTAAAGCGACCTGTTTGGGAGCGGCTCGCCGCCGTGCAGCTCACCTGCATCTAAGCAAGTTTCGACTGTAATGCGTTCCGCCCCCTCCATTTCGATTGTCGACAGCAGCGGGTTCTCCGAGTGCATGGACCGGCTGTCCGCGCGCGGACGGCAGAGCCGGCCCCTGGCGACGTACCGCTTGCAGTTCAACGCTCATTTCCGCTTTGTGGATGCACAACGCATCGTGGCCTACCTGCACCGCATGGGAGTCTCGCACTGCTACGCCTCTCCGCTGCTCAAGGCGCGGCCGGGAAGCATGCACGGTTACGACATCACTGACCACAACCAGCTCAACCCGGAAATCGGCACCGAGCAGGAATTCGATTCATTTGTGGCTGAACTGAAATCCCACGGCATGGGACTGGTTCTTGACATTGTGCCGAATCATGTCGGCATCAGCGAGAACAACCCGTGGTGGCGCGATGTGCTGGAAAACGGCCGCGCCAGCGCCTTTGCTGATTACTTCGATATTGACTGGCAGCCGCTGAAAGCCGAATTGCGCAACAAGCTGCTGTTGCCGATCCTCGGCGATCAATACGGTGAGGACCTCGAGCAAGGGCGGTTGCTGCTGATCTTCGACGAGCCCGCGGCAGAGTTTCTCGTGGGCTATTACGATCGGCGGTTGCCGCTGGATCCCCAGACTCTGCCACGCATCTTCGCTCCTCCGCCGACCTACACTACGCCACTGCGAGGGGTGCGGCCCGATTCTGTTGCGGAAGACCCTGAAGTCGGGGCATTCCGCGCGCTGCTAGTGGAATTCGATAGCCTGCCGCTTCACTCAACCATTGATCCCGATGAAGTGGCCCAACGGCAGCGGGATA
>Ga0070697_100002511_pt1 | contig 14111 bp, 13 predicted proteins | sample KBSK1501metaG_FD_65475 | JGI IMG/M metagenome (GOLD analysis project Ga0070697, IMG submission 65475) | Corn, switchgrass and miscanthus rhizosphere microbial communities from Kellogg Biological Station, Michigan, USA - KBS K1-50-1 metaG | ecosystem: Host-associated > Plants > Roots >...
CGCGCCATCGACTGCGACTTTCTCGTCTGTTCGAGCTACAAGTTCTACGGGCCGCACCAGGGCCTCCTCTACGGCCGGCGCGAGCTGCTCGAGCGGCTCCGTCCCTACAAGGTTCGTCCGGCGAGCGACGAAGGCCCGAGCCGATGGGAGACCGGCACTCAAAACCACGAGTGCCTCGCCGGCATCCTCGGCGCCTTTGAATACCTGGCGGACCTCGGTGGGTCGGATCGGCTGGTTCGCACCGCGCTGGAAGCCGCCATGGTCCGCATTCAAGGCCACGAGCGGGCCCTGGCGGCACGGCTGATCGACGGCCTTCAGCAAATCAAGGGCGTTCAGATCTATGGGATCACCGACCCCGAGCAGCTGGACCGGCGCGCGCCGACGGTGTCCCTGACGTGGTCGCCGCATCGCCCGGAGGACTTAGCCCGCTGGCTCGGAAGCCATAACGTGTTCACCACGCATAGCGATCACTATGCGACCGAGTTGATGAACCGGCTGGGTCTCGCGGAGCAGGGCGGCACGCTGCGCATCGGGGTCGCCCACTACAACACCGCGAGCGAAGTCGATCTCGTCCTGGAGTTGCTCGCCGGCTACCGTCCGTAGCCGATCAGATACTGATCAAGAGAACCCCAGCCAGGGCCAGGACGATCCCGAGCTGTTGCAGCCGGGCCATTCGCTCCCCGAGCACGATTCGAGCCAGGATGACCGTGGCTACGGGGTAAAGCGACGACAGAATGGAGACGATGCTTAGGAGGCCGACCGTGGTCGCAAAGGCGAAGAAGACATCGGCCGAAACATCGAGAACGCCGACGGCAAGCAGGGATGGCACGTCGGCTCGCCCAACCTTGAGGCGCGATCGGAACGCCATCCCCAGGAGCAGCAGCGCCAACACGCTGCCGGTACGTGTCGCGAGCACACCCCACACGGGATCGGGCCGGCTCGCATAACGGATCGCCACCAGGAACACGCCGAACGCCAGCGCCGCCAGCAGCGCCAGGCCCACACCGGGTACCAGCTTGCCTCCTGCCTGCGGCCGCCGATCGAAGGCCAGCAGCGCGATCCCGGCGAGGGTCACGACGATGCCCCCGAATTGCAGGACGCTCGGTCGTTCGCCCAGCAGCAAGCCAACGATGATCGGGACCACCGGTCCGGTCGCCGCAATCGTCGACACCACGCTGACCACACCGATCGCCATCCCGCGATAGGCAGCCGACAGGCCGACCAGGCCGACCAGCCCGGCCACGACGCCGGCCACGATCCAGGGGCCGGGCGCGATCGGGACGCCGCGGATGATGACGATGGCGGCGATCAGCAGGAGTGTCGGCGGTTGGGACACGAACAGCACCGCGAACGCGCCCAGGCGCCGGGTTTTGAAGCCGCCGATGAAATCACCAACGCCCCAGCTCAGGCTGGCGGCCAGCGCCAGCAGGACGGCCGTCAGTCGGCGACCCGACGAACGGCGGTCCTGGTCAGGAGATCGCCAAGCCGCAGACGGCGGCGATTGCGCAACACCACAACGGCATCGATCGGCCACAGGGGGAAGGCGACGCCGACCAGGTTGCGCACGGCCGCCCGCCACCACCCGGGCACGCCCTCATTGGGTCCGTACACCGAGATGCCCATCAGCGTCTTGCCGATCGTCTGGCCGGTACGCGCCTCGATGGGGACGCGATACACGAGGGCGATAGCGGCCAGCAGCAGCAGGCCCTGCGGGTCGAGGACGATCTCGGTGCTGTCCAGTCCGGATACCGCCGTCAGGATCAGGAGCGCGACCGTGAACACAATGGCGAGGTCGATCAGGCCGGCCCATACCCGGCGCACCAGCGGATATTGACGCCACGCGCTGGCGCGGAAAATCGCGGCGTCGATCGTGTCCGCCAGATCGCGGCGCACCCCTAACACGATCGGGTCCAGGGCTGAAAGCGCGCCGCGGCGTGCCAGCCAGCGCACCGAAAGGATGAGCGCGAGCGCGGCGAGGACCGTCACGGCGATGACGAAAAATCGGTGCTCGGCCCGGTGGAAGAGCCGGACGGCGGGCTGGCCGGCCAGCGCCCCGAGCCCAACAAAGATTGCGAGGTACACGACAACCGATGGAATCAGGCCCGCGGCAAAGGTGAGGCGAGGTATCTGGCTGACGCCCGCCACCTGGGTCGTGCTGATACGCAGCCCGGGAATCAGCCGGCCAATGAAAACCGCCAGCGGCCCACGACGCCGGAGTAGGCGGGTCGCTCGTTCGAGCGCGGGCCGGAATCCCAACGCGTCCGCCGCCTTCAAAAGGGCGGGCCGACCGACGGCCGCGAAGACTTCGCGGCCAAGCATGGCGCCCAGCACGGTAGCCGCAAGGAGCGCAGCCACCATCGGAACAGGCTCCACCGTATCGCTGGCGATCGCGATCCCGGCGATGATCAGGAGCAGGTCGCCCGGCGCGAAGGGGACTGGGATCCCGGTTTCTTCGATGAAGACGATGCCCGCGATCACGGCGATCAAGAGGTCGCCGCTCAGGCTGGCGATCGAGGTAATGGGGTTCATTCGGCGATCGTGGGGCTGGGGTCGAAGCCGTGATCCCGAAAGGGAATCCGTAACGTCGCCCACGTCCGCACGGGGTTTGAGGCTAGCAGGTGGCCGCCTGCAAAGCGTCATGCGGGACGTAAGGCTCCGCTGTTACGTTGGCGTCACCGAATCATGCGCGAGCCATCATCGCCGCGTAACCCGCTGTCGGCCTTCCATCGTCCGCTGGTGGCCCTGCTGGCCGCTACCGGCCTGGCGCTGGCCAGTCTGCCGACGATTCCAGTCCTGGCCGCATCCAACCAGGCCCACCTCGATCGCGAGGTCCTCAAGGCGATGCAGGCCGGGCGTTCGATCAACGTCATCGTGGTCGCCCGCGGCGATCTAAACGTCCTGGAGGCCGATCTGCGGCGGTCTGGTCTGAAACGCACGGTGCGCGTCCCGATCGCTCACGGGGTCGCCGTCCAACTCACAGCCGCGTTCATCGACCGCTTCCGCGCCGACGCGAACGTCGCCCGCCTCATCTACGACGCTCCCGTCAGGCTTACCGATACGCCTTTCAACCCGACAGCACTTGCAACGGCGTACCCGGCGGTGGTTGACGCTCTCCCGGTCTGGGGCAACCCGCTGGCGCCGCTCACCGGTCAGGGGATCGGGATCGCCGTGATCGACAGCGGCGTTGCGTCGCATCCGGACCTGGCCAATCGCGTGATCGTCAGCCAGAACTTCAATCCGAACGTCATTGGCAACGATGACGCCTACGGCCACGGCACCGCGGTCGCCGGCATCATCGCGGGTGATGGCACCGCCGGCCTCGGACAGTACATCGGTGTCGCGCCGCAGGCGAACCTCATCAGCCTGCGGGTCAATGACGGCACCGGCGGTGCGCCCACCTCGGCGATCATGAACGCCATCCTGTGGGCGGTCGGCAACCGGAATACCTACAACATCCGCGTGATCAACCTGTCCTTGCAGGCCTCGGTGCAGGAGTCCTACCAAACCAGCCCCATCGACGCGGCCGTGGAGTATGCCTGGCTGAAAGGACTCGTCGTGGTCGTCGCCGCCGGCAACAGTGGGCCCAACAGCGCGCTCTACGCGCCGGCAAACGATCCGTACGTGATCACGGTGGGCGCGACCGATGATCAGGGCACCGTGGCGACGACCGACGACACGCTGGCCGGTTTTTCGAGCTACGGTGTGACCCAGGACGGCTTTACCAAGCCAGACTTCGTCGCGCCCGGCCGGCGCATCATCACCACGCTCGCTCCCAACAGCAGCTTCGCGCTGAACTACCCGAGCTTTCTGGTCGGTTCGCAGTACATCCAGCTCAGCGGCACCTCGGTGGCGGCCCCGGTCGTCAGCGGCGTCGCGGCGCTTTACATCGAGAGCAATCCGACGGTGCGCCCCGGACAGCTAAAGGGCGTACTCCTGGCAACTGCGAATCGGCTGGGGGTCGCCGGTAGCGGCGCCGGGTACCCGGACGCCCAGCATGCGATCACCTATCTCGGCCTGATCGGGAATGCCGATCACGGCCTGGATCCGAACGACTACCTGAAGGTTCTCTACATGGCGGCGCACAGTCTGACGGTGCTGCCCGTCGTCTCCTGGGACAGTGTCTCCTGGGACAGCGTTTCCTGGGACAGCGTGTCGTGGGACAGCGTCTCATGGGACGCGGTGAGCTGGAGCAACTAGCCATGGCCAGGGGTCGACTCTCGACCGCCGCCGTCGCCTACATCGTCGGCGTCACCGTTGCCGCGGTGACTGCGGCGCTGATGTTCTGGCGTAACGAGGGTCCCGCGGCCAGTTTTGCCGTCTTCGCCGTCCTCGTCGGTCTGGGCATGCTGGCGCATGCCTACCCGGTGCAGGGGTTCCGTCACCAGGCCTACCAGGTGACCCTGCCCTTCATCGTTGTCGCGGGCGCCATCTTGAACGCCTGGCAGCTCGTGGCGTTCATCGTCCTGATCCACCTGGCCGAGCAAGCCCGGCTTCGCCGGCGGCTCCACATCCAGTGGTTCAACGTCTGCAACTATTTCCTCAGCGCGGCCGTGGCCGCCGCCTTCTACCACCGGGCGACGGCGCTTCTCCCGGATGGCGCTCTCGGTCAGGTCGCCGCCGCCCTGGCGGCGGGCTGTGCCTTCGTCACGCTCAACCGGGTTCTGCTGGCCGGGGTGCTGTGGCTTGGCCGCGGCCTGTCGCCACTCGCCTCGGGGCTTTTCCAGCCGGAGTTGCTGGGCGCCGACCTGATCACCATCTGGATCGCCGGCCCAATGCTGGTCCTCACACTGGAGGCAGGCCCCTGGATGATCCTCGCCACCGCGGGCCCGCTGTTGCTGGCGCGCCTGGCGCTGTCGGCGATGCTGGCACGACGCGAGGCGCAGGTGCAGCCGATCGAGGCAAGGGCCGCCTGAGGCCGATGAACGATCTCCCGCGCGCGGCGCGGATTTATGTCATAGCCGTGCTCGTGGCGGCGGTGATCGGCGGCATCGCCGGAATTCTGCTGGCGCCGCCGCGGCTCGAGCGGCTGCCGGTCGCCATCGTGCTCCTCGTGTGCGCGACGATCGCGCAGCAGTTCAAGGTCAAGAGCCCCAAGCACCAGTCCTACTACACAACGACGGTCTTTTTCTTCGCTGGGGCCGTTCTCCTCCATCCGGCCTACATCATCGCCATCATCCTCGCCGCCCACGCCGTGGAGTCACTCCGCGTGCGCTACCGCTGGTACATCCAGGCTTTCAACGTCGCGAACTTCGTGCTTTGCTCGATCGCTGCCGGCGCGATCGCTGGCATTGGCCAGCCAACCGAGCCTTCGAGCACAGGAGGCGCCGTCTTTTACGTGGTGCTCGCGGGGCTGACGTTTGTTGGCCTCAATCACTCTCTGACGGCCCTGGTGATCATGTGGGCGCGAGGCGTCTCGATTTCGCGCGCCGGCACTATGGATTGGGAGAACGTGGGGACCGACCTCGCGTTGATGTCGATGGGCGCGCTCGGATCGCTACTCTGGCTCAAGAATCCCTGGCTGGTGCCGCTTTGCCTCGGCCCACTGTTCTTGATCTACCGATCGCTGCTCGTCCCGAGCCTCAAAGAGGAGGCGCGGACCGACCCGAAGACCGCACTGGCCAATATGAAGCACTGGAACCAGCTGGCGCAGGCAGAGGTCGAGCGCGCCCGTCGTTTCGGCCGTCCCCTCAGCGTCGTACTCGCGGACTTCGACCTGCTCCGTGACGTCAACAATCGATATGGCCACCTGATGGGCGACCAGATGATCCGGCGTGTGGCCGATGCGATCCGAGCGTCGCTGCGCGAGTACGATGTGCCGGCCCGTTTCGGCGGCGACGAATTTGCCGTCCTCATGCCGGAAACCACGCTTTCCGAGGCGATGGCGGTCGCCGAGCGAATCCGGCGCGAGGTCGAGTCGATCGTGCTCAAGAGCGGAGAGGGCTCGGTCCCGGCGAGTGTCAGCATCGGGGTCGCGCTGTTCCCCGCACACGGACGAACCGCGTCGGACCTGCTGGCCGCAGCCGACCGCGCCGTCTACCAGGCCAAGGCGCTGGGTCGTAACCGCGTCTGGGCGTTTGCCGAGCGCGAGGACGAGAACCTGCGGCCGATCATCGTCACGGCGCCCTCGAGGCGCGAGGCGAGTTAGGCGCTACTTTTTTGGCCGCCGGCTGCCGCGTCGGTCGCCGTGCGCGCGCATGAAGGTGTAGGTCTTTTCTGCGGCATAGCCTTTTTGCACGGCGTCCTGGATGCGCGGCCAGAACTCTTCCTTGACCCAGTTGCGGGCGATCAGCACCTCGACTCCGGCCAGTCGAAGGTCTCCTTTCTCGAGGTCGGAGGTCGTATCGCCACGTTGCAGGGCGCGCACTGCATCCAGGCTGAGGTTCGGAAGGAGCCATGCGCTGGGGATGAGGACTTCGGCCTGGCCACGCCCCTCGTCTGGCACGGTGCAACTATAAACGGCAGGTGGCGGTAATGCAGCCGCCTCCGGTGTGGAAAAGGTGGCGGTAATGCAGCCCTCTCCGGTGTGGAAAAGGCGGCGTACGGTTATGCTGCTGACGTGTCAGCGCTGAAAACGCTCCACGTGTTCGGAGCGATCTTCCTTCTCGGTGGTGTCACAACGCATGCTTTGCTCCGGCCGATGGCGGCTCGTGCGGCCGACGTGGCGCAACTGGCGCTCTACGAGTTCGCATGGCGGGTGCAGCTCGCCGCCGTCTATGTGGGCTCGGCGTTGGTGTTGATCACCGGCCTCCTATTGTGGATCGGGCACTTCAAACTGTTCACCGGGTGGCTTCTGCTCGGCGTATTGCTCTACGCGGCGGCAATGGGTCTGGACGGGGCTTTTCTTGCCCCCAACCTTCGGCGGGCTCGCACGGCGGCGGGCGAGGCGTCCAGCGCGGTGGCGGGCGCGGCCATGACGGTGCAGCTGGTGGCCTGGCTGCTGCTGGTCGTCGTCGTCTTTCTCATGGTGGCGCGGCCCTTCTAGCTATTCCGATGACGCCGCTAGGACCAGTGACGTTGACCGGGAAGCACATCCGGCTCGAGCCAATGCGGCCGGCGCACACCGCCGGGCTGCTCGAAGCCGGGCGCGCCAGCCAAATCTGGGAGTGGATGCCGAACCGTCCGCTGGAGCCGCCAGCGATGGAAGGCTGGCTAAAGAAGGCGATGCAGGCGGAGTCGTCGGGCCGGGAGTATCCATTCGTCGTGATCCTCATCCCGAGCGGCCGGCTGGTCGGCAGTACGCGCTATCTCGATGTCCAGGAAGATGACCGAGGGGCCGAGATCGGCTGGACCTGGTACGCGCCCGACACCTGGGGCGGTGTGGTGAACCCCGAGGCGAAGTATTTGTTGCTGCGCCACGCCTTCGAGGACTGGGGCGCCATCCGGGTGGCGCTCAAGACCGATATCCGCAACCTCCACTCGCAGGCCGCCATCAGGAAGCTGGGCGCGAAGTACGAGGGGCTGCTCCGCAACCAACGGATCCGTCCCGACGGAAGCTACCGCGATACGGTGGTGTTTTCCGTCACCGACCGCGAGTGGCCGGCCGTCAAGTCGCGGCTCGAGCAGCGCATCGAAGGGGTCAGTCCTCTGGGAAGAGTGACATGAGCGGCGGGTTTTGCGAACGGCTCTTGCGCGACGAGCGCCTCGCGCCGCCTGGCAGGACCAGCAGCGTGGGCTCCTCTTTGCGACGCGTCCGATAGCCGCTGGCCACCCGGGCCGCCGCCGCCTGGACGGCCCCGATCATCTCCTGCGCCGCCACCTCGGGGCTGCGCAGGGACTGCTCCTCGAACGGCACCAGCTCGCTGATGCAGATCTCCCGCTGCGGATCGACGATCACGACGGCGACAAAGGGCTCCTCGGACCGGATGCTGGGATGGATATCTGACCACGGAATGACATTGCCCATGACGCGAGCCTAACCCCTCGTTTTGACAGCTGTCTGTCGCAGCCGCCCGGGTTAAGTCGTCGAGACTTCTTCTTCGATCGGATCGGGGCTGGACCCGTTGGCCGGCGTTTCCTCGGCGGACGCGGGGACGAGGGATGGCCCTGGCAGGCGGATGATGGTCCAGTCGTCGCTCTTCTCGACGCGGTCGGCGAGCGTCTCGTCCTTGGAAAAGAGGATGACCTGATGGTCGAGGCGGCCGAGCTCGTCCATCGCGGCGCGCAGTCGGCGGCGATCCGCGTGCACCAGCGCCTCGTCGAGGAGCAGGGGAGGTGGCTCCGCGTTGCCACCGATGATCCGCGCCAGCGCCAGACGCTCGAGTAAGTAGATCAGCGACCTGGTCCCGAGGCTCAGGTTGTCGACATCTTTATATGCCCGCTGGTCCTGGGTCTTGACGGAAAGCGCGAGGTCTTCTCCGATCCGCACGTCGCGGTAGCGACCGTTCGTAATCGGGGACAGCTGGCCCTGCAGCTGCGACTTGAGGCGCGGGATCACGGCGCGCCGCACCGATTTGGCCGCCGCCTCCAGTGTCTCGATCGCGAGGTCGTAGGCGTGCGCCTCCGCCTCGAGCTCTTGCAGCTGTTCGCCGATAGTGGCAATCTCCTCCTCGAGCGCGGCGACGTCGCCGATCTGCGTCAGTCGATCGTTCAAGAGCTCCTCCGCGCGAGCCCGTTCCTCCTGGGCTCGCTCCTTGACGTCACGGTGTTGATCGCGCTGCCGTTCGAGCTCGGCCAGGGGGAGCGCCGCGAACTCGGCCGCCCGCGCCGGGTCGACGCTTTTGCCCACCTCGCCCAGCTGGCGGGTGAGGTCATCGACCAGCTGGCGAAGCGATCCCGCCTCGTCCGCGGTGACGCCGCCTCGCTGCGACTCCAGCTCGGCCAGTCGAACGCTCGACGTCCGGTAGGCCTCGGCGTGACTGACCGCCGCCTCCCACGCCACGGCCGCCGTCTCCATATCGGGATCGGTAATCCCGGCCCGCGTGTAGATCGCCGCCAGCTGGCGGCTGTACTCATCGGCCTTGGCGCGCTCGGCCATCGAGCGCTCGCTCGGAGCGCGAAGTTGCGCCAGCTGGGCGTCGAGCTGCTCGATTCGGGTGCGAACCTGCTGCGCCTGGCGCTCGGCCTCGCAGCTGGCGATAAAGTCGCGTGCCGCGCCCAGCGCCTCTCGCCGGTCGAACCCGAGCCGGTCGAGCAAGCTGTGCAGCTGCTGCCGCAGCGATTCCCGTCGCTGGTCCATTTCGGTTTCAGCTCGCGTCGCCTCCAGCGAGCGCTGGCTCGCGGCGTTCCAGGCGAGGCTGTCCTGGGCCAGCGACTCTACGTCCCCGGCGGTCGTCTCGACCGCCTCCTCGGTGGGAGCCGGCTGAGAAAGACCCCAGGATCCCACCAGCTCGCGCAGGGTTCGACCGGCGATCTGCGCCCGCTCTTCCAACTCGGTGGCCTGCCGATCCAGCTCGAGGCGGGTGGCGTCGTAGCGCACCTTCTGCAGGTGCTCGACAAGCGCCTGCTGCAGCTCGCCGGAGCTGCGGACGCCCCACGGCTGCAGGATCTCCCGGCGCCTGACGCGAGCCTCGTCTTTGGCCCGAAGGCGGCGGTCGACCTCTCGGACCGCGGCGCCGCGGACCCAGATGCCGATGCCGGTCGACAACACGCCCATGCCAAGCAGAAAGAAGGCGGCTCCGCTAAGCGGCAGTGGCATATTGCTCTGCAGCGCGAGAAAGGCGACCAGGATCGCCATCGCCGTGAGCAGCAGGCCGCCGAGCATGGCGCCCAGGAAGGTGCGCTGCCGGCTGCGGGCGCGCTCGGCCATCGCCTCCTCGCGCCGCATGGCCTCCTCGGATTGCTGGCCTGCCTTGATAACGTCCGGAACTTCTCGGTAGCGCGCGATGTCGTGCTTGAGCTGCTCCAGCCGTGGGGGCAGCTCGGCACCCGCGCGCTGGCGCGCTTCAGTGGCGACATTGTGGCGCTCGCGCCATTCCGAGTAGACACGCTGGAACTCCATCTGGCGAGCAGGCCAATCGAGGCTCTGGCCGATCAAGCCCGGATGACGCTCGGCGATCCGGCGCGCCTCTTCGGCAGCCGTCTGGGCCCGCAGATGGACCTCGGGGGCCTGGGCATCGGCCACATTGAGTGAGGTCAGCAGTTCACGGACGACAGGTTCCTGGTCGAGCGCGGCGGCGTCGATCCCGCGGGCGCGGGTCTCGTGACCTTGCGCGTCCGATTCCAGCTTGGCGCGCTCGGCCTCGAGCTGCTGCACCTGCGCGGCGTTCTCCGCGGCTCGGCGTTCGAAGTCTTCCTGCGCCTCGCGGGTTGCTCGTAGGTGACTGCGCAACTCCTGGAGCTCGGACTGCCGGTCGAGGGGGAACATGGCAAAGCGCGTGTGGTCCTCTTGTCTCGCCCGCTCATCCGTGATCGCCCGCTCGAGTGTTTCGACACGCTCCAGGCGATGACGGGCCTCGTCCAGGCGGGAGCCGAGGACGGCAGCGTCGAGCAATTGGACCACGGCCAGCTCCGCCTCGGTCAGCGCCGACACGGTCTCGCGCTTCTGTGCCAGCTCGTCGACGGCGCTGCGAGCCTGGCGGGCGGCCGTGAGCTGCCGCTCCACGTCGGAGAGCCGGCTTTCGAGGTCGTGCAGCGGGCCGGTGCGGCCGCGCGGCTTTCCGATGCGCTGCGCCCGTTCCTGACGGAGCCGATCGAGCACGGCTTGCGCGGTCCGGTCGGGATGCGCCGAGTCCGCCAGTGCCACGATCGCTTCCTTGATGCTGCCGGCGTCCTCGAGACGCAACACCTCGCTGCGCGAGATGCAGGCGGTGTTGGTGTAGATGTCCCGGCTGATGCCGAGCAACTGCCGTCCAATCTGGAGCCCACCCCAGGGGTCGCGCTCGAACCGGTCGTTCAGCTCCGCGCCGTTGGCGAGGTCGAGCACCCGAACCGCGTCGGCGTCGAGGTCGCGCTCGACGCGTAGCCTCGAGCCGTCGTCCAGCTCGAATTCGAGCGCGAGCCCGAAGCCGCCACCCTCCCACGGCCGCCAGCGATCGGTGCGCTCGACGATTGCGGATCGGCGGTCGCCGGACTCGAGACCGTAGAGGCCGGTCACGATCGCTTCCTGCAACGTCGACTTCCCGGCTTCGTTCGGCCCCACCACAAGGTTCATGGCTGGACCGAAGTGCAGGTCCATACCGTGCAGGGTGCCAAAGCCTCCGATCTCGATGCGCGTCAGGCGCATGAACGGCTCACCACGTAAAGGCTAAACGTCATTCGTCGAAGGCATCGAGCGCAAGCTGCAGCGCCCGACCAACCGTCTGTTCCTCCTGGCGTGATCCCTGTTTGTGATCGACGAGCTTACGAACCATTTCTCCACGGCTGGTGAACTCCTGGGTCGCCGCCTCGAGGTCGTGCGAGACTCGAGACTGGTCGCGGAACTCGAGATAGGCGAAGCCATCACTGCACTCGGTCGAGAGCGCCTGGGGATCGATGATCAGCGACCGGGTCCGTTCCCCGACCAGCGTCGCCCGGATCACCGCGCCCTCGAGGTGTTTGCCCTCACGGATCGCGAGGATGGCGTCGCGCACGTGCTCGGGGCTCGTCATGCCGGTGATGTCGATCGTCTCCTGGGCGAACTGGCGCTGATTGATGTCCTCGAGCAGTACATACACCGCGCCGTCATCCTCGATGGTCACCAGTGCGGTGCAATGCCGGCCGGTTTCATTCCAGCCCAACGGCTCCGGACTCCCGGGATAGGTCAGCGGTCCGCTCGTGCTCGCCTCGTGATAGTGACCGAGGAGCGCGTGACGGAATCCCGCCTGCTCCACCTGGCTCGGCAGGATCGGCTTGTAGGGCGTCACGCCTTCAGGCAGCCGGCTCATGTCCGAGGCGTGCAACAGGAGGAGATGCGTGCCCTCATCCTGCCGGATGAAATCCCGCAGTGGCGCCTCCGAAACGTCGGGGCGCATGAAGCCGGCCGCCCAGATTTGGACATCACCGTAGCGGTGGGGGCGCAGATCGTCGTGCGTCGCGATCGTGACGTTTTCCGGCCAGCGCAGATATCGGTAGGGCGAGCTGGGCACCGCTGGATCCGCGTGACCGGGGGCGATCAGTACCGGCAGGCCGGCGCTGCCCAGGGTCTGCGTCAGGAAGGTGGCGGTGTCGCGAGTGACGTGATCCTGCTCGAAGAGATCGCCGGCGCAGGTGATCAGGTCGACCTGCGCCTGGCGGGCGCGCTCGACGATCCGCTGGAGGGCGGCTCGCAGGTCGCCTCGACGGCGTTGCGCGCCAACGCCGTAGAGCCGCTCGCTCGCGAAGGATCGGTCGAGATGCAGGTCAGCGAAATGGAGCAGGCGAAGGGCCACAAATCCCCCGTAACCACGCGAATTGTGCCTGGCGCGATGGCATATGCGGGCGTGAAATCAGCGCCCATTATAGAACGAGGGCTGAATTTATTCCGAATCAGCCGGCGTAGCGGCAGCAGCGCCTAAACTGAGCGACGAAGTGGGCTCGTTCGAGAAGGGGGACCGGGGTGCGCGCATCCTCAAAATCCAGACACTCCTTCAGGGCAACGCACGCGGTTTGACGACGGGCGAGATCGCCCGCCGGACCGGCGTCAACCCTCGCACCACCTATCGCGACATCAGGGCCCTGGAGGCCATGAACGTCCCGGTCTACGAGGAGGCGGGGCGGATCGCCATCGACCCGAACTACTTCATCGCGCCGGTCAAATTCACGCTGCGCGAGGCGATGGCGCTCCTGATGGGCGTCCGCCTGATGTCCCGGCACAGCGACGAAGCGGACCCTGATGTCGCCGACGCCTTTACCAAGCTGGCGGCGGTGCTGCCCACGCCGGTCGCCGAGTACGTACATGCCACCGTTCGTCAGATGGCGGCGCGTCCGCCCAACCCCGTCTATTCCAGGGTGCTCCAGACCGTCGCGCTTGGCTGGGCGGGTCGCAAGGTGGTGCGCATCTGGTATCCAAGCGCGGATCACGCCGTCAAGCCCCGGCTGATCGAGCCTTACTTTCTCGAGCCATCGCTGATTGGACACAGTAGCTACGTCGTCGCGCGCGATCGCGGGTTGGGAGAGATGCGGACCTTCAAGCTGGAACGCATCACTCGGGCCGAGCCCATGACCGAGACCTACGCGATCCCGGCCGACTTCGATATCAACAGCTACCTCTCGGGGGCCTGGGGGATCTATCACTCCGGCGAGCCAGTCGAAGTCAGGCTGCGGTTTTTCCCGCCCGCGGCCGGCAGGGTCAAGGAATCGACCTGGCATCCATCACAGAAGCTCAGCGATGGGCCGAAGGGCTCGGTGAACCTGACCGTCACCGTCACCGGGACGGTCGAGATAACCCCCTGGATCCTCGGCTGGGGCGACGCGGTGGAGGTTATCGCACCGAAAGAGTTACGCAAGAAGATCGCCGAGGCTGGCGCAAAAATGGCGGCGCGCAACAAGGGTTGAGGAGGACGACGATGGACACATTTCAGGCGGTAGCAAGGTTGAAGCCGGCACGCATCTGGGACGGCGTGGTGGCGCGTCCGCTCCACGCCGAGCGGCTCACGATTGGATTCGTCGACATCGACCCGGGTGTGCTGGTGCCCGAGCATCGTCACGACAACGAGCAGGTCGGGTTTGTGCAGCGTGGTTCGGTGACGATGACGATTGCCGGTCAGGCGCGCGAGCTCGGGGTGGGGGAGACCTACTCCATTACCGGCGGGGTGCCTCACTCCGCCAAAGCCGGCGCCGATGGTGCGTCGGTGGTGGACGTCTTCGCCCCCGGTCGGGAAGACTGGAAAACGGCGCCGACCGTCGAGCCCTTCGCCGGTCGCTGGCCTTAAAACAGGCCGCCGTACTCCCCGCCGTCCACCGACAGGGTGGCTCCGGTGATGAAACTCGCGGCGTCGCCGGCGAGGAAAACAACCGCGGCCGCCAGCTCATCGGGGCGTCCGTGCCGGCCGAGCGGGATGTTACGGATGCTACGCGCGGTGAACTCGGCGGGATCAACGCCGAGCTTGATCGCCTGACCTCGATTTTCTTCCTTGATTCGATCGGTTTCGAAGCGGCCGGTCAGGATCGAGTTGACCCGGACTTCGGGCGCGGCCTCCCTGGCGAGTGTCTTTCCCATCGCGACCACGGCCGGGCGTAGGACGTTCGACAGCACGAGATTGTCGACCGGCTGATGC
>Ga0070697_100002512_pt1 | contig 14111 bp, 14 predicted proteins | sample KBSK1501metaG_FD_65475 | JGI IMG/M metagenome (GOLD analysis project Ga0070697, IMG submission 65475) | Corn, switchgrass and miscanthus rhizosphere microbial communities from Kellogg Biological Station, Michigan, USA - KBS K1-50-1 metaG | ecosystem: Host-associated > Plants > Roots >...
GCTCGGTGCCAAAATGGTGCCATTCGCTGGGTGGGAGATGCCGGTGCAATACACCAGCATCGTGGAGGAACACCAGGCTGTACGAAGCAATATTGGCATGTTCGACATTTCACACATGGGCCAATTAATCGCGAGCGGGAGCGGGGCGGGCGACTGGCTCAACACGATGCTGACCAACAACATCCGCCGCCTGGACATAGGGCAGGGCCAATACACTTTTTTGCTGAATGGGCGCGGCGGGGTGATTGATGACCTTATCGTTTATCGAATCGAGAAAGAGACATTTCTACTCGTCGTCAACGCATCATGCACGGACGAAGACTTCGAATGGCTGGATGGCCATCGTTGGAACAACATTCATCTCGGGGATCGCAGCACCCATTTTGGCGGGGTGGCCATCCAGGGGCCGCGCGTACCTAACCTTTTTGTAAATCTCCCAGTGCGAAATCAAATTGTCGATGTTGAGTTGGAAGGGATACCTGTCTCGATGGCGCGCACTGGTTATACCGGCGAAGACGGCGTCGAAGTCTTCTTTAGCGCAAAAGACGCGGTGAAATTTTGGAACATGATTCTTGAGATAGGGAGAAAATTGGGAATCAAACCCTGTGGACTAGGCGCGCGAGACACGTTGCGATTGGAGATGTGTTATCCACTCAATGGTTCCGATTTGTCACCGGATCGCAACCCGATCGAAGCCGGCCTGAGCGTTTTTGTCGATCTGACAAAGCTACATTTCATCGGGCGCGATAGCTTGCTTAACATGAAGATGAATGCTCCGGGCGAGAAGCTCGTTCCGTTTCGAATGAAAGAGAAGGGGCCGCCGCCGCGTCCGCACTATGCCGTTTTCGAAGATAGCGAGCGCATTGGCGAGGTCACCAGCGGCACGCTTTCGCCGAGCCTGCACTGGGGCATCGGAATGGCTTATGTGTTGGCGCCTCATGCGAAAATCGGCGCGGAGATCGAGATCGAGATTCGCGGGCAAAGATTTCCCGCTACGATTGAAAAGAAACCATTCTACAAAAAGCCATCATGAATGTGCCAGAGGATTTGCTTTACACCGAAACTCACGAATGGATTAAACGCGAAGGCGAAAACATCCGGGTGGGGATCACCGATCACGCGCAGTCGGAGTTGACCGATGTGGTTTACGTCGAGTTGCCGAAGAAAGACCGGCAAGTGAACGCCCGCGAAGCAATCGCGGTGGTCGAATCAGTCAAGGCGGCAAGTGAGATTTACGCGCCGGTCAAAGGCACAGTCATTGAAACAAACAAAGTTCTCGAAGCCGACCCAGGGTTGATCAACCGCGAACCTTTCGGCCAGGGCTGGCTTTTCGTGCTAAAAATCGCCAATCCAGACGACCTCAAGCAATTGAAAGACGCACCGACATATCGGGAACAAATTGGCGGCTAAAGCCGCCGGAATGCGAGAAGATCATTTCGTCCGGAACTCTTCTTTGCGTTTATCATCAGTCTGGCAGAATAAGGTGGTCCGGTTATGAAATCGTTTCAGCAAGCTGCTGGAACGACAGGGTGAGATTCTGTGCTCTGCAACGGGTCCGACCCCGCGAATCCGCGGTTCGAAATTAATCTTTGCCGAAGAGAAGCTCGTCGATCCCGTGGAGGACTTCTTCGATCCGGACAGGCGCGGCGAAAAAGCTGTAACCACTCAAGATCCCGTCGGAGACCATTTGGCTTTCTGGTTTAAGGCTGTTGAGAGAGAGTACTGGCGTCTCTCGCAGAGCAGCATCAGACTGAATTTCCTTCTCTAGATTCTGCCGATCTGGTCCGGCGGTATCTAACAAAATGAGATCGGGTTGGAACCAGCGCGCGGCGTGCAGAGCGAGGCGATCGTCATGTTCTTCGCGGATCACATACTTGCCGGCCCTGTCCAGCGCGCGCCTAACGAGTCGAGTGACCCCAGGCTCGCGATCGATCAACAGGATTTTCTTTGGAAACTTGATCATAAAATGGATTGTTTCCCCAGTAACGAGCATCGGATGTGCCACGCTTGCGCTCGCCGATTCGGACGCACGAAATTGCACTGGCAATAAGAGTGCTTTGCTCACGAGCAGGCGTGTGCTTAATTTCGAATTCCCCGATGAGCAGCAAATCGAAGCAACCGGGCGTCCCATTAAATTTTGAAAACGCGATGGATCGACTGGAGGCGATTGTCGAACAAATGGAAAGCGGCAAATTGGCGCTTGAAGATCTGATTGTTCGTTACGAAGAAGGGATGAGTCTGGTGAAAACCTGTCAGGAACGACTTGCCAGCGCCGAGCAGAAGATCGAGATCATCGCTCGCAACAGTTCTGGCAAACCGGTGGTGAAAAATTTTGAACAGGCGGCTGAGGCAAAGATCGATAACCAGGCGAGCCCGGACGAAACGAGAGAAGATGCAAATGAAGTCAAACTCTTTTGAGGGATCAACTGCGCCGAAGCGCTTGCTCGATGGCGTCCGTTCGCCCGCGGATGTCAAAGCGCTGGGCGAGGACGACCTTCCGCAACTGGCGCAGGAAGTACGGGATGAGCTGATCAAAGTACTCTCGCAAACCGGCGGTCATCTCGGTCCGAATCTTGGAGTCGTCGAGCTGACGATCGCGCTGCATCGCGTGTTCAACACGCCGCGAGACCGGTTTGTTATGGACGTGAGCCATCAGGGTTACGTGCACAAGATGTTCACTGGACGACTGGATCGGATTTCGACGATGCGTCAGTACGGTGGCTTGAACGGTTTTCTTCTGCGGACGGAGAGCGAACACGATTGCTACGGCGCGGGACATGCGGGCACGGCGCTCTCGGCCGCCCTGGGTATGGCGGTGGGCCGCGACTTGCGTGGCGGCGACGAGCACATCGTGGTGATAGCCGGAGACGCTGCCTTCACCTGCGGAATCAGTTACGAAGCGCTCAATAACGTAAAAGCGCACACCAAGCGTTTCATTGTCGTCCTAAATGACAACGAGTGGTCGATCGCGAAAAACGTGGGCGCAATCGCAAATTACTTAAACGCCATCGTCACGAGTCCGACCTATGCGCATTTGCACGATAAGGCGCGGGGGTTCATTCAGGCGATCGCCGGAAGGACCGGTGTGCACTTTGCCCACAAAGTGGAAGAGAGTGTTAAGGGGCTCATTGTGCCCAGCGTAATCTTTGAGGAGCTTGGCTTCCATTATTATGGGCCGATCGATGGGCACGATATCCCACTGCTGACCCGGACATTCGAATTCCTGAAAACGCAGGAGGAGCCGGTGCTGCTGCATATTCTCACCAAAAAAGGCAAAGGGTACGAGCCGGCGATTAAGCAGCCGGACAAATTTCACGGCCTCGGCAAATATAAGATCGAGAGCGGCGAGACCCCACCGGCGCCGACGCCGACCTACTCGGAGATATTTGGCAAGACGCTGGCCAAATTCGCCGAAACAAATCAGAAGCTTGTCGCGATCACTGCGGCGATGCCGAGCGGGACCGGTCTTTCGCATTTTGCCAAGGCGCATCCCGGTCGCTATTTCGATGTCGGAATCGCGGAGGAGCACGCCGCGCTTTTTGCGTGTGGTCTGGCGACACAGGGCTTGCAGCCTTTTCTCGCGATTTACTCGACGTTTTTTCAGCGCGCCTACGACATGTCGATTCACGACATGGCGATCCAAAAATTAAACGTCAGACTGTGCATGGATCGCGCTGGATTGAGCGGGGACGACGGCCCGACGCATCATGGCTTGTTCGACATCGGCTATCTGCGTCACATTCCCAACTGGGTGCATATGCAGCCGAAGGACGAAGACGAATTTGTGGACATGCTCTGGACGATGGCGCACTACAATGGGGGACCGATTGCCATTCGCTATCCTCGCGGCGCGGGTACTGGCGCAAAACCGAAAGCCGAACCGAAGCTTCTCGAAATTGGCAAAGCCGAAGTGGTACAGCATGGGCGCGAGGTTGCGATTTTCGGTCTAGGGAACATGTTCGAAGTCGCGCAGGAGGCTGCGAAAAAGCTCGAAGAAAAAGGAATCTCTGTCGCGCTCATTAACCCGCGCTGGATCAAACCGCTTGACACTGGGACGATCGAGTTTTTCGGGCGTGGCGTTGAGGTTGTTGCCACGGTTGAAGATCATGTCCTGCACAACGGCTTTGGGTGCGCCGTAATGGAGCATTTGCATTCGCAGAGAATCAACACGCCGGTCGTGCGGATTGGCTGGCCGGATGAGTTCATCGAGCATGGCAGCGTTCCGATCCTGCGGAAAAAACATGGCATCACCGCCGAGGCGTTGATCGAAAAGCTCTTGCCATTGCTCCACGAAAAATCTCCGGCGCGAACAACTGCGGCTTGATTCGCCAGCCAGGTCGACACGAAATAGTTGTCGATCTTGTCCATCCTAGGCGGATCGGTTTAACATGAGTGCGATTGAAGCCAGCGATCTGACCAAAGTTTACCGCACTTACCGAAAGGAAGGCGGTCTGTGGGGTTCAATCAAAGGACTCGTTCGGCGGCGCTACGATGAGATTCGCGCCGCGGACAGCGTTTCTTTTCGAGTGGACGAGGGTGAATTCGTCGGTTTTCTCGGACCAAACGGCGCAGGTAAAACCACTGTGCTTAAAATGCTATCCGGTTTGCTCAACCCGACCGCGGGCGATGCGCGGGTTCTGGGTTTTGTCCCGTGGGAACGGCGCAATGAAATGAAGCGTCAGTTCAGTTTGCTTATGGGCCAGAAAAACGCACTCTGGTGGGACTTGCCTGCGCAAGAGTCGCTCGAGCTCAACCGCGCCATCTACGGGATCGAGCGCGATCGGTTCAAAAAAGTGGTCGGTGGATTGGCCGAGCTTTTGGAAGTGGAGGACAAAATGAACGTGATGGTGCGCGAGCTTTCGTTAGGCGAACGGATGAAGATGGAACTGATCTCCGCGCTCATCCATGAGCCGCGAGTCTTGTTTCTCGACGAACCGACGATTGGCCTTGATGTCGTCAGCCAAAAACGTGTGCGCGAATTCCTGCGAATCTACAACGAACAGCATCGCATCGTTACGCTGCTGACCAGCCATTACATGCAAGACATCGAGGAGCTTTGCCATCGCGTCCTCGTAATCGATCGCGGCAAGATCTTTTTTGACGGCCCGCTTGCGCAAATCATCGACCGCTTTTCCGGACATAAGATCATTAGTTTGACTTTCGAAAAGCAAGCTACTCGCGATCTCTCAGCTTTCGGTGAAATCATCGAGCAAACTCCAGTTTCCGTGCAGTTAAAAGTTCCGCGGGCAAAAGTCACCGACACCTGCCGAGAATTGCTGGAAGCGTGTCACGTCAGCGACATCAATGTTCAGGAGGTGCCAGTCGAAGAAGTGATTCGGCAACTCTTCGGCGACCGCCGAAGCGGAGCGTCCATGGCAAAGCTGACCGCCGAAACCGTCGCCAGCGCCGCCGGTTAACCCTTGCTCAGCGCGCGCTTGAGATCGTGGGTATATGCCGGGTTGATTTCAAACGCCGTGACCGGCATCTCGGCAAGCGGCACTTGTTCATGGTAAGGAATGCTCTCGATAAAACCGGCTGCCAACAAACCGTTGAGCGTATCGGTCACGTCTTCCAATTCCATGCGGGTGTAGTCCCCAATCTCCGCTCCGAGCATGGATTGGGTAAAGCCGATCGCGTGCACCACAGTTGCTTCCCGGCCGGTGAGTTTTATCGTGCGCACCGCTGGGAAAAAAGCAGCTTCCATACCGGTATTTTGTCCGTAGCAGGGGACATCGGGCTGAAGATGTCCCTCGAAAAGTTTCCGGGGAGCGCGGCGTTGTTACCAGGAAAAGCCTGGCAGGATGCTTTTCTCCATGGCTTCCGCGAACGATGGATAGCGTGGCCTCCAGCCGAGCGCGCGCAGTTTGGCATTGCTCACACACTTGTTGCTTTCACCGCGCTTGCGCTTCCTCTTCAATGTTCCGCCCGCCGGCAGCGGTCGATCCAGTTTTTCTGCCAGCCAGCAATAACATTCACTCTGTAAAATAGGTTGATCATCCACGACATTGTAAATTCCTCCGGGCGCAACCCCTTGATCAACTAAGAGGAAGAGCGCAGCTGCTGCATCGTCACGATGGACCTGGTTGACGAAACGATCAGTTATCGGATTCACAGTAGCTTGGCTGGTCCGAAATTTTCGCAGCAGAAATGAGCGGCCGGGTCCATAGATTCCCGCCAAGCGGGCAACGAGACCGCCATGGTCGACCACAAGCTGTTCTGTTTCGCGCAGGATTTTTCCGGTCTCGTGTCTCGGCTCGGCCGCGCTGTCTTCGCTCACCCACTCGCCGTTAGTTTGCGCATAGACGCTCGTGCTGCTCGTGAATAAAATTGTCGATTCAGGAAACCGATCGAGCAGATTACCCGCGCCGCGCAGATATACTCGACGGTAAAGATCTGGATCGCCACCACGCGTACTCGCACAGTGAATCACCGCGTCAAAAGTTCCGGTGTAAGAAGAAACTTGCTCTGCGTTTGAAATATCGACCACAGTCACCGGGTAGGCTTGCGTCGAAAGGTCTCGCGCTGACTTGATCGACATTACCCAACCTTCGACTTCCCAGTGAGCACCAGTAAATAAATCCGCGGTCGCTCGCCCGAGGTAACCGCAACCGGCGATAAGAATGCGCCGCATTATCGTTTTTTACCTCAGGGCCCCGGCAATTTCGATGTTACCAAAAAGATCGTGCTGAATGGCGCGCACTTGTTTCAATCGAATCAATTCGAGAAGCGCGAGAAATGTGACCACCACTTCAACTCTCGACACGATATCGCCGAACAACTCGGAAAAATGAACGAGCGCGCCATTGGCAACGCGCTCCAGAATCATATCGATCTTTTCCGAGACGCTGAAATGTTCGCCAAAGATTTCGTGTAAATTTTCGCGCGCCTCGACGCGTTTAATCACATTTTGAAAGGCGTGGATAAGCTGAAAAATTCCGACTTCAGCCAGAGGCAGCGGCACATCGCCGCCGCCATCGCGGGTAAAGATTTTTTCCTGTTCGACCGCGCGCGCGTGCAGCTGCTCGGCCGCTTCCTTGAATTTTTTGTATTCGATTAACTGGCGAATTAAATCCCAGCGCGGATCGTCTTCTTCGGCATCTTCCTCCGGCGGTTGCTGATCGAGCGGAAGCAAGCTCCGGCTTTTGAGATAAATGAGATTGGCCGCCATCACCACGAACTCGCCTGCGACGTCGATCCTCAATTCCTTAAAGGCCTGGAGATATTCCAAATATTGCCGCGTGATGCGTTCGATTGAAATGTCGTAAATGTCGATCTCGTCTCGCTTAATTAGGTAAAGCAAAAGATCGAGCGGGCCTTCAAAAACCTCGAGCTTGACTTTGTAATCGCTCTCCATCTCGCTGAGCGAATTTAAACAGTCAGGACATCAAGTAAATTCGCGCGACGGCGAATTCGATATCGATTTGCGTGAACGCGGCGCTCAGTTCTACGGCTCCCAGCCGGATTTCCGGTGAACCCACACGCTGTTCACGATTCCGAGTGCGAACATGATCATGAGCGCAAACGAGCCGCTGTAGCTGATCAGCGGCAACGGCACACCTGTAATCGGCAAGATCGAGATGGTCATGCCAATATTTTGAAAAATGTGGGTGAAGATGAGCGCAATGATCCCGATGACCAGAAGTAACCCGAATTGATCGCCGGCAAAAAAGGCAACAAACAAGCAGGTAAGCAAAAGCAACGCGAATGCACCGATAAGAAATATTCCCCCGACAAAGCCCCATTCCTCGCCGATCGCCGAGAAAATGTAATCGTTGTGCACGGCAGTGGCGGGGAGGAAACCGAGCTCGATCTGAGTGTTGGGCGCTTTGAAGCCTTTGCCCGACCAGCCGCCGGAACCGATAGCGATGAGTGATTGATTAATCGCCCAAGCCGCGCCTTGCTTGTCGATGTCGGGGTTGATGAATGCAGTGATGCGCTCCTGCTGGTAGGGTTTGAGCCCAAGATTGATCGCGATCGGAATAAAAGTTATGCCGATGAGAAGGATGCAAACCAGGTAACGCAGCGGCAGCCCGCTGACGAATAAGAGAGCGAGCAGCACCGGCACCCAGATGATGACCTCGCCGAGATCGGGCTGCATTAGAATTAAAAGGCATGGCGCTGCGACAATTGCGCCGCAAATCAGCAGCCGAAGCATCGGATGCATTTGGCGGAACTGACTTAGGAACAACGCCAGTACCATGATGCCGGCAACTACCGCGAGCTGTGCGGGTTGAAAATTGATCGAGCCGAGATGGAGCCAGCTTCGCGCGCCGTAAACTTTCGAACCGATAAACTTTGTCAGAATCAGAAAGAAGAGGCCCGCCAAATACATCGGCAAGGCGCCCCAGCGAATCCAGTGGTAATCGACCAGACTAGCCACCATGAAGGCGAGGAACCCAACAGCCACCCAGTTGGCCTGTTTACGCCAAAAATCCACCGCCACCGGATCCTCGCGCATATAGGTTGCACTATAGATAGCGACGACACCGAAGGCGGCTAGAGCGAGCATGACCGCGAGCAAGAGCCAGTTGAGGCCGAGCAGCTTTCGGAGAAATGGCGTCATTATCGGTCGAACGCAGCGGCTACAATTATACGCGCATTCTCGGGCTCGAAAAGGCCCAACGGGCTGGAACTTCGATGCAGGATGGACAAGCTGCACGCGTAAGCTTTGCCCGTGCAAGGAATTGCGCGTGGCGTTCTCTCAAAAATGAGAAACTAAACATAAATCTCATTCAATAAATAGCTTATGACTTAGGACGACAAATAATCAACAGCCTTCCTTGTCAGTTGGTCAAATGGTTACTAAGATGATTTGCGGATTCGTTGGATTCGGGAATTAAGTCATGGCCAAAAAAACAAAACACAAAATGGCCCATCTTACGCTGCCGATGCAGCGGCAGCTGAATCTGCGTCACGAGGGAAGATATTTCGATCTGCGCAAAGCATTTGACCGATTAAACGGGCGACATTTTCGCGGCCGGCTGCGTGGTTACAAGGTGGTATGGGGTCGTCGGCGAAAACATCGGCCAAAAGATTATTTTGTTTTTGGAACGATCCAGGAAGAGGATCGAGTAATTCGAATCAATCCATTGCTGGATCAGCCCTTCGTGCCGCTCTGGTTTCTGCAATACGTGCTCTACCATGAGATGCTTCATTCGGTGGTCCCGGACGAGAATTCCGGCCGACGCCGACGCGTGCATACCGAGGAATTCAACCGTCGCGAGCGCAAATTCCCACGCTACCGGCAGGCCCGGCGCTGGGAAGAGGAGAACCTCGCCCGGTTCCTGCGCTAAACCGGCCCTAAGGCTTCTCTTTCGCGACCGGAGACGAGCTCGTTTCAGACGGCGAAGGAGTCGTTGCGACGTTCTTCTTGATGAGGTACCAGAGCATTGTCGCTAGCAGCAGGGAAATCAACTTCGCCTGCCAGTTCTTCAGAAGCAGTCTCTTCATAAGTGCCCTGCAATAGAATCTCGCTCAGCCGCTGTCGAAATGTTTCCGGGGTAAAATTGCGCTCAATCACCCGTCGGTGGCAAATGGAAATGCTGCCAGTCTCCTCCGAAACGACTACCGCGACCGCATCTGATTCTTCGGTGATGCCAAGACCAGCGCGATGACGCAACCCCAGGCTTCGGTCCAGCGTTTCTCGCTGGCTCACCGGAAAAATACACGCCGCCGCCGCAATCCGTCCGTTGCGTATGATTACTCCGCCGTCGTGCAGAGCCGCTTTGGGATGGAAAATGGTCAGGATCAATTCGACCGAAAAATCTGCATCGAGCGTGACGCCGGTTTCTTCGTAAACCCGAATCGATGTGTCTCGTTCGATCGCGATGAGTGCGCCAAACTGCTTGTTCGCGAGCTGGCTTATAGCTTCGACGATGTCGTGGACGGTTTCGCGTTTCTCGCTCGTCAGAGAAAAAATCGGATACCCGCCGAGCGCAGCGAGACCTCGCCGAAGCTCGGGTTGAAAAATCACGACCAGGGCGATAGCGAGGAAGACCGAAAAACTCCGAACGATCCAGCCGATAACGACCAGATTCAACAACGTCGAAATCAACGTCAGAGTTAAGAAAACAATCGCCAGGCCAGTTAATACTTTCGCCCCACGCGTGCCGCGAAAGTAGAGATATCCGTAGTAAATCCCGACGCTGAGCAGAATGATTTCGAAAATGCTGCGCCAGCTTCTCAGCCAAAGATGGACCAGCTGCTGTAAGATATCAGTGTGCAAGGACCGCCTCCACTACTCGCAATGCATCGACGTTTTCCCTCACATCGTGCACCCGAAAAATTTCGGCGCCGCGCGAACGCAATAAAGAGGTCAGTGCAATACTGGGCGTTAGCCGCGCGCGCATGTCCGGATTGCCAATCAATTTTCCCAGAAAAGATTTCCGCGAAACGCCGACAACAAGCGGCCGGTTCTCATCGCGGAGCCGATCCAGATTGGCCAGAAGCTGGAGATTGTGGTCAGGCGTTTTTCCGAAACCAATTCCGGGGTCAAACGCAATAGCCATGGGATCAACGCCGCATTCTAGAGCGCGCGCATATTGTTGTCGAAAAAAATCAGCCACGTCCGAGAGAACTTCGACATAACGCGGCGCGATCTGCATCGTCCGTGGCTCGCCTTGCATATGCATAATGATGAACGCGGCCTTTCGTTTCGCGATCAGCGGCATCATTTCTTCATCGCCGCGTCCACCGGTTACATCATTAATGATACAGGCGCCTGCCGCGAGGGCTGCCTCGGCCACTTTGGATTTCCACGTGTCGATCGAGATAGGGATGTCGATCTTGTCGCGCAACTTTTCGATAACTGGAATCACGCGGCGCAATTCCTCTTCGTGTGGAACTGGCTCCGCACCCGGCCGGGTTGATTCACCGCCGACATCGACAATCTGTGCGCCTTCAGCGGCGATTTGCAAACCCCGTGCGATAGCTTTGTCGATGGAAAAAAATTCGCCCCCATCTGAGAACGAGTCGGGCGTGACGTTGAGAACTCCCATGATCATACCGCGCTGCGACACGTCGATGGGGCGACCAGCGATTTTCCAGAGCCTCCCACCCATCAATGGTGAGACTATCACAGGTCGGTCTTTATTCGACCGCGCTCTTCCGCTTAGCGACCGCGCAAATAATGGCCCATCAGCTCGCCTTGCCCGATGATGTGGCCGCGCATTTGGGCATCGAGTTGCGCGCGTTTCGAGCCTGCTGGTAGATCCAACTGCCGATCCAGCGCAAAGACCTTGAAGAAATAACGGTGCGTTCCCGATGGCGGACACGGTCCGCCGTAACCCGGCTTGCCAAAATCGTTTTTTCCCTGGATGGCATTCGAAGGCACACTGTTTTCTTCAATGACGACGGCTTTAGGGTCGATGTTCCAAACCAGCCAGTGCGTAAACAGCCCACTCGGCGCATCCGGATCATCAACTATCAGGGCAAGACTTTTTGCTTCGGCTGGCGCCCCCTCGAAGCGCAAAGCCGGACTGGTATCCGCGTCGTCGCATGTGAACTTTGATGGAATGTTTTCTCCCTCTGCGAAAGTAGTGCTTGTGATTTTCATTTTCCCTCCTCCTGCGCCAACTGCGGTCGCCAATCCTATCGCAACTGCGACCACCACGACTACGTTTCTCGTTATTCGACCTCTCATTGCATCCTCGCTACACTGGAAATGAAGCCATAACAATATGATTTCGCGGGGATGATTTCGAACGGACGTAAACTTCGGGAACAAGTCGTTGTGCTCCTTGGCGGGCGCGATTATCGACCGCTGGATAAGATCGGGATTGCGCGGAAACTTGATCTGAAGGGCAATCAGCGAGTCATCTTGCGCAACACTCTGCGCGAACTCGAACGCTCGGGTGAAATCGCGCGGATCAGAAAAAATTGCTACGTCCTGGCCGAGGAAGCTGATCTCGTGACCGGCAAATTATCGATCCATCAAGCCGGCTACGGATTTTTGGCTACCGAGACGCCTGGTCAACCGGACATTTTCATTGCGGCGGAAAACACAGGCACGGCTCTGGATGGCGATCGCGTGGTTGCGCGGATCAATCGCGATGTCGTCCCAAGGCGGCCCAAAGTCCGACTTCGCTACCGTGGGCGGTGCGAGGGCCGGGTGATTCGTATTTTGGAGCGCGCCCGCGACACAGTTGTGGGGACGTTACAGCGCTCGCGAAATTTTTACTATGTCGTTCCGGATGATCCGAGATTCGTGCACGACGTCTACGTTCAAGTGCCGCAGCGAAGAAAATTACCGCGAACGCCAGATTGCGGCGACAAAGTGGTCGTCCGCCTCGAAGAATGGGCCTCGCGCCATGTCAATCCGGAAGGTGAAATCATTGAAGTGCTCGGGCCGGCGGGCGCGCCGGGCGTGGACATGCTATCGATCGTTCGGAAGTACGATTTGCCGGAAGAATTTCCAAAGAGTGTCTTGGAAGAAGCGGATCAGATACCCGAGCGAATTGAGGATCGAGCGCTCGAAGGGCGGGAGGATTTGCGCGACAAATTCATCGTCACGATTGATCCCGATGACGCGCGCGACTTTGATGACGCCGTTCATGTCGATAAGATCGGCAATCAGGGATGGCAACTTGGCGTCCATATTGCCGACGTCGCCGCATATGTAAAGCCAGGCGGCGCGCTGGATCGCGAAGCGCGCCGGCGAGGTAACAGCGTCTACTTGGCGGATCGCGTGATCCCGATGCTGCCGGAGCGATTGAGCAACGGAATTTGCAGCCTGAATCCGGGCGTTGATCGCCTGACCCACTCAGTTTTCATTCAGTTTGATAAGCAGGGCCGTGCGCGAAACGCCCGTTTCATAAGAAGCGTGATTCGCAGCGCGCGCCGTCTCACTTACAAAGAGACATTGGCGGTTTTGAATTCGTCACCACGCAATGGGCTGGAGGGGCATTTGCATGGAGCCTGGGAATTGGCGGCGTTGCTCCGCCGGAAACGCTTCGCCCACGGTTCACTTGATCTCGATTTTCCAGAGGTAAAGGTACGCGTCGATGCCAGCGGCACGCCGATTCGGTTGGAACGGGTCGAGAATGACGAATCGCACCAACTGATAGAGGAATTTATGCTCGCCGCCAATGAAGCCGTGGCCCGCGAACTAAGACATCACTCGATTCCCACCATCTATCGTGTGCACGAAGATCCTGATCCAGAAAAGTTGGCCGAGTATCGCGAGTTCGTCCTCAGTTTTAACTACAAAGTGGGCGATCTCTCGCACCGTGCCGAGATTCAGCGCTTCCTGACGTCGATTCGCGGCAAACCGGAAGAACAGGCGCTCAAAATCGGATTGCTCAAGAGCCTGAAGCGCGCGCGTTACGCGTCGCAGCCGTTGGGGCATTACGGTCTGGCAAAGGCAAACTATCTGCATTTCACCAGCCCGATTCGGCGCTATGCCGATCTTGTCGCCCATCGCTCTCTGGGCAAGCTTGACGCGCAGCGACGCCCGGCCGCTCCCAGCCGGAGTGGCATTGCCACGCGGCGTCCCTGCCGTGACCACGAACCGAGAATGGGCCAGGACGAAGTGGAATCGATCGCCTCGCACATCTCTGCGACGGAGCGAGCAGCCGCAGACGCTGAAATCGAATCGGTCCGGATTAAAACGCTGCAATTCTTTCAACATCAGTTGGATGCGCGCAACCCACAGGTTTTCAGGGCGAACGTGATCGATGTTCGCAACTACGGACTTGTGATCGAGCTCCCTGACGTTTTGACGACCGGGCTCATCCATATTTCATCCCTGACCGACGATTTTTATCTGTTCCAGCCGGAGCAACGGCGCCTGGTCGGCCGCCGAGCGCGCCGGCGATTTGCAGTGGGCGACTCACTTCGCGTGTTCGTCGCTCGCGTGGACCAATTCAAGCGTCAAATCGACTTCGCACTGGCCGATCGGGCTGCCAACCGGAGGGCCTCCCCCAAAGGAAGGTAACACTTAGGTAAAATTATGCTTCCCTTGTGCCCGGGAAGCAGCCTACACTCGCAGGTTGCTCAAAATGGATAATATCATCGAGGCGAAGGAGCTACAGATCGAGCGCAAGCATTTCCATGTGGAATTCCGCGAGAATGATCGGGGAAGATTCTTGCGTATTACCGAGGAAGCGCACGGC
>Ga0070697_100002513_pt1 | contig 14109 bp, 14 predicted proteins | sample KBSK1501metaG_FD_65475 | JGI IMG/M metagenome (GOLD analysis project Ga0070697, IMG submission 65475) | Corn, switchgrass and miscanthus rhizosphere microbial communities from Kellogg Biological Station, Michigan, USA - KBS K1-50-1 metaG | ecosystem: Host-associated > Plants > Roots >...
GTGAGGCTGACGTTTCCAAAAGGGGCCCAGCTGAAGGATCCGAAAGGGCTCTTCAACACGCGTCTGGACAGCAAGACGGTTCGTGCCATCGATTTCCACGAGGGTGACGCCATCAACGCGCCCGCCCTGAAGGCACTCATTCTCCAGGGCGCCCGCCTCAATCGAAGCTGAGATCCGCTCGGCAAGCCCGCTGAGCGGTCGGCGTTATCACGACTGGTCTGGACGCGAGTAGTCTGGCCGTCGTGGACGGCTCGGCATCGCTGACGATCTCCCTCGGCGAGATCGACCGCGGCGCCGTCGCTCTGGCAGGCGGCAAGGGCGCCAACCTCGGCGACTTGCTGCAAGCCGGCTTCCGGGTTCCCAACGGGTTCGTGCTGACGACCCGTGCCTACGCCATCGGCGCCAAAGCGGCGGGCGTCGATCCGGCACGACCGACGGAGGCAGCCGAGCGGCTGCGAGCGGCGCCTGTGCCGGGCGTGATCGCCGACGCGGCTCTCAAGGCATACGCCGGTCTCGGCTCTGCGCGTGTCGCGGTGCGATCGTCGGCCACCGCCGAGGACCTGCCTGGCGCATCGTTCGCCGGCCAGCAGGACACGTACCTCGATGTCTCGGGCGACGCGGATCTGCTCGACGCAATTCGCCGCTGCTGGGCGTCACTTTGGAACGAGCGAGCGGTTGCATACCGGCGGGCCAATTCCGTGGACGACAGAAACGTCAGCCTTGCCGTCGTCGTGCAAGAGATGGTGGACGCGTCCGCTGCCGGTGTGCTCTTCACCGCCGATCCCGTCACCGGCCGACGCCGGCGCGCATCCATCGATGCGGCCGCGGGTCTGGGCGAAAAGCTCGTCTCCGGCGCCGTCAACCCCGATCACTACGCGGTCGACGTCACGAGCCGCCGGGTCGTGCAGCGTCCGGAAGCGAGCCAGGCATCGGTCCTGTCGGATCAGGATGTGCTCGCCCTGGCCGAGCTCGGCGACCGCGTCGAACGCCACTTCAACGCACCGCAGGACATCGAGTTCGCGCTCGACCGTGAGCACAACGTCCTGCTCGTGCAGTCGCGCCCCATCACGACGCTGTATCCGTTGCCTGACGACGCGCTCGATCCCGAGCACGACCTTCGCGTCTACTTCTCAGGCAGCGTTTTCCAGGGTTACTTCGAGCCCTTCACACCGATGGGCATCCAGTGCTTCCGGCTCCTGAGCAGCGCCCTGTCCGGCATGTTCGGGTTCCCGGTCAAAGATGCGGTGTCCGGTGCGGGGATCTTCAAAGATCTTGGAATGAGGCTTTATGTCGATGTGACAGCGATCGTGCGTGATCCTGTTGGCCGTCGAATTTTTGTAGCCGTTACGTCAATGGGCGAGGCGCGAACCTCGAGTGTTGTCGTCGAGCTCTCCGCCGATCACCGTCTTGCGCTGGCCCGGCGGTCACGTTTCCGTTCGGTGCGCGTTATTGGCGGCGCGCTCATCCGCGCCGGCATCCCGCACGCGGCCCTGAGTGTGATGAGATCGCCGAACGTAACCCCCGAGCGTTACGTCCGCGAAGTCGAGGATTTGACGAGGATCGATCTGCCTGCCGATGCGAGCTCGGAACAACGCCTCGACGCGTTTGAGCGCCTGATCCTGACAGGGTCACCGCGCATGTTTCCGCGAATGCTCGGCACGATCATGCCGGCGATGCTCTCGTACGCCCTGTCGGCGCGCCTGCTGCGAGGTAAGGCCCGCCTGGACGAGCTCCAAACCATCACCCGCGGCGCGGCGCACAACCCTACGACCGAGATGGACCTCGCGCTATGGGCACTCTGCACCGAAGTTCGCACTGACCCGGATTCGCTGAATGCACTGCTCCGGCGCGAACCCCCTGCGCTCGCCGCTGCATATCGAGACGGCACATTGCCACCGCGTCTTCAGGAGGGCTTGAAGACATTTCTCGTCCGCTACGGCTTTCGATCGATCGGCGAGATCGACATCGGGGTCGAGCGGTGGTCCGAAAATCCCGAGCACATCCTTGGTGCGCTCGCCAACTACGCGCGACTTGGCGACGACGCGCTGTCGCCCGACGCGCAGTTCGAGCGCGGTGCGCGCGAGGCGGATGCGATGATCGCTTCGCTGCTCAGGAGGGTGCATGGTCCCCGGCGGGCGCTCCTGCGATTTGCGCTCGGTCGGGTACGCGCTCTCATCGGGAGGCGAGAGGTACCGAAGTTCCAGATCGTCCGCCTGCTCTTCACGCCGTCTCGAGAGCTCCTGAGGACGGTCGGTGGCGAGCTGGTTGCGCGCGGCTTGCTCGCCCGCCAAGACGACATCTTCTTTCTTTATCTGCCGGAGGCGCGACGCGCTGTAGGCGGCGAGGACATGCACGAGCTGGTCGCCGCGCGTCGAGATGCGTTTGAGCGCGAGCGTTCGCGCCGGCACATCCCGCGCGTGCTGCTTTCGGATGGAACCGACGCCGAGGCGGCGCTGGTGTCGGCCGGTGAGGGGCTGCGAGGCTCACCCGCCTCGCCAGGCATCGTGTCGGGTATCGCCCGGGTGATCCTCTCGCCGGCAGGGGCGAGGCTCGAGCCCGGCGAGATCCTGGTCGCGCCTTCCACAGATCCCGGCTGGACTCCCCTGTTCCTGACCGCGGGCGCCCTTGTCATGGAGATGGGCGGCATGATGTCGCACGGCGCGGTGGTGGCCCGCGAATACGGCATTCCTGCCGTCGTCGGGGTGGCCGGCGCCACGGAGCAGATAACAACCGGGCAGCGAATCACGGTTGACGGTGCCGCCGGGACGGTGGTTCTCGACTCCGAACCGGCGGAGGATGCAGTTGCCGTCCCGTCGGGCTAGCGGCGTCTTTACACCGTCTATAGCACCAGGCTCAGGCTTGGTCTCGCGCCCGCTCGCGATCGAGATGCGCCCGTTGGAGGCGCCCGGTTGCATGACTCATGGCGGTCGCCAATCGGTCCAGCCACGCATTCCCGCGCCGTGTCGCGCGGTTGGTCTGACGAGGACGTTCGCGGTAGCCTGCCCTCCATGCGTGGTCCCTCGTTCGTGCCCAACGACTTCGACCCGCCCACCGGGTTCGTGACGCCCGACTTCGTGCTGGAGCCGCTGGGACCGCAGCACAACGCGCGCGACTACGCGGCTTGGACTTCGAGTATTGAACATATCCTCGCGACCCCCGGCATCGTCGAGCCCGACGACAAACACTCATGGCCCCACCCCATGGCGCCCGAGGAGAACCTCAGCGACCTCGTCCGCCACGCAGAGGACTTCGAGGCGCGGCGCGGGTTCACCTATACGGTGCTCGACCCGGCCGGCAACGACGTGATCGGCTGCGTGTACATCTACCCTTCGAAGGACGACGAACACGACGCGCGCGTGAAGTCCTGGGTCACGGCCTCGCGCGCCGAGCTGGATCCTGTGGTGTGGCGCGCAGTGTCGAACTGGCTCGCCGCCGCCTGGCCGTTCCGGAACCCGCAGTACTCGGCGCGCGCCGCTCGTTCCAGTTAGGACGCGCTCACGCCCCTCGGTGGAACGATGTGCTCCATCGTGCGAGCCGTGGGAGACTGGGCGGAACATGCCGCGGGGCCGATCAGCGAGGCCCGGTCAGCGTATGACAGCCGGCGGCCCGTCGCTCGGAGAGTGGGGAGTGCGGCTACCCCGAGGCCGGCCGGTGCTCGAAGGCGGTTAACCTTCAGAAGAGTTCCTCGGCCAACGCGACGATGATGCCCGCAGGGCCTCGCATGTAGCAGAGTCGGTACTTGTCCTCGTACTGGGCCACCTCGCCGACGAGTTCGGCGCCGCTGGCCCGCAGGCGAGCGACAGTGTCGTCGACGCTTTCGACCGTAAACATGACGCTCCGGAGGCCCAGCGTGTTCGGCGGCGCGTTCGCCGGTTCGATCTCGACCAGTTTTGGATTCCGAAACTTCGTCAGCTCAAGCCGCCCGTGCCCATCTGGGGTCCGCATCATAACGATGTCGACCTGAACACTTTCGAGCCCGTTGACGCGGTCCACCCACGGGCCCTCGACCGGCATCTCGTCTTCGAGGGTCATGCCGAGCGCAGTGAAAAAAGCGATAGCGGCTGCAAGGTCGTCGACGACGACGCTGACATGGTCCAATCTCTTGATCGTCATGTCCCTAGTCATAGCAGAGGCCGTGCGCGGCGGTCCTGGCCGACCGTTCTCGCGAGCTGCACGCGTTCAGCCGAGGAAACACACGGAGATGAGGGCGCAGCCAAGGCTACGGGGTTGCCGTGTCTGCGAGCTCCGTGAGCCATTGCTGCAAGAGCTGTCGCTCTGCCGGCGTGAGCGGGTTTGGTTCCGACTCGAGCTTGCTGCTCAGTGTCGCTGCGACTGAGGCCATCGTGGTGGACTGCGGCGCCGCTCGACGTGAACGTTCCCGGCCATTAGTCGCCGCCACCGTGACGAAGGCAATCACAGCTTCGAGCAGCTGCTTTGAGAAGGAATCTTCGGTGTAGTGCTCCGGCTGGGTGATCAACGCCAAGGCTGCTCCGACGGTTGCCGACATGACGATCCGCGCTGCCATGGCCGCAGAGACGCGGAGTTGTCCCCGCGACGCACCAAGCTTCAGGCGGTCGTACAACATCCGGTGCGCCTCGCCCAGAGCCACACTGTTTGAGGCGACTCCAGGCGACCACATCAGCCTGTAGAAGTTCGGATTCTTCCGCGCGAACTCGATGTGGTTGTTCCAGCCGGCCCGAATGTCGTCGCCGATGTGGTCGTGGACCACGGCAGCCACGGTGCGTTTGCTTTCGAGGAAGCTCGTCCAGCCGAAGTCGACGACAGCGCGGAGCAGGCTCTCCTTGTCGCCGAAGTAGTGGTAGAGCGTCGGCGCTGTCACTCCGGCGGCATCACAGATCTCCCGCGTGGACACCTCCCCGTCTACAGATTTCGCCAGGAGCGCGGCGGCGGCTTCGATGATTCGGATCTGGACGGTTCGCGTTTTGGGGGTTCGGGTTGGGGGAGTTCGCGTTCGAGCGGTCATGGCGCAATAATAGCAGGTTTGACTAGCGCCATTAAAGCCAGTAGGGTAGCATTGCTATAGTACTTCCATAACAGGAGGGCAGGCAATGGTCGTCGTAACGACACCTACCGGCAATATCGGATCCCAGGTCCTGAAGGACCTGCTGTCGAGCAATGAGCCGATTCGGGTCATCGTGCGGGATCCAAACCGGCTTGCACCGGAGGCCCGGAAGCGGGTCGAGGTCGTGGTCGGTTCCCACGGTGACGGCGCGGTCGTCACCAGGGCATTTCAGGATTCCGACTCTGTCTTTTGGCTCGTGCCGCCTGACCCTCGGGCCGCGAGCGTCGAAGCGGCATACGTCGACTTCGCCCGGCCGGCCATCAAAGCTCTGGGTCAACAGGGCGTCAAGCGGGTGGTTGGGGTCTCGGCGCTGGGCCGCGGCACTCCATGGGCAACGCATGCGGGACTGGCCACGGCATCTTTGGCGATGGATGACCTGATCGCGAGCTCTGGTGTGAGCTACAGGGCACTGACCATGCCGTCCTTCATGGACAACCTGCTCCGACAAGTCGAACCGATCACCAAGGATGGGTTGTTCTCTCTGCCGATCGATGGCGATCGGAAACTTCCCAGCGCAGCGACCTCCGACGTCGCGCGGGTGGCGGCGCGCCTGCTCCTCGACCACTCCTGGACCGGCGTCGCGAGCGTTCCGGTCCTCGGCCCCGAGGACCTGTCGTACAACGACATGGCCCGGGTCTTGTCCGAGGTTCTCGGAAGGCCGGTGCGGTTCGAACACATCTCGAACGACGCCCTCAAGGCGCGGCTCATGGGCCGAGGAATGTCGGATGCCATGGCCCAGGGCAACGTTGATATGTGGATCGCGAAGGCCAATGGAATCGATAACGCCGTGAAACGCACTCCGGAGTCGTCAAGTCCGACCACGTTTCGTGATTGGGCCTCGCAGGTCTTCAGGGCGCGGGTCACGCCTTGAGCCAGACCCCCGGACGGTGCAATTAGCGGATGGCCAGGAATCGCAGGCGGTACTACAACGAGATTGCGGCGAGAAGTCGTTTGCGACTGGACGCGATCTCCGACGGAATATTCGGAGTCGCCATGACGCTCCTCGTCTTGACACTGGTCGTACCGACCGCCATGGAGGTTCGCGACGCAGGCGATTTGTGGCACGCACTACTAACGCTGATGCCGCACGTGGTCACTTACTTCATGAGCTTCCTGACCCTAGGCATCTTTTGGGTCGCACAGGAAACGCAGCTGAGCGAAGTCGAGCGAACCGATCGCGACTACACATGGATCATGCTGACTTTCCTGTTGTTTGTAACGCTTGTACCGTTTTCGACCGCATTACTTGCTGCGTACTACCAGTCCTGGATGGCGGTCGTCGAGTACTGGTTCAACATCTTCTTGCTGGGAGCAGTCAACACAGCTGCGGTCGAGTACGCCGCTCGAACCGGGCTCTTCTCTGCGGCGAGGCGAGCGATACTGCTGCCGGCAATCCGTCGCCGTGCCCTCATCGCACAGTCGCTTTACGCAATCGCCGCCGCGCTCTCCATCTTTGACACCCGAATCAGCATCGCCGCGATCGTGCTAATCCAGCTCAACTATGCCCTGGCCCCGAGGCTGCTCTTCCTTCACCGGTTATAGCGAGACGGGTAGGCCGGGTCTACTTGCGGACGCGGAACCGGAGGATGGTGACGGCGCCCGATCGCGTGCTGCTGACCGGTTCCAGGTCTATCCTCGCGAGGCCCGGGGACGAGAAGCGGATGCCGTCGCCGAGCAGCACCGGCAGGATATACACCAAGATCTCGTCGGCGAGACCCCGCCGCAGGCACTGGGCGGCCACGTCAGCACCGAGGATTTCGAGGTTCCTCCCGCCCGCAGCGTCCAGTGCCGTGGCGACCGCTTCCCCGATGTCACCGGTGAGGAATGTGACCGCCGGGTCCGCCGGGTCCGGCGGCACGTGGGTCAGGACAAACACGGGTCCGGAAAAGGGGTACGTTTCGCCGCTCGATGCTGATCCCCGCTTCCTGTCGGCTTCCATCCTTTTGCCGACCTCGTACGTCCGTCGGCCGATAAGCATGGCGCCAGTGGCCGCCGCGACCTCCGGGAACTCGTCCGGCGCCATGAAGTCGAAGACCCAGTCCATCGCGTGATCGGGACCGGCGATGAAGCCGTCAAGCGACATCGCCCTGTTCACGACCACCTTGCTGATGGCACTTGTCAGAAGCGCATTGCGCGTGCTAGGTGACATTCAATGGTGATTGTTGCGTCTCAGCCCCCGGCGCGCCGCGCTCGCGTGATGTGGGCGCGGGCGATTTGGGTAAACAACAGCCGTGGCCTATGCGGGTAGGTACGCGATCGCGTCCACGTCTATGAGGTAATCAAGCGGCGGCTTCCCCTCAAATGCCATGCGGGCAGGCAGATAACCAGTGAAATAGGTGCGATACACCTCGTTCATCGCCGGCCAGTCGCCCGCATCGTGCAAGTGAATCGTGACCTTCACGAGATCGTCCATGGTGGCGCCGACCGCCGTGAGGATCGCGTTGATGCTGTCGAAGACCTGCCGGGTCTGGACAGCGATCTCACGAGCAACGACCTCGCCGGTCAGGGGATCCACAGGTACTGTGCCCGAGATGAACAGGAAGTCGCCGGCACGTACAGCCTGCGAGTAAGGTCCGACTGGTTTCACCGCTTTGTCGGTGAAGACCACCTGCTTGGACTTAGCCATAGAGCTCCCTCCTTGCAACCTTTCCCCCTCTCTGCGAGGGCGGTGCTGTTCGCCAAGGCGATCGATCGTTCAGTATAGTATGCGAAGTGAGCGGAGTGGTGCCAGGTGCGCACGCCCTGGGTCCTGCGCAGCACCTGGGGCGTTCAGTCCGCGCGCACCGTGAGGCGGCTCGGCTGTCGCTAGGGGCGCTGGCTGTGAAGAGCGGGGTGTCGAAGGCGAACCTCTCGACGATCGAGGCGGGCGCGGGAAATCCGTCGCTGGAGACGCTGTGGCGGCTGGCGGGGGCCTTGGGCTTGTCGCTGGGGGTGCTCCTGGGCGAGGCGGAGCCGCCACGCACCAGGCTCCTTCGCGCGGGCGAGGGTGCTCCCTTTGCGTCCGAGTCGGGGCTTGCCGGGGAGATGCTGTTGACGGAAGGGCGGCCGCATCGGACGGAGATCTTGGCGATCGAGCTGCCGGTTGCGGGCGATTACCGTTCGGGGCCGCACCGGGTCGGGACCGAGGAGTTCGTCCTGTGTATCGCCGGCACGCTCGAGATCGGCCCGATTGATCAAGAGCAGTTCCTGAGGCCGGGCGATTCCCTTTGGTTCCCAGCCGATCGCGACCACCGGTACGCGAGCCGTCGCGGCGCTCGCGGCCTGAGCGTGATCAGCTATCCGACTTTGAGGGAGCGTTGAAGGCTCTCATTCTCGAAGCAGTGATCTGGTTCACACACCGGCCAAGCGCGAACGCCGTCAGTGCGTCCCCCACTGGAACCATCTGATGCCGAGGAACACGAACAGCGCGGTGTAGCCCACGCACGCGAGCAGCGACCACCACGCGTCCGAGCCCCACGTCGCCGGCTCCATCGCCCCCGCCAGCAGGGTGATCACGATCCCACCAGGCGACCAGCGCGCGATGTCCTCGACGGTCGAACCCAGAATGTCCGTGCGCCCGAGCACCCCTAGCCCGAAGAGCGGGATGTAGACCAGCCGGCTGACTGCGTTGAGCGTGTCCGCCGACCCGACCAGCCCGACCAGGGCCTGGCCGATGCCGAGGAACACGGCCGAGCCTGCGATGACCACCGCAAGCGTCAATCCGTATGCAAGCGGATCCAGGGTCACGTTCTGGAAGATCCTGGCCACGATGAGAACCACGATCGCCATCAGCAGGATCACGGCCACCTGCACGACGAGCCGGCTCATCATGATCGACCACGCCGGGGTCGGGGTCACGCGCAGGCGCTGAAATACGCCGGCCTCTCGGTCCGTGGCTACGTTGAGCGCGTAGCCAAAGATCGCGATCGTCGCCATGCCGAGCATGATCACCAGCGAGACGCGGATCGTAGGATCGGCCAGCGCCGCGGCGCGCTTGTTCGCGAAAAACGCGACGAGTACGACGACAGGCAGGAGCATGCTGAGCATCAGCGAGCGGTAGTTGCGGAGCTGCACGGAGAAGTCGACCTCGAGCAGCGCCGCCAGCGTTGGTCCGAGAGCCGGTAGCGCACAGCTGGCCCCTGCCGGACGCGGGCCGGCGGCCTGGGCGGACGCTTCAGTCACGAACGTCCTCTCCCGTCAGGCCGATGAAGACGTCGTCCAGGGTCACCTGGCCGTGCGCGATGCTGGTGACGCGCGGGTCGTCCTTGTGCTTCTCGATCAGGCCGGCCGGTGTGTCGACGGTGACGATCTTCCCGTGGTCGATGATGGCCACCCGGTCACACACTGCCTGCGCCTCCTCCATCGAGTGCGTGGTCAGGAGCACGCTGCGACCGCTCTCGCGCATCTTCTCGATCCGGTTCCACAGCTGGCGGCGAGCCTGGGGGTCGAGACCGGCGGTCGGCTCGTCGAGTAGCACGAGCGGAGGATCATGAATCGTCGCGATCACCAGCGACAGGCGCTTCTGCTGCCCGCCCGAAAGCTGGCCGAATCGCTTCGAGGCCTCGTGTTCCAGGCCCACCGACCGGAGTACGTCCCGCGAGCCCTGCCTGGACATGGCGACCCCGTAAAGCGCCGCATAAAGCCTCGTGATCTGGGCGATGGTGAGCGCGGACTGAAAGCCGGTCGACTGGAGCTGCACGCCGATCCGGGCCTTCGCCGCGCGCGGGCTGGCGCGACGGTCGATGCCGCCGATCGTGACCGAGCCGGAATCCGGCTCGAGCAGGCCTTCGATGGCGCTCAGGGTGGTGGTCTTGCCGGCGCCGTTCGGTCCCAGCAGGCCGAAGATCTCTCCCGCCCGAACCTCAAGCGATACTCCGTCGACCGCCCTGGTGGGACCATAGCTGACTCGAAGATCCCTGACTTCGAGCGGGGCGGTGTTCAACTGCTCCAGCACGTCCCCCACCCCATCGAGTCAATTACACGCGATCCGTCACATGGGTTGCTGCGAGCCAATACGTGATCGACGTACGTCGAGTTGGCACTTGAAGGCTAGACGGTCTTCGATTCGGTGCGACCTCCCATACGAAGGGTGGCGCCGGCGACTACCGTCAGGATCGCCATCAGTCCAGCCGTCAAGGCGATGCCGGTGGCGCCGCTGAACAGAAGGACGATGGCCGCGACGAAGGTGATCACGGCCGCGATGCCCGGCGCGTTGACGAAGAGAGAGCGCCGCGGTTCGCGGTTCAGCGCGGCAAATATTCCACCCACCACGAGCAGGGCACCCAACACGTAGGCTCCCAACGTAGCGGTATGGTGCGACGTCTCACTGAAGACCAGCGGCGAGATGAAAACAACGACACCGAAGACCATCGTGGCGTAGTCCTGCCACCGCTTCCAAGCACTCATGACCGTTTGACCTCCATCGGAAGCGCCTCGGAAACCTCTTGTCCGGCGGCGGGCGCTTCCCTCGGGCTCGCCGGTTTGCTCGAAACGTTGGATGCTCCCCACTCAGCAAGTCTGCGCCGTCGCCTCAACCACCTTTCGAGGCGCTCCCCCTAAGTCATCGCGGTCCGGCGTGTAAGTCATCCACTTAGAGCCGCCGGCAAAGAAGTAGTCGTCCGTCGGAAGCCAAGAATCGATTGGCCAACGTAATTTGCCCGAATGAGCACCAAAACCACACAAGCAAAGGAGAGCGAGATGACTGCTCAGAACAACCTGGAGGAAAACAAGCGGATCGTTCGTGCGTTCATCGAAACGGCGTTCAACCAGCATCAGGCCGATCGAGCAGCGGACTACATGACGTCCGACATCAAGTGGCACGGCGGCACCCTCGGAACAGTCGAGGGTCGTGACAACTTCGCCGGGCTGATCGGCGCGATCGTCTCCGCCCTCCCAGATCTGCGTAACGTCGAGCAGGACATCATCGCGGAACGAGACATCGTGTCCGTGCGCGCGGTGGTCGAGGGAACACACAAGGGCGACCTCCTTGGGATCCCCGCCTCGGGCCGTCACGTCCGGTGGGATGCGGTCGACGTGTACCGCGTGGCGGACGGAAAAATCGCCGAGGAGTGGGCTGCGGACGATCTGCTCGCCTTCGTCTACGGAGTCGGCGCGTATACCCCTCCCTGGCTCTCGCAGAAGTCGTAGCGGCGCAAATGACGCAAGGGGAAGTTATAGCCGGCTGACCCGGCAATCGACGATCGTGTCTCGGTGCGAGCGGCGGGCACCACCCCGCCGCTCACCACGTCAGAGCCGGCTCGATCGATGTCAGAGCGCGAGCGAGCTCTGACCGGGAAACGATCCCGAGTTTCGGGAAAACGCGATACAGGTGGGTCCCCACAGTGCGGTGTGAAAGGAACAACCGGTCCGCGATCTCCCGGTTGGTAAGCCCGGACGCGGCCATCTGCGCGATCTGGAGCTCCTGGGGCGAAAGGGGCTGGGGCGTCCTCACGGGCTCAGCAATCCTTTCGCCCGAAGCCCGCAGCTCCGCGCGCGCCTTGTCCGCCCAGGGCTGCACTCCGATCGCGTCGAACATGTCCCGGGCCGCCCTGAGGTGTGGCCTCGACTCGGTGATGCGGCGCTGCCTTCGTAACCAGCTGCCATAAGACATCTCCAGGCGTGCGAAGTCGAACGGCCATTTCGGTTCGCCGGCGAGCGCCAACTCATAGAAGTTTTGCGCCTCCGACTCGTCCGCGAGTAACGGACGTGCGAACCGCAAACCGATATGTACGAGGTCTGCCGGAGTCCGCCTGCCGAGCGCCTCGAGCAGCGTCATCATGTGGCGCGCTTCGTCGTCCCGACCCGCTCGCACCCCGCATTCGATCACATAGGGCGCGGCGGCAAGCGCCACTCGCTCGTGGTACGCCGGTCCCTGACGATCGTACATGCGCATGAAATGGTCGAAGGCTACTGAGTGACGTCCGGCAGAGAGGTGCGTGACGCCACGCGCAAACTCCGCTTTGGCGAGAACGATCGAGAGGCGCAAGGATGCCACAGGTTCGATCGCCGCGGTGATGAGCTGTTCGGCAGTGCCCTCCTCTCCGTGGAGCCCCGACAAAACAGCACGTCCCAACTTGCTGATCGCGGTCCAGATCGGCTGTCTGGTCTCGATCGCGAGGTGGTCGGCTTCCTCCATGGAGTGAATCGCGTCCCGGAACTGGCCGGTGCTGATTCCGGCCCAAGCGCGCACATCAAGCAGCTGGGCCAGGAGCCCGAGCTGTCCCTGGGCACGCAAGATGGGGGCGGCGCGATCCATGAGCTCGATCGATTCGCCGAGGTTGCCTGCGGCATACGTCGCGAACGCCAGGAGCTGCGTGCGGGACGGGTCCGCATCGTCGACCTGGGCAGCCTCACGAACCCTCGTTGTGATTCGTGACGCCGCGTCGACGGGCGCTGCGAGCGCAAGGATTTCCAGAGCGCGCGGATCCAGCACGTCGCCGGCGACTTCCTCAACCGCGTCGATGACAAGAGTCTTGGCGGCAGCGCCGGGGTCCGCCCACCAGCATCGAAGGGCGGCGCCCTGGAGCAGGTTCAGCGATAGATTTCGGTCTCCTCCAACGGCGGCTTCGCGCGCGACTGCGACCAACCTCGCGACAGCGTTGGGGTCGCCGGGCGCGCCGTCGTGGAGGATTTCGCGCAGCCACGTCATTCGCCCGACGTCGTGAGGTGAAAGCTCCAACCTGGCGGCTGTGTCGAGGAGCCGAGCCACGGCCGGCGGATCCCCGAGTTGAAATGCCAGCTCCGCGGCAGCCAGCAGACGCCGGGCCTTGTCCGGACCGTGAGGTGTAAGCGAGGCGGCAAGCTCGAGAGCGCCAAGCGCTGTCGCTGGGGCGCCACGATCCTGTGCCCGGCCGGCGGTGGCCTCGAGGTCGGCGGCGGCGCCCTCGTCTTCACCGAGCACCGCTTTGGCGCGGTGCCAGGCCCGGCGGTCTGCGTCCGCGACGACCTCGGCGAAAGCGAGGTGGGCGTTCCGTCGCTGTCCCGCGGTCGCGGCCTGATCCAGCGCTGAGCGCATCAGCGGGTGGCGATAGCGAACCGTCGAGCCCACGATGGAAATCAAGCCCGCGTCGAGGGCGGGTTGCAGAACTTCGACGGTGACCTCCTCGCCCACCTGCTTGCGCATTGCACCAAGCACGTCGCTCACGGTGGGGTCCTTGTCCAGCGCGACGAGCAGCAGCGCGGCTTGCGTGAGCTCCGGAAGCTGCCCGGCTTGCCCGGAGAAGGTCGCCTCCAGCCGATCGGTCAACGGAATGCTTCTCAGTGCGCCCTCGCGCCCGTCGGTGCCCTGCAGCCTGAAGGCGCGTGGAAGCTCGAGGAGCGCCAGTGGGATGCCCAGCGCCTCGTCAAGGATCAGGCGGCGGGTCTGAAGGTCCAGGTCTGGTGCGACGGATACCAGCAGATCCGCAGACGCCGTTTCGCTCAGAGCTTCGACATGGAGCTCCGGCAGCGGCCGAGATCGAAGCGAGGCCTGCAAGGTCTCTCGCAGACCGGAGATGAGGAGGATGTGGGTCGATTCGAGCCGGCGAGCGACAAAGCTCAGGACGGATGAGGTCGCACCGTCCAGCCATTGAAAGTCGTCCGCAACCACGACCAGAGGCCTTTCGTCGGCGACCTCGTCCATGAGGCTGAGCGTGGCCAGGCCGACGAGAAACAACTCGGGCGGCGCACCGGCGCGCATTCCCAATGCGGTAAGCAACGCGTTCTTCTGGGGACCGGGAAGCGCGCCGGCCGATGCCAGTACGGGCTGCAGAAGCTGGTGCAGCCCCGCGAATGGAAGGTCAGCCTCGCTTTCAAGACCTGTGACCGTGAGCACCTTGTAGCCGCGGCTGCGGGCGGCGTCGGCTGCGACGTCCAGAAGGGCCGTCTTGCCGATGCCGGCTGCTCCGGTGACGAACAGAGCGCCGCCGTGCTCCGCCGCCTCGGCAAGAGCAGTGTCGAGCTGCGCCAGCTCAACATCGCGGCCGACCAGTCTCGAAGCGCTCATCCCGGGCTGATCTTGCCCCTGGCCCACATTCAGAAAACACCCCCGGCATGTAAGTCATTTCAGA
>Ga0070697_100002514_pt1 | contig 14107 bp, 9 predicted proteins | sample KBSK1501metaG_FD_65475 | JGI IMG/M metagenome (GOLD analysis project Ga0070697, IMG submission 65475) | Corn, switchgrass and miscanthus rhizosphere microbial communities from Kellogg Biological Station, Michigan, USA - KBS K1-50-1 metaG | ecosystem: Host-associated > Plants > Roots >...
GGCAGGACGATGACGTCGAAGTGGTCCCTGAGCTTCCCCGCACGCACCACGGAGTCCACGACCGACACGTAGGGCACCTTCCACGTATCGAACACCCAACGCGTCCAACCCTCGTCGAGCGGCGCGGCATATGAGCGGTACAGCCCCACACGTGGTGCCTCCGGTCCGGCGAAACCTGGATACCCGAGGTTCGCGGTGGGCGGCTCGACCGGGGCGGAGAGGGCGATGCGCAGCGAATCGCGCGCGGCCACGGCGGTCACGCCCATCAACAACGGCAGCGTGTGCGCGGTGACGTCGTACGGCGGGAGTGGCGGACCGCCGGGATACAGCCGGAGGTCGGGGTAGCGCTGCGGCTCGAGCAGCGTCTTGGCGAACGCGGCGTACGGCTGTCGCAGCACCACGACGTAGCTCCCGGCCGGAAACCGCTGGCCGCCGAGCGCGATCGGGTGGAGCGCGGTGCGAATCTCGACCTGACCCCGATGCAGGATGCCGAGCAGCGCAGCGAGCCCAACAGAATCCTGATGCTGTCGGGGCAGGACGTAGGCATAGGGCCAGCCCTTCCAGCCCCGGACGGCGCGCCCTTCGACCGTCAGGAAGTTCGCGAGCCAGCGCTCGCGATAGCGAGCCGCGTTCTCGAGCAGGGCGTAGGCTCCGTCGGTCTGGTAGGTCACGATGTCGCGCAGCGTCCACCGGCCGCCCGGCCAGGGATTCGTGAAGTTCCAGGAGCGCTCGCGCGGATTGAAGCCGCGGCCACGCGTGGCGAGCTGGTCGGCAGGAAGATCGACGGGGGAAGCGAGGTTCGCGCTCGCCGCCTCCGACAGGATGCGCACCCCGCCGTGGTAATGCTGGTAGGCGCGCGCGGGGGTCCACGCGTCGTACACCGCATTGATGACGATCCCCGTCTTCCCCTGCCCGGCGAGCGCCCACGCCATGGCGGTGCCGAGGGCATTCACGCCGTCGACCAGCAGCGGATCGACGTTCGGCTCGATCGGATCGAGGTAGGGCGGCAGGAACAGCCGCGACCCGTCGGTGTCCTGCTGATGAATGTCGTGCACGATCTGCGGGTGCCACACGTTGTGGAGCGAGTCCACCACGAGCTGCGTCTCGACCTGGGTGAACGCGTACCAATCGCGATTGTTGTCGTGCCCGGTGTAGTGATGGTACAGCTCGGGTGGCTCGGAGCCCTCGGCGGCCGTGCCGAGCGTGCGGTTGTACCAGTGGGTGACGATCGAGACCCCGTCCGGGTTGAGCGAGGGCACGAGCCAGAGGATCACGTTGTCGAGGATCGTGCGGGTCGTGAGACTGGTGTCGCTCGCCAGCCGGTACGCGAGCAGCGCGGGCGTCAGGTGCCCGCCCACCTCCGTCGAGTGGATGCCCGACGTGACGAGCACGACTGCTTTGCCGTCACGCACTACCTCCTCCGCTTCCCTGGCGGTCTTCAGGGCCCGGGGGTCCGCGAGCTTCGCGTTGAGCGCACGGTAGCGGTCCAGCTCCCGCAAGTTCCGCGGGCTCGAGATCACGAGCGCAATGAGGGGGGCCCCAAGCGTGCTGTGCCCCAGCTCGCGGTACCGCATGCGATCGCTCGCCACAGCGAGCGCCTGGTAGTAGCGCACGAGGGTCGGCCAGTCGGCGAGCTTCCGGTCGTCGCCGGGCTCGAACCCCAGCACGGAGCGTGGGGTCGGTATCCGGTGGGCGGTGACCGGGGGAGGGCGGCGTCGGGGTGGCGGCGTGCGACGTGGTTGCTGCGCCGCGGCCGGGGGAGCGGGCGCGGCGGAGATCGCCACGGCGACGAGGAACAACAGCGGGCGGACCATGGGGCAGGAGAACATACCGAGGCCCCGCCCGCCCCCGCTACGGCAGCTTGTGCAGCTCCACCCGACGGTTCTGCGCCCGCCCCGCGGCGGTGTTGTTGGGCGCGAGGTACCCGGAGGCGCCGTACCCCTTGGCTACCATGCGGGCGGGCGCCACGCCTTTGCGCGCGAGGTAGAAGCGCACGGCGGCGGCGCGGCCCTGCGAGAGCCGCAGATTCATGAACTTCCTGCCGGTACTGTCGGTGTATCCCGCGATCTCGATGCGGATGTCCGGGTTGGCGAGCAGCGAGGCCGCCACCGCGTCGAGCACCATATACGAGTCGCGCGTCAACGCTGATCTGCCGGTTTCGAAGTTCACGCCGGTCAGGATCAGCGTGGGTCGCGGCCGCGCTCCCGGTGTCGCAGACCGCGCGGCCTCGGGCGCGAACAGAATGAGACAGCCGTTCGCGTCCACCTGACTCCCCGGCGGTGCGGGCGGGCACTTGCCCGGCGGCGTGGGCGCCGGGGCGGGCGTGGCCGCCACCGGCGGCTTTGCAGCCTCGATGGGGAGCGGGCAACCCGTCGCGTCCACCTTCGTGCCCGCCGGTGTGTTGGGACACTGGTCGATTCCGTCCGGCACGCCGTCGAGGTCCGCATCCATCGGGCAGCCGTTCGCGTCCACGGTGGCCCCGGCCGGGGTGTTGGGGCACTTGTCGATCCCGTCGGGGACGCCGTCCTTGTCCGAGTCCAATGGGCAGCCGGCCGCGTCCACGGCGACGCCCGCGGGCGTGTTGGGGCATTGGTCGACGCCGTCGGGGACGCCGTCGCCATCGGAGTCAACCGGACACCCCTTCGCGTCCACGTGCACTCCTGCCGGCGTGCCGGGGCATTGATCGATGCCGTCGGGCACACCGTCGGCGTCGCTGTCGACGGGGCAACCGGTCGCATCGACGTGTGCGCCCGCCGGCGTGCCGGGGCACTTGTCGATCCCATCGGGGACGCCGTCTTTGTCCGAATCCAATGGGCAGCCCTTCGAGTCCACGGTCGCTCCCACCGGGGTGTCCGGGCAGGCGTCTTTCGCGTCGCTCACGCCGTCGTGGTCCGAATCCTTGGACGGCGTACCCAGGTGGAACACGGAGAGCCCGGCGGTGCCCACGTAGTGCGTCGCCGTCGTGGGGCCGAACGTCGACTGCGTGCTGGGGCTGTAGATCGCCCGCGCCTCCACCCGCAGCGCGACGCGCTCGGTCAGGAACAGGCGAACGCCGGCGCCGCCGTGGACGCCGTTGTCGGTGAAGCGGTAGGGCGCGCGCGTGCCGAAATCGAGGAGCGAGTAGCCGCCGAGTACGAAGACCATGAGGCGACTCGCGTGCACCGCGTTGATCACGAGGGACGCGCTGCCGATCAGCGGCTGGAGGGTGAACGGGGTGCCGCCCGGCGGCGAGACGGAGTACTCGGGCTGGAACAAGACGTCGCCTTCCACGCCGACGATACTGCCGAGCAGGTACCCCATCCGGACGCCGCCCCCGACCTTACGGGCGAGCCCGAAGGTGGCATCGTAGCGCGTGTAGGAGCCGAACGCGCCGACTTCGACCTGACCGGCGTGCTGCGCCGCCAGGCTTCCCGCGGCGAGCGACAGCCCCGCCGCCAGCAACCCGAACCGTCTCATGTCGGCTCCCGCGCGCGTAACGCGCTCAAGGTAACTGGCGCAGCTCGACGCGCCGGTTCTGCGTGCGCCCGGAGGCCGTGGTGTTGGGTGCGATCGGATTCGCCGAGCCGTACCCCCTCGCCACCATGCGACCGGGCGCGACGCCCTTGTTTGCGAGGTACGCGCGCACCGCGTCCGCCCGCGCCTGTGACAGCCTGACGTTGGTGGCGTCCGAGCCGGTGTTGTCCGTATAGCCGGCGATCTCGATCCGGATGTCCGGATTGGCGTTCAGCGACTGTGCGACGATGTCGAGGACCGTGAAGGACTCGGGCTTGAGCGCCGACTTACCGGTCTCGAACATGACGCCGCGGAGGATGACCGGCGTCCGCTCCGGCGTGAACAGAATCGGGCAGCCGGCGGCGTCCACACGAGTGCCGGGAGGCGTGTTGGGGCATTTGTCCTTGCTGTCATCCACGCCGTCGCCGTCCGAGTCCTTGAACCGCTGACAGCCCACGCTGTCCACTTCGGTTCCCGGTGGCGTGTTGGGACACTTGTCGATGCCATCCGGCACGCCGTCCATGTCGGAGTCGAGCGGACAGCCGGCTTTGTCCACGATTGCGCCGATGGGTGTGTTGGGGCACTGGTCGATGCCATCCGGCACGCCGTCCCCGTCCGTGTCGACGGGGCAGCCCTTGGCATCGACGCGAGCCCCGGTGGGTGTGTGCGGGCACTGGTCGATGCCGTCCAGGACGCCGTCGCCGTCCTCGTCCGAGGGACAGCCCTTCGCGTTGACGCGCGCTCCGACGGGCGTGCCCGGACACTGGTCGAGCCCGTCATACACGCCGTCGTGGTCAGAGTCGATCGGGCAGCCACGCGCATCCACCGTCGCGCCCACCGGCGTGTCGGGGCACGCGTCCAGCTTATCGGGGACGCCGTCATGGTCGGAGTCGACAGGCGGGCCGCCCCGCGTGGTGAAGATGGACAGGCCCAGCGACCCCATCACATGGCCGGCCCAGTCTCCGCCGGCGAATCCTGTATTGGGCGTATAGAATCCCCGCACCTCGACCCGCAGCGCTGCCTGGTCGCCGAGAAAGATCCGGTCGCCGATGGCGCCATGGACGGCGTCGTCGGTAACGCGATAGGGCGCCGTTTTCTCGAAGTCGAGCCGGGAGTAGCCGCCGAGGATGTAGAAGAGGTTGCGGGCGGTTCCGAAATTCAGCACCAGGCTGGCGCTGCCGTGGGCCAGGGTGGGCGAGGCGGTACCGGTCCTCGGACTGGGGCTCTGGTAGCCCGCGTCGAGCTCCGCGCTGACGACGTTACTGAAGAAATAGCCCAGCCGGCCGCCGCCGCCGATCTGGTTGTCGAGGTTGAAGACCTTGTCGTAGCGGGTGAACGATCCGAACGCGCCGACCTCGAACCGGTGCGCGCGCTGCGCACCGAGGCTGGAGATCCCGCACACGAGCGCTGCTCCCAGGACGGCGAGTGTTCGCACGAACCGGCTTCTCCTCTTTAGGGCTGGCCCTACGGTAATAACTCGGCCTCCCGTTAGAAACCCCGGAGGCCGGGACACTGGTGACGTGGATCACGTCCCTACTGGCGCCCGTTCTCGCCGCGCACGAACCGGACGGCCCGGGCGAGGTTGTCGGCGAGCGCCGCCAGCTCGGTCGCGCCGTGCGCCAGGCCCTCGATAGCGTGCAACTGCTCCGCGGCGGCGGCGGCGACGGCTTCGGCTTCCTGAGTGGAGGCGTGGGCGCCTCCCTTGGCCTGCGCGAGCGACTGGCCGATCCTCGCTGCCCGCTCGCTGATGCCCTGCGCCAGGTCCGCGACCTGCTTCCCGGCGCGCGCCGTGCCGCCCGCCGCCTCCGCGATTCGGGTGAGGTCCTGCACCCAGTCGGTCGAGCTGCGTACGACGTCGCCCAAGTCGCCGCGGACGCGCTCGAGCAGCTGCGCGGCGCGGTCCAGCGCCCGGCGCGTCTCCTGGGCGGACTTGCCGACGTTGCGCGCCTCGCGACCACTCGCCTCGGCGAGCTTGTGGACCTCATCTGCCACCACCGCGAAGCCGCGGCCGTGCACGCCGGCGCGCGCTGCTTCGATCGTGGCGTTGAGCGCGAGCAGGTTCGTCTGGTTCGCGATGAACCCGATCGTTTCCGAGAACTTCTCGACCTGCTCCGCTACGTCGCGCAGCCGCCGCACCTCGCGGGCACTTTCTTCGGTGGTCACGCCCAGATCGGTGAGCCGACGGACGGCGGTCTGGGTCGCCAGGCGGACTTTCTCCGTGGTCTGCTCCATCTGCGCGCCCGAGTCGCGAGTCTCGGCCCCCGCGGCCGCCACGGCGCCGGCGTGCTGGCTCAGCTGCTCCGAGTCATGGGCCAGCGCGCTGACGAGGCTCGCCGCTTGGGCGGCCCCCTGGCTGGCGCGTCGCGCCGCGGCCGCCACCTCCTGGCTCGACGCGTGGATCTCCTCGGCCGTGGCGGTCAAGGTCTGGACGTAGGCGCTCGTACGATCCGACGCTCCGACGACCGGCTGAAACGAGCCTTCGATCGCAATCATCAGTGCGAGCTGCGGCGCCAGCAACGCCAGCATGTCGGCGTCGGCGTCGCGGTACACGGCGGGATCCGAGTGTCGCACGCTCCACAGGCCCACCAGCTGCCCGGCGTGGTAGAGCGGGAGCAACACCTCCGAGCCGGATGCCTCCCGCCCCGGCACGCCCACCTGCTCGGGGGAGCGCGCGCGGGCGACAACCGGCCGCCGCAGCCGCACGGCCTCGCCGGAGAGCCCGGCGTTCGCGTCGAAGCGGAATGTGCTCTCCCGGCGATCACCCGTCGCCGTGTCCGCGACGAACTCCATTTCGTTCGTCCCGGCGTCGTAGCGCGCGAAGCCCATGTGCTCCCACGGAACCAACCGTCGCGCGACTTCCTGAATTCGTGGGAAGCTCTTCGCCAGGCTGATATCCCGCGCGATCGCCTGTGAGAGGCTCTGAATGAGCCCGAGCTCGTCTGCGTGAACGCCGCGCCGAATGACCGACACGCTGGCGACCGCGGCGCTCACGAGCACGGCGCCTGCCACGAGGAACCCGATCATGTCGAGGTTCGCGTGCGCGAGCCCGAGACACACGAGGGCGAGGCCCGCGGAGCAGGCGTATACGACGGCCTCCCACCGCGCGGTGAGTGTGGCATCCACCAGGGCGAGGGTACGTCGGAGCGCCAGCTCGATGTAGAAAGTGCCGTTCACGACGCACGGGAGCAGAACGAGGAACGCGACGAGGGGCACGAGGTTGCCCGCTGCGAGCGCCTGGGCGCCAGTGGCTCCGTCGAGCCGCGCATACGCGAGCCCTGCGAGGGCCGCTCCCGTCGTGAGGTGCGCGGCGTTGTCGAGCGCCGCTGCCACGGGGAGACGCCGCAGTGCGAGGTCGCCTGCGAGTATCGCCAGCGGCGCCACCACCACGCCGAACGGCCAGCCACGATCGAGCATCGCGTACGCCGCGACCCCGAGGATGTAGGAGGCGAAGCCGTTGCCCGGGAGGGCGATCCCATAGCGGCGGGTCAACGCGCCGACGACGACGAGTACCACGATTTCTTCCGCGGCACCCGGACCGAGCGGCGCTCCTCGAGAGGCGAACGCCGCCAGTGCGGCGGCGACGGCCGCGACGGCACCGATCGCGACGAGCGCCCGCACAAGCAGGCCCGGCGACGTTTTGAGGCGGGAGAGGGCACTCATGGGCAAGCTCGGAGCAAGGTCGGCCCCGTGGCGTGGCCTGTCAAGCGCGACTATCGTTCACGCCATGCGCGTCACGATCGAATACTGCGTCGTCTGAAACTACGAGCCGCGAGCCGCCGGTCTGGCGGCCGAAATCCGTAAGACCTACCCGCACGCCGACGTGAAGTTGATCCAGTCGTCGGGCGGGGTGTTCGAGGTCGAGGTCGACGGTCGCCGCATCTTCTCCAAAAAGGCGGTGGGACGCCACGCCGAGCCTGGAGAAGTCGTCCGGCTCATCCGGCAGACCGCTCCGCCACCGTCGCGCTGAAGCTACGGACGAACCGGGGACAGTCGTGACCCGGGCAGGTGACACCTCTCGCCCCGCGCCGCGTCCACACCCAGCACCCTAACTCCACTCGGCAGTTGCCGTTGCGACGGAACCGTCGCGGCTGGCACGGCCTTTACACAGACGGCCGGCAGGAGGTGACCTATGAAACGTGTGCTCTTGGCAGTTGGAATGGCGCTCGCGCTCGGTGCCACGCCGATCGCAGCGCAGACGCGCGTCAGCGTGGCCGTCGGGTTCGGCGTACCGCGACCGTACGTGGCCGGGGTCCTGATCGTCGGAAGGCGGCCCGTCTATTACCCGCGGCGTGCGTTCTATCACCGGCCGCCGCTCTTCGTGGCGCGGCGCGTCTATGTGGTGCGGCATCGTCATCACTATCGCCGCTACCACTTCGATTACGACCGCGACGGGGAATGAGATGACACACCGCCGTACCACCGGAGTGCGGCGTGCCCCTGGAGTTTCCGGATGCGGCGGCTGGCGCCCTAGGCAGTGCCGCAGGTATGGTCGGGATGCGGGAGGTGTGCACGCACGCCTCCCGTTTTCTTTTGTCGCGTGCCGGTCAGAGTTTCGCCGTGGCGTCGGCCGGCTTGCGGCGGAACAGCTTGCGGAGGAACGCCGCCGCCGCGACCACTCCTAAGGCTATGACCTTCTTCAACGCGATGAGCGCCCCGAGCAGCACCTTGAACAGTCCGGCCTTCGCGGCGAGACCACCCGCGATCAGGGCCGCGATGCCGTACTCGGCCACCTTGTCCGTACCGGGGATAAAGTCGGCATAGCGATGCCCCCCGGTGAACTCGACGAAGCCGATCACCTTCGCCATGTCCTGTCTGACAGACTCGAGCTGGGACATCGCCGCGACGGCGTTGAGCACCAGGACGCCGCGCCTGCCCAGCACGCGGATGCCGTAGTTGAGCGTGTGCGCCGAGTCATCCGCGAACTTGAGGTCCTTCGCCCAGTAGAGCTTGTGAGCTACGCTGTCGTAGTGCGGGGGCTCGGCCCATCCCACGAGCTCCAGCGTCGCGTACCCGGCCTTGGCGCGCTCGGGATTCGCCTCGCGCGTGGCTTTCTGCATGGTCGTAAGGAGCTCGTGGTAGTCGATCTTGGCCGCGTCGTCGTCCTTGACGTAGCCGTCCGCGCTGAAGCTGATGATGACACCCCAGCCCTCGGGCGCGAGCACGCGGACCCCGGCGGGGACGAGCATCCCGAGGGTTTCGTGGCCGGGCGGGTTGCCCCACGCGCGCAGCACGACGTCGGTTTCCTGGGGCTCGAGGTACCGGAAGTCCGGTGGCAGTTCGAGGGTCGCGAGACCGCCGCGCAGGGTGACGCGGCCGGTCCGATAGCGGAGCCGGGCCTCGACTTGCTCCCGCGTAGGTTTCTCGGGAGTACGTTCGAGCCGCTGTGCGAATGCCGCGAGCGGCGCGACCGTGAGCAGGGGTATGACGAGCAGGTACGCCAGCGGTCGATGGAGCATCTCTCCCTCCTCCTCCGCCAATCTATATTGCGACCGTGCGAATTTCCCGCGATCACTTCCTTCCCCCCGATCCCAACGCCTTCCTTGCCGCGGAGCCCGCCACCGGGCGGGTAGTCGTAATCGCGCCCACCCGGGCGGCCTGCGAAACCATCGAGCTGGCGATGGCCCTCGACATCGACACCCTCCTCGCCCGCGAGCACGGCGACGACATCCGCCGCCTCGCGGCGTCCGGGCGGGGATTCGGCGTTGTTGCGGGAACGGGCACGGGCAAGACGCTCGCGATCCGCTCGATCGCGACGACCATCCTGCAGGCGCCGCTCAAAGTCGGAGTCGTGAATCGGGAGCGCGAAGCCACGCCCGAGACCCCGACCTGGAACGTCGTGATCGTCACCACCGGGATCGCGCGCCGCTGGTTCGAAGACGGCCTCATCACCGCGCGCGACACGTTGGTGGTGGATGAGATCCACCAGACCTCCGCGGAGCTCGAGCTGTGCCTCGCGCTCGGCAAGCGGGCGGGCTGCCGCTTCATCTGGCTCTCCGCCACAGTGGATCCGGCCTTCTACGCCCGCTACCTCGGGTCGGTTGAGGTCCTCGAGACCCAGGCCTTCGATCCCGCGCGGGCGGCCGACGTGCGCGTTCTGCCGCAGCAGCCGCTGGAGTTCCTGAACGATCGCTTCATGAAGCGGGTGCTGCGGGAGCGGCGAGGCGTGGCGGTGTTCGTGCCCACCCGGGCCGAGGTGGAGCAGATCGCGAAGGAGCTGGGCGACCGCTGGCAGGGGCTCCCGACGGCGTTCTACCACGGGGGCGAGCCGATCCGGGTCATCCGGCCGTTCCTCGACGGTCAGGTGCGGCGGCCGTTCCTGCTGGCAATGACGGCAGCGGGGCAGTCCGCCCTCAACATCCGCGGCCTCGACACCGTCGTGATCTATGACGCTCGCTACGCCAACGTCGTCGAGCGGGGTCGCAACGTCCTGACCCGACTCTACCTCGGCGCGAACGAAATCCTCCAGATGGCGGGGCGCGTGCACGGGCGCGTGGAGGGAGGCGAGGTCTACATCCTCAGCGACCGCGAGCTGGTGTTCGACCAGCTCAAGCCGACGCCGCCCGAATTCCAGCTCGCCGGCGACGCGGAGCGGGTGGCGATCACGTGTGCGGCGCTCGGCGTGGACGCGCGCGAGCTCGATCTCCCCGTCCCGCTCGACCGGAAGGCGTACCGTGACGCCGTCGAGCTGCTCACCGAGCGTGGTTTGATTGAGCGCGGGCGGCTGACCCGCTACGGCCGCGACGTGGAAGCGATGCCGGTCGAGCGACCCTGGGGCGAGCTGCTCTATCACGCGGATCCCGAACTGGTGCCCATCGTGGCCGTCGCGGCGAGTGGCGAGTCGCTGCATCGCATGACGCGGGAGGAGCGGGACCTGCGGGGCCTGATCGTGTCGGGGAGCGATCACTTGACCGCATACAACGTCTACGCCGAGGCGGTCAACAAGCACGGCTACCTGGGGGAGGTGTACGGGTTGCCGCGCCACCTGTTCCGCGACAGCGTCGATGACTGGGCCGAAGGCCGCGGCGTGCTCGTCAAGGCGATCGAGGACGTGGCGCTGGGGACGGCGTCGGTGTACCGCCAGCTCGAGCTCTCACTGCCCGAGCGGCTGCCCCATGCGGGCGAGAAGACCCTGGCGGCGTTCGCGGACCTCGTGGCCAAGATTCAGCCGTTCGACCTGGTCATCGACGAGGAAACGGCGGACGGCCGCGAGGCCCGCGTGAGCCGCGGATCGGTGTGCTCGAGTTGGGGCGCCGTGGCCGGCACGCTGCGCTACTTCGCGGACCGATTCGGCGTGCCGCGGGCAAGCATCGAGGGGACGCAAATACCTGAGCGCGCGATCCGCCGCTACGCACGGCGCGGCGCGCCGACAGTCGTGTTCGAGCGCCAGCGTCGGCACGAGGGCCTGATGCGGGTCCGGACGGTCAGCTATTTCGGGTTCCTCCTCGAGCGTGACGTCGAGCCGCTGCCGAGCCCGTTCCCCCCGGAGCTCGCTGACGCCGCCAGGGCGGCGCTGGTGGAAGCCCTGCTCGCCGGCCACACGCCGCATCCCGATCAGGCACGCGTGCGCCGCGCGCTCGAGCGGCTGGGATTCTACTGGCGACGCTCGGGCGGACGGCTGACGCAGGCAGCCACGGAGCAGGTGAGCGCCAGGCTCGCGGCCCAGCTCGCTGACGTCGGCTCCTGGGATGCGTTCATCAACGCGCGCCTGCTGCTCGACGTAGACGATATGATCCCGGAAGCCGAGCGCCGCTCCCTGGATGAGCTCCCGGCATCCGTCCACCTGTACGGGGACCGCGTGCCATTGGATTACGAGGTGGAGCAGGGGATAGGCGTGCTGCGGCTGCGCCTCAAGGAGGGCCAGGCCCGACGCTTGCAACCGCGCGATCTGCCCCCGTTCGACCGGCCGGTCCGCTTTACGGTACTCCGGGGCAAGCGCGAGGCGGTGCGGTCGGACTCGTTGGACGACCTGCGCCGCCAGTTGAGCGGTCTATCCCGGGGGGAGCGGCAGCGCCTGGCGCGGGGCGGCAGGCGGGGGCGGCGTCGCTAAAACTCGCACCTGCACATTGTGACCTCCGGACGCTCCGCGGGTCTAGCTAATGGTTGTGCTGTCTGGAACTTTGACCCGCCAAATCCGCTATGCAAGGACGTATGGCTGCGAGAGAAAAGAACCCCAGTCTCCCACCGCCGCTGAGCTTCGCCCCTCTCGGGCAGGCCGTGATGGAAACATTCAGCGAAGGTGTGGTCGTGTTCGACCCCTACGGGCGGATGGTGTATGCGAATCAGCGGGCGCGGCGCACGCTCGACGCCCTCGGGGATGGCGTGCCGCATCGCGGCGAGAACATGCGCGAGCGGCTCGTCGCGTTCGGTGCACGGGCTCGAGCGCTCAAGCAGGGCTCGCTCGAGCTCGGCGAAGTCGTGTTCTTGCCGGAGGGTGGCGACAGCCCGACGCTGGCCGAGCGAGAGCGTCAGGCCATCCTCGACACCCTCGAGGTGACGCACGGTAAGCTGGCCGAGACGGCGCGACGACTCGGCATCAGCCGTACCACGCTGTGGCGCCGGTTGCGTGCCTACGGGCTCGGGCCCAACGGGCACCGAGGCTCGGGGCCAGCGACGCGCGTCTAACGCCCCCGGCCGTGCTGGCGTGGGGGTTTGACCCCCCCTAGCTTCCCGCTCGGGCCCACCGTTCGGGAAGCGATGCCGGCCAGGCCGTACATCATCGAAGAGTATGTCCGGTGGTCCGACGTGGACTTCGCCGGCATCATTTTCTACGGGTCCTACGTTCGTTTCTTCGAGATCGCCGAGACGGAGCTATTCCGTGCGTGCGGCCTCGCCTACGCCCGGGTCTTCGACCGCTACGACATCTTTCTGCCCCGCAAGGCCGTTCACAGCGAGTTCTACTTCCCCGCGCGCCTGGACGACCGGCTGCGCGTCGCGACGTACGTCGGCCGCGTCGGCACCAAGTCCATGACCCTCAACTTCGATGTGCTGCGCGACGACCCGCCTAGGCTCGGTGCCGCAGGTTGGATGGTGCTGGTCTGCGTCGACCGGAAGGGGCTGAAACCGCGCCCGCTGCCGTCGGGGCTGGTGGAGGCGCTCGCTCCCCACACGCTGCCGGCCGCCGCCGCGCGCGCGGCCCTCGGCGTCGCCACGCCGCCGGGCGCGCGAGAGTCTCCCTGAAGCCGCCGCGGATCGCCGCTGTCGCGCTCGCTCTGCTGGCCGCCGCCTGTGGCAGTGCATCCGAACAGGCGGGCCGGGTGCGCGTTCGCGTGACCCGACCGCCCAAGGACACGATCCAATTCGAAGCCCCGGCGCGCGCGCGGCGCTGCGGTGGGAGGAGGGGGCTCCTGCTCCACGGGTCGACCGGCGGGAACGGCGTGGTCGTGTGGCTGCGCACAGGTTCGGCGGACTCGCTGCCGAATGGCCCGTGGCCGCTTTTGCAGCGGGGCGACACCATGGCGCGGCACGGCGCGACCGTGGGCGTTCGCTACATGATGGGCGATGTGGCGCATGGCCTGCCGCTCGACAGCGGCACGGTCGAGGTGCGGATGGTTGGTGGCGTCCTCACGATCGTCGCCCGCGGCACGGCGCTCGACGCAACCGCTGCCGGGCGGGTGGGACTCGAGGCGTCGTTCGACGCGGTGCCGCTCGAACCGGACACGGTTTCCTGCCGGCCCCGACCGTAACCCGCCGGGTCGGATTCCGCGCGACGGGCGGGGCGCGCGGTTAGATTGACCTCGTGGAACAGACCTATTTTCGGCGCGGCTTCGGCCTCAAGGGCGACATCGAGGGTGCCCTCGCGGCCGACTATCACAGTCAGGTCGTGGATCGGATCCGCGCGCAGGGCTACACCCTCGCCGTGGGCGACCTCACGTTCAAGCTCGCGCGCGAGTTCGGGTTCTGCTATGGCGTGGACCGGGCGGTGGAATACGCCTACGAAACGCGCACCAAGTTTCCCGAGCGGCGGGTGTTCCTGGTTGGCGAAATCATCCACAATCCGCACGTCAATAAGAAGCTGCAGGCCATGGGGGTCGAGTTCCTGCACCGGCCGGACGACGGCGAGTTCGACTTCCGGGGGATCACGCCGACGGACGTCGTCCTTCTTCCGGCCTTCGGCGTCACGGTCAAGGATTTCGAGCGGCTGCGTGCCGTCGGGTGCGTACTCGTAGACACGACCTGCGGATCGGTGCTGAACGTCTGGAAGCGCGTGGACGCCTACGCAAAGGACGGCTTCACCGCCGTGATTCACGGCAAGTATTACCACGAGGAGACGAAGGCCACCTCGAGCCAAGTCACCAAGTACCCGGGCGGGAAGTACCTCGTGGTGCGCGATATGACCGAAGCGCGGGAGGTCTGCGCGTACATCGAGGGAGCGGGGAGCGGTGAGCGGTTCCTGCAGCGCTTCGACGGCAAGATGTCGCCCGGCTTCGATCCCGACCGGGATCTGGCACGCGTCGGCGTGGCGAATCAGACCACGATGCTCTCCGGGGAATCGCTCGCCATCGCGGCCGAGATCCGGAAGAGCATGACGAAGCGCTACGGTGAGGCGGCACTGCCCGAGCACTTCCGCACGTTCGACACGATCTGCTCGGCGACGCAGGACCGGCAGGATGCGGTG
>Ga0070697_100002516_pt1 | contig 14106 bp, 12 predicted proteins | sample KBSK1501metaG_FD_65475 | JGI IMG/M metagenome (GOLD analysis project Ga0070697, IMG submission 65475) | Corn, switchgrass and miscanthus rhizosphere microbial communities from Kellogg Biological Station, Michigan, USA - KBS K1-50-1 metaG | ecosystem: Host-associated > Plants > Roots >...
TCCGCTTCAGTGTCGCTGACTGCTTCGTGACCCTGGACAACGGCATCGACGGCTCGCTCACGCTCGGCGTTTAAAGTAGCAATGTGTTCTCGTGCGGCATCAATCTCGGCGGTGAAGGCATCGGCCTCGGCTTTGCGGTCGGTATATTGGGCGGCAGCACGTTCGCCCTCGCGCGCCAGACCTTCCGCCTGAACGCCCAGGCGCTCAAGCGTGCCCTCGAGCTGTCGTGCAATTTCGCGTAGTCGCTCGGCAATGGCGGTGTGCTTCAACAAATCCGCGCGCGCACTTTCGATTTCGGCTTCAGCTAGCGCTGCTGTGGAAAGCTTCTCAGCATACGACTCTTCCGCTGTTCTGAGAGTGGCTGCACTCTGATCGGCTTCAATTCGCAGCCTCGCCTCGTCTTCCTGAAGTCGTTTGCATTCAGCTTCCACCAGAATCAACCGCCCAGAGAGAGCTTCAATCTCCGAGCCTACCTCATTCTTTCGCTTTTCGAAGGAGACCACCTGCTCTTCCTGATAGGCACGTTCCCTCGTCTGGCGGTCGCGACGCAGGACCGCTGCGGCGGCAGCGGCGCGAGCTGCTGCAAGATCGTCTTCCGTCTTGCGGGCTTCCTGAGTTGCACCTCGAGCTGCCTCTTCCTGTCTCTCCAGATCCTCGGCGACGGCGCGCTCCATAACGCTGGCTTCCAGCAGTTTTGCCTGAGTCTCATCGAGAAGCCTGGTGAGCTTGCGATCCTCGGCGACGAAGACGTGGCGCAGCAGCTCGCGCAATTCTTCGCGAATGACGCCATAGCGTCGGGCCTTCGCGGCCTGTCGTCGCAAACTATTCACCTGGCGATCTATTTCAGAAATGATGTCGGAGATGCGAGAAAGATTTGAGCGTGCCGATTCCAATCGCCCTTCAGCCGCCCGCTGGCGCACGCGAAACTTCGTGATGCCCGCCGCCTCCTCGATTATCGTGCGACGGTCCATTGGCTTGGCGGAGAGAATCTGGCCGATGCGACCTTGCTCGATGATGGCGTAGTGGCCGCCCGCCAAGCCGGTGCCGGAGAAGAGATCCTGAATGTCACGCAACCGACAAGGACGATTGTTTAGAAGGTATTCGCTCTCGCCCGAACGATAGAGACGACGTGTAACCGATACAGCTTCACCGGGCGCAAACTCCAGCGCCAGATTTCGGCGACGCCAGTGTCTCTTATGCTGGGACTTTGCCGGGATAGCTGTCGTCGGCACTTCTGCTCCGCTTTCAACTGCGGGCACTTCACCCGGCACAAGCTCTTCCCCAGGCGTTTCCCGAGCGTCTGCCTGGACCGTTTCTTCGGGCGAATCAGCAGGGATTACCGCGTCAATGTCTATGACCTGGTCGTCCAGGAGTTCGAGAGTGGAGTCGATATCTTCAATGTCAGGCTCGTGCTCAATAGCCTCGTCCCGCACCATATGCATGACGACTTCGGCCATGCCACTTGGGGGTCGGTTTCTCGAGCCCTGAAAGATGACGTCCTGCATGGCCCCGCCGCGCAGATGCTTTACTCGTTGCTCGCCTAAAACCCACGCTATTGCGTCCGCAACGTTGCTTTTGCCGCAGCCGTTGGGCCCGACAATGGCGGTAATTCCATCACCTGTGAAGAGTATTTCGGTGTAGTCCGCGAAGGATTTGAAACCGGTAATCTCGAGGCGTTTCAGTTTGAACATGCGAAAATCGTCTGTCTATTGCCCTGTTGTTGATCAGCAGTCACGACCCAGAATACCGAATTCCAGAGGGCTATGCACGGGCGTGCCAATATAAGTGGGGTTTGCTTAGAATGTCAACTAAAACTTGAGGTTACAGAACTTTAATGATGCAGTCAGCAAAGTTAACTGTTAGCGCTTAAGTTCGATTTCGGGTAGGAAATTTTGGGGGCGGGGTTACTTGGCTCCCCTCTCAAGACGGCGAGGGCTTTTTGCGGCTCATGGTGAACTCAATTCCCTTGCGAATCCCATCTGGGTTCGTCACTTCCGGACGCAGCTTGCGACCGTCGATGAGCAAGGTGGGGGTGCCGTCGATGCCAAGTTCCGCGGCAGCGGACTGATCGGCTTCAATCCGCAAGTTCACCTGCCTATCGGCCATATCGCTCATGAAGCGGCCCGTATCCAATCCAAGATCGGCCGCAAATTTCCAAAAGATGTTCTTGGGATTGATGTCATCCTTCCACAGGTCTTGATTCTCATACAAGAGGTCATGCATTTCCCAGAAACGGCCCTGCATTCTCGCCGCTTCAGCGGCTTGCGCGGCTGCAAGCGCGTTCTTGTGAAGCGTCGTAAGCGGTAGATTTCGGAAAACGAAATTGAGATTTGGGCCAAACTCCTGCTTCAGCTTCTTGAGACTGGGATGAAGCGCACCACACGGAGAGCACTGGTAGTCGCCAAACTCCTCAAGCGTCACGACTACCCCTTCGGGAAGTTTACTTTGTGCTTCAGTTCCTGATTGCGTGTTTGTGGCGACGAGTTCCCCGTTCGGACGTGCTCGCAGAAGGAAGAAGAGGCCAACAATCGTTACGGCCAACACGATCGCTATGATTAGAGTGGGGCGATACTTTTGCACTGTTTGGCGAAGTTTCCTGACTTGCTCTAGCTATAAGAAGTTTGGCCTCGCATCTAACGCACCAACTCGCGACGCGCATACAACAGCAATTCTACTCCTGGCCTCAAGGGAAAACTGCCTGCCGTGTTAAAGCCTGATTGAATCTGCTGGTAGCGGTCGCCGAATGTAGTTTGCACTTCCGCGGCCTGGTCTTGCCTGGCAATAATGATCGGCTCATTGGAAGGAGTCATTTGACCATGGTAACCAACTCGCTTGTAGTCGCGCAGATACCAGGGTAGAGGCCAATAGTCTGCCGAGACTATCGTGATGCCCGTGTCTTTTCCCTGATGCGTACGCTCGGCCACCTTGTCAATTTCGTCAAGCAGCTTCAAGGTTTCCCGCCGGGTGTGAGCGTAGACGTAAACGTAATAACGATTGTCGTTGTCGTAGTTAAGAAAATTCAGATCGATTGTTTGATAGCCAGGAATGAAGGTTTTCCAGTGCACCGGAACAGAAATCAACCCTTTGAACGTTTGGTCACTTACCTCAGAAGCCACTTCATCAAATATGCGGGCCAACCCGGCCAATGGACCTATAGCCACCAACAGAAGACCGGCAACGGCGTACCAGCGCATGTGTTTGCTCACCTGCCATCTGGTGAGTTCTTCGTAGAACCAATCGATAGCGACGCCGCTGATCAGCGCCAGCGGGACGATGAAGTTCAGCGAAAGCCACGGCGTCTTATAGGCAATCAACGAATAGGCGGCGATTAGTCCGAACGCCCACAAGGCGGAGAACAACGCAAACGATTTCGTCGGTTTCAGGACTGCAACTATCGCGCCCAGCGCGCCGAGCACAAGTAACGGCGACTCTTGCGCCAGCAGCCACCAAATATACGTCGCCGGCGGATGCTTGTGTGCTTCCTGACCTGTCTTGGTCCAGATTTGAAAAGTCTTCAGCGAGTCGTAAACACCCTGGGGATAATTCGTGAAGAAGGACGAATAGAAAAGAACATAGACACTTACGAAGACCGCAAGGGCAATCACTACCCAGACTGTTATTTTTGACGAGCCACCCGCTTTTTCAAAGAAGGTTCGATAGTCGCCGGTTCGCTGTTTCTTCTGGTTTGTGGTGCCTCCGATAGATTTCCAGAGCAGGCGATAGGCTTGTGTTACGACCAACGCGATCACCAGCACGCCGACAGAGATCATCGCTGTCTCTTTTGTAGCAAACAACAACGCGGCAGAGATTGCCGCCAAAATCAGGTAAGCTGGATTAAGAACCTCGAAATACTTGAGCAAGGCCACCACGAGTCCCAGGGTGAAGAAAACAAACAGCGTTTCATGGATGAAGTAGCGAGAGAGGTAAATCGCCCCGGGTGAGACGGCCAGGAGAAAAGCAGCGCTGAGTGTCGCGAGGGTCCCCAGGTTTCGGCGCAGCGTGAAGACAAGTGCGATTGTCGCCAGGCCGAAGAGTGCCGGAACGAGCCGGATCCCGGTCGTTGTCAGGCTGGCGTTCGCGCCAACAAATGGTCTCAGTATCCAGGCTACGAGGGCGGCGAAGTAGTAAAGAGTCGGGCCATGATAGTTTGCCGGATCGTAGTGGTAATCCCCAGCGCGGACGAGCCGGACGAGAAAATTCCCGTTCACCCCCTCGTCATGATGAAGCGGAACCAAATTGAGATCGTATAAACGAAGAATCGCAGCCAGGAGCATGATCGCGGTCGCCGCGATAAACCAGGTGCGTTCGTCAATAACAACTTCCGACGGCGCAGCCGAAGTTGGATCAGCTCCTCGCCCTCCACTGGCTGGCGCTCTCGACCGGTTAGGTTGCTGTTTACTGCTTGATTTTGTAGAGGCGGTACTCACCAACTTCTCCTACAAGCTGAAAGGTGGAAAAGAACTGGTCATTCACATTCATGATATTTTTTTCAAGCGGGCTGACTACCGCATAGTCAACGCCATATTTTCTTAATATGTTATTGGCATCCGGAGCTCCCGCATAAACTCTCCTAATCTCAGATTCGCGCGGACCAAACTCGAGTCCATGTGTCCAGACGTGCCCGGGATAACCCATCAGCGATCTTCTTCCCGTTAGAAACACCGGATGATTATGTACCGGAGCATGTATAACCACTGCTTGCGGCGCGGCTTCACGTTTTATCAACTCCGCAAACTGGATTCCGGGCGCAGTGAAAATTCCGTATTCGTTCGACCGCAGCACAATGGCGGCAACGTCGAGCCCTCCAGCCAGCGTTACGCAGGCTAAAAGACATACGGCGACGGCTCGCTTAACGATACCTTGCCGCCAAAGCCGCGTGAGCAGAAGAGCCACCAGCGGCGCTGAGGCAAGCCACCAGTAGAACAATAATTTTATGTTATCCCAAATCCACGGCGCCATCTTCAGAACGTTGGGGACGATAAAGCACAGTGTAAACGGCAAATAGAAAATCAGTAGCCTACGAGAGACGAGAGCTTTCCCGTCGTGACGCCAAAGCAATGCGGCCAGCGTCAGCGGTATAAACAATCCAGTGTTCTTCAACCAGAACCAGAAAGCATTTTCCTGGCCGTGGTCCCAACCAAACTGCCATTCGAAAAACTTTCCGGCATCGACCGCACTGTTGTGAGTTGACCACCACATCTGCGGCAGTGCAATTACCGAAGCTACAAACGCGAAGGTTATCCAGTCGCGCCAACGTCTTTGCAGCAATGCTATACATCCACCTACGACCATCACCACGACAAAACTGTGGGCATGTACCAGCGGTAACAGGCCGGCGACTACGCCAGCGGCAATCATGCGCCTCATGGATTGGGGAATAGAGGAAAATGGGAATAGGGTAAAGTGTTGCGAGTTTACCGGCTCTGGTTCATCCATATGAACCTTCTTCAGCTTCTTTCCTTTCCCTTTTTTCCCTTTCCCCTCTCCCCCTTTTTCCCTCTTCCCCTTTTCTTCCGCCGACAGCCACCACTGCGTAAACACAATTACTGCGAGCGGTAAACCAAGCAGGAAGCCACGCTGTGGTATCAGCAGCGTAGAAATGGCGTTTCCCCAACGCCAGGTTGTTTCCGGAATAACGGTGAAAGAAGGCGGCAGGCCTTGCAGGACTCCTGCCAGCCCATCTTTATTATTTTTCGTCAGCCGGTCCCATAATAATATCCAACCGAAGCCCCCGTTGAGCAGCACCAGTATTGGCGTGATGATGGCCGCGAGTTTGTCCCGCAACATTTCCAGTGCCCAGCGATGCATCAAGCCAACGAAGGCCAGAGCCACCACAAAATTCTCGAGGAACATCGACTGGCGCAGGTCGGCGCCGCAACGGACAAAAATAGCGGAGACAAAGTCGGTTAGAAACGGATAGGTAAAGCGAACTCCAGCGTAGGTTGGATCCTGAGGAGGAAAGTTGTTACCAAACGAAAAGCTGGTGATCACGCTTACGTGAAAGGGCAAATCACCGAAGTTGTTAAGCAGGCCGGTGAAAATGCCTTCCGGAGTTTCAATCATCGCGCGTTGAAAGGCGCGCCAAAGGATTGCCGCAACAACGAGATAGAAAAGCGTGTAGCCAAGTTGAATCCCCGTGGGGTTCCCGACCGCCTGACGAATTGATCGAGAAGTCGACCTTAGATCCTGCTCGACAAGGGCCCTGCGATCAGGATTCCTCAAGGACAGAATCGGCAGCGCCACTGTGATGAGAAGCGCAAGTAGTATTGTCAGGGGGGTGAGCCCAAGGAAAGACGCCAGCACAAAACCCGCCAGGCCCAGCGCCGCAATCCCGATGCACGCCCCGGCACAAAGCCGTGCAGCGAAATTCACGTCCTCGTCGTAGAGATAGCTGGCTAATGTACCTCCGGCAGTTACGAGCAGCACGAGCGCAAACGAGATGATCACGCGGTCACCAACGGATGATTACAGCTTCGAGGAACTATGTCCGTCTGGTCCTTTTTCTAGTATTGACAACAAAACTTCGATTTATCTCGGCCGGATTATACGCGAAATCGTAACGCAAACTGTTAATTTGCGACGTAGGCCAACGCCCGGGCTTTTCGCCAGCGCGCACGTTTGCGCCGCGGAATATTATCGGTTAGTTTCAAAGCCGAGGATATCAACTGATGCTACGAGCAGGAATTGTTGGCTTACCCAACATTGGCAAGACTACGCTTTTCAACGCCGTGACGGCACAGACGTCTGGCGTCACCGCGAACTACGCTTTCTCTACCAGCAAGCCCAACGTCGGCGTCGTGACGGTGCCTGATGAACGGCTGGCGCCACTCGCAAAAATCGTGAAGACAAGTGTTATCGTTCCCGCGACCGTTGAATTTGTCGATATCGCGGGCCTAGTGCGCGGCTCGTCGAAAGGCGAGGGCATGGGTAACCAGTTTCTCGCGAGCATCCGCGAGACAGATACGATGATTCACGTGGTGCGCTGCTTCGAAGACGAGAATATTGTTCATGTCGATGACACTGTCGACGCCCGGCGCGATATTGAAACGATTCAGATCGAGCTCGCGCTGGCTGACCTCGCAACCGTCGAACGCCGACGCGAGCGCGTTCAAAAAGGCGTAAAAGGCGGCGAGAAGAATGCCAAAGCCGAACTAGAGGTGCTCGATAAACTGCACCCGGCGCTGGAAGAGTTCCTGCCCGCAAAGAGCGTTTCACTAACCGAAGACGAGCGCGCCGTTGCCCGCAACTTTTTTTTGTTGACGATGAAGCCGACTATTTATGCCGCCAATGTCATCGAAGCTACGCTTGCGGCGCCGGAGGATAACGAGCAGGTGCGCGCGATTCGTGAAGTCGCGGCGGGCGAAGGCGCTGAGTGTCTCGTCATCTGCGCGCAGTTAGAAGCAGACCTCGTCGGCCTGGCTCCAGAAGAGCGACGCGAGTACCTCGAATCGTTGGGCGTCAAAAGCAGCGGCGTGGATCAGTTGATCCAAAGCGCCTATCGAGTGCTCGGACTGATGTCATTTCTGACTGCCGGCGAAAAAGAAGCGCGCGCCTGGACGATTCCGCAAGGCTCGCGCGCGCAAGACGCCGCCGGCGCAATTCATTCCGACATTGCTCGCGGTTTCATCCGCGCCGAGATCGTCAGCTACGACGCACTGTTGCGCGCCGGCTCATATGCCGCCGCAAAAGAACAAGGTCTGACGAGATTGGAAGGCAAAGACTACATCATGCAGGAAGGTGATGTGGTGAATTTTCGCTTTAACGTTTGAGGATTGGATTACTGACGCTAGTTCTTGCTGGCTTCTCCATTACGGCCCTCCCTGATAATGTCGATCAAAGAATTCAGCCTACGATCTGTATTGGCCTGCGATTCGGCAAGCTTCGCAAATCTCTCTTCATTCTTCGCAAATCTCTCTTCATTCCTCCTGAAACTCTCTTCATTCCTTGCAAATTTTTCCTCATTACTGATTTGCAGATCAATCAGGTGGCTTACCTTCTCCTCGTGTTCACGATCACGCGCACGCAATTCTTTGCGCGCACGATACCCTGCTCTAACTAACAGCATGGCCATACGCTCTAACCGGTCGAGTCTTGCTTCTGGAATCATAACAACCTGAAGAATCTCCAGCCGCTTGCGCTCGGAGAAGCCAACACTACTCACTAGTCAGCGGCAAGTGCCAAGTTCTAAATCAATGCTGCACTTCCGGTCAAGGCGTGAGGTGTTTGGTAGGACGAATCGCTGGTGAAAGAATTGTTGCAAGGCCTCTGGAGGGGCCCTGCGGTTAACTAGCGCAGCACGGCGCGGACGCCGACCAAAACCAGATAGGCTATTGCGATCACGACGGCTAACTTGATAACCAGCACGGCGATGCCGAACAGGATTTTTATGATTCCGAGAGTTATGCCCGCGGCTGTCAAAACAATCGGGATACCCACAGCGAAAACAAATATTCCCAGCAGGATAATTCCAACTACTCGTAAGATGTCGGTTGCGTCTTTCATAATTCCGTATCCCCAATCTTCCCGCTTATGGTCTCTAATTACGCGGGTTAGTTGCGTTCGGCTGAATATACGAAGATGTCTCTGGTCGCGTTCCCACTAAGTTTTACCGCCATCGGGGTCCAAATTGAACCACTTAAAGAGGCAGGTTTACGCGCAAGTCGCGCGCAGCCGCGCTTTCAGCGATAATTGTCTGACATCTTAAGCCATGGCGTATTCAACCACAGGAAGTCTGTTTAGCAAATCGCCCGTTGACGAAATCGCGGAACCGTCGGCCCCTCTCGCCGAACGTATGCGACCGCGTTCGCTAGCCGAGTTTGCGGGCCAGAGCCACCTGGTCGGCGAAGGACGAATCCTGCGCCGGCTGCTGGACGGCCCGGCAAACTTGCCGTCGCTGATTCTATGGGGCGCACCTGGTACTGGCAAAACGACACTCGCCCGTCTGCTGGCGGAAAAATCCGAGGCGCGTTTCGTTGCGCTGTCAGCAGTTTTTTCCGGCGTTAAGGACCTGCGCGCGGCAATCGTCGAAGCGCGACACGAACGCGAGTATGGCAAACGCACCATCCTGTTCATCGATGAAATTCACCGCTTTAACAAAGGGCAGCAGGACGCACTGTTGCCGGCCGTAGAAAACGGCACCGTGACCTTGATTGGCGCCACCACCGAGAATCCGTCGTTCGAAGTTACTGGCGCGCTGTTGTCTCGTTGCCGTGTACTTGTTCTTAATCCTCTGTCCCCCGGTGAAGTAAAAACAATTCTCAAACGCGCACTGCAGGACAGTGAAAACGGATTGGCAAAACTTCAGCCAGTGATTTCTGACGAGGTGCTAGAGCGCGTAGCAAACTCATCCGGCGGAGACGCGCGCGTTGCCCTCGCCGCGCTGGAGGCAGCCGTGGAATCGACGGCGCCGGACGATAACGGTCTCCGACAGATTTCAAACGAAACGATTATCGAGGCACTCGGCCGCGCGCACTATGCCTACGACAAGGGCGGCGAGGACCACTACAACCTTGCGTCCGCCCTGATCAAGTCGCTGCGCAATTCAGACGTCAATGCTTCGCTCTACTGGCTGGCGCGAATGATTGAGGGCGGCGCAGATCCGGTTTTCATTGCGCGGCGACTTTGTATATTGGCTTCGGAAGATATCGGTCTCGCCGATCCGCAAGCCATGGTTCAAGCTGCTGCTGCCGCCGACATTGTCCGACTCATCGGATTGCCCGAAGGATTGTTTCCACTTTCGCAAGCGACTATTTATTTAGCGCGCGCGCCGAAATCAAACGCTGTTACCAGGGCCTATAGCGCCGCTGCTGCCGATGCGGCAGAGACCGCGCGCGAGCCCGTGCCGCTTCATCTGCGAAATGCAGTGACTCCGCTGATGAAGCAGGTTGGCTATGGCGAAGGCTATCGGTATGTTCATGGCGATCCTGACGCAAAAGATGAGATGGAATGCCTGCCTGAGGCATTGCGTGGTCGCAAGTATTTCGAGGAGGAGAAGTAAAGGGTTAAGGCAGATTTTTCATTTGTCATTTGACATTTTTCATTTGTCATTGGGGACGTCAGTTGTAACTCAAGGCAACGCATGCACTGGCGATGACAAATGAGAAATGGAAAATCATGCTTAGCTAGTTACCATGCCCAAAACTAACAAGGAGTTGGCGTTTCTACATGAGTTGTTCGTAGCCACCGACTGGGGTGAACGATTCGCCGAGCTAATCGACGAACACATCAAGTTGCCGAAAGCGGGTCGTGGACTTTACGTAGCATCAGGCACTGGCGGCCATGCAATCGCGCTTCAGGAACGCGCCAGCGAGAAGCTGAGGTTTCTTGGTGTCGATGAGAGCGAAGAGAACCTCGAGTTGTCCCGCGTGAAAGCGAAAGCAACCGTGAAGAACACTATGGAGTTTCACAAAGAGAGACTCGACAGGCTCACGCTCGAAGACAATCAATTCAATCTGGTAATGGGCGATGGCTCGCTTGTTCACAGTGAGCGCGTTCCGGAAATGTTGGAGGAGATGGCTAGAGTTGCGGCGCCAGGCTGCACTGTCGCGCTCGCGCTACCGACTTTCTCAAGCTTCGGCGAGTTTTTTTCGATTTACTGGGAGGCGTTGCACAACCTGGGGCTGCTTGATCATGAGCGAGATGTAGAGACTTTGATTACGGTGTTGCCCGCCGTGTCACGAATGGAAGAGTTGGCGGAACAGGCTGGACTTGAAAAGGTTACCAGCACCACCAAGGTTGAGGAATTTGACTACGAATCTGCCGAGAAGTTTCTTAGTGACCCGCTGGTGGCCGATTTCCTGATGCCCATCTGGATGGAAACTCTGCCGGCGGATTCTCACCAAAACGTGATGGACGAGATCGGACGACTAGTTAACGAAGAAAGCCACGGGTTGGAGTTTGCCCTAACCATTAAGGCAACATTAGTAATGGGCGAGAAGGCGATCAGCCACTGAGTGTGTTCAGTCGCCTTACACGACAAACAAATGATTAGGCCTGCTTTTCTTTAGCCTCTTTTTGCGCGTCCTTCTCCCCCTCTTCCAATCCCTCTTTGAAGGCGCGTTTGCTTTGACCTAGCGATTTCGCCAGTTGCGGCAGCCGCGTAGCTCCGAACAGTAGGAAAATAACTACTGCAATTACCAGCAGCTCTGGAGTTCCAAGCCCGCCGATTGCCAGCACGATGTCGTTCATAACGTCCTCTTTCTATTGATGAAGCAAATCAAACATTAACTCGGGTGTTTAACTGTTCTCGCCGTTATCAGATTCGTAGAAGAGATATTTCCTCCACGTCAGGTCGGCGCGCCCCAGGTATCGCATAATCTGGCGATTCACGTGCAACGAAAAACCACGCGGCCTTCGCAGCAGGTGCATGCCTGATTCCTCGGGAGTACGGTTTCCCTTTTTATGATTGCACTTCTTGCAGCACGCCACCAAATTGTCCCACGACGACTCACCGCCGCGAGAACGCGGCAATACGTGATCAAGAGTAAGTTCTGAGGGCGCATACTGGCGTCCGCAATACTGACACGAAGAATGATCGCGCAGCAGGATATTCTTTCGCGACAGCGAACGCCGTTCGAAGGGAATATGGATGTACTCAGTCAGCCGAATCACGGAAGGGGCGTGAATAGTCAGTTTTGCCGAATGGAGCATGTGCCCGTTGTGCTCTTCCACGCGCGCTACACCCTTAAAGATCATTACCACTGCGCGCCTCTCGTTGCACACGTTAATGGGCTCAAACGAAGCATTCAGCACTAAGACTCGGCCAGTCATACAAGGCCGATATTACGCGAGCGGCTGAGGTAGTGACAAGTAAGAACCAGCAAAGCGGGCAAACGTGCGCTCGGGATTCGGGGTGTCAATTTCTATCAGCTGCCGCCCGGGACAGGCCAAACTGGTCCGTGGCACGCACCAGCGCATCAATGATTCCGGGCTCAGTGATTGAATGACCGGCGTCTGGAATAATTTTTAGTTGCGCTTCCGGCCAGGCGCGGTGTAAATCCCAGGCGCTCGTAGCCGGACAGACAACATCGTACCGGCCCTGAACAATAACGGCGGGAATGGTTCGAATGCGGCCGACGTTCTCGATCAAATAATTGTCGGAACTGAAGAAGGCGTTGTTCATGAAGTAGTGACATTCAATTCTGGCGAAGGCGAGGGCAAACTCCGGATCGGCAAACTTTTCGATCATGGCGGGGTCGAAGAAAAGCCTGGAGGTGCTGCCTTCCCAGATACTCCAGGCGCGTGCCGCTTCCAGACGCACCGCTTCATCATCGCTGGTCAGCCGGCGGTGATAAGCGCTCACCATGTCTGAGCGTTCACTTTCCGGAATGACTTTTAGATACTCTTCCCAGACGTCCGGGAAAATCTCGCTCGCGCCTTCCTGATAGAACCACCGAATCTCTTTAGGCCGGCAAAGAAAGATCCCGCGCAACACGAGCTCGCGCACTCGATCGGGATGAGTCTCAGCGTAAGCAAGAGCGAGGGTGCTGCCCCATGAGCCGCCGAAGACTTGCCAGTGCCTGATGTTCAGATGTTCGCGTAACCGTTCGATGTCTGCAACCAGGTGCCAGGTAGTGTTCTCTTCGATGCTCGCATGTGGCGTGCTCTTCCCTGAGCCGCGCTGATCGAAAAGGACAACTCGATAGACATTAGGATCGAAGTAGCGACGGTAGTCGCAGGAAATCCCACCACCAGGCCCGCCGTGTAGAAAGACCACCGGCTTGCCTTGCGGATTCCCACACTGCTCGTAATAGATCTCGTGAATCGGCGAGACCTTTAGGCGGCCCGTGTCGAATGGTTCAATCGGAGGGTAAAGAGTTTTAAGTTCTGACATGCTCCATATAATACAGTGAATTGATGTTATTAATTAAAGGCCTCTAAAGTTAATAGCGCACCGGCCTCGCAATTGTAAGCACATGGACCTCCGTCGCCCCCGCATCCAGCAAAACACTCGCGCAGGAAGAAACCGTTGCGCCCGTGGTGAAGACGTCGTCGACAAGCAACACTCGCTCGCTGGCAACCAGAGCAGGATGGGTCACGCGAAAGGCATCTGCCACGGTCTCTCGCCGGCCCTTCGCATCCATTCCCGCGCGGTGGCGTTTGACGTGTTTGTCACGGGTAAGGCTGACAATATTCAGCGGCAGCGAGGTGGCGCGCGAAAGCTCGCGACCGATAAGCATCGCCTGATTGAAGCCACGATCCTTCTCGCGTTCAGGGTGCAGGGGAACGGGAATAATCTGCGTTGCCCTATTCAGAGGATAGCGCTGCTGTGTTTTCACCAGTTCGTCACGCAACTTCTGACAGACGTGCGGTTCACGTTTGAGCAGAAGAACCGAGGCGCGTAGTGCCCCTTCATAAATGCCGCACGCGCGTGCAGCAGTGAAGCTCGCATCGTCACAACGATGACAGCGGACTGTTTCTCTTTTCTCATCTGCGACAGTCCCGATTGAAGGTTGTCCACACTTCCAGCATAGTGTCTCCGTCGAAAGTATCCTGGTCTGTTGCCAACACCTCGCGCATGCAACTCCCAACGCGCGCGATTCTACGCTGCCACCACAGACAGCGCAGGCGCGCGGGTAGACGACTGCGAGCAAAGAGTCGTAACAGAAACTGGCGGCGTGAGTCAGTAGCATGGAAAAGTTTCAAGTTTCAAGTTCCAAGTTTCAGGTTTCAAGTTCTGATTCTCATTCTTGCGTTCGTACCGTCCAGCTTCCCGATTCCAAACTTGAAACTTGGAACTTGAAACTTGAAACTTCTTTAAAAACCAACGGCCTCCTGAGCAGCTAGCTCAGGAGGCCGTCAATTATGCCATCAAGGATGACGGACTTCTATTCCTCTTCTTCGTTAAGCAACCCTCGCTCTTGCAGTTCCTGACAACGCACGCAGTGCCGCGCCCAGGGCACCGCCTCCAGGCGCTTTTCCGGTACCGCCTGCCCGCAGCGAATACATTTCCCGTAGCCACTGTCGTCCATACGCACCAGGGCTTCGTCGATCAAATTCAGCATTTGCCGGTCATTGTCCGACATCGAAACCAACAGTTCTTTCGTGTAAGCGTTGGCGGCCATGTCGGCCGGGTCTTGCGTGGCCTCTGCGTCGCGTTCGCGACTA
>Ga0070697_100002521_pt1 | contig 14093 bp, 16 predicted proteins | sample KBSK1501metaG_FD_65475 | JGI IMG/M metagenome (GOLD analysis project Ga0070697, IMG submission 65475) | Corn, switchgrass and miscanthus rhizosphere microbial communities from Kellogg Biological Station, Michigan, USA - KBS K1-50-1 metaG | ecosystem: Host-associated > Plants > Roots >...
GCTCCAAGTCCCTGCCCACGGTGAGCCAGGCGAGACTCCCCATGCCATACGACTCTCTAATTGGACGCTTGTACTTTGGCGAGAATCCCTCGTCAGTCAGCTTCCCTTTGGTGAGGAATTCTCGCAAGCCCGTCAAGTCCATGCCATTCCCCCATTCCTCATACTCTATCGTAGAACCGCTCTCGGGAATCCTAATCTCGACCTTGGTGGCTTCACCCCACATCCAAGAATTTACCACCAGCTCTACGAAGAATTGTGCTGAATCAGCGTATTGGCGACCCAAGGTTTTGATGATGCTCTTGTGAGTGGAGACTCTGAGCTCATCGTCCACTACTGAATGGACGGTTCTAGCAGAATGAGCGTGTCTCCTCTGAGCCAATGCCAGCATCTAGCTGTCGCATGGAATCTCGGCCGGATAATGGAGTGATGTAACCCATCTCGACAAAGCAAGGGAATTGGGGAGAGCTGAGTTTTCTTGACTTAGATCCGAGCTTCGATTCCCGCTTTGTCGCGTCCTGTGCTCAAATCCACAGTTGTTTCTGTTCTATCTTGACTCCATGTTGCCTGACGCGCTCGAACATTTCCTTGTACAGCTTCTTAGAGGAAGCAACGATTTCTCGTTCAGTTGTCGGGACGAATCCACTCATCTTCTCGACGAGCTTTTTGAAATCTTTCGGTTTATCAGGTAGGTGGAACGCGACCTTCCAGAACCAGCTGGTCGTTGTCACGTATCTTCGGTTTATGAGAAAGAGTGTTCTGGCTGCATCCTCTGCGAGTACTCGCCCTCTCATCAATACTCCGACCTTATCGTTTGTCAGCACGTCGTTTCTCAGAACGGCCATCGACTCTGTCATCATCATTAACGATTTTCGAAGTGCTTCGTGCGGATCCCTTTTGTCGCTCTTGGCTACCGCATCTTTGAGCCGTCTGAACCATCCATCTCGCTCGTAAAGAACAATTCTGTTCCGGTACTGGTCCGCCACCCAATGCCAATTATCAGTAAACTGTTCAGCGTCCCTAAGAATCTTTGAGGATTTGAGATATTCAATCCGTGGGATGAGCCCGCCGTGAAGATAATATTTCATTGAGATCTCAGCCCGGTCACGAACTACGACGATCAGCTCCAAATCTAAAAAGGGCGGTCAAGTTTCTTTGATGTTGAGCCGCAGACGAAAACAGCTAGGACGTTTTTCCCATATTTCTTGACGACACCGTCTCTGATCTGATGCGCGATTTTTAGCCGGTCGTCATGAGTAAACTTTCGTAACTTAGGGACCAAGACTAACCCATCCTTCTTTCCAGACGATTCTGTCTGGCGTGTCTTTTCATAAGTACGGTTCTCATTTATCTTGACGCATTCTCTGTGAGGAAGACCGGCATGGGCGAGACTGAAACGGTTCATCGCGAGACGTCGACGCCAAGGACCCAGAGGAACAAGCTGAACGAGCTTTCAGGAAGGGACTGGATCAAGTTCACAAAGTCTTGGTTTGTCCATCGGCCCGAGCCTCGAGGAGACCGGAAGATTCGACATCCGGCTTCTTTTCCAGAATCTCTAGTCAGAGAATTTGTCTCCTTTTTCACTAAGAAGGACGAGCTTGTAGTAGATCCGTTTCTCGGAACGGGAAGCACGTTGGTGGCAGCATTGGAGACAGGCCGTTCAGGAATAGGGGTTGAGATTGTAAAAAAGTACGCAGACATGGCGAGGGAACGAGTCAAAGAGGCACTGACTCGGAGGGGGGTGCATGAGGAAGTGATGGCGAGAGAATCGTCTCGGATCAGAATCGTTACAGGGGATTCGTCAAAACTGTCCGAGATTTGGAAACAGAATGATTTCCCTCCGGCCGACTATTGCATTACGTCGCCCCCCTACTGGAACCAGCTGAGAAGGAGTCACATGCGGCAGAAGGGTCGAGCGGAAAAGGGATTGGATACAGTCTATAGTGATGATCCTGATGAGATGGGCAACATAGAGAACTATCATGATTTCTTGCGCGCCCTGAAACGTACCTTCGACGAAGTCTACAAAGTCATGAGACCAAAGGGCTACCTGACGATTGTTACCAACAATGTTTTCAGCGATGGAAGAATGTACCCGCTGGCGTTTGACACAGTCTCGACACTCTCCCAGCAGCCTTTCGCTTGGAACCCTAAGGACGAGAAGGTCTGGTGTCAGGACGACAAGAAGCTCCTCCCGCTCGGAGTCTTCAACGCCTGGGTGGGCAACAGGCATCACCAGTACTGCTTGATCTTCAGGAAAGAAGGATATGGCTTGAGAATAGCTCCCTAGCATGAATATGCTAAAGAAGGGGTAAATAGACGCGGAAATTAATACAAACTTGTATGACTCCCGGCAGCTATGTGGTCGAAGTCATCGTTGAGAACAAACCTCTAGCTCGAGACCCTGAAGGGGAGACGATTCATCAGAATCTCATTCTGAAGGGAGGCTACAAGCAAGTGACCGGAGTCCGTGCAGGCAAGCTCCTCCGGATGAACGTCGAGGCCAACAGTCCGGAAGACGCACGCGCAATAGTCCGCAAACTCTCCGACGACCTCCGAATCTACAACCCAGCTGCCCACACAATCCAGATCAGAATAATAGGATAACCCAGTAATGGTAAAGGTCGCGCTAATCCAATACCCAGGAAGCAACTGTGACCTGGACGCGCTAGAAATTCTCCGAGACGTAGTCAAGGCAAGGACAGACCTTGTCTGGCACAAGGACTTGGCACACGACGATTACGACGCTTATGTTCTTCCCGGTGGATTCAGCTATGGCGACTATCTCCGGGCCGGCGCAATCGCGGCTACCAGCTCCAGCCTTAGAGTCGTCAGGGATGCCGCCGAGGGGGGCAAACCGGTTCTGGGAATATGTAATGGATTCCAAATATTGGTAGAAGCTGGACTCCTACCGGGAGCAGTCTTGCGTAATAGCGCGCTTCGCTTCGCCTGTACCTGGACTAGGTTACGGGTCGAAACCACTCGCACACCATTCACGAACAAGGCAGAGAAAGGACAGGTGCTGGAAATTCCAATAGCCCACAATGAGGGACGCTACTATCTCGATAAAGAGCTAATTCCGGAGCTAGAGAGAAACCGACAGATAGTATTCCGATACGTCAATGAGATGAAAGAGGCTACAGAAGTCGCCAACCCTAACGGGTCAATCGACAACATCGCAGGCGTATGTAACCAGAAGGGCAATGTCATGGGTCTGATGCCACATCCCGAAAGAGCCTCACTAGCGGTGCTGTCACCAGATAACCAAACAGATGGTCGACTCATCTTTGACTCCATGATGGGAACAATGCACCGGCCTGGAGTTTATAATGAATAGCCTCAGTCTAGGTCTCACCACTTCTTCCGCGGAAAATAGGGACACTTCAACCGGATCAGACACCCGCGCGCCCCCACCGTCAGTGTTCGGAATAATTGTTGTCGGACTACTAACCGGATTGGTCGTAGGCCTTCTAATTGGCCCAAGCTTCACTCTACAAGGTTTCTTTCTCGGTTTCGCGGGAGGAGCTTTGATAACGGCAGGTCTCTACTTCTACACATCCGGACGGAGCCGACCATCAAGATGAGCGAGGAGGCGCGTTCCAAGCGTAGAATCGCGCTCGGCGTCTTCGCAATAATCATGGGATGCATATCGCTGGTTGGATTATCAAGCACCAGCTACTACTTTGGCCTAGGCATTTTCGGCGGATCATACGGCGCAGTCATGATAGCTCTCGGCGTGGCTCTCATCGCGAAGAAAGAGGCCATCACCTAATGAGTGGCTCAACAGGCGAAAATCGAAGGCCGAGTCCAATTCCGCGAGCTATCCTTGCTGGACTGATCGCTGGAATTGCTGCGGGGCTCATCAGCTATTACGCCATAAACAGCATCTTGGGATTGATAATCGGGTTCATCGCAGGAGCAATAGTAGGCTCACGAACCGTTCTCCTCATGCAAAAGGCAAGAGAACAGGACCAATGACAACAGTCCAGATTCAGAAACCGAACCTCACCGATGAAGAGATTCTGTATGCGGTCAAGAACCTCGGCCGCGAACCCAACGAGGTTGAGTGGGCAATGCTAGAGGCCCAGTGGAGCGAACATTGCAGCTACAAATCCAGCAAGCCACTATTGAAGCTCCTGCCAAGCAAGGGACCCCGAGTAATCGTTGGACCCGGATCTGATGCAGGAGTTATCAATATTGGAAATGGATGGGTTGTGACTCTGCACATTGAGTCTCACAATCATCCGAGCGCGATCGACCCCTACGGTGGTGCGGCCACTGGTGTCGGAGGTGTTGTCCGAGACATTCTCTCACTGGGAACTCGGCCTGTTGCGCTACTCGATCCCATTCGATTTGGCAGCATGGAGACCGGCCATAGTCGCTGGCTCTTCGACAACGTGGTTCGCGGAATTGGCGCGTATGGCAACTGCATTGGAGTACCGACTGTCGGAGGCGAGGTAGAGTTTGACTTCTCCTTCGAGCGCAACTGTCTCGTCGATGTTGTCTGCCTCGGGCTCGGCCGAAAGAACAAGCTCGTTCTCGACGGGTCAAGCCGTCCTGGGGACCTAGTCTATCTTGTAGGAGGAAGCACCGGACGCGATGGTATTCAAGGCGCAAGCTTCGCAAGCAGAACTCTAACAGAAAAATCTGATAGCGAAAGATCCGCTGTTCAAGTTCCCGATCCGTTCATCAAGAAGCTTCTCATCGAAGCGATCTTGGAGGCGGTAGATGCCGGTATTGTTCAGGGAATGAAAGACCTCGGAGGAGGAGGTCTCGCTTGTGGATTGTCGGAGATGGCCGCGAAGGCCGGGATGGGGATGGAGATCAACCTTAACAATGTTAAGATCCGCGAGCCTGGTATGCGACCATCGGAGATTATGATCAGTGAGTCCCAAGAACGAATGGTAGTAGTTGTTCGGCCAAATAATCTGGAGAAGCTCACTCGAATCCTGGACAAGTGGGAAGTCGGCTACTCACGCATTGCGCACCTCACAAAGGACGGGATGCTCCGGATCAAGCATCAAGACCGGATGGTTGCAGAGGCACCTGCCAAATTTGTTGCCGAAGCGCCCCTGTCTCCGAGGTCTAGTAGAAAGCCCTCGTACATTGACGAACTAGCCGACGCGCCTGAACCCTCAGTTCCAGAAGACCTCAACGCTACTCTGTTGACGCTACTTGCCAATCCGAACATTTGCAGTCGAGAATGGATCTACCGGCAATACGACTTCGAAGTAGGACTACGGACAATCATCAAACCAGGTCAGGCGGATGCTGCTGTTCTAAGAACCCCCAACGGCCGAACACTGGCGATTACCACCGATGGTAATAGCAAGCAAGCATATCTAGACCCATACTGGGGAACAGTTGGAATTCTCAGCGAAGCCTTCTCCAACCTAGCTGCTTCTGCAGCTGAGCCTATCGCGATCGTCGACCATCTTCAGTATGGCGACCCGGGCAATCCTGAGGTCTTCTGGACCTTCAAGGAAGCAATACGTGCTATTCGAGACTATCTCAGGGCCACTCGGGTCCCATGTGTCGGAGGCAAAGTCAGCTTCTACAACGAGGATGCACAAACAAGGAGCGCGATCAAGCCTTCACCTGTAATTGCTGCGTTAGGACTCCGAAATGCCGGAACACCGAAAATTGGCTCGGCTCTCGCCAATGAGGGAGATGATCTGTTAGTAGTCGGAACGACGTTCCCTGAACTCGGCGGGAGCGAGTATTACGAGAGCGTCCAAGGACTAGTAGGTGGACGAGTACCGAAAGTCAGCTTGAAGACAGAGCGACAACTCCTCCGATCAGTCTCAAGGATAGTAGGAAGCGGACTTGTCCAGGCAGCTCACGACATATCCAAAGGTGGACTTGCGGTAGGTCTGGCTGAAATGGCCATCCAAGGCAGGAAAGGAATCAAAGTCAATCTAGACAAGACACCAACAAAGACGACAAACATCGCTCAGTTGCTATTTTCAGAATCGAAACCCAGATTCGTCTTGGAATCACGCACAAGAAATACACCCCGCATACTCCGCAGATTGAAAGCGGCGAGGATCAGGGCGGCGAAGGTAGGCAAGGTTCAGGGGGCTAAGATCGAACTGGAGTCCAGGGAAGAACGGATCATTACAATCCCATTGTCAGTCGCAGCCGACGCCTGGTCCAAGACCCTATCCAAGACGATGGACGCTGCTCTATGATCAGTTGTTAGTGTAGAGCGACGATTGGCCAGAGACCCAAAATCAGAGCTCTAGAATAAAATGAGTGGCCGAGACTTCCAGAAACCGAGCTGGAAGTCCCTTTTAGATGATCATGTCAAGAAAGACCTATACACGGCCTGAAATTGATATAGGATTGTAATTGAACCTGAGGGGCTTCAATACCGACCCCACTGTCAGAGCGAAAGACCGCGTCCTCGCTCGCCCCGAGCCAATCCAGACTCCACAACTCGACTTGGAATATGAACGCCGTCGCGTAACAGAGCATTGCGGAGTCATCGGGATCTACTCGTTAAAGAAAGAGCCCGTCGCCGAGCGCATCGTCAAAGGATTAGCCGCGCTCCAACACCGAGGCCAGGAATCCTGGGGACTGGCCACCCCTAACGAACCCATCATCAAAGGCCTCGGACTAGTCGGCGTAGGAGCCGCGACCAATGCACGGAAGATTCTGCGTTTGGAGAGTAACCGAGGGATCGGCCACATTCGCTATTCCACACGAGGACGAACAAACCTCGAGAATGCTCACCCACTGGATATTCACGGAGAGTTCGCGATCGCCCAAAACGGTACCATCGCCAACACAGAAGACCTTGAGCCATTGGTCAAAGGCGAATTCCCGATCATAGACTCAAACTCGGACACGAAGCTTGCAGGATACCGGCTACTACAGCACTATCATCGAGAACACGATTGGACACGAGCTTTCACCAGGCTGGCAAAGGAGATCAGCGGCTCCTACAGCTTCGTCATCGTCACACACGAGGGAGAGGTGCTTGCTGCGAGGGACGAGTCAGGCTTCCGCCCACTCTGCCTAGGCTGGGACGAGGAGACCCAGACGAACATCGTGGCCTCAGAGAGCTGTGCGCTGACAGCGCTTCATGCAGACCTCGTCCGGGACGTTCAGCCCGGAGAACTCGTACGTTTCAACCAGGACGGCGCGACGGCTACAAAGTTCGCAGAATCTCCACACCATCACTGCGCGTTTGAATACACATACTTCGCCCACCCAAGCAGCAAGATCGACGACCATTACGTGTACGAGGCCCGCCGGCAATTGGGCCGAGTCCTCGCTCGGAAGTATCCGTTCAAAGCTGACGTGGTGATACCCGTCCCCGACTCCGCCAGACCGGCCGCCCTCGGATACTCGGAGGAGAGCGGGATACCAATGGAAGAGGGACTGATGAAAGACCGGTACCGGAGGAAGGGAAGCCTCAGGAGCTTCATAGAACCCACCGATGAGAGCCGGGAAGAGATCGTAAGAGAGATCATAACCATCAGACCCGTGGTGGACGGGAAGAACGTCATCGTCGTCGACGACAGCATAGTACGGGGAACGAGCAGCAAGAACATCGTACGGGCGCTGCGCGATGCCGGCGCCAAGAAGGTCTACATGGTTGTGACCTTTCCACCTATACGCCACCCATGCTACATGGGCATCGATTTTCCAACACACGACGAACTACTCGCGACCAGGGTCGACGGTGACACGATGTCGATTCCAGAATTGAACGCGAAGGTAGCTAATGAAATCGGCGTCGACGGTCTTGGCTACAATGACATCGAAGGACTGAGCAAGGGAATCGGACTCAAACAGAACGAAATGTGCTTCGCCTGCGTAACAGGGGAATATCTCGGAATGAAGAAGAATCCTGTACTTCGGACCCGGGAAGAAATGAAGGCCTAGCTCAACATGGTCCTGCGCGAATGCCCGTATTGTCACAGACCATTCGAAGCACAGCTATTGTCGAAAGAGGAGATCGATTCAAGCGAAGCTACGAAGGTGGGCGACTTCCCTCTAGAAATGAGTCCTTTGGGCGGAGTCTCGGAGGGCGGGCTAACTCCCGTACGTGCGGGAGGCATCATGGGAGTGGTGCTGGGGCTGGACGGATCAATGAAAAATTCGATTGCCCTACACCCTGAGGCATTCATAACCTACCGGATGACCTACAGATGCAAGCATTGCGGTAAAGAATGGACCAAGATTTCTGCTGAAACAATCCTCCTACCCAGAGATTACGTGATTGACGAGGAAGAGAAGACAGATGCTGACGCCGACACCGAAGAAGAAGAGGCGAGAGAAGAACAATATGTCCGCGAACGTTGAGAAATATCACAATCACGCGTTACAAAGTTCCGTAAGACAGCGCGCGGGCATGAATCAAGTCTGAGAGTATTAGTTGTCGGCGGCGGAGGAAGGGAACACGCCCTGGCCTGGAAACTGTCCAGAGAGAAGGAGATCAACGAAATCTACGCGGCTCCCGGCAATCCGGGAATTGCCGAAATCGTCACGTGTGTTCCAATCGACCCGACCAATGTTGACGAGCTCGCGTCGTTCGCATCCAAGCACGCAATCGACCTGACCGTTGTTGGACCCGAGGCTGCGCTAGGCGCGGGAGTAGTCGACACGTTCAGAAAACGGAGTCTTGCCATTTTTGGACCTGACAAGCGAGCTGCTCGAATTGAAACTTCGAAGAGCTTCGCGAAAGACCTCTGCACCAGACATCACCTGCCAACACCGCGCTGGGAGACCTTCACAGACAAGTCGAGAGCGATTAGGGCTCTCGATGAACTCGGCCCGCCTTGGGTTATCAAAGCAGACGGGCTCGCCGCGGGCAAGGGAACGACTGTCACCGGAGATAAGGGCGAGGCGGAGACTGCAATTCAACGAGAAATGGAACGGGACCCCAAACGAATCGTGATGGAGGAATTCATCGACGGATGGGAGGCAAGCTTCACCGCAACCGTATCAGCAGATCGAGTACAATGGTTAGCGCCGGTCTTTCAAGACTACAAGCCAGCCTTCGACGGCGACCGCGGGCCGAACACCGGAGGTATGGGCGTCTTCACTCCGGTCCCATCGGTGACCCAATCGCTTGTCGACAAAGTGAGGAAGAAAATTCTTGACCCCGCAGCCGCGGCGCTAGCGAAGGAGGGTGCGCCATTCCAAGGAGTCCTATACCTGAATGTCATCATTAAGCACGGGACCGAAGAGCCGTACGTGTTGGAGTTCAACGCACGCTTCGGAGATCCTGAAGCTCAGGGAATAATGCCCTTGGTCAAGGGCGGACTACTCGCACACCTGAGCGCCGTTGCAGCTAATTCGAACAATCCACCGCTACCAGAATCCTCCAAAGCCGCATCCGTAGTGGTCGTCCTAGCATCCAAGGGATACCCAGAAAATCCCTCAGCGGGAGAGCCGATCACCCTTCGACCGTTAGCCAATAACAACATTGTCATGTTTCACGCAGGAACCACCAGAAACTCGAACGGGCAGCTCGTAACCTCCGGCGGACGGGTCCTCAACGTGACTGCGACAGGACCCAGCGTCGAATCAGCCCGAAAGGACGCCTATTCCGTCATCGGCGAGTCGGTCCACTTTCCAGGAATGCTCTACCGATCCGACATCGGAAGCGGCCAGATACGGCGCAGACAACTAGAGCCAATCAAAAACGTGAGACAAAATGCAAAACTGCATATTCTGTAAGATCGTAAGAAAAGAAATGCCCTCCTACCTGATCTTTGAAGACGAGGATTTCATCGCGTTCCTCGACATCCGACCGCTAAACCCTGGACACACTTTGGTCTCTCCGAAGAAACACCATCGTTGGGTCTGGGACGTTCCGGAAGCGGGCAGGTACTTCGAGACAGTTCGTATGATTGCGAAGGTTCTCCAGAAGACGATGAGCACGGAGTGGGTGGTGGCCGATATTGCAGGAATGGGCGTGGCGCATGCTCACGTCCATGTGGTGCCCAGATTCCCGGAAGATGGTCATGGAGAATTCGTGAACGCTCAGAACGTCAAAGACGTATCAACGGAAGAGATGAAGAGAATTGCTGGAAAAATCAGAAACGGCTTGTATCGAGCCAACGCTGAGTAAATCTGAAGGGATGTTGGATTTCGAGCTCCCAACTCAGCCGTCTCCCACCCAGCATAAGGCAACTTATCGAGAAGTTTCGAGAGGGACTGCTGACCAGTCTAGGTAACAACCTCGTGGGTGCCTACCTGCATGGTTCCATCGCCTTTCCAGAATTCCAGCCTAAGGCTGAAGACATCGACTTCTATGTTGTAGTTCGTCGAACTCTCAACAGGAGCGAGATTGAGAGTTTGGATGGTCTACATCGATCTTTGGCCGCCAAGTTAGGGTTCGGAAATAAGCTGGACGGATTCTACGTTCCATACGCCAGAGCGCGAAAGCGGGAGAATCCCAGAAATCTTGTCTATGGAGCTCACGGCCAGATTCATCGTGGAGGCTCGGATGATGCTTGGGCTCTCCACCGAGAACATTTCGCTCGCTCGGCGTACATTCGACTCCATGGTCCTAGGGCTAGCAGAATCTTCTCACGAGCGTACTGGCCAGAAATTAGGAGCGCGCTTTATCGACAGTTGGTCTATGCGAGGAAGATCATTGACAGTGATCCCTGGTGGTCAGTCCTCAATCTCTGTAGGCTCGTCTACAGTTTTGAGAGAGGACGGGTCGTTGTATCGAGGTTGGGGGCAGCGAGATTGGCTTTGAAGAGACTCCCATCACGTTGGAAACCAGTTATCACGTCAGCCATCAAGACATACAAAGGGATTGCGGATAGTAGAGACCGCTCTATACTAGGAAGAGATGCCAGAAAATTCCTCGGATTCGCATCCATCCGAGTGATCGCTTTCGACATCGCCTTGAATTCTCGCCGACCAAACACCGCATATCTTAGAAAGACCCGGATGGGAACGCAGAGATAGTCTTGGTGCCCATAGGGGTCCTAGTCTCAGGGCGAGGCTCAAACCTTGAGGCCATCTTGGACGCAGTTGATAGAAAATACATCACCAAAGGTGAAGTGAAGGTCGTCATAAGTAACAAGCCAGGCGTAAGAGCATTAGAAATCGCCGAGAGGCACAGAATCCCAACAGCCGTACTCGACGACAAAGGCCTTCCCAAGGTAGACTCTGAATATGATAGGACGACGATGGCGACCCTCGAGTCTCATGGAGTCAACTCGAGAGATGGACTCGTCGCGCTAGCAGGCTACTTCCGAATTCTAGGTTCGCAGTTCATAGAAAAATATCACAATCGAATCATGAACGTGCACCCTTCTCTGTTACCATCATTTCCAAGCCTCGAGCCACAGAAGCGAGCCCTTGAACACGGGGTGAAAGTTGCGGGCGCCACCATCCATTTCGCCGCCGAGAACGTTGATGCGGGACCCATAATCCTCCAAGCCCATGTCCCAGTCCGAGACGATGATACGGTTGAAACTCTGTCAGAGAGAATCTTGCGACAGGAGCATCGGCTCTATCCAGAGGCGATCCGGCTCTTCACTGAAGACCAGTTGGAGATTCAAGGCAGGAGAGTCGTGCTCAAGACTTGACTGCTGTGATCCTAGACGGCAAGCTGGTTGCCTCCGAGGTCAAGAAAGAGATCGCCCTCCAGGTTGGACGGCTCGCGAATCGTGGCGTCAAGCCGTTCCTAGCGACCATTCAGGTCGGCGACGACCCTGCCAGCTCTAGCTATCTTAGAGGGAAACACAAGGCCGCCGAAGAAGTTGGAATCCAGTCCGAGAACCATCATCTGACCGCCAAGACGCCTCAAGACAAGCTTGAAGCTCTGCTGGGCCAGCTGAACACGGATCCCAGAGTCCACGGGATCCTTGTCCAGCTTCCCCTGCCACGCGGCTTTGATGAGGACCGAATCATTGAGAGAATAATTCCCTACAAGGACGTGGATGGACTCCACCCGATCAACGAGGGAAGGCTGGCTGCTGGCAAAGAAGAACTCGTACCATGTACTCCAAAAGGAATCATCAAGCTATTGTCCCATTACAAAGTCCCAATTGCCGGGCAGCGAGCAGTCATCATCAACCGAACAACACTGGTTGGCAGGCCTCTCGCTAACCTGCTGCTCAACAGGGACGCAACAGTAACGATCTGCCACTCGAAGACCCCTAATCTCGTCCAGATAACAAAGACAGCTGACGTCCTTGTTAGCGCTGTGGGACGAGAGAACTTCCAAATCAAACCAGACTACGTTAAGCCAAACGCAGCAGTAGTCGATGTGGGCCTTACTCGCGTTGAGGGAAGACTGCGCGGCGACGTTGACTTTGAAGCTGTCAGCAAACTAGCGGGATTCATTACTCCCGTCCCGGGAGGAGTAGGGCCAATGACAGTCGCATGCTTGCTGGAAAACACAGTCCTAGCAGCCATCCTCCAGACGAAGCGCGGATAGGAGACAACAAACATTGTCGGACATCACCCTGCGGTCCATCGGATCAGACGAAAACAACACTCTTCTCAATGTTCTTGGCGAATCCCTCTGGCAACGGGCATGATCATACACGAGATCATTCCTGTTGTGTAGGTTTGGGGTTCAGCGGGCTGGTGTGATGGGTTGACTGAGGCTCAGATTGCGGTCGAGAAAGAAAATCTGCGACGGTACATGCTTCGTCTGAGGGACCGCCAGTCAATCGGAGAGATCGAGCAGAAAAGCCAAGACATCATCGACCAAGTAGTGCATCTTCACGAGTATGTCCGAGCCAGGGGAATAGCCTGCTACGTCAACAAAGACAGTGAAGTAAACACCAGAATCCTCATCCGAACAGCTCTCGGCCAGGAAAAACGTGTCCTCATTCCAGTTGTGAAGAAGGGGGACATCGAGCTCTTTTTCTCCGAAATCAAGGACCTTGGAAACGACCTGGCCCTCGGCACCTTCGGGATTTTAGAGCCTAAGCCGGAGAGTGTTCATCCCGTGAGCCTTGATGCTATTGACGTAATTTTCGTCCCAGGTATCGTGTGGGACCGTGAAGGATACCGGTTGGGCTGGGGGAGAGGATACTTTGACCGAGTCATCAAGAATCTGCCTCCGCACGTTCGTAGTGCGGGCTTGGCGTTCAACATGCAGCTTATCGGTCGAGTACCCCGAGATCAGTTTGATGTACCAGTGGATATGGTCGTGACGGAGTCTCGCGTGATACGGGGTCGTCGTTGACAAAGACTGTCAGTATTCTCATGGGATCTGAGAGCGATCGTGAGATCGCGAAGAAAGCAGAGACCATTCTGGACAAACTCGGAGTTCCTTACGAGACTAAGGTTTTGTCTAGCCACAGGAACCACAAAGAGCTTGACAAATACGTTGAGGCCTCAAAAGCCGATGTCTTCATCACAATCGCGGGTCTCTCCGCAGCGCTCCCAGGTTTCGTAGCATCACTGTCAACAAAGCCTGTTATCGGGGTCCCGGTCTCGGGGAAGCTGAACCTCGACTCGATTCTCGCAATCGTCCAACTGCCTTCAGGAGTCCCGGTTGGGACGGTCGGTCTCGACAACGGCACGAACGCAGGATTGTTAGCTGCGCAGATCCTAGCCCTTTCGGACCTAGAAATCTCCAAAAAGCTCACTCTGTATCGGAGCGGACAACTGTAAGATGCAAGAGTCCATGGAGAATCTTTCAGCCCCGTTCAAACGGGGAAAAGTCAAAGACGTCTTGGACTTAGGACACGACCAACTACTCTTCATCTTCACCGATAGGGTCTCAGCCTATGACGTGGTCCTGCCCTCAACTATTCCGGGAAAGGGCGAAGTCCTCTGCAAACTGGCCGCCTTCTGGTTCAACAATCTCAACACACCCCACCACATGGTCCGAGTCGAAGATACGAACCGTATGGTTGTCAAAAAGCTGAAAATGATCCCTGTGGAGTCCGTGATTCGAGGATATCTTTACGGAAGCCTCTACGAGAGATTGACGAAAGGCGAGATCTCACTTCCCGTAGAACCCTTCTTGGCCGCGAAGCTTCCAGAGCCCTACTTTGACCCTACAACCAAGTCCGACGTCAAGGATGAGCCGGTGACGGTTGAACAGATTGAGGAGGAAGGATGGTTGGACTCGCAGCAGTTAGAGACTATGAGGAGCA
>Ga0070697_100002523_pt1 | contig 14088 bp, 14 predicted proteins | sample KBSK1501metaG_FD_65475 | JGI IMG/M metagenome (GOLD analysis project Ga0070697, IMG submission 65475) | Corn, switchgrass and miscanthus rhizosphere microbial communities from Kellogg Biological Station, Michigan, USA - KBS K1-50-1 metaG | ecosystem: Host-associated > Plants > Roots >...
ACGCATGCAGCTCAGTTCCAGGGCGACCCGTCGCGCATCGCCGTCGGTGGTGATAGTTCGGGAGGCAATCTCGCGACGGTTGTTGCTCTCATGGCACGAGATCGGGGTGGTCCCACCCTGGTTTTCCAATTGTGGCAGACAGAACACACCCTCTAGCATCGCCATTTCTGGCTTCTGACCTATCCAGGTTGCCTCCAGCGCTGATAATTGCGGCCGAGTATGACCCCTTGCGCGATGAGGCTGAAGCGTATGGTGAACGACTGAAAGAGGCTGGCGTGCCGGTGAGAGTTTCCCGCTACGATGGGATGATTCACGATTTTCCAGACCTGTTCGAGGAGCCGGGTAACCGGGCTCTGAACGAAGCCGCCTCCGCCTCGCGAGCCGCCTTCAAATGCTATTCTTGAGGTGGGAAAAGAGCGTTTTCCGTTGCTAGTCTGTATGGAACACTTCCTTCATCGTGGCCCACCACTCGCCGGGCGCCCGCGTCTCCAGTGGCGCCTGCATCGGCTCGGTCCAGGTCCACCACTCGCGCGTCCTGGGGTCCGCAGCCATCTTCGCCATATCGGCCTCATAATCGTCGCCGATATATTCAAAATAGGCAAAGAGTAGCTCACCGTGGCGAAAAATGCTGTAGTTGCGAATGTTGCAGACGGAAATCATCGCCAGCACTTCGGGCCAAACGGCGGCATGCAGGCGTTCGTATGCTTCGATCTGGTCGGGCTTCAGCCCTATAACCTGTCCAACCCTGCGCAAAACTAACTCCTTTCACCTGCCCACGCCGCCCCGGTGGGATAGGAGTAGGCGGCAATCGACGCGGGATACATCGTCACGCTATACCCTGGAGCGTCCGGGGGCATATAGCGGGCATCCCTGATGATGACCGGATGCACAAAATGCTCGTGCAAGTGAGGTGTGTACTCGATCATGCGGTTCTCCAGCGAGCCGCTAATCGCGATGTAGTCGAAGAGCGAGAGATGCTGCACATATTCACACAGGCCAACGCCTCCCGCGTGCGGGCAGACCGGGATGCCGAACTTGGCGGCCATAAGGAGAATCGCCAGGACTTCGTTTACCCCGCCGACGCGGCAGGCATCGATCTGGCAGATAGCAATGGCGTTGGTCTGAAAAAATTGCTTGAAGATGATGCGATTCTGCACATGCTCACCGGTGGCAACACGAATTGGCGCGATCACACGCGCAATCGTGGCATGTCCAAGAATATCATCCGGGCTGGTGGGTTCTTCAATCCAGAAAGGGTCAAATGCCGCCAGGTGCTGCATTGCAGCGATCGCCTCGTTCACCTCCCACACCTGGTTTGCGTCGAACATTAAGGTGCTCTCTGCCCCAATCTCTTCGCGCATGATACGCGCACGGTGCAGATCGTCCTCCAGGCTCAGGCCAACCTTCAGTTTGAAGTGCCGCCAGCCGTTAGCCAGCGCTTCGTGGCAAAGCAGGCGCACCTGTTCATCGCTGTAGCCCGACCAGCCCGCCCCGGTTGTATAGGACGGAAAGCCATGCTGTAGCATCTCCGCCTCGCGCTGCGCTTTGGTTGGAGCCTGGCGGCGTAGCAAGTCTAGCGCTTCATCAGGAGTCAGGGCATCGGTGATATAACGGAAATCGATGCAGGAGACAAGCTGCTCCGGCGTCATATCGGTGAGCAGCTTCCAGAGCGGCTTGCCCTCAACCTTGGCCCAGAGGTCCCAGATCGCGTTGACCACCGCTGCGGTGGCCAGGTGAATGGCTCCCTTCTCCGGCCCGATCCAGCGCAACTGACTGTCGCCGGTGATATACCGCCAGAAGGCGCGCATATCAGAGGTGAACGACTCCAGGGTGCATCCTATGACGAGCGGGGCCAGCGCCCGGATGGCGGCGACGCAAACCTCGTTTCCACGCCCGATGGTAAAGGTCATGCCATGCCCTTCCAGGCCCGCGGGATGGTCGGTTTGTAGAACCACGTAGGCCGCGGAATAATCCGGGTCGCTATTCATGGCGTCAGAACCGGCCAGGGTCCGCGACGTCGGGAAACGAATATCGTATGCTTGGACACCAACAATAGTGAGCGCCACAACACTTCTCCTTCTGCTTGACGACTCACCCCCGCCGACCTCCGATTTTTGCTAGAGCCGTCAGAAAACACCTCTTGACTATTCAGGATCAAGTGAGTATACTATATCCTGTATACAGAATACAGCACACGGCCCGGAAAATCAAGAGCTTTGCTTCAGGATCGATGCCATAGCACACACCTGGGCAAGAAGGTCAGTTACAAGCTGCTTCAAGCGTACGCTAGTTATATGGCATTGAATACTGATGGGAGTAACTAGATATGACTTCTATCTCGCCAGGAACACATGACCGGAAGAAGGGCACAGTGGCAGAGGTATTTGACGAGAGCTTGAGCGCGGAATTATTTAATCTGCTCTGGGGACAGGAGCGCACCGCCATGCCCACAGTCGTGGATTACGCTTACGAAGAGATCTGGAAGCGCGTCATCATGATCGGCGGGAGCGAGGAGCGGCGGCTTTCTGATGTCGCTCTGGCTGAGCAGTTGGGAATGAGTCGCACGCCGGTGCGCCAGGCCCTGGAGCGTCTCGTTCATGAAGGGCTGGTGCGTTCTGATCCCCGGCGCGGTTTCTGGACATCCACATTCACTGCCCAGGATATTCACGAAATCTACGATCTGCGCGGCGCACTGGAGGTGCTGGCCGTGCGCCTGGCGGCTCCTCGCCTGAGCCAGGAAGGCCTCAAGGCGCATCTCGAGGCTCTGTATGCTGTTCGTGCGGAACTGGATACACACCCCGTGCTACGTTTCCTCCAGGTAGACATCCGTTTCCACATGCTCATCACGCGCGCATCGAACAATGGGCGCCTGATCCACAGCCTCTCTCTGCTGCGCAGCCAACTCTCTATGTTTCAGATGCAAGACACATTTTACCCCAGGCGCATGGAGATAGCCTTGAATGACCATGAGCAGGTCCTGCTGGCTCTGCTCGCGGGAAACGTTGACGAGGCAGCGGAATGCCTGGCCAGGCATATCCAGCATGCGAAGGAGGGTGTTTTGGCGGATATCTTTTTAGAAAGAAAGGAGGGCGTTTCGTAACCCCCGATTTCGGGGCTTTCCAGTAACGGACGTGCCGCTTGTGTGACTTTCAGCGTCTGCTATAAGCAATCACAAGCGGCGATAGTGATGCCCTTGTGCCTGTTGAGAGGACCATTCAGCCGGGAAAAGCGGGTTACAACACGCCCTCAGAGAAGTATAGAGTTCGCGTGTCCGGAATCCGGCACCCGGGAGGAGAAAACCATGAAATCGAAGTTCGCAAGTCGTCTACGAGCACTGTGTGCGCTCGTCGTCGTCGCGACAGTCCTGGCGGCGTGCGGCAGCACGTCAGGCACCACATCGACCACATCGACGTCAGGAGGTACGCTCGCACCCGGTGCGGGCTTCAAGCTCGGCGTCTCGCTGACCTTCAACAACACCGACTTCTGGACTAACTACATCTCGTATGAGACAAAGTTCGCGGCTCAGTACAACGCCACGCTGATCGGGCCGCTGGTCGCCAACAATGACGCTGCCAAGCAGATCACGGACATCCACACGCTGATCCAGGAAGGCGCCCAGGCGCTGATAGTCAACCCGGTGGACAGTGCCGCGATCGCGCCCGCGCTCGATTACGCCGCCAGCAAGAACGTCCCCGTGGTCAGCGTGGACGTCGCGCCAAGCAGCGGCAAGGTTTTCATGATCGTGCGCGCCGACAATGTACAGTATGGCCAGAAATCCTGCAAGTTCATCGCCTCGCATGCAACTGGCACCAGCGGCCATATCGCGATCCTGGAGGGGGATCTCGCCTCTGTGAACGGTAAGGACCGGACGGACGGCTGCAACCAGGTCATCAAGTCGAGCTATCCGAACTTCCAGACCGTTGAGTACGCAACGAAATGGGACACGCCGACCGCCGTCAGCGACGCTAAAACGGCGCTGAGCACGTACCCAGACCTGCGGGGCATCTACGTCGAGTGGAGCGCACCCGAGGACGGCATTCTCGCGGCCGAGCATGCCGCCAGCAAGTTCACCCCGGTGGGCAGCTCATCGCACATCGTCATGATCGGGAACGACGGCACGCCGCATGAGCACGCGCTGATCCGCGCCAGCCAGCTCGACGCGAGTATTTCGCAGCCGGCCAACGCCTACGCGCAGTATGCAATCTTCTACGCGCGGGCGGCGCTTGAGGGGAAGACCTACTCAGCCGGCCAGAGCACTGACCACAACAGCACGATCGTCAATCTGCTAGGCAATCTTGAGGACGCGCTGCCGGCGCCCGTCGTGGACAAGACCAACGTCAACGACCCGAACCTTTGGGGCAACGCAAAGTGAAACTCTTGAGAGAATCGCGCTCGGGATCGTGACAGGATCTGTGAAAGGAGGGATCGTGCCAGAACCTGTGAACGGAGGGCCGGCCGCAGTCCGGCTCTCCGTTGGCGTGGCGCAGGGCGTCTGGAAAGCCTTTGGCGAAACCCAGGCGCTTCGCGATGTATCACTCGAGGTAGGGGCCGGTGAATGCCACGGGCTGGTTGGGCGCAACGGTGCCGGGAAATCCACCCTGGTGGCGATCTTCACCGGCCTGATCCGGCCGGATCGCGGCGTTGTCAGGCTCGGGGCCGAGGCTGCACCGAGCCCGGCGGATCGCGCCGCCTGGCAGCGCCTGGTCGCGTGTGTCTATCAGAAGTCGATGGTAGTACCCAGCCTTACAGTCGCGGAGAACGTCTTCCTCAATCGCGCGACGGGGGATGACCACGGTATCGTCAACTGGCGTGCCATGCGGTCCCGCGCGCGCCAGGTCATGTTCGACTGGGGCTTCGACCTGGACGTCAGCCGCCTCGCACGGGACCTAACCGTTGAGCAGCGCCAGGTGGTCGAGATTGCCCGCGCGCTTTCAGTCGGCGCGCGCTTCCTGATCCTCGACGAGCCCACAGCATCGCTGGAGAAGGCCGCCATCGAACGCCTGTTTGAAAGGATCCGCCGGCTCAAAGGGAGCGGGGTCGGCATCCTCTACATCTCCCATCACCTGGAGGAGATCTATGAGGTGTGCGACCGGGTTACCGTGTTGCGCGACGGCGAGCGCGTGCTGAGCACGCCGGTCGGCGAGATCAAGCAGGACCGCCTGGTCGAGGCTATGGTCGGGGTCGCCCCGCAGCGGGCAACGGAGATCGCCGCCCCGACGCGAGTCATCGCGTCGGCTCGACCGCGGCTCGAAATTTCACACCTGCGTGTACCGGCCACGTTGGGCCCGGTGCAGGACGTGAGCTTTTCGGTGAGCCCGGGCGAGTGCGTCGGCCTGGTCGGGTTGCAGGGCTCCGGCACCGCGACCGTTGCGGATGCCGTGGTCGGCCTGGTGAAGCCGGTATCGGGCGAGATCAGGCTGGACGGCAAACCGATCCATGCGGGCAGGGTGCATGCAACCCTCCGACAAGGTGTTACATATGTGCCTGAGGACCGTCATGCGCGCGGCTTCGTTCCTTACCTCGGGGTGGGCGAGAACCTGACTTTAGACATCCTCGACCGTCTATCGAGCTGGGGGATTGTTTCGCGCTCCGGCCGCAACCGGGTCGCGGCCGGCTTGGTGGAACAGCTGGGTATCGTTAGCAGCGGCCTCGACCAGCAGGTCGGGCAACTGAGTGGGGGGAACCAGCAGAAGGTCGTTGTCGGGCGAGCGCTCGCCCGGCATCCGGCGGTGCTGGTCGCGGTTACGCCGACGGTCGGCGTTGACGTGGCCGCCAAGGAGTCGCTCCTCAACGTGATCGGCGCGGAGCGCGATAGCGGGACGGCGGTGCTGCTGGTCTCCGACGACCTGGAGGACCTGCGCATCTGCACGCGGCTGCTCGTCATGGTCAAGGGTAGATTGGTCAAGGAGTACCGTCAGCCACCCTGGGACCGGCATGAGCTAATCGCTGCGGTCGAGGGCCTCGAGCCGGCCTCCGCGCAAGGGGCATCGGAATGAGAAAGGGGAATCGTGATGAGTAAGTCGGCAGTAGAGCGTCCGGTCGACCGGCCAGGGCAGACGATCGCCGGGACGCTGCGGCGCAATGGCCGGCATATTATGGCCAACTGGATCCGGGAACTCGCCCTGCTTCCGGTGATCGTCCTCCTCCTGGTCATCGGCGCCTTTGTGAATCCGGCCTTCCTAACCGCGAATAACTTCATCAACGTCGCGCAAGAATCCGCTGCGTTAGGCGCCGTCGTGGTGGCCGAGACCCTGATCCTGCTGACCGGCAAGTTTGATCTGTCTCTTCAAGCGACGTACGGCCTGGCGCCGATGGTGGGGGCCTGGCTGATCGTCTCGAAGGACGGCCAGGGCCTGGGCACCAATTGGAACCCATTTCTCGGGATCGCGATCGTCCTGCTGGTCGGACTTGCCGTCGGAGCCTTTAACGGCTTCATGGTGATCAAGCTGGGCTTCAATGCCTTCATCTTCACGCTGGCCATGCTGATCCTGCTGACCGGTATTCAAGTGGGGATCGTGAGCGGGCGCACCATCTACCACCTGCCCGACGCGTACATCTATTTGGGCTCGCAGTACCTCCTTGGCGTGCCCGTCTCCGTTTGGGTCACAGGTGCGATCTTCTTGCTCTCGGCGCTCTTCCTGAGGTATCACCGGGTCGGACGCGCCATCTACGCCATCGGCGGCAACACGGAAGCGGCACGGGCTGCGGGCATCCACGTGGACCGGATCCGCATCGGCGTTTTCATCGTCGCCAGCATCCTGGCCGCGCTCGCCGGCCTGATGACGGCCGGGCAGGTGGTAGCGGTCACCGCCAGCCAGGGCAACAACCTCATCTTCCAAGTCTTTGCGGCTGCCGTCATTGGAGGGATCTCCCTCGAAGGCGGCCGTGGGCGAATGGTTGGTGCCCTCACCGGCGTCATCTTGCTGGCGCTGGTCCAAAACATCCTGATCCTTTCGCAGGTCCAGACGTTCTGGATCGACGCCGCCAACGGGCTCGTCATCCTGGTCGCCCTGGCGCTGGCCCGGTTGATCGGCACCGAGCGCTCCTAGCGTGCGACTCGAAGACAAAGTCTGCCTGATCACGGGCGCAGGCTCCGAGATCGGGCAGGCAACGGTCTCGCGCGTGCTGAATCAGAAGTCGGAAGTGGAACCGGCAACTCCTGAGTGCATCCTGCGCATTATGGAAGAGCACAGCTTTGTGCCCAGCATCGCCGCCTGGCCTACGTTGATTATCCCACACAACGCCGCATCGTCAAAGACAGTGGCCGCTGGTACGCCTCCTTCGTCGCCTCCCAACGTGAATCGCGCCCTTAGTTACTAGCAAGGCGAGAAAGTGCTCTCCGTAGCAGTAAACCTACCGGTGATCCGGCTCTCGCAAGCACCTACCCGTTCTGAAAAGCACGAAAAAATAGTGTGTTCTAAGGGTGTATTTTCATCCCCAGGTAAGTATAGTAGTAAAGTACAACCATAATAGCGATCCATGTGTTTCCATCAGCAACGATAGCAGAGCATACGCAAATTTGTAAATGAGATGAGGAAGTTTACCATGCTCACGCGATTAAAACGTGAAGCAGCAAATGGAACTGCTGCAAAAGAGACTCGTGAAGCGACAGGAGTTGCTATGTCAGATGAGGAGGATTCAATATGTTCTGGAACTGGGCTACCATCACCGCCATTGTCGGTCTTGTTGGTTGGATTTTGCCGTTTGTGATGTTGTTCATCGTGCCGGTGAACCGCAAACCGTCGTCAGCTACCGCCTGGCTGTTGCTGATCTTTCTCATTCCCTATCTTGGACTGGTCATCTTCCTGTTGCTGGGCAGCCCCAAACTGTCGAAGCGCCGGCGTGCCGAACAGCACAAGATGAGCGAACTCATCAGCAAAGTAGTAGCGGAGGCCAGGACGCAGCCGGAGTTGGCTGCCATCCTCGACCCTGCGATCCCACCGCGAGACGCCCCGTTCGTCAAACTGAACGCCAGCCTGGGCCATTTGCCTGCCATTGCGGGCAATGCCGTCGAACTGCTCCCCGAGTACAACGCCGTCTTTGCGCGCATCGCCCAGGACATCGACCATGCCCAGCAGTTCGTCCACGTCGAATATTTCGCTACCAGCCGCGACGAGGAGACCGAGGGCGTCTTCGCGGCCCTGGAGCGCGCCGTGAGCCGTGGAGTCAAGGTACGTATGCTCATGGATCACCTCGGCTCGCGCAAATACCCCAGCTTCAAGGTGATGCAAGAGCGGCTCACGGCTGCTGGCATCGAGCATCACATTACGCTGCCGCTGCACTTCTTCGGGGCCAACTACACACGCATCGACCTGCGCAACCATCGCAAAATTGTGGTGATCGACGGACAGATCGGCTATACCGGCTCGCAGAACCTGATCAAGCGCAACTACTTCCGTAAGGATGCCATCTACTATGACGAACTGGTCGCGCTCATCAGTGGACCTGCGGTTGCTGAACTGGAGGCAGCCTTCGCCACCGATTGGTATTCCGAAAGCGGCGTCCTGCTGACCCGCCAGAACGCGCCTGAGGTCGCCATCGAACTGAAGGCTGCCGGCGATGTGCTCTGCCAGATACTGCCAAGCGGCTCCGGCTTCGAGGACGAGAATAACCTGAAGTTGTTCACGGCCCTCATCCATGCCGCACAACACAGACTCGTGATCACCAATCCCTACTTCGTGCCCGATGACGCCTTGATGACGGCCTTGACCAGCGCAGCCAAGCGCGGAGTGGATGTGACCCTGGTCAATTCGGAGGCAAGCGACCAGTTCCTGGTGAGCCACGCGGAGCGCTCCTACTACGAAGATCTGCTCAAAGCTGGCGTCAAGCTCTACCGGTACAAAGCACCGATCCTGTTGCACTCCAAGCACATCACCATCGACGATGACATTGCAGTGATCGGATCAAGCAACATGGATATTCGTTCGTTCCTGCTCAACCTCGAGGTGACGCTGATCTGCTATGCTCCCAGTGTGGTGGCTGATCTGCGACAAGTCGAAGCCAGGAACCTGAGCAGGTCTAATGCGGTGAATCTGGAAGAATGGGAAACCCGCTCGACCAGGGAGAAGCTCTTTGAGAACATCTCTCGCCTGACTGCAGCGCTGCAGTGAGATCGGGCAAGAAGCAGGCAATCGCAACCAATACACATTTTGTAGAACTTGTATGCTGGCACGGCACATATGTGTAAACGTTCCGGCGTCGCTCTCGAGGATTGATATGAGTATCGAACAAACGCCGGCAGTTGAGGGCACTTCCAATCAACAACAGAAAGCCCTCGACGTAACACGATTCAAAGCTAAGCAAGCCTGGCAGAGGCTGTGGATGCGCACCCAGAGCCTCACGCCCAGCGGCCTGGCGCGCTTCCTGCTCGTGGTCATCGCACTGGCAGGCCTCCTCTGGCTGATTACAAGCACCTTCCAGTCGCTCGCCACGTTCCTCATCGGCATTATGATTGCCTATATTACGCTGCCCGTCGTCAACTGGCTGGATCACTTCTTGCCACGCTGGCTGGCCGTGCTGCTGGTCATCCTCGGCGAAATTGCCCTCATCGGGCTGTTTCTCGCCTTACTCGTCCCCGCCGTGGTCCAGCAGATCCAGCGTTTCCTGCAATCCCTGCCCAGCACCGATCAGGTGCGTGCCTACTTCACTCAACTCGCGCAACAGGCGCGTGGCTGGCCGGAGCCGATCCGCGCGTTCCTGCAAGGGTCGCTGCGGCAAACCGCGGTCAACCTGCAGCACAACTTCACCAGCTATGTACTGAACCTCGCGAGCCTGGGGGTCAGGAGTATCCTCAACCTGCTGAGCGCGTTCAGCTTCTTGCTGGGCCTGCTGGTCATCCCGACCTGGATTTTCTCCGTGCTGAACAATCAGCGCAAGGGGGTGCAGGCGGTGAATCGCCTCCTGCCGGACTGGCTGCGACCCGATTTCTGGGCGGTAGCGCGCATTCTGGACCGCACCTTCCGGGTCTACTTCCGCGAACTGGTCGTCATGGCAGTGGCAGTGGGCCTCGTCACCTATGGAGGGTTGGTCCTGTTGGCGCGACTGGGCGTGCAAGGCATCCCGTTCCCAGCCCTGCTGGCGATGCTGGCAGGCTTCACGGACTTCATCCCGTCGATTGGTGTGCTCCTGGGCACGATCCCGGCGGTACTCTTTGGCCTGACCTCCTCCTGGCAGACAGGAGTGGCGATCCTGGTGCTCTACGTCGTGATTCATTTCCTGCGCAACTGGCTGCTGGCGCCCCTGTTCACGGGTAGCAGTGTGAAGATTCACTCGGTAATCCTGCTGGTGATCCTGGTCATCGCTAGCCAGTTCGGACTGGTCTGGCTGTTTCTAGGAGCGCCCCTGGCACAAATCGCGACCGACCTGTACCGCTATGTCTATGGGCGGGTGAGCGACCCACCACGCCCTGCGGGCATCCTGCCAGGTGAACCGGTACCAGCAACGCCTGAGCGCAAGGGGACGCACAAACGGATGATGGTGCCGTTTCCAGCAGGCCCTTCTTCGCAGGACAATGTGCTGCTCCAGCCAGAACAGGCAGGCTCAGGGATACGGCGAAACGAATAATCGGTGCGTATTGCTCTGCTGAGTGAGATGTGAGAGACCAACCGCTCACCTTGAGCAGGATCATAGTAGTATTACAGGAGGGAGTTCGCTATGGCCGTCGACCAGTCAAGTGGTGCCTTGGCACCAGATTATACCCAACTGACCTCAGCGCGTGTTCCCCTCGACCAGGCTGCTGATGCTTTTGTGAACCCGGATGCCAGCGGCCGCACCCCGATTGTCGTGCTGACGCAGCGGCAGAACCGCATCGGCAACCTCCCCCTGCTGATCGGCGTCGTCATCCTGATCGGTGGTATCGTGTGGGCGGTGCTGGCAGGCAATCCTCTGCTGGGCGGTGCGGCCGTGCCGCTGAGCGTGCTCTTCTTTGTGCTGGCCATCTTCCGCAGTTTCCTGGTGCGTATCCCGGAAGGAGCCTATGGGCTGCTGCAAAGCCGGGGCAAGTACCTGCGTACAATTGAGAGTGGAACACAGGTGCTCCCTCCCTGGATCGTGGTCTCCCATGTCGTGTCGCGGCGCATCATTCCGTTTGAAGTGCCGGTCAACGAGGCGCCGACGCAAGATAATGTGCGCTCCAGTGTGCAGGTGCTGGTCACCTTCACGATCAGCGATCCCTACCGCTTCGTCTACAGCATCTCGGCGAGCGACTTTGACCAGGTGTTTCAGGCAGCCTGCCAGAACACCATGCGAGCGATGGTGCGCCAGATCAGCTCCGATGAGGTAAACAACCTTACGCGGCAAGATACCAGCGAACTGCGCGAGGCGCTGAGTAAAGCCAGCGACCCGTACGGAGTGAAGATCGTGAAGGTGAACATCATTTACGCACTCCCTCCGGCGGACTTTGTGCGTTCGTATGAGGGCCGCCAGTTGGCGCTGTTGCAGCAGGCGGAGCATGCCGAGCAGCAGGCGCTGGCCCAGCGAACGCAGGCCGACAAGGAGACGCTGGCGCGGCAGGCGGTGATTGCGCGGGTAGAGCGTGAGCGCCAAGAATTGCAACTGCAGATCCAACAGGCCGAGATTCGCAAGCACGTGGTCGAGCTAGAGGCGGAGGCGGAGGAGCTGCGGCTGGCGAAATTGCAGGACCGGCTGCAGAACTACCTGCAAGCAGCCGAGTGGGAATGGGCAGGTGAGCAACTCAGCGTGGCACGTGGGCTGGCCAGCAATACGCACGCGATAGTGCAGGTGGGGAGCGGTGGGGCCAGTGACATCGCGCGAGCATTCTTGATGCGCGATCTGGCGCAGGAGAAGGACACTCAGGCCAATACTCATACCACGATACCCACACAGGGAACGTCATCGAAAAGCCAGCAGACAAATGAGAGTTGAGGGTCAGCTCCCAATGATGAGTATACAATTTGGGCCGGGGAAACTGAAGGGAGAAGAATGTAAGGCGATCTCCAAGAGCTAGTGTAAATACACTATGTAAGCTGATTACATTGTCCCTGTGCCTGTTTTAGAAGCGTCCAAAAACAGTGCGTTTGCAGGATGTATTTTCGTTCCTCATCCAGTACACTAACGATGGCGTTCTGGTGTTTTGCGTGTGAAGCTCCATCGTGTGTAAGTATCTAGATTTCTATACGAAAGGAACGAATCTTATGAGCGAAAATACCGAACCGCAAGTCGAAAACATCGAGGCCTTGTTTGTGCAGAGTGCTCACGGGCTGACGAGTAGCGAGGGCACCGTGACGTTTCACGGGCTGGCACACTCGACCCTGTTCTTTGCGGACCGGCCCCAACGGGTCGTGGGCCATCTGCATTCCAGGAAGTTCGTCGACCAGTGGGGGGAGGGCGAAAACAGCTTCGCCGAAGATCCTCCGAACGCGGTTGTGTCCTTCCTGGAGGATGGGGATGCTATCCCCGAGGAAGTGACGCTGACCCTGCGCGATCCGCACCTGGATGGGTATACCCTCACCTACAAAGTCGATGTCCTTGACGGGATGCTCCCGGCCAAGGCGGGGCCGTGCTCGTTGTTCATTGACCCGATCGGCAGGCCGTTATCGCCGGTTTCGGTCGCGGGTGTGCGTCGCCGCGAGCGCCGTCGTGACCGCCGCTAGAAGTGATGATCTGACCTGAGAATCCGGCAGCCGCACCTCGCGTAGAGGTTTTGCCCGCCGAATCCCTCCTGAAGGCGGGGACTTGCCCTCATCCCTCAGTAGTGGCAGCCCTTGCGGCTGCCAGGCCTTGACCCCTCAAATGATGATGGACAAAGCACTAGGTGTCTGGCGTTATGCGATATCCACACTGGTAGAACAGCGGAGATAAGACAAAGGGAAGGAAGCGCTGTGAATAGGATGAACCGTATGAGGAACTATGATCGCTATGTGACCCAGCAAAACTTTTACCAGAACCCTTTGAAATGGGTTGGTAAATGGACGGTAGGGAGAGTTGTGTACCTGGTCTACATGGGAATACTTCTTACACTCTTTCTTTGGTATTATTATATTTTCCTTCCATGGCGAGACAAATAGCCATGCGAAATAAATGCTTTCAGAGATCGCTCTTCGATCAGCGCGGCGCATTTGAGCATCTTCTGCAGCGGTTGGCTCGCCCGAGCAATAGCCAGGGCGAGCCCCTTGCGCTCCAGAGTGAGCTGGAGCTTCTTCATTGCTCCCTTAAAACTCGTGCCTCACCATAACGCCCCGGAGAGCAAACAGTACTCTTATCTCCCTTCGTCGGCCATCATATCGATGACCACCGTAATGGCGAGGATCAGGATATCGTCGGCATCAGGGGCGATGTCTACGCCGTAGGTGTCGGCAACACGAAACCACTTCTTCGAGACCTCTGCCACCCGTTTGCGTCCCTCGTGGATCTCATATTCATGATCCAGGATATTGCCTTGCGCTTCCATGTTCTCCCCACCTGCTACATGTACGTCGAAGCGCTGGCGCAGTGGAGTGATCAGGGCTTTCTTGACTGTGGCCAGCACCTGTCCATCACGGTAAATGCTATACGTGTCTTTGACGCGCATCACCTTTTCCTGGATTGCGGCCAGTTCGTTGTCCTGCATGTCTTTAAAGGCCAGGTGCTCCCGTACGCGGAAGGCTTTGCCATCGACAAAGAACACACGCCGGCCCTGGGCATTCTCAATCCAGTAATCATCGCCGAACGATACCAGCTTTTGACGCATGCGATAGCGTCCACCATCACCTCCACGTCGCCCCAATGGCCCCTGTCCTCCCTGTTGCACCGGTTCTTCTCCGCCTTGTCTTCTCCGAAACATTGTATTCACTCCTTCTAGCTATTCTGCACAAAACAAGCAAAGCTTGTAGAGCGGCACTCTCCTCAAGCTCCTCTAAAGACTCGACGTAGCCATTCATCCTCTACGTTTTGATGCTCATGGCAAGGCCTGCTGCTTCTCGGGTAAACGTTCTCTCTCAAAGGTGTCTTCACTTCCCGTTCCGCAAAGTAAAACAGCCGCTCACGGGTAAGCGGCTGTCGAGCCATCCCGACTGATTATTAGCTACCCAGGATCTTCTGCTTCGCGGCCTCAAACTCGGCGTCGGTTAGAACCCCCGACTCATGCAACTC
>Ga0070697_100002526_pt1 | contig 14085 bp, 16 predicted proteins | sample KBSK1501metaG_FD_65475 | JGI IMG/M metagenome (GOLD analysis project Ga0070697, IMG submission 65475) | Corn, switchgrass and miscanthus rhizosphere microbial communities from Kellogg Biological Station, Michigan, USA - KBS K1-50-1 metaG | ecosystem: Host-associated > Plants > Roots >...
TTGACCCGCTCCCAGCTGCCATAGAGGTTGTCGAAGCTGTGATTCTCCTGGTAGATGACCACGATGTGCTTGATGCTGTCCAGCGCCGTCATGGCAGGCGACCCTCCTCCTGCTGCCGCCGGCAGCGCCGTCATCGCCAGCAACGATGCGAGCACACCCGGCACGACGATCCGAACCCCTCGATTCATGCTTCTTCCTCCCTGATTGAGCCTGGCTAAATCGTCCGGCCACTTCCCTTTTACGCGAATGAATGGAAGAAATCAAGAAGATCCGGTTAAGGCTTGCTCAGTACCAGGCGGGCGGCGAGGTGGCACTGAGGTCGACCCCCTGCGTGACCTGCACCGGCACCGTGGTCGCCGGCAGCGAGGGGACGACGATCGACGAGGCGGCGCCCCCTTCCGACGTCGAGGATGCAGGGGTCGCGGTCGGGGTCGGTGACGCTGTCACGACAGCCGGGACCGCCAGCCACCAGAGCTCGAAGTGCCCGGCCGCCCCGCTCGGCGCGAAGTAGGCCAGCGCCTGGCCGTCGGGCGACCATGCCGGTGATGCGTAGAGCCCCCCCTCGATGAGGATGCGGGCCGGGCCAAGGCTGGTGCCGTTGAACGGGGCGACCTCGAGCCTGGCGGTTTGTTTCCCGCCGGTGCAGATCATGGCGAGTTGCGTGCCGTCCGGCGAGAGTGCCGGCTGGCTGCAATCGTCCGCAAGGCTGGTCAACGGCTTGCCAACCAGGTCACCTGTGCGGCTTTGCAGCCTGATCTGAGAATGCACCGCCGTGGAGGGGTCGATCGAATGCTGGACGTAGAGAAGAGCGGTCCCCGCGAGCGGGAGGGGGCTCACGTCACCACCCGTGTACCAGTAGGGATCGGTGCGACGGCGCGCCTGGTATTGCGCACCATTCAGCGGCATGCTCCAGATAGCAAGATCGTCGCCTGGCGCGCTGTCGACGTGCTTGGGGCCGTCGTAGCTGTAGTAGAGGGTCGAGCCATCCGGCGACACGCGCGGATAGAAGGCCCAGTGGTTGTAATCGACGATGCGCGAATCATTCTTGGTCAGGCGCTTCACGATGTGGCCGTCGAGATCGAGCAAGTAGAGGTCACTCGAATAGCCGTTCCGCAGAACGGCGACCAGCCGCGTGTGGTCGGGGGTGAGCGTCGGTTGCGACCAATCGCCGGGTCCGCCAATCTCGCTGAAGCCGCCATCCTTGAGCTTGAACAGGCGTCCATCCTGAACGACGAACATCGTGCCGGGCAGGACGAGCCGTGGCTTGGTCACGGTAGGGAGATCCGCGCGCGTCTTGACGACTTTGCTCTTCAGCGTGCCGAGGTACAGATAAACGCCTGACCCGAACGCAAACATCATGGGCAAGAAGAGGATGGCGGCGATGCGTCGCAGGATCATGGGAAATTTTCCCTGGTCACGGCCAAGATTTGCGACCAGTGGGGAATGATGACGCTCGCACCTCCGTATGCCGCTCCGTGGTCATAACTGGTGTAAAGGCCCGCGTAAAGCACGATTTGCTTGACATTGGCCAGGTCGAAAGCATTGGCCACACCAAGCAAGCTCCGCACCCGGTCGAGTCCCATGCTGGTCTTGAACTTGCCGTTAAGGGCGCTGACGATGTCGGGCAGGTCAGCCGCGTTCAGGGTGCTCGCCTTGACCTTCATCGCGAGCAGGACTTCCTGCTGCCGGGCCGAGCGTCCGAAGTCGCCGTTGATGTCGTTGTGCCGCGACCGGACGTACTGTAGCGCGTGCGCGCCGTCGAGGTGCTGCGCGCCGGGGAGCACCGCGACCGTCTTGTAGCCGTAGAGGAAGCCACCGTTGATGTCGTCTGGATAGGCATCATCGAGCACCGGATTGGTCACGAACACGTCGACCCCTCCAAGCAGGTCGATCAGCTTGATCAAACCTGTGAGCCCGACCCAGGCGTATTCGTCGATGTGGACATGGAAGTTGCGCTCGACCGTTGCGATGGCAGCGGCCGGGCCGCCGATTGCGTAGGCGGCATCGATCTTCGCGCTGCCACCGGTGGACAGCGGGACCCAGAGGTCGCGCGGGATGGACAACATGGTGACGTGCTTGCCGACCGGATCGACCCGCACCAGGATCATCGACTGGGTCAACGGCGATTTATTCTTCCCATCGTCGTCGGAACCGAGCAGCAGGACCGTGAACGGTGCGCTGGGGGCGGCATTCGGCGTGGGGCTGGCCTTCACACCCGGACTGTTGCTGGGCGGCACCACGACGGTCTGGCCTGTCTGTCCGACACCGGCGACCACCACGGGAAGGAAGTAAGCGGCCACGCCCGCGGTTCCGGCCAAGAGCAGGCAAAAGATCGTCAGGATAACCAAACGCACAGGATGCAAACGCGAGGCACGACGGCGCCTTGCAGGACCCCGACCTTCCATCAGACGGTACGAATCATGCGCTTTTCAAATTGGAGATTGGTAAGAAGTTACGCTCAGTGACGCCTCGCCATGGCTTCAGGCGAACGGGCTGAGCAATAGAAAGGGTACGGTTTTCCGCGCGGAGACCACGTTCTCAGCCGCGGATCAGCAAGTGTAGTCGGTGTCGAAGCCTCCGTGGACGTACTGGACGAACCAGACCGGACGCCCCGAAAAGCCTGTTCCACAGTAGCCGCGGGCCCGTCCTGCGGAGCTCGACCCGGTGGCGACCCAGTCGGCCAGGACGCCGGAGACCGGCAGGTTTCCAACGATCGTCTGCCACTGGTACCCCGTGGAGTAAACGCCGACGGCGGCCGGCGACTGGCGCAGGAGCGTGTCGACGATGCCCTGGATCGTGTACTGGTTCAAGCTCAGGTCAGTCGATGACCAGCTGTTGGCGGTCTCGACATCGAGCCACCAGCTGCTGGGGTTGGTTGCACCCTGGGAGGTCGCATAGGCAATCGACCGCGACGCCTCGCTGCAGCCCACAGCCCAGGCCGCCTGCTGCGGCAGTGTGCCCTGGATCGCGGCCGCCTGCGTCACGCACTCCGCGACCGTGTGCTTGCCGTCGACCTGCGTATAGATCGGGTCGTAACCGGTGTTGATGTACAGTGCCGCGTTCGTTGTGTTGCTGTATTCATCCGCCAGGCACGGGTTGTAGTAGACGAATGGGTAGCCACCGTTGACGCCGATGATGCCGAAGGCCCCGGTCGGGTAGCGACCGCCGCATTGCGGGTAGCTGATGTCGTAGCCCGTCGCACCCGACGTGTACGCTATGGCGCCGACCTGATTGGCCATGAGGACACCAGCCGTGGACACTACAGCCGCGATCGGCAGGAGGCGACGAAGCCAGTTGGGCATAAGGCTGCCCTATTGTGGCGGCAAGTAGCCGCCCAGTCAATGCGATGACCCTTGACGCACGCACAGGCGCCTCGGGCGCGTCACAATGGGCGGGACATGAGCCTGGCGGGGGCTCCGACTTCGGCCCCGATCAGCCTCGCCGCGGCGACCGGGCAAGCGCTGCCCCGCCGCCTGCTCGCCCTGATCGCCGACACGGTCGTCATCTCGCTACTCGACGCGATCGTCAATGGGACGTTCGGCGTTACGCGCGTCACGAGCGGCGTCGTGCCATCGATGACCAGCGGCAGCTTTGCCTCGTTCACGACACAAACCACCGTTGACTGGTTCTGGCTGACGCTCCTCTGGGTGGCCTACTATGCCGCGCTCGAGGGTCTGTTCGGCGCCACGCTCGGAAAACGCTTCGCCGGGCTGCGCGTGACCGATCTGGAAGGTCGACGTATCGGTTGGCAAGCGGCCACGCTGCGCAACCTCGCCCGCCTTCTCGATGCGCTGCCTTTCCTCTATCTGCTGGGTGGCATCCTGACGCTCAGCTCGCGGCAGCACCAGCGTCTTGGTGACCGATTCGCCGGAACGCTCGTGCTTCCCGCCAGCGCTGCCGTCGGCACGCCGCTACCAAGGGACGTGGTGCGCCGCCGCTCGATCGCTCTGGCGGCAGTGACGGCGTTGCTGCTGGCGTTCTGCGCCGTGTTCGCCTACTTTGGCCGTCCGCCACTTGTCATCGAGGGCGCAAAGAACACAGGCACGAGTGTCTTCGGTCAGGGTGTCGGCACCTTCCGTCTCGGCTCGGCGCGCTGGGGAAACGGTAAAGTCACGTACCCGATCAATTACGAGATTGCCGAGACAAACCAATCCTGCTTTGGCGATATCACGCTGACCTGGACTGGTTTTCTCGGAGGCTGGCAGTTCGACGGGGGCCAGTCCACGTGCTCCCCACGGATCTACCCCTAGCGGGTGGGATCGGCTCCGAGCGCCGCGACCAGACGGTCATTCTCTCCCGGCCGGCGGACCGTGACTCGAATGTACTCCGCGAGGAGCGAGGTCGCTGGGAAGGTGCGGACGACGAGGCCCTTCTTCAGCAGCGCTGGTGCGGCTGATCGACCCGTCAATACCAGCAGGAAGTTGGCCGCCGAATCGCGGACCTCGAGATCAAGCGCTTCCAGCCCGCGACGCAGTCGAGCCCGTTCGTCTTTGACCTGCTGGACGCGCTGGCGCATGCCGTCGACATCGCACAACGCTTGCGCACCCAATGCTGCTGACACCACGCTGATGCTGCCGGGCGGCCGCACCCGTCTCAGCGCGTCGCTCATGGCGGCCCCGGCCAACGCATAACCCACCCGCACCCCGGCGAGCCCGAACGCCTTGCTCAAGGTGCGAACAATCACCAGGTTCGGTAATCGCTCGATCAGCGGCAGCGCGGTGACGCCTGAGGTCTCGAAATAGGCTTCGTCGACCACCAGCACGCCGTCGGACGCGAGACTGACCTCCTCCACGAAGTCCAGGGGTAGTAACTCGCCGGTGGGGTTATTCGGATTGCAGAGCCAGATCAGGCGCGCGTCTCGCGCGCGCTCCAGGAACGCCCTGCGGTCGAGATGCAGGTTGATCGCTCGAACCTCGTCGATGGAGCCCCCGGCCATCTCGGTCAGGATCCGGAACATCGGATAGGTCGGGTGGGCGAGGACGACCCGGGCGGAGGCGTCGATGTACGCCTTTGCGATCAGGTCGAGGATCTCGTCCGCGCCGGCGCCCACGGTGATGCGATCGGCCGGCACATCAGCGTACTGCGCAATCGCCTCGGTGAGGGTGGCGTAGCTGGTGTCCGGGTACTCGTTGAGCGGTTCCGGCGGCAGTGCGTCGAGCCGCGCGCCCGGCCAGGGAAATGTGTTGGTATCGAAGCGGACGACCTGGTCTTCCGGAACGCCTGCCTGGCGGGCGATGCTCGCGCTGGGCGGCTCCCATTCATAAGGATGCATCCGGGTGATCGCGGCGCGGGGCGGTGGCGGCGTCTTCACGCTAGTGGGCATAAGGATAAGGTGAGATCCCGATGGGCCAGGTAGCGCGCACCGGTCGGATCGACGGCAAGGCCGTGGCGGCGCTGTATTCGGTCGCGGTCAACGTGGTGTTGATCGCCGCCAAGCTGCTGGTTGGGTTGTTGACCGGCAGCGTGGCGATCCTCGCCGATGCGGCCCACTCCTTCCTCGATCTTTCCGCCAGCATCTTCGCCTACTCCGGCATCCGAACCGCCGCCAAGCCGGCCGACGAGGACCACGCCTTTGGCCATGCCAAAGCCGAGAACATCTCCAGCCTGGTGCAGATGTTCCTCCTGGGTGCCACCTGCATTGCCATCGTGATCGAATCGGTGCGCCGGCTGGTTGTCGCCGGCTCGGTGCGGATTGCCTGGTACTCCTTCGTGGTCGTCCTCGCCGCCATGGTGATCGACATCGTGGTCAGCCGTTACCTGCAGAGCGTTTCGCGGGCCCACGGCGGCAGCGCCGCGCTCGACTCGGACGCGCTCCACTTTGCCTCGGATCTCTGGGCCTCGTTAGCCGTGCTGGTCGGCATCACGCTCGTCGCCGTCTTTGATTTCAAGCTGGCGGATCCACTGGCCGGGATCGCGGTCGCGATCATCATCGGGACCACGGCGATCGAGCAGGGTCGCCGCACCACCCAGGTGTTGCTCGACGCGATGCCCGATCGACCAACACTCGACGCCATCGAGCGCATTCTCAAGAGCGATCCGCGACTGCACGGGTACCACGCACTTCGCGCGCGCCAGGCAGGCAAGCACGTGCTGCTGGACGTATCGGTGCACGTTGATGGGAACCTTTCGCTGGCCCAGGCCCACAAGGTTGGCCATGCCGTCTCAGAGCGGATTCAGCAGGAGCTGCCCGTCGTGACGGACGCGGTCGTCCATGTCGAGCCCGTCGACGATGAGGCCCACGGGTGAATCCGGAAGATAAGCCCCGAGCTACTGGCCCAGGCCGCCGCTAATGTTGCAGAAGACGTTCTGCACCTGGTTGCCCAGGATGATCAGAACGACGATCACGACCACGGCGATCAGTACCAGGATGAGGGCGTACTCGACCATGCCCTGCCCTTCGTCGCGGGCGAGCACGTCGAGAATCCGCCGGAGTGGATTTTGCAGCTTCATAGTGGCTCTATAGATGAGAACGCTGGCCTCCCGGTGTGGCATCCGGCTGATCTCGACCCGTTGCACCCCCGTTACGACGGGCACGGGGCTATCCTCAACCGATGGCATGCCCCGTTAGCACCCGAGTCAGAGTCAAATGGCTGGCTGGTGCGATCGCCGTCGTTTTGGTCGCGTGTAGCGCCCCACCAGCCGCCGTTTCGACCCCGGGAAAAACCGCCGACTCAGCCTCGCCTCCACCCGTTTTGGCACAGCCCACGCTCGTGCCCCTCGCAATCGACGCCATGCGGCAGCGCGAGTATCCGGGAAGCGAGCTTGCGATCGAGCAGACGCTGACACCGGGAATGAATTACCGGCGCTACGTCGCCTCGTATCAGTCGGACGGCCTCAAGATCTTCGGCCTCTTGACCGTGCCCAATGGGGCCAAGCCCGCGACCGGCTGGCCGGTGATCATCTTCAACCACGGCTACATCCCTCCAACCGTCTATCGCACCACCGAACGCTACGTCGCCTACGTCGATGCCTTCGCGCGCGACGGGTACATCGTCTTCAAGCCCGACTACCGCGGGTTTGGAAGCTCCGAGGGCAAGCCGGTCAGCGCCTACTACGCGCCGGACGACACGGTGGACGTGCTGAATGCCGTTACGGCGTTGCAGCGTTACCCGGCGGCCGACCCTAACCGGATCGGGATGTGGGGTCACTCGATGGGCGGCAACATCACGCTCCGGGCGCTAGTTATCGATCCGCGGATCAAGGTGGCCGTGATCTGGGCGGGCGTGACCGCCACCTACAAAGATCTGCTCGAAAACTGGCACCCGCCGGCTGCTGACCGGCCGCCGCCATCCTTCGGCGGTGGCGGGCGCCAGAATTTCCTGAGCCAGTTTGGGACCCCGGAGCAGAATCCGGGGTTCTGGGACAGCATTTCCCCGATGGCCTACCTGGCCGATATCACGGCACCGATTCAACTGCATCACGGGACCAGTGATGTCGAGGTCCCGCTGCAGTTTTCCCAAACATTGGCGAAGGATCTCCAGGCCGCCGCGAAACCCGTAGAGCTCTACACCTACGCCGGTTCCGACCACAACATCGCGCAGGGCTTCACGCTGGCGATGGCACGGTCAGTCGCCTTCTTCGATCGAGCCCTGAAAGGCTAGCCGCCGTCAGCGCCGACCGGTAGGTGGCGCGCCAATCGGCCCACGCCACAGAGCGGCGATCGCCGCGAGGTCTTGTTCGCTATGGTCTTGGGCCGCGCGCTGGAACAGCTCCTTCGCCGTCTGCGTGAGCGGTGTATCGATGCCAATGTCGCGGTAGAGCCCCGTAGCCAGACCGAGGTCTTTGACCATGTCGGCAAGCCGAAACAGAACCGGCTCGTATCGGCCGTCCATGAAGCCGGCGCGCCGTGCCTCTAGGAAAGGAGCCAGCCGGGTGAGGACCTCCCAAACCCGCTCTCGGTCAAGCCCCGCGCGGACGCCGGCATTGTAGAGTTCGCTGGCGCCGGCGCTGATGATGGCCAGCATGCTGTTGGCGACCAGCTTGAGACGGGCTGCGGCCCCCAGGCGGCCAATGTACCGAACGTCGCCTAACACCTGTAACACTGGACGCACTCGCTCGAAGGCGTCCGGCTCACCACCAACCATGATGAAGAGCTTTCCGGCCTCGACCGCCGGGATACTGCCGAGCACGGGCGCTTCCACAAAGATCGAACCTCGCTGGGCGGCCGCCTGAGCCAGGTCCTCGTGAGGTTTCGGCTCGACGGTGCTGCTGTCGATGTACGCCCGAGATCCCTTCGCCACGAGGGCGCCGTCCGGCCCGAGGTAGGCTTGCCGCACCGCCGCCGAGTCGGTGAGCATGCTGATCACAAAATCCGCCTCGGTGGCCGCTTCGGCCGGCGTATTTAGGACTGCGCCGAAGCCGAGCTGCTCGGCACGCTGGCGCGTCCGGTTCCAGAGCCGCAGGTCAAAACCCTGCTGATGCAGTCGGCGTGCCATCGCTCCGCCCATCTTTCCGGTTCCCAGGATCGCGACTGTTGTTGCTGCCATCGCCTCATCTCCCAGCTTATGCCTCGCAAGTAAGCTGATGCCACAATGCGAGCGGCTGTGATCGAGCGTTATGGCGAGCCACCGGTGTTGCGTGACGTGCCGGAGCCAACAGTTGACGGGGCAACCCTGGTAGAGGTGATGGCGGCGCCGCTGAATCCGGTCGACCTATCGATCGCCAGCGGTAAGTTTTATGCGGGTTCGCCACCGACTCCCTACGTGCCTGGCGGCGAGGGTATCGGACGTCTTCTCCAGAACGGTAAGCCGGGTCCTAGGGTCTACTTCCGGGCGGCGCTACCGAACGGAGCGCTCGCCGAGCGGGCGGTCGTCAGCCAGGGCCAAACGGTGCCGATTCCAGACAGCGCCCCCGATGGCGTAGCGGCGGCCTTGGGTACACCCGGGATCGCGGCCTATCTTGCGCTGACCCGACGAGCCCAGCTGAAACCAGGAGAGACGGTCCTCATCCTGGCCGCGAGCGGCGTCCTCGGATCGTGCGCGGTGCAGGTCGCTCGGTTACTGGGGGCTGGACGGATCGTCGCGGGCGCGCGCGACGAGCAGCAGCTGGCGCGCGCACGGGAACTCGGTGCCGATGCAATTGTCGACCTGAAACAGACGGATGGATTGTCCGACCGAATCCGCGAGGCAAGCGGCGGTCAGCTCAATGTGGTCATCGATCCAGTCTGGGGCGTTCCTGGAGTTGCGGCACTAGAGGCAATGAGCCCGTTCGGTCGGTCCGTGCAACTCGGACAAGCGGCGGGCCCCGAGGCGGTCGTCAAGTCCGGAATTCTCCGCGGCCGGTTTCTGTCGATCCTCGGATATACGAACTTCCTCGTCCCCTGGGAGGAGCAGGCCGCCGCCTATCGGACGCTGGTCGACTGGGCTACGTCCGGAAAGCTCAAGGTTGCGTTCGAAGTCCTGCCGCTGGAAGCGGCGCCCGACGCCTGGAAGCGTCAGGCCAGCTCGCCGCATCGCAAGCTGGCGCTCTCCCCGCAAGCCCGCGGCTAGCGGACGGACACTGATGAGCGCTTCGCGTGTCGGGCTCGCGCCGCGCCGATAACTTCGCCGACCAGGTAGAGCGAGCCGCAGACCAGCACGATGCCGGTGGACGATGCCCGCTGACGAGCGAGATCGAGGGCTTCGCCGGACGACTCGGCGGTTTCAGCGGGCGCGCCAAACTGTGCGGCCAGGTCCGCGGGCGCGGCCGCTCGATGCCAATCGATGGCACCGAAGATGACGGGGGCATCGGTCGCGCGTAGCTGGGCGAGCATGGCTGGCAGATCTTTGTCCTTCATCGCCCCGAAGACGATGACGAGCTGACGGCCTTTGGCGAGCTTCTGCACCGCGGCCAGCGACCGCTGCAGGCCCGCGGGGTTGTGCGCACCATCGACGAGCACGATCGGGTTTCGGTCGACAACCTCGAGGCGGCCAGGCCAGCGCGTGCGGGCCAGTCCGTCGCGCAGTGCGCCGTCGGAGATCTCCCAGCCGCGAGAGCGCAGGGCGTCGATCGCCGCGACCGCGAGAGCGGCATTCTCCGCTTGATGCAGGCCGAGCAAGGGGATGCGGAGGTCACGGTACGTGCCCGCCGGCGTGGTGACGGTCGCCTGGACGCCCGCCCACGCTTTGTCGATGGCGGTCAGCTCAATCTCCTGGCCGAGGCACTGCAGTGGAATCCGCTGTTCTTGGGCCGCCGCCTCGATGACCGCAAGCGCGGGTGGCTGTGCCCCCGTGATCGCGATGCTGTCCGGTTTCAGGATGCCGGCCTTTTCGGCGGCGATCGCTTCGAGCGTTGAGCCGAGATACTGCGTGTGATCGAGCGCGATGTTAGTGATGACGCTGACCCCGAGATCGAGGATGTTCGTCGAGTCGAGGCGCCCGCCGAGGCCCACCTCGCAAACGAGAAGGTCGATGCCGGCACGCGCGAAGTAATAGAGCGCGGCGCTGGTGAGGATCTCGAACTCGGTCGGCGGCCCCAGCTCCGCCGCAACCTTATTAATAGGGGGCTGCAGCTCGCTAATAAGGGATGCGAAGGCATCCTCCGCAATCGGGCGCTGGTTAACCTGAATGCGCTCGGTATAGGAGATGAGGTGCGGCTTGGGCATCAGGCCGACGCTGTAGCCGCCCGCCTGCAAAACGCTGGCGACCATGGCGCAGACCGAGCCCTTGCCGTTGGTGCCCGCCACCAGGACACCCTGGAAGAGCTCCTGCGGATCGCCGAGCTCGCGGAGCAGCGCTTTCGTCCGGTCGAGACCGAGCTTGATGCCGAACCGACCAAGCGACGTCAGATAGTCGAGCGATTCCTGGTAGGTCATCCCTCGCCGAGGTGCTGGCGGTAGGCGCGATAGGTGTTGACCAGTAACATCGCGACTGTCATCGGCCCGACCCCGCCCGGGACCGGAGTCAGCGCCCCGGCTACCGGTTCGACGCTGGCCCGATCGATATCGCCGGTCAGCTTGCCGGTGTCGGGATTGCGGGTGATGCCGACGTCGATCACGACCGCGCCGGCCTTTATGTGCTGGCCGGTGATCAAGCCACGCTTGCCGGTGGCGGCGATCAGGATGTCCGCGGTCGCGGTGATCGCGGGCAGATCGATGGTGTGCGAGTGCGCGATCGTGACCGTCGCATGATTCTGCAGGAGAAGCAGCGCGACCGGGCGCCCGACGAGGCGGGAGCGTCCGACGACGACGGCGCGCTGCCCGGTGGGATCGATGTGCTCACGACGCAGCAGTTCGAGCACGCCAAGTGGCGTCGCCGGAATGAAGGTGGGGTTGCCCTGGGCCAGCCGGCCGGCGTTGTAGGGGTGGAGCCCGTCGACATCTTTATGTGGCGGGATCTGCTCGAGCGCCTGATCCGGATCGAGACCGTCCGGCAGTGGCATCTGGAGTAGGATGCCGTCGATAGCCGGATCGTTCGCCAGCTTCGCGATCCGCTGGTGCAGCCCGGACTGGGTCATCTCGTGAAAATGCTCGATCGCCGAGTTGAAGCCCACCTCTTCAGCGGCTTTGTGCTTTCCGCCGACGTACGTCGTCGACGCCAGATCGTCCCCTACCTGGATGACCGTGATCCCGGGCGGCCGCTGGTTGGGATGGCGCTCAACGGCGCGCTTCAGCTCCTCGCGGATGACGCGTGCGTGGGCGCGGCCGTCGATCAGGCGGGCAGGCATCGGTTGAGTCTACTGAGGCAGATCGCCGATCTCGACGGGTCGCGTGATCTCGACCGCGAACGCGTCCAGGTTGGGAAGCGGCGGGCGCTTGCTGACCCGCACTGTCACCTGGACCACGGCGGGCTGCTTCAGGATGGCGCTGGCGATCCGCTCGGCAACCGTTTCGAGCAGGTTCGCGGGCTCGCCCTCGAGGATCTTGCGTACGGCCTCCTCCAGCCGGGGATAGCTCACAGTGTCCTTGATACTGTCGCTGGCGGCCGCCCGCTGGGTATCGAGAACCACCTCGAGGTCAGCGGTGAAGGTCTGGCCCAGTTTCCGCTCCGCCGGGTTGTTGCCGTGGTAGCCAAATGCCGTTAGCCCCGAGAGGATGAGGCGGCCCGTCGGCCTAGCCTTTTTTGTAGGCATGCCTTGACAAATATACGGGATGGTGTAATGATGGCGAAATGAACGTTGAAGTTCGGGCAACCGGGCTGCGAGCGATGCGAGAGAAAAAGGGTCTGACGCAACGCGAACTGGCGCACAACCTGGGCATTAGCCAGAACTATATTCCGGCTCTCGAGTCGGGCGCACGCCGGCCGGGTCCCAAGTTGCGCCAGGCGCTCATCAAATTTTTCAACGCGCGCCCGGAGGACCTCTTCGAGGTGGTCATGGTGAACCCAGAGAGTTCCGCCGAGCAGGTGCTAGAGCCGCGCGACCATCAACGCGCGGGTTAGCCCCGCTTCACACTCGATCCTCGGAGCATACTTCGGCAAGACCCGCCTTATGCGGCTTCTGTGGTGGGTTCGCGGGTATCACCGGACCGAGGTCAACAGCAATATATCAGCGTTAGCGCGGATCCGCCTTACGCCTCGACGAGAGCCCTAGCTGTTAGGTCTCGCCCCATAGCGCCAGATGTGGTTTAGGATCAGTGACCGCCCAGACTGCGGCGATCTTGCCGTCGGAGTTTAGATGCATAACGTGGACCCCGCGCTCATTCAGCACTCGGTCGCCCCGGCGGCCGCGCACGACGAACACGGCGACAACGTGATCTTCGTTGGCAAGGATGTCGTGGACGTCAATCTTGTATTCGTCCGTCGAATCGATGATCCGCTGACTTGCCGCGATTAACCCGTCTTTGTCGAGTGGTTTCGGAAATACGGGACTGTAGAAAGTGAGGTCGTTGCTCAAGAACTCAGAGCTGCCTTTGACGTCCCCGTCGTTCAGGACCTCATACATCTTCCGCACGCGCTCAATTTTTTGCTGGGCCGACACCTTCGTTTGCGAAGTCTCCACGGCAACCTCCTAGATTCTGCCGACGTCCACAAACACTCACCCGCGACCAGTCTACTGCGGACGCCCTTGCCAAGCCTGAGCGAGGGCACGTAAAGGCTATTGACGGAGGCCGCCATCGCCCTAGAGTCTGACGTCGCGCGAAGTGGTGTACGTCCATAGGCGTTCCGGAACGGCTCGAGGAGACAATCAGGCCAGCGTAACTGCCAGGATCTCTAGCGCCTGATCACCGATGACGGTTGATCGGTGGCCACGACCGTGCGTGTCCTCGAGCAGAAAGACGTCACCGGGCTCGCCTCGCATCACAGTCCCGTCAGAGGTCTCGCCCTCAACTTTGCCGCGCAGCACAACCTGGAGCTGGCGCCCGGGCGTGGGATGGAAGTCACCCACGGAAGTTTTGGGCGCGACTACGAAGACGAAGGCGGCCGCAGCAGCTGGGCGGGAAACGAAGACTGCTGGCGCGGGTGGGGCATAGTCCGTCAGTTGGAGCTCAGCATCGACCTCTTCAGCGTGGGACTCCCCTTGCGCATCTGAGAACACTCGCCAGTACCTCTTCTTCATCGTCACGAACCGAGGGTCGCGGTCTTTCGAGAGGATCACACCCAGCACCCCTTTTGCTCGCATCTGTCCAACGTTCTAACACGATGCCCCCGTTCATTGTCTCCTACTTTGAAGGGCCCTCCTAAGCCTTTCGACCAGCCGCGCCGCGCCGCTAACTTTGACAACAATTTGACAACAACGCCCATGGACGTCCGTAGTCGGGGCGGCACGCAGCGGACGTTTTGCCGAATACAATATGCGCGCGCCTGCATAGCTCAGTTGGTAGAGCAGCTGACTCTTAACCAGCAAACCCTAGTGGACGCCGGGGGACATACTTCCGGCTGACTTAAATCAGCTGGCAGACCCTCTATGCATAGATATATGACGATGTGTCCCGCGGCTGGCCGAGAGCGCGCCGCGATGACTGTTTAGTTCTGCACTCCTTTGGAGCGAGTGATTCGAACTGACAGGGCTAGTTCGAATCCTATTGGCTCAGCCATCAGCATCGTCGCGGACTCTCGTTTTTGGGCCCGGCCTTAGCATGAGGGCGTGTCGGAGGAATTCCAGCTGGTGGTGTCCGATCTGCACGGCAAGATCCGCACGGAGCGAGTCGCGCTGTCTCCCAAGGGAGCG
>Ga0070697_100002528_pt1 | contig 14082 bp, 14 predicted proteins | sample KBSK1501metaG_FD_65475 | JGI IMG/M metagenome (GOLD analysis project Ga0070697, IMG submission 65475) | Corn, switchgrass and miscanthus rhizosphere microbial communities from Kellogg Biological Station, Michigan, USA - KBS K1-50-1 metaG | ecosystem: Host-associated > Plants > Roots >...
GACGACGCGGCTGCACCAGCGAACCGCCACCCGGCCTTCCTTCACACGGTTGGTAATGTCGGGCAGGATCCACGGCTTCACGCCCCGGTCGAACTCACTCAGGAAGTGCACCAGGGTGACGCGTGCGCCGACCCGGCACAGCTCGAGCGCCGCCTCCACCGCGCTGTTGCCCCCGCCGACCACGACCACGCGCTGCTGCCAGTAGGGATGCGGCTCCACGAAGAAGTGTGAGACGTGTGGGAGATCCTCCCCGGGAACGCGCAGCGGATTAGGCGACTCGAAATAGCCGGTGGCAAACACGAGGTGACGACTCAGGATGGTCTCCGGCTCGGGCATCCCGGGGTGCTGTGCCACCAGCTCGAACCCATCCCCTGCCCGCGTCACGCGCGACACCGTGTGATACTGGCGCACATCCAATTCGAAATGCTCCGCCACCTTCCGATAGTAGGTCAGGGCTTCGCGTCGCGTGGGCTTGTCGCCGGCAGTCACGAACGGCACGCCGATCTCGAGCTTGTCGGGGGTCGAGAAGAACGTCATGTACAAGGGGTAGCGCATGAGACTGGAGGTGACGGGCCCTTTGTCGAACAATGAGCACGTCAGCCGGGCGCGCTTCGCCGCTACGCCCACCGCGAGCCCGCAGGGCCCGGCTCCGATCACCGCGATATCGAGCATCAACGAGACACTGTCACGTCACTTCGATGATCTGATCGCGATGCGTACCGACGCTCACGTACTGGATCGGCGCGTGGGCCAGGTCCTGTAGCCGGTCCAAGTAGGCGCGGGCGGGCGGTGGCAAGTCGGCCAACCGGCGCACTTGGCTGAGCGACTTCTGCCACCCGGGGAGCGACTCGTACAAGGGCTCGACTCGCGCAAGACGCTCCACCTCGGCGGGCATGGAGTCGAGCGACTCGCCATCGCAGCGATAGCCCACGCAAACCGGAATCTCCGCGAACGAGTCGAGCACGTCGAGCTTGGTGACCGCGAGGCCGGTGAGGCCGTTGACCCGCACCGCGTAGCGGACGACGACGGCGTCGAACCAGCCGCAGCGACGCGGCCGCCCTGTCGTGGCTCCGTACTCGTCACCCAACTCGCGAATGCGCTCGGCCAGCGCCGGTGTGGCCTCGGTCGGGAGCGGCCCGTTCCCGACGCGAGTCGTGTACGCCTTCACGACCCCGAGCACGGCATCGATCGCCGTGGGGCCGATCCCCGCCCCTACCGCGGCTCCGCCGGCCGTCGTGTTGGAAGAGGTCACGTACGGGTAGGTGCCGTGGTCCACGTCCAGCAGGGCGCCCTGCGCGCCCTCGAGCAACACCGACTCGCCGCGCTCGAGCGCTTCCCAGACGACGCGTCCGGCGTCCACGGCAAGCGGCAGCAGGCGCGGGGCGAGCCGCTCGAGCAGCCCGACGTGCTCCCCCGGATCGGCGCGCTCGGTCGAGCCGAGCAGCCCAAGGAATTCGTTCGCGGCCTGGACGCGTCCGCACACCAGGTCTTTCGCCCTGCCCAGGTTCCGCAGGTCGCCCACCCGGATGCCCCGTCTCCCGTACTTGTCCTCATAGGTGGGCCCGATGCCGCGGCCGGTGGTGCCGATCTTCTCCCGGGCCTCTCGCGCCCGGTCCAGCAGCTTGTGGAACGGGAGAGTCAGGTGCGCACGATCCGATACGTACAGCTTGTGCTCGGTCCGAATGCCGCGCTCACTCAGGGCATCGAGCTCGGTGAAGAGCGTCTCCGGATCGAGCACGACGCCGTTCCCGACGACGCAAATCGCTCCCTGGATTATCCCTGAGGGAATCTGGTGGAGCACGAACTCGCCGGCGGCGGTGTGCACGGTGTGCCCGGCATTGGCGCCGCCCTGGTAACGCACCACGAGGTCGGCGCGCTCGGCGAGCACGTCGACGATTTTCCCCTTGCCCTCGTCGCCCCATTGGGCGCCGACGACCACGACGCAGTGGGTCTTCGGTCCGAACATGGCTCCCCAGCAAAAACGCCCCGGAACCGGGGCGTTGGAGTATCCTCCGACGGAAGCTAGACCCATGAGCATCGGGCGTCAACGCATCCCGTTCCCACTCTAAAGAGTGGGCTTCAGCCTGGGAACAGCGCGGCCGCGACGCCCGCAGCCACCCGGCGCACGCCCTGGAGCGTCAGGCGCTCCGCTGCGTCCCGGGGCGTATGAACGACCCGTGCCGTCCCCCAATCACCCCGCATGATCGTCACGCCCTCGCGTGCCGCAGCGGCCAGGACGAGGCCGTCTACCAGGACCGGCAGCCAGCGCGTGCGCCTCGCGCCCAGCGCCGCGGCCACCCGCTCGATGGTGGACCCGGTGCGATGGACGAACGCGATCGTGACGCCGCCATCGTCGATGCCGTCGAAGTTGATGAGGCAGGTGTCGCCGAGCAAATGGGCCCGCTCCCGCACGAAGGCCCGCGCCCCGAGCAGGCCGTATTCCTCGGCGTCGGGCAGCAGCACGCCGACTCCGGCCTCCGGAGGCAGGGCATCGAGGGTGGCGAGGACCGCCACCACGCCAGCCGCGTTGTCGACCGCGCCCGCCGAGCGATCGGTCACCCGGTTGGCCGCGAGCAGCAGGATACCGGTAACACCGGCAGCTCCAGCGAGGATGTCGGCCGCGCCCGTGTGGAGCGTACCGAGCAACGCGCGCACCACCAAGGCAAGGCCCTCCACCGCGCCCACCGTCGCCAGCCCGGCGGCGACGAGCCGCGTCGCCATCGAGAGCGGCTGGCCCTTCGAGTCGTAATGCGCGGCGAGCCACACCGCAACGCGAGTCCGGGGGCGGACGGCGATCAGGTTGACCCCCTCGAGCGGTGCCCGCCCAAGGCGGTACAGCAGCGAGCGCGCGGTGAACCGGTGCTCCATCACGACGAGGCCGCGCGCCGCCAGCTCACGCTTCAGCACTTCTCGGATCTGCTGGTTCGCCGCTGTGCCGGCGCGCCGCGGGACCGCGATGGTGGCGAGCAGTGCCCGGTAGTCCCTCACGCGGCGACGAGCTTCGCCAATCGCTCCCGGTCCGAGGCGGCCACGGGTGCCAGCGGCGGCCGCACCGGGCCGCCGTACAACCCGCCGCCCACGGCGTCCATCGCGGCCTTCACGCCCGCGGGCCCGAGCTTCCCCACGACCTCCCGGTCGAGCGGTGCGAGCCGCTCCTGGAGTTTGCCTGCGCCCGCGCGGTCGCCGGCGCGGAAGGCCGCGAATAGCTGGGCGGAGAGCGCCGCTGCGAAGCACGCCACGGCCAGGATGCCCCCGTCGCAGCCCAGCTCCAGGGCGGCATATAGCAGCGAGCCCGAGCCGACAAATACCGACCACTCGGGCGCCGCGTCGCGGTAGGCGGCGAGGTTCTTCGCGTCGCCGGAAGAGTCCTTGACCCCGACGATGTTGGCGTGCGCCGCGAGCTGGCGCAGCAGGCCGGCCGCGATGGGGAGGTGGGTGTACTTGGGGATGTTGTACACGAGCACGGGCACCGGGCTCGCGTCCGCCACCGCACGGTAGTAATCCGCGAGGCTCGCGGGAGAGACGGCCGCGGAAAAGTAGCCGGGCGGGCGCACGAGGACGGCATCCGCGCCCTCGGTTGCCGCCGCCCGGCTCAACGCCACCGCCTGCCGGGTGGACTCGCCGCCCGTCCCCACAATCAGCCAGCGTTTGTCCGGCAGGACCTCGCGCACCCACGCGACCATGCGGCGTTGCTCGTCCGGTTCGAGCAGGGCCGACTCCCCGGTCGAGCCCGCGACCACCACGCCGTCCAGCCCCGCCGCGACGAGCTGGGTCACGTTGTGGCGCAGATGCACGGGGGCGATCTCTCCCGTCGCGCTGTCGAACGGCGTGGTAATGGGGGCCAGCACCCCCGCGAGCTGCCGCTCCGTCACTGGCCGGGGGCGGCCTCGGCGGGCGTGGGGACGCGCGGGCGCCGGCGCACGGCGCGCAGCTGTTTCTCGAAGGCCGCGGGATTCGTCGTCGCGGCGAGCGCGGCCTCGTACGTCACCACCTCGTCCGCCACCAGCTCGATGAGGTGCTGGTCGAAGGTCTGCATGCCGTACTCGTCACGGGCCGCCTCGATGTACTCGTGCAGCTCGCCCGTACGGCTCGCGTCCTTGATCAACTCGCGCACCTCCCCGGTCGAGATCAGGATCTCCACCGCCGCGACCCGCCCGTGGCCGTCGGCGCGCGGCAGCAGCCGCTGCGAGACGACCGCCTGCAGCGCCTCGCCCAACCGGACCCGGGTGACCTCCTGATCCTCGGGCGGGAACATCGAGACGATGCGGCTCACCGTGGTCACGGCGTCGGGCGTGTGCAGCGTCGAGATCACGAGATGGCCGGTTTCGGCCGCTTTCAGCGCGGTGTCGATAATCTCCGCATCGCGCATCTCGCCGATCAGGATGACGTCCGGGTCCTGGCGCAGCGCGGCGCGAAGCCCCGCGCGGAAATCGTCCGTATCGACCCCGATCTCGCGCTGCGTCACCGAGCAGTTGATGTCGCGGTGCAGGAACTCGATCGGATTCTCGAGCGTGACGACGTGCTTGTTCTGCGTCTGGTTGATATGGTTCACCATAGCCGCCATCGTCGAGCTCTTCCCCGAGCCCGTCACGCCGGTCACGAGAATCATCCCGTGCTCGACGGCGGCAACGCTGGCGATGATCGCCGGCAGCTTGAGGGTATCGAACGTCGGGACGTCGAACGGGATCACGCGCATCACGATCATGAACGAGGAGCGCTGCCGCAGGATATTCACGCGGAACCGGCCGACGCCGGGCATGCCCCAGGAACAGTCGTAATCGCGCAGCCGGTCGAGGCGGGCGCGGTCCTCGTCGCTGGCGATCAGGTGCTGCGCGATCGACTTGGTCTGCTCCGGCGTCAAGCGGTGCTTGGTCAGGGGCACCAGCTTGCCATCGATGCGGGCGCGGAACACGTCTCCGGCCTTCACGTGGAGGTCGGACGCTCCGCGGTCGATCGCCGCCTTGATGATCTGCTCGATGCCGCGCGGCTGCCCCGCGGCCGCGCCCGCACGGGCGCTCTTGGCCTTTTCCTCAGTCACTTAGTACCCGGCCTCCAGGTCGACCGTGTTGGCGAGCGGGGACCCTGCAAGATAGCGCCGGATGTTCTCAACGATCAGCCCTGTCTCCCGCTCCCAGAAGCGCGTCGTCACGGCGGCAACGTGGGGGCTCACGAGCACCTGTGAGTGACGCCAGAGGGGGTGGCCCGCGGGCAAGGGCTCTTCGGTGAAGACATCCAACGCCGCACCTCGGAGACGAGCCGCGCCAAGCAGGTCCAGGAGGGCCGCCTCGTCCAAGACCGTCCCCCGAGACACGTTGATCACGATTGCGTCGGGGGGGAGGTGCTCCAGCACCTGCCGACTCACGGCTCCGCGCGTCTGGTCGGTGTGCGGGGCGGCGATCACCAAGCAGTCGCTCTCGGCGGCGAGCCGCGGCAGATCGGCGAAGCCGCCCACCCAGCGAACGCCCGGCGGGCCGCCTCGGTCCGGCCGACGGCGTACGCCCGCTACGCTCATCCCGAGCGCCACGCCGCGCCGCGCGATCGCCGCGCCGATCCCGCCTAGACCGAAGACGCCCAGCCGCAGCTCGGCGAATTCGCGGAGCGAGACCGGAACGGCCGTGAGCTCCGCGCTCGCCCAGCGCTCCGCCGCCTGGAACGCGCGCATCCGGTCCAGGCCGCGCGCGAAATAGGCGAGGGCCGCGATCGCCCAGTCGGCAATCGGCTCGGCGTGCACGGCCGCGCTGTTCGTGAGCACGATCCCGGTCCCGGCGACGCGCGGCAGGCTCGCTCCGACGCCGGCCGTGGCGGTGTGCACCCAGCGAAGGGTGCCCCGCGCTGCCGCGACGACGCCCGACGGTACGCCGTACCCCACATAGATCTCCGCGCCGCGCGCGGCCGCCACCGCCTCCGGGCTCCCCGAGCCGCCGTCGCCGTCCGAGACGGCGGGCGACTGGACCTGGAGGACCTCCCAGCCGGGGCCAAGCGCCCCGCGGATCGTCTGGACCCCCACGGCAGGGATGCGCCACACGGCGCGGGGCGAGGCGAGGTCGACCACCAGCCGGCGAGTCACTCGCCCGTCGACACCGTGCGCACCCCGGGGTGATGCAGCAGGGCGATCATCACCTCGTCGTGCAGCCGCTTCGGGCCGCGTAGGGTGAAGTCGATCACCAGATCCACGTTCTCGTGACGGCTCGCCTGCCGCTCGATCTCGAGTCCGGTGCGGCGCACCACCGCCTCGAGCTCGTCCAGTACCGTGGCACTCGGGTGGGCGTGGACCGATAGCATGCTCTGCGTGGACTGCCGTGCCACCAGCCGCTCGACGCGCCCGAGTCCCTGCAGGACGAGCAGCACGAGCAGCGCAGTGCCGGCGGCTTCCCAGTAGAACGTCGCGCCGAGGGCAACCCCGATGGCGGCGACGACCCAGATCGTGGCCGCGCTCGTGAGGCCGACCACGGCGCCGCGCGCATGCAGGATCGTACCCGCGCCAATGAACCCCACGCCCGTCACGATCTGCGCCGCGATCCGGGTCGGGTCGGCGGTCCCGGCGGCCAGCGTAATCGAGAGCTTGGTGTAGAGTACCGCGCCGATGCAGATGAGGATATTCGTCCGCAGACCGGCGGGCTTCCCGCCCAGCTCGCGCTCGAGGCCGATGGCGCCGCCGAACAGGGTGGCAAGACCCAACTGGAGAAACAGCTCCAGCCGGAACATCTCTACCATCTGCCGCAGGAACTGCTGCATCAGGTCCCCCCTCCCTCGGCGCCTTCGAGGAACCCCATCCGGCGGCGCACCTGAGCCATGGTGCGGCGCGCGAGGGCGCGCGCCTTGACCGCGCCCGCCCGGAGGAGCTCTGTCACTTTCCTCGGCTCCGCTTGGAGCGCCTGCGCCCGCTCGCGGATGGGCGTGAGCGCGGCTATCATATTGTCCGCCAGCACCCGCTTGCAGTCGAGACAACCCCATCCCGCCGTGCGGCAGTTGTGCGCCACCAGCTTGAGCGTTTCCGGCGGCGAGAAACCCTGGTGAATGGTGAAGATGTTGCAGATGTCGGGGTTGCCCGGATCCTTCCGCGTGACGCGCGCCGGGTCGGTGGCCGCGGGCTTGAGCTTCTCCCAGATGGTCTCGGGCGAGTCGAACAGGGCGATCGTGTTGCCGAGGCTCTTCGACATCTTGGCCTGGCCGTCGAGCCCGAGGACGCGCTTCGCGGTCGAGAGCAGTGCCTGGGGCTCGGGGAACGTGAAGCCGTTCGCGAACCGCGTGTTCCAGCGGCGCGCGATCTCCCGCATCAGCTCGAGGTGTTGGAGCTGGTCCTCGCCCACCGGCACGAGGGTTGCTTGGTACAGCAGCACGTCGGCCGCCTGGAGCACGGGATAGTTCAGGAGCCCGGCGGGCACGCTCTCCTGGCGTTGCGCCTTGTCTTTGAACTGCGTCTGCCGCTCGAGCTCGCCCAGGGGCGTGACCGTGTTGAGGAACCAGTAGAGCTCGGTGTGCTCCGGGACGTGCGATTGCACGAAGACGATCGCCCGCCCCGGATCGATGCCGGAAGCGAACAGCCCGATCGCCATGTCGATCGTGCGCTGAGCCAGCGTGGCCGCGTCGTAGGGCTGCGTGACGGCGTGCAGGTCCACTACGCAGAACAGGCAGTCGTGTTGGTGCTGCAGCTTGACCCAGTTCTGGACGGCGCCGAGGTAGTTCCCGATGTGCAGCTCGCCCGAGGGCTGGATGCCGGAGAAGACGCGCGCCATGGGGTCACAACCTACGACCGTGGAGGTCGGCGCCGCAAGGTGCGAGAGCTCAAAGACTTAGTCGATGTCGCCAGAGAAGCCGCGGCGCACGCCGCGCGCTTCCTCAGGGGCACCACGCCCGCAAGCAGCCGGCATTGGATCGAAAAAAGTCGCCATGACTTCGTGACCGAGGCGGACCGGAAGGCCGAGGCGCTGATCGCCGACGCCTTGGTACACGCGGTGCCGGAGTCCCGAGTGGTGGGAGAAGAGCTGTCACCGACGGCGGCGCGGGTGGGTGACGTGGTGTGGATCGTGGACCCGCTCGACGGCACGACGAACTTTCTACACGGGTATCCGCAGTACGCCGTGTCGATCGGAGCGTCGGTTGAAGGAGCGCTGCGGGTCGGTGTCGTGCACGATGTGACGCGAGATCACGTGTACTGGGGCGCAAGCGGCCTCGGCGCCTGGGAGGGCGATCGCCGGCTCCAGGTGTCGGGGCTCATCGAGCCGCGGCAGGCGCTCGTCGGGACCGGGTTCCCGTTCAAAAATCTCCCGCTGTTGCGACGCTATCTCGATCAGTTCGCCGCCGTGATGGGGGCGACGAGCGGGATCCGTCGCGCAGGCGCGGCGGCGCTCGATCTCGTGGACGTGGCTGCCGGCCGCCTCGATTGCTTCTGGGAGCTGACGCTCGCCCCGTGGGACGTCGCCGCCGGCGTGGTGCTCGTGCGCGAAGCGGGTGGCGTGGTGACCACACTCGACGGCTCGCCCGAGGTGTTGCAGCACGGCTCCATTGTCGCGGGCAATCCGGCGCTGCACCGGTGGCTCTTGGACCTCCTGAGGAACGCATGAGAATGCGGAATGCGGAATGCGGAGTGCGGAATGGAAGCGCGACCCTCGGGCCCGACGCACGTACATCGACTCCGCATTCCGAATTTCGCACTCCGCATTAAAGGTGCCGATGCCCTCTCCCCTCATCGAATGCGTACCGAATTTCTCCGAGGGCCGCAACGCTACGACCATTGAGGCCCTTCGCAGGGCGCTGACCGGCGTCCCCGGCGTCAGGCTGCTCGACGTCCAGGCCGATGCGGCCCACAACCGCTCGGTGTTCACGTTCGTGGCCCCACCCGATGCGAGCGTCGTAGCGGCGCTCGCCGCCATGCGGGTCGCAACCGAGCGGATCGACCTGACCCGGCACTCGGGCGAGCATCCCCGCATGGGCGCGACCGACGTCGTGCCGTTCGTGCCGGTGCGCGACGCGACCATGGACGACTGCGTCGCCCTCGCGCGCCGGCTCGCCGAGCGCGCCGCCGCCGAGCTCCAAATCCCGATTTATCTCTACGCCAAGGCGGCTACGCGGCCCGAGCGGGAGCGCCTGCCCGACATCCGCAAGGGCGAGTTCGAAGGCTTGCGCGAACGCATCGGGAAGGATCCGGCCGCCGATCCCGACTTCGGACCCCAGCGCATCCACCGCACCGCCGGGGCGACGGCGATCGGCGCCCGTCCGTTTCTCGTCGCGTTCAACATTTATCTCGATACGAGCGACGTTGCAATCGCCAAGGACATCGCGAAGCGGATCCGCACCTCGAGCGGCGGCCTCGCGGCCGTGCAAGCCTCGGGGTTCGAGGTCGCGGGGAAGGCTCAGGTATCGATGAATCTGCTGGACATCGACGTGACGTCGCCCGCGACGGTATTCGCGGCCGTCGAATCGGCGGCTCGCGAGCGCAGCGTGGGCATCCTGAAGAGCGAGGTGGTGGGGCTCGTCCCGGAGCGCGCGGTCCTCGACGCGGGAGCGGCCTTCCTGAAGCTCCCCGATCCCGGGGCGCACCTGCTCGAGCCGAAGATCAGGGCCGTCGAGGGGCCGAGCCTCGACGGCTGGCTCGAGGAGCTCGCCAGCGGGGCGCCGGTACCGGGCGGCGGCAGCGCCGCGGCGCTGGCGGGCGCCCTCGCCGCCGCGCTCGTCGCCATGGTGGCGCGGCTCACAGTCGGCCGGAAGGCCTATGCCGGGGCGCAGCCGCGCGTGGCGGAAATCCTGGTCGAAGCGGACGCCCTGCGTGCCCAGCTCCGCCGTCTCGTGGACGACGATGCGGCCGCCTACGCGAAGGTCAGCGCGGCCTACCGGCTGCCGAAAGACGATCCGCGCCGGGCGCAGGCCGCGGACGAGGCGCTCGTCGGGGCGGCGCAGACGCCGCTCGCGATGGCCCGCGGTGCCGCCCGGCTGCTCGCGCTCGCGCGGGAAATCGGGGCGATCGGCAACCGCAATGCCCGCTCCGATGCCTTGGTCGGGGAGGAGCTGGCCCGCGCCGCGCTCGCGGGCGCCGTGGAGAACGTCCGGGTGAACGTGGGGTCGCTGTCGGAGCCGGGCCTCGGGAAATCGCTGCTGGAGGAGGCGGAAGGCCTGGTGAGGCAGGTGGGCCAAACGTAGGGGCGCAGCATGCTGCGCCCCTACCCGTCAGTCCGCCGTCGTGAGCACGCGTGGTGGCCCGCCGTCGTCGAGTATGGCCACCGTGTGCTCGAAGTGGGCGGACAGCGACCCATCTTCGGTCACCACCGTCCACCTGTCCTCCAAGGTGCGGATGTCCGCGCCGCCGGCGTTCACCATCGGCTCGATCGCGAGCGTCATACCCGGCATGAGTCGGGGGCCGCGCTTCGGCTTCCCGTAGTTCGGCACCTGCGGGTCCTCGTGAAACGCCGAGCCGATCCCGTGCCCCACCAGCTCCCGCACCACCGAGTAGCCCGCGCCCTCCGCCACCTCCTGAACCGCGTGGCCGATGTCCCCCACGTGATTGCCGGACCGCGCCTGGGCGACCCCCGCCGCCAGCGCCTCCTGGGTCACCGTGAGCAAGCGCTCCGCCTGCGAGCTGACCTTGCCGACGGGAAAGGTCGCGGCGGAGTCCGCGTGCAGGCCATCGAGCCAGACCCCGACGTCCACGCTCAGGAGGTCACCGACCTTGAGGACGCGGCGCGCCGAGGGGATGCCGTGGACGACCTCCTGGTTGATCGACGTGCACAGCGTGGCGGGGAAGTCGTACAATCCCTTGAACGACGGGCGGGCACCGGGGTGTGAGCGGATGAAGTCCTCCGCGGCGCGGTCGAGCTGCTCGGTCGAAACGCCGGGGCGCACCTGACTCGCGACCAGCGCCAGCGTCTCCGCCACGATGCGGCCGGCCGCGGCCATGGTCTCGATCTCGCGCGGAGACTTGATGGTGATCATCGGCCGATGATGCGCTGGATCTCGGTGGCGATATCGTCCACCGTGCCGGTGCCGGGCACACGGTGCACGATGCCGCGCTGGGCGAAGTGGGCGATGAGCGGGGCGGTATCCCGCTGGTACACCTGGAGCCGGGTCTTGATGGCTTCCGCGGTGTCGTCCGACCGGCTTTCCTGCGCCGCCCGGCTCAACATACGGCGGATCAGCTCTTCCTCGGGCACGTCGAGCAGCAGGATGTGGTTCAAGCGCTGGCCGCGCTCCGCCAGGGTGCGATCCACCAGCTCGGCCTGGGCGGCGGTGCGGGGGAACCCGTCGAACACGGCACCCTGCTGCGCCTCGGGCTTGGCGAGCTCTTCCTTGATCAAGGAGAGAATGACGGCATCGGGGACGAGCTTGCCCTCGTCCATGAACTTCTTGGCTTCGAGGCCGAGCGGCGTCCGCGCCTGGACCGCGGCGCGGAGGATGTCGCCTGTCGTGATCTTCGGCAGCCCGAGCCGCTGCGCGAGGATCTTGCCCTGCGTGCCCTTCCCCGACCCCGGCGCCCCTAAGAGGAGGATGAACACCGCACGCCTACATGTACCGCTGGCGGCCGCGGAATTTGACGCGCCCTTCCTTCATGAACCCGTCGTAATGTCGCAACAGCAGGTGCTGCTGCACCTGCGTGACGGTGTCGAGTGCGACACCCACGACGATGAGCAGCGCGGTGCCGCCGAAGCCGAACGGCATGTTGAAGGTGTTGGACACCACGATCGGAAGCATGGCCACGACGGTCAGGAAGATCGCGCCCGGGAACGTGATGCGGGACAGCACGTCGTCGATGTAATCCGCCGTCGCGGCGCCGGGCTTGACGCCCGGGATGAAGCCGCCCTGTTTCTTCAGGTTCTCCGCCAGGTCCACGGGGTTGAAAATGATGGACGTGTAGAAGTACGCGAAGAAGATGATCAGCACCGCGCTCGTGATCAGGTACACCGGCGACGTGACCGTGAAGTACTCCGCCAGATGCTTCAGGGTGGCATTGCCGCTGAACGCCGCGATCGTCCCGGGGACGATGATCAGCGACTGGGCGAAGATGATGGGCATGACGTTCGCCGTGTTGAGCCGCAGCGGAATGAAGGTTTTCTGGCCTTCGCGGATTCGCCCCCGGCCCATCACCTTGCGCGGGATCTGGATCGGAATCCGCCGCGCCGCCACCGTGACCGCCACCGTTCCCATCACCACGAGCGCCATGACGGCCAGGACGATGAGCAACTTCGGAAAGGTCAGGCTCCGAGCCCGCAACGCCTCGAGGGTGAGCAACGTCTCGGGCCAGATCCGCTCCACGATCGAGAAGAAAATGAGCAGGCTGGCTCCGTTGCCGATCCCGCGCTCCGTGATCTGCTCCCCGAGCCACATCACGAAGACGCCGCCCGTGGTGAGCGTCAGCACCGTCGTCATCCGGAAGAAAAATCCGGGATTGGCCACGGCCCCGGCAATCTGCTCGGTGAAGAGCGAGTAGCCGTAGCCCTGGAACAGACACAGCACGACGGTGAGGTAGCGCGTCCACTGCGTGAGTTTTTTCCGGCCCTCTTCGTCCCGCTGCATCTTCTCGACAACCGGGAACACGGGCGCCGCCAGCTGGAAGACGATGCTCGCCGAGATGTACGGCATGATGCCGAGCGCGAACACCGTCGCGCGGCCGAAACTGCCACCGGCGAACAGGTCGTAGAGGCTGAACAGCGTGCCCTGACCCTGGTTTCGCAGGAAGTCCGCGAGGGCCTGGACGTTCACGCCCGGGGTCGCGATGTGCGCCCCGATGCGGTACACGACCAGACACAGGAGCGTGAAAAGGATCTTCTCCTTCAGCTCCGGGACCTTGAACAGGTTGGGCAACCGCGGTGCGGTCATGGGCGGGCTCAGCTCGCGATGGTGCCGCCCGCCTGCTCGATCTTCGAGCGGGCCGAGGCCGACACCGTCACGCCTTTGACGCTGAACTTACGCTGCACGTCCCCCATGCCGAGCAGCTTGATGGGGTGGTCCGGCCGGCGCACCAGCCCGGCGCCGAACAGCGTCTCCGGCGTGACCTCGGCCCCCTCGGCGAGCCGGCCCAGGTGCCGGACGTTCACCACCTGCGCGGGCTGCTTGAACGGGTTTGTAAAGCCGCGCTTCGGGATGCGGCGGATGAGGGGCATCTGCCCGCCCTCGAATCCCGGACGCGTCTGCCCGCCCGTGCGAGCGGTTTGACCTTTGCCACCCCGCCCCGCCGTCTTGCCGATCCCCGAGCCCGGCCCGCGCCCCTTGCGGATGCGCGCGCGGTGAGAGCCGGGCGGCCTCCGCAGGCTCGACAGTGTGATCCGCGGTACCTCGGCGCTCGCCGCTTTCGCCCGCGGTTTCGCCTTCGGCCTCGCCCGCGTCTTCGTTCCCGTCTTCGCCTTCGGCTTCGGCTTCGCCATCGCTTATTCCCCTGCCTTTGCCTTTGCGGGTGTCACCTCGACCAGGTGCCGCACCTGATACAGCATCCCCCGGAGCGAGGGGCGATCCTGCTTCACCACGGCGTCCTGGTGGTGCTTCAAGCCCAGCGCTTCGAGCGTGCGCCGCTCGAACGCGGGTCGACCGATCCCGGAACGGACCTGCAAGATGCGCAGCTCACCCTTCCCCGGCGGCGGCAGCGGCCGGTCGCGGCCTGGTTTGCGCTTGCGGTATTTCCGCGTGGGCGGCAGCCTAGCCATGGGCCACTTCCTGGCGCGCCCGGTAGTGGATCGCCTCGAGCTCGACACCGCGCTCCTTGGCGATGCGCCGCGCGGTCGTGAGGTGCTGGAGGGCGTCCAGCGTGGCCCGGACCATGTTATGCGGGTTGGTGGAGCCGAGGCTCTTGGTGAGGATGTCACGCACGCCGGCGCACTCGAGCACGGCGCGCACCGGGCCGCCCGCGATGACGCCGGTCCCGGACGCGGCGGGTTTCAAGAGCACGCGTCCGGCGCCGTGGTGACCGATGATCTCGTGCGGGATGGTCGTCCCCGCGAGCGGGACCTCCACCATGCGACGGCGGGCGGCTTCGACGGCCTTACGCACCGCTTCGCTTACCTCGTTCGCCTTGCCGGTGGCGATCCCGACGCGGCCCTGCCCGTCGCCCACCGCGACGAGCGCGTTGAAGCCGAAGCGCCGGCCGCCCTTCACGACCTT
>Ga0070697_100002530_pt1 | contig 14073 bp, 18 predicted proteins | sample KBSK1501metaG_FD_65475 | JGI IMG/M metagenome (GOLD analysis project Ga0070697, IMG submission 65475) | Corn, switchgrass and miscanthus rhizosphere microbial communities from Kellogg Biological Station, Michigan, USA - KBS K1-50-1 metaG | ecosystem: Host-associated > Plants > Roots >...
GCAGCTCCGCCGGCTCATGGACACAAACCGCGATCTCGCGCGGAAAATCGAAGCGCTCGAGAAAAAATACGACGAACAGTTCGCGGTCGTCTTCGAAGCGATCAAGCAACTCATCGCGCCGCCCGCGGCACCCAAGAAGGAGATCGGCTTCCATCCGTAAGAGAATCCTGCTCCCTGCTTTCCGCTTTTCAGATTTTCCGATTAACCCAATAACTGATAACAATTAACGAAAAGCGCCGCTTTCCCCTCCGACTTCTGCCTTCTGCTTCTGGCATTGCCAGCTAAAAGTCGAGTAAGATATTGTTGCGCGTGGCGAAGAGAAAACAGTTGGCGAATGTGCCCAAACTGGATGAACTCATCCGCGAAATTCGTGGGCAAAAAGTCATGTTGGATGCCGATCTCGCCCGCATTTATGGAATCCCAACGTTTCGGTTCAACGAGGCGATCAAACGTAACCGCGAACGTTTCCCAGAGGACTTTATGTTCCGGCTTACAGCAGCGGAGTTTGCGGCTTTGACATCGCAATTTGCGATATTCAAACAAAGGACGTGGAGGGCGCCGAACGCTGCCCTACGCCTTTACCGAACACGGTGCAATCATGGCCGCGAATGTTCTCAACAGCCCGCACGCTGTGCAAATGAATACGACGTGCGGGGACGCCGTTGGATGGACTGCATTGGTCGCCTGGTGAGGCGACCGAGCGTCTCGGGAGAGCGCGAGTCAGCGTATTCGTTGTGCGCGCGTTCTTAAAGATGCGTGCTCTTCTCGGCGATAAGCGCGAATTGGCTCAAAAACTCGCCTCCCTTGAGAAGAAACTGAAAAAGCGCCTCGATGCCCATGAAGCCGTCATTGTTACGATCTTACAGCGGGTAATGGACATAATCGATCCGCCATTAACACCTCAACCGCCAAAACCACGCATCGGATTTAAACCCTGACCTCTGAGGTCCGACATCTGCGCTCGATTACGAGCACGAGCACCAAAGCTTCATTTGTGCTTGGTCATTCCTTCGTCATTCGTCATTCGTGCTTCGTCATTTTCCCCGCCTCTGACTTCTGATGTCTGATCGCTGACCTCTGAGTTCGACATTGGGCGTTGGACGTTGAGCGTTTGCTCTGACTTCTGAGCTCCTTCCTCCGCCCTCTCCCTGCACCACGCCGTAGCCCCGAAGCTTTGCCGCCTGCTCGCGAATCTTTTCAGAGTAGCTTTTTTGCAGAGGCGGGTCGGCATCGTCCCCGCCTCGATGTTAAGAAAGAGGAAATCCGCAAACCGCATAACTTCTGACCTCCCAAATAGCAGCGATCATGTTTCAGAAAGCGACCGCTGAGGGCAAGATGAGAAAATCATCGGGACATCCGAGCAAAACGTTGCGCTGTTGATTTATGCGGTCCATTGTCTCTGGAGGAAAAACTTCTGGACCTCCGCTGAAGATACCGATTACCGTAGTTCTAAGATGCCCAAGACTATAATCTCGCTTTTCTCAGGGGCTATGGGTCTGGATCTCGGATTAGAGGCCGGGGGATTCAAAACCGTCCTCGCGTTGGAAGTCAACAAAACGGCGGTCGCCACTATCCGTCTAAACAAACCCCGTCTCCCGATAATTGAGCAGCCGATTGAGACTATCAAAGCCCGTGATCTTCTACAGAAAGCAGGCTTAAGACGCGGCGAGGCGACCCTTGTAACGGGCGGACCTTGTTGCCAGAGTTTCAGCACCGCTGGCAAACGGCAATCAGTCGCTGATCAGCGCGGCGGCGTGTTCCGAGATTTTCTTCGCATGGTACGCGAAATTCGGCCGCGATTTTTCGTGATGGAAAATGTCAAAGGAATTCTTTCAGCCGCGGTCAAGCATAGAAGGCTCGACGAGAGGGGAGCGGGATGGCCACCGCTTTCCGAAAGCGAATATTTTGGGTCTGCTTTAATACTGATCCGTGAAGCGATCGAGTCGTTGAACTACTATGTCATCTTCGGGTTGCTGAATTGCGCAGACTACGGTGTCCCGCAAAAGCGAATGCGTGTTGTCTTCATTGGTAGCCGAGATGGAGAAGACATCGAGTTGCCGCCCCCTACGCATGGCAGACGAGGAAAACAGAAATGGGTCACGTTACATAACGCAATTGGAAACTTGCGAGACGCAGACGCCGAGTTTGTGGAATTTAGGCCTGAGCGCAAAGCCTTACTCCGCCAGTTAAAAGCGGGTCAGAACTGGTCCGATCTACCAAAGAACCTTCACAGAATCGCGTTAGGTGCTGCCTTCGATTCCTGGGGAGGGAGGAGCGGTTTCTGTCGGCGACTGAGTTGGATGCAACCAGCGCCGACGTTAACGACTGCACCTGACGGTCGTGCGACCACACTCTGTCATCCACGAAAACTCCGGCCTCTTAGCGTGGCTGAATATGCTGCGCTTCAACAATTCCCGGCCACATGGAAATTTCACGGAAGTGTTTATCAAAAATATGTTCAGATCGGAAATGCCGTTCCCCTAGGGCTTGGCAAAGCTATCGGGCAAGCATTAAAGATAACCATTGAGAACACAGGCAAACATGGGCTGCCCGCTGGCGCGAAACGTCGCAAAGGCACGGTAGTTTGCGCCGACTCTGCGCTATCGCTTCGATTACTTACGCGCCGAAAAACGCAATTACATCCGCCACACTTGAGAAAGATCGCGGATGCGGAAGCGAACCGGCGATGGTACGAATCAAAGGCCGCTTGAAACTTGGAAAGAATATTACGACTCAAATTAAAGGGCGGTAGGTTTGCCGATGTGTCGCGCGCGCGGTCGAGGATCATGTCGACGATCCGCAGTAAGCACACGCGAACTACCGAGCGGGCATTGCGCATGGCCCTAATCAGGGCCGGTATTAAGGGGTGGCAATTGCACTCCGCTGGGTTGCCAGGGAATCCCGATGTTTATTTCCCGAAACAAAGAGTTGCCGTATTTGTTGACGGCTGCTTTTGGCACGGTTGTTCCAGATGTGGACATATTCCCAGAACGCGAACCTCGTTTTGGAAAGCAAAGATCGAACGTAATAAACAACGTGATCGCGCGACAGCGCGCACGCTCAAAGCAGATCGAATCAACGTCATTCGGATTTGGGAGCATTCGCTGAAATCCGCAGCGCAGATCCACATCGTGATCCAGCGGCTAAAAGGCTTGACGTGAATGGAGTCGCCGCGTTCCCTCAGCGGCAAAAATGAAGCAAATTAGCGCGTAGTCTCGTGTGAACACATAACTTCCAATGAATTTTGGATACAGGGCAATGTCGGACGCGAGAGTCATGACGACATTCTTCCATACATGCATATGTGGTAGCGGTGGACAACACAAAGCGAAGACAGCAATCCGGCGCGGACGATCGACATAAGATCGTACCCATTGGAGATACCTAAATAATCTTGCTCTCGTCGCTGTACAATAGGGCGATTCAGAACTCTTCGCGTCTGCCAACAGTAGTAATTCTCTCGTCCTATCTATGCGTAAAACGTCTGGACGCCGACCGTCCGGCAACTCGCCGCCTATCAGCTGAAAGCACCCGATCAAATCGCCGAGAACTTCCAGGAACTGAACGCGCCGGCCGTGATCGTTAGAACCGCAAAACCCCGTCATAATAGGATTTAAACCCGCCAATTACTGAGAAGATCGGCGAGCATAGTTTGACGAGTGGGTGTCTCGGTTGCTGGATCACCCAATAAATCGTGCGCGGCTTGCTGCTTTTGGATCAGTCGCTGGTACTCATTTTCCTCGAGCGTGTTTTCCGCCAAAAGAATCAGGTACTCGACATCTCGCGTTTGCCCTCGACGGTGTATTCGATCAAGGCTTTGCAAGTAGTGCGCGGCTTGATTCGACATCGATTCGTAAACTGCAAATCGGGCTCTATGTAACGTCAGACCGGCGCCAGCAGCCGCAGGGTTGCCGACGAACAACATCGTTTGATCGTCATCTTGAAATCTGCGTACAGCTTCCCTCCGAGCACTGACCTCTGTTACGGTACCGTCGTATCTGACGGGATGAAATCGGTTGAAACGTCTGACGATTGACTCTAGCGAAGCTGTATAAAAGGACCAAACCACAACTTTTTCACGCCGTCTGCCAATCAGTTCCTCGAGTAGATCATCCAAAGCTAGCAACTTTGCTGGAGTTTCGTGGTAATGCTCGAGAATTGATACTGGGTTCGAACAAACTTGCAGAAGGGCGATCCGCCTAGCCAAAAACGAAGTCAGTTGTTTTCGAAATAGCCTGTCGTCGATTGACTCAAGATCATGCAAAAGAGACGTCGCCAGTTCTTCATACAATTCATATTGAAGCGGCTGAAGTGGAATAGAAATCAGTTCGAATGACTTAGCTGGTAGATCAGGAAGCACCTCATTTTTGAGATGACGAACGAAAACGCCTCTTTCGTGAATCGCTGCTTGGACTGTTGATCGCGCTTCATTGCGGTCATCTGGCACGTTCACTCCTGAGAACGTCGCGCCCATGTCCACGATGTTGAACTGCTGAACTAAGTCGTGAGGAGAGTTTGGCGCTGGCGTTCCGCAGAGGACAAATGCTCGCGTGCACCACTCGCGAAGGCGGCGGATGGCCCGCGTTCTCTTTGCGTCCAGGTTTTTTGCGTAGAACGATTCGTCGACTACTAACATTGCGCGCCCCGAGTGGCTCCGCAGTAGCGCCGCAAGTTCTGATTCCATCGATACGGCTGTCTCAAAATTCGTGATTAGTACATCAGCACCTGAAGCAATCGCAGCACGTTTGCGATTTTTGGATCCTGTTACAACAGCTGTTGTATATAAGTCGCCTTTAAATGTCTCGAAATCGCGGGGCCATTCTGGAATCATGCTCTTCGGAGCAACGATCAAAGCGAGATCCACTTCGTCTCGGTGCGCAAGCGCATCGAAAGCGAAGATTAGAGTCACAGTCTTACCCGTTCCCTGCTCATCAAAAACACAGAGGCCGTACCCCTGTGGAAGCGTCATTGCGGCGACATTCGTGCATTGGTGGTCATCGAGGATCCTTGTTCCTTGGATATCGTGAAGTTGGCGCTCTGCTGCCGCGCGATCTGCGGACACAAGTTTTTCCACTTCTTCGCGGATGAACGCTTTAGTACGGCGAACGCGTTGCCGGTTTTCTACAAATCGGATCGTTTCCGGCCGCCATCGCAGGTCGATCGCGGTTCTTACGCTCAGGAGTTCGTCGCAAGCGTCACCGGAAACTGCAACGCCGTCGGCCGAGCGCGTGATCGTGGCGTTGGGGATTGCCTTCCTCAGCGCTCCGGCAATGGAAGTGGCTTTCGAGCTATCGCGCGGCGTAATGACAAGACGATCCAGGTAGTCCGATACTCGAACATCCGCGATTACATCGAAAGTTTTCTCAACTCTCACTTGTCTGAGATGTGAGCGGCTCTTCCTCAAGGATCGCGCGCGCCTGCTGTTCGGCCAGTTTAAAGGCGCTAACGATACGCCGAAGATTTTGTTTCGAAATCACATCACGGAATGCAGAAATGGGTAGCTCCTCAAGCCATTTCACAAAAACTTCAATCCTTGTGTTCGCTCCGACGCTGCGATTCTCAGCTTTCTTTAGATGTGCCGTCGAGCAAGCTTGATCCACGAACTCTTCCGCTTCTTCAACATCGGGCTCAGCAAGAGCCTTTTTCAAAATGTCTCTCGCTTCGTCGTTATCGTAGATATAACGTAGTGCCCTGATTTGTTTCCAATTCTTGAACTTGTCTTCGAACAACAAATCGAAAGTAAGATGCTTGAATGCCTCGTCCTGCGTTAGGGAGTATGCGACGCTACCGGGCTTGGTGCCTTTGCTCAGTTCGTCGAAATACTGAAATTCTTTGTCTGCGCGATGCTTTACGGTGTACTCATCTCTGTCTCGGGTGTTGATCTGGTGGTCCTCAAAATCAATGGCCCAATCAACCATCTTCAAGTAGCGATTAACAACGGCAGTATCTGGACCAAGGGCGAACTTCATTGAGAGCGCTCGCTTCAATTGCGCCTGTTTTTTCGGACCGGGCGTTGTCGGCTGGACTGACAAGATCGATTGCCATTCATCGTACACTTTCCGCGCCTTGACGTACTCCGGCCATGGCTGCTTGCAGTCGGACTCGAAATTTAACGCGACAACGACAGCGTCTCGCTCATCGGCAGTTGTATGTTCGGTCAGCTGCCAGACGAACAAATATTCTACTCGCTGTTTTTGCGCAGCATCGAATTCTTCGCTGTTTAAAATGTAATGGCATGCGGCAATCCGGCGATTCCCATCGAGCGGGGTACCATCGAGAGCGAGAATTGGCGGCTTTTGTACTCCATTGACCGCGATGCTGCGCGCGAGATCAACGATCTCAAATTGATCGGTTTCTGACACTCCTGCCAATTCCAGTTTGCTCAACATGATGTCCAACAACTCCATGGGGGTTGGTTTGCGGCCAAACTTGTGCTGAAACTGATTGAGATGAATATCGAGACGTTCGTTCTTGTCCCAGAGGTTGATGTCAGTGGTTTTTACGAAACCCGACATCATCGGCACATCTCGTCCGTGGAAGCACGGACGAGGCTGAACCGGAGCTACGTCGATTCCGTTTCGTGCAAGGATCTGTAGTTTCTTGGCTCCATTGTTGCTGTAGACAACGCTTGGTCGCTCTGCCTGCAAAATACGCTGTACGACCTCTTCGACATTTCCTTGTAGAGCACCAATTGTCTTCTCGTCTTCTCGAATGGCAGCGCTCGTTTTCAGTACGTTTATTACTTTCCGCAAAAGTTCGGCAGCCTCTTCAGGCGTTAGCGGATGATCTCTGCCTTCCTTCAGGATTTGGTTTACTTCTTCGCCGACGTCAGCCGACGCGCGGAAAGCTGCTTCGATCACGGATTGGAACTCATTTTCGTAGTTTTTGTTTTCGCTCATTTTTTTCGTCTCCAATAATAGGTCGGCTGCGTGTCAGATATTTTTAAATAGAAGGGCGAGTTATGTCCGTTAGCCGCACTGACACACGAGCGACCTTCAATCAGACCTTATGAGCGAACGCGGTGATCCTGGCGCTGGCCACAGCAGTTCTGCGGAAGATACAGAAAATGATTTCCTTCTCGAGGCGAACGAAGCGGCGTTGGCCGGCGACCCGATCGGGATGCTCACGGCACTTTATAAAAGTCACGTACTCGACGGCCTTTGTCGGCGGTTAGCGGCATCATGGAATGTAATTGCTTTCGAAGACGTGCAACTGCTCGTCGCCGAGGCCGTCGACGTCCTTTATCAAAAAGTTCGAAGCGGCGAGAAAATACGCAGAATCACTCCATTTTTGCTTAAGGTTGCAGGTCGACGGGCGTACGACTTTCATGAAAAGCATCGCAGAATCGAAGCCATGGATCCCGCGGATCTCGAATCGGCGGCGGCGGCGGCGGCGCGCCAAGGTTCATCTGCTGGCGCGGAACAGGCGAGCCCGGCGACAACCAGAGTCGTCGATTCTCTTGACTTCGAAGAGACACGCCGCATTGCGCTGCGCATCGCGCGGGGTCTTCTGCCTCGCCTCGGCCAACAACGGCTTCAAGATGTCATGGCGTACATTCTTGATGCGATTGAAGCAGGACGCGAAGATATTTCGAACGAAGAGATTGAGGAAGCGCTGGGTCTGAGTTCTGGCACGGTCCGGACGGCGAAATCGCGCGGATTCAGCCGGCTATCAAGAATTGCCAAGGAAGAAAAGTTATTGCCGGAAGAGTTCGATTTGCTGGGCTTAAATAGCGACGAGGTTGAATCGTCGTAGCGACGGCGAGTCGCCATCGTCTGTTATAAAGGATTTAACGCGGAACCCCGCATCTTTTGCACATGTCGGTGTTTCTGGCCGTGAGCATGGTGGTGCAAACGCTTTATTTTCTCGCCGATCTTTATTGGGTCGGGCAAAACGGAATTCGCTAAATGGGTACGTGGAAAGGATTGCTTCGAAAGATGCTCGGACGAGAATATAAGATCAACATGGGTGCAGGCATTTTAACGCGCGAGGACATTTTGGAAGAAATCGGGAAGGGTCGACTCATCAAAAACGCGATACCCGAAGGGGTCCAAGCCTGCAGCTATGATTTAAGGATTGGCACAATCTTCTTCGAAAACAAAATCTTCAGCAAACCGCCTGCAGAACAAGATCAAGATCCGGTCATATTGGGTCCGGGAGGCATAATCAGCTTGTTCACCTTGGAGGAACTGGAGCTTCCGAATGACATAACTGCAACCGCCTTCGCGATGAACGTAATGAGTTCACAGGGAGTGCTTGTGTTAAACCCCGGCCATGTGGACCCCGGTTTTCAAGGTGCACTCACGGTACGGATCATAAATATTAGGGCAACGTCGAAAGCGCTGATCTACGGAACGCCGATTTTTACGGTAATCTTCCAACGTCTTCCCCATCCAACGCTCCGCGGTTACGCGCCGAATAAACCCCGGAAGGAGCGCGAACTCGCATTCAAGGCGATCGATGTCGAACAAAACCCGAAAACGCTACTGAGGCTGCTCAACTCCGGAGATGAAAAGCCTCTGATGACGCCCGAGGAGGTCGACAGGCGTATTATGCAACACTGGCTTACTTGGACAACCGCCGGTTCAGCCGTTCTTGCCGCCGTCTTTGCGTTGATCGCAGCCGTTTTCGCGGTGCTAGCGCTTTTCAAACCGGAAAAAGTTCCCAATCTCGCAAAACCGTCGTCCGAACTTAACGCGGTGTCGACCGTGTCGCCCTCTGTAGAATCTGTTGCGACGCCGGTAACGCCTTCCGTTTCGCCTCCTTTGACCCCGACTGCAACGCCGGTCGCACACGCGACGCCGCACCATAATTCGTGATTCTACTCCATCTGCGATGCAACACGACGAGCTGATAGTTTTTGATTTGGACGACACGCTGGTCGATACCAGCGATTTGTATTGGCGAACGCGCAGCGCATTCGTAAAACTCATCGACCCGCTGGTCGAGTCCGATCCAAATCAGATTGTCGATGCCTTTGAAGACATTGATTCAATCCATATCAGAGAAGATGGCTTTAGCCCAACTCGATATCTCAAAACGATGCTGAAGACGTATGAGAATTTAAGAGGAGCCGACTCGAGGAACAACGACAGCATATTGCAGGCGATTGAAGGTTGCGCACGGGCGATTACGACGGAATTTCCGAAACCCATCGACGGCGCCCGGGAATTGTTGGAGTGGGTTTACCCTCGCTTCGATCTCGCTCTAATTACGAGGGGAGAGAAATCCCTTCAGCTGAAAAAGCTCGAACACGCCGGTTTCCGAAAATACTTCCGTATGATCGAGACGGTAGAACGGAAGACATCAAAGACCTTTCAAGACGTAATTGAACATTCGGGTTTCGGTCCAATTAAGACTTGGATTATCGGGGATTCCATTCAAACTGACATCAATCCCGGCATCGAAGCTGGGGCGAGATGCATTTGGTACGCCTATCGCCACAAGACTTATTATTGGCAGCAGGAGCACGGGCACACTCCGGTTGGTGACTTCTTTGAGATCTCAAATCTGCGAGAAGCCATCGGCATACTAGAGAAATCATCCGACACCTCGGTGCAGGCGCTTGTGAAGTCCCAGAGGCGATGACAATCGCCGCAGCGCCGTACTTAAGTGCCGAAAGAGAGAGCTCGACACCTTGCTCAAAGATGAATCCCTCGAAGACAGCGCCAACCTCCCCGATCCCGATGTGATTGCGGCGGAGATAGTGGAGGACTTAGAAGCTGCGCTTCAACAATTCGCCGCCATTGCGTCTGATTTGGGAAAGAAAAATGGGGTCGCGTCTAAACATTTGACATTGACGCTTCGCTGTCGTGATTCGTTGAAACGTAAATCGGCAATCTTCCTGGATTTTCCAGCATGCCCGGCTTCCCTAGCCCAGGAATCAGACGTCCGATGTCCGATGTCTGATGTCTGATGTCTGATGTCGGCGGTCGGAGGTCGGCCATGCGGAGGCCGCTAAGCTGCCACCAACTCGATCTTAATCTTCCGACCGAGCGAGCGAGCAGCTCGATTGAGAGTAGCGAGGGTGACAGAAGTGTTCTCCGGATCGAGCAGTCGATGAATCGCGGCCCGGGACGTCCGCATTTCTGCGGCCAGCGCGCTTTTGCTCAGCTTCTTTTTCTTCATCAGGTCATGCACTTTCAAGGCTACTGCGCGCTTGAGCGCCGCAGCTTGAACCTCTTCCATCATTCCCTCTTTTCTGAGGAAATCCCGGAAACTGCTGCCGCGATGCCGGTTTCTCGTCTTAACTGGCTTTGAGGTACGCATTTTTTCGTTGCAGAGCTAATGCTCTGTCTTCAGTTGGAGTTTTTCTGGTTTTCTTAATGAACCCATGCAAAAGAACGACTTCTTCTTCATGCACAAAAAATAAGGTGCGCGCGATTCGGGTCGGCAACGCGCTGCGGATTTCCCAAAGCCCCGAACCCAAATTGCGGACCAGCGGCATTCCGAGTGGCCAGCGGTATTGAACAGTCATCACGTCGATGCCGATTATTCTCCTCTCATGTTTCGGTAATCCTTGTAACCATTCGCGGACCGGCTCTCGCCCCGCTTCCGTTCGAAAGAAGATTGCCGGCAAAGGGCGGTCCACTGCCTGACTGTATCATTTCTGATACACTCGGCAAGCACAATCTACACCATCACTTGACCCCGGTATCAGATGTTCGCCACGGTCGCCACGGCGACCAGGACGAATCCGTCCTTCCGTCTACGCCACCTCCTTCGCTAAAGCTACGGCGCGTCAGGAAGGCTACGACGTGACGAGTTGGCGGATCCGATGTCAGATGTCCGAAGGAACGATGACATTCTGCCGTCGCCAAGGCTATGGCGTGACAAGCCAGGCCGCCCTAGCTCAATCTGCCGAAATCACAGCGGATTTGAAAAAAAGCTGAGCCAAAGGTGCACCGGCCCGCCCCATTGAGTCCGCGATCGACATTTGGCATTGCTTTCCAAGAGGGATTTTCATGTGCTCATTAGCTCTATGCCTACTCCGAATGAAATAACTGAAACACTTCCAGATTCAAATGCTCCGCTGACTGCTGATCAGCGAGCGAAGCTGGAGTCGATGTCTATGAAAGGGGTTTCGACTGGCGTGATCAGTGTCGTAAAAGGCTCTTCCGATCACGGTCACGACTGGATGTCGTGTCACGTGGAATGAGTCTCTGTGGCGGGGGAGAATTGGGAATTTGGTGTTGGTCCATGAAAACACCGCCAACTGAATCAGACGTCAGATGTCCGATATCAGATGTCCGAACGAATGGAGGTCGCCGTCGTCCTCCACGTACACGACCATAACCCGGCCGGTTACGGCATACCATTTCCGTTCTGCCGGGATTCGGGGCGATGATCGCGTGATTTCGACCCCGGGTTTGCTAAACTAGCCGAGAAGATCGACGCAGCACTCCAGGCAAACATCTGACGAGCCCCGTGCCGATGTTTTGGCGGGAAATTATCGGTCCAGCGGCCGGCCTTTGATTAACAATTGCACTACGCTAACGACCATGTAAGCGACCGGCCATGCCGCAGCCAGCACAACGAGCGCGAAAACGAACATCTCTTTGGTCCGCTCGCGTGCGGATTCGAGGAGGAATTCGCGGCTGAAATTATGAAATTTCCGCACATCGGAGTCGTCGTCTCCATCGTAGGGAAACGAAGAGCCGCGCCAATGTTCGAACCCGGATTGAAAGAAGTAATCGATCTGCGGAAACCTCCTTCGATCAGAGACAGGGGGCGACGTCGGCTTCATATTTTGTCCTCCGAAGCTTGAATCATTCCAATGTTGTACCCATCGGGCCGGACTGCAATGAATCAATTATTCAGTGAACTTCCCTTTCTCTGTCCATTGCGGCGAGGGCGCCGCAATGGACACGCGAGGCGCCCGCACACGGACGGGCAGGCAGTGTGCTCCCCAGGCCGGATTGAATCGCGCTTTCAGCGCTGAGGTCTAGCGTTGATGAATCCTCGCCACCCGCAAGCTAAAATATGAATATGCGGCGCCTTTGGCGCGAACCACGTCACTCGGCAGCGATCTAGCCTCGCATTAGCGCCAATGGCCAGCGATCCAAACCCAACCCCCGCCGCGGCGTACCCAGTGCCCCTGGACCCACACTGCTGTTACCCTCGGCCGCACAACCCAGCTGCCGGACACCCAGACATAAGTTGTCCCCGACCAGCGCCAATAACCCGGCGTCCAGATGTAATTGGGACCCGGCGCCACTGTCTGGGTTTCGACGCGAACAAGCGGCGGCGGTTGGGTCACAACCACTTCTGTGGCTGGTTCGGTGGTAGTGACCTCCCGCGTCACGGTTGTTGTTGTCGTGACCGGCGGCGGCGGCTCAGCGCAGCCGATAAATGCCAGCGGGACCGCTAAAGAATAAATAGTTATTTTCATAAACGTCTCCTTTGTACTGATTCGCTTTGTACGAGCAGTCTGGCTTTGTTGAAAGACAAAACAAGCGCCCGAGCGCAACCGATGGCGCAAAGGCAATTTTGATCCGATCATGCCGGATGCTCTATGTCGTCGCGACACCAATTGGAAACTTGCGTGACATTACCTTGCGCGCGCTCGAAATTTTGCGCGACGTCGATCTGGTAGCGGCCGAGGACACACGGCATTCCGGGCTCCTGTTGAAGCATTACGACATCCACAAACCAATGATCAGTTTTCACGAGCATAACGAAGCGATGCGCACCGCACAGCTCGTCGATCGCCTCGCTACGGGCGAAAAGATCGCGCTGATCACTGATGCCGGCACCCCCTGCCTCTCCGATCCGGGCGCCCGGCTGATTCGCGAATGCATAAAGCGCGAACGCCCTTTCACTATCATTCCAGGTCCGTCGTCGGTCCTCACCGCGCTGATTGGATCGGGATTTTCCACCGAGAGGTTTGTGTTCGGTGGATTCTTACCGGTGAAAATGGGACAGCGCGACCGCGAGCTGCGCGCCGCGGCCGCATGGAAAGGAACTTCAATTTACTTTGAATCCCCTTTTCGCCTGACAAAAACGCTCAGAGCGTGCGCCGACATTTTTCCCGATCGACAAATCTGCGTCGCGCGCGAGCTGACTAAAAAGTTTGAAGAATTCCGCCGTGGCACGGCGCGCGAACTTTTCGCGCATTACGAAGAGCATCGACCAAAGGGAGAAATCGTTCTGGTCATTGCTGGAACGTGATTTAAGGAGCGGCCGCTTCCAAGCCGCCGACTAATCAACGGCGCTCTGGAGAGCGCCGCCCCTTGACTATCTGTTTGCCAAGAGCTGCGTTCTGTGGAACTTTGCGCGGCTTTTTCTCCTCAGAAGCGCTTATGGCTTACGCAATTATCAAGACCGGCGGACGGCAGTATCACGTCGTCGAAGGCGAGACGCTCGACGTCGATCTTCTCGATTTAGATGTTGGCAAGACCGCGACATTCGGCGACGTCCTTATGTACGCCGACGGGAAACATCTGACTCACGGCGATCCTTTGATCTCAGGCGCGAAAGTCACCGCGGAAGTCATTGAACAACGGAAAGACAAAAAAGTGATCGCGTTCAAATACAAGCGGCGGAAAGGTTATCACCGTACCGTCGGGCATCGCCGCAAGTTGACGCGCGTGAAAATCAAAAGCATCAGCGTCGGTGCGAAAAAGACCGCGACCAGGAAGAGCGAAGAATAGCAACTCTCAACCATCAACTATCAACTTCCTCAATGGCTCACAAAAAAGGACAAGGCAGCGTCAAGAACGGCCGTGACAGCGTCAGCAAACGGCTGGGCGTGAAAAAATTTGGCAGCGAAATGGTGGTCGCTGGCAACATCATCGTGCGCCAGCGCGGCACTAAATTTTTGCCCGGTAGAAACGTAGGGCTTGGGCGCGACTACACGATTTTTGCGCTGATCGATGGAAACGTCCGCTTCGATCGGGCCGGGCGACGCGTGAATGTCGATCCGGCCGTAGCCAAATAGATTTCGCCGCGACCTTTTTCATTCCTGCATCCGGTTTTCGGCTTTCCAGTTTCGAGGCATTTGCGGTATAATGGGAAATCCCCATGAAATATAGAACATTCATTCTTTTCGGCGCGCCAGGCAGCGGCAAAGGC
>Ga0070697_100002531_pt1 | contig 14069 bp, 9 predicted proteins | sample KBSK1501metaG_FD_65475 | JGI IMG/M metagenome (GOLD analysis project Ga0070697, IMG submission 65475) | Corn, switchgrass and miscanthus rhizosphere microbial communities from Kellogg Biological Station, Michigan, USA - KBS K1-50-1 metaG | ecosystem: Host-associated > Plants > Roots >...
TCCAAGAACCCGGGTGCATCTATTTGATCGGCAAAACGAATGTAAGGCAACATCTGCGGCCATTGTTCATCCACACGTTCAAAGTAAACTTTACGCCGCAAGGCTGCATGGTAAGATAAGAGAGTACTATTAGCGGGCGAAACCATTGTCTTCTGGTTTATGTTTGCTAGCGCGAATCCTGAAATCTGACCGTTCTGTTGCAATTGTCCGGTGAGCAATTGACGGTCATAATCACTGCGTATGTCAAAAGGCTGTAGTATCGTTAGTTCATTGGGAGGAGTAAAGGCCAGCCGCGCGTCCAACTTAGGGTTAGCTACTTGTCCTGGATCAATCTGAGCTAACAGTCGCACTAATCGGTCTTGTGAAACATTTGCAGAGTTTTCAGCAGTAAGCGAAAAAGCCGCATTATAGTAGTAACGTGAAAGATACTCACTCTGCTGCTTTGGTTCCTTTAGTAGAGCATGAATGGCATCGCAGTCATCTGTGTTAAACAAAATGTATGAAAGGGCAGAGCGCAGATCGCGAATTGTAATATGAAGACGTTGCCGGAAATGTATGATTTGGAACAAAGTTTTGAGCCGATGCCTAATTTGTGGTCCGTAATTAGCATCATTGAGTGATTCAGCATTGAACTTAGCATAGCATTGGTTTACTATATCGCAATTCTGACATTTCTCCCATATTTCAGGTGCAGTTAAGTTAGCAACCATTTGATCGAAAATCGATACGCCATTTTCTCCATCTGCCATGACTGCACGCAGATTCAAGTTGACAATGAGCAGATCTGCACTTGGTAGAATATCCCGTTCAAAGAAATCTTGCACTTGAAGATGTAAATAAGGGTAATCGGCCCGCCGTGTACGCAAAAAATCGACCAAACGTCCTTCATTGATGGCGATCAGGTGTGTGCGGTCCGACAAACTAAATGGCCCTGATCCACGATAAGAATAGAAGAAGTTATCCAAGACTTCATCATTAACGATATCGCCTTCATCCTGAGAACCGTCATAGTTCGTAAGGAATTGACGACCGTTATAGACAAAATGAGCACCATTACCACTAGATAGCCGGACGAAATGGCTTGTAACCGGATCTCTTTCGATCTCTTCCTCCAATTTCTGAATAAAGGCAGTTTTGCCATCTCCAGCATTACCTGTAATGATAAACAGAGGATAGTCTCCTCGGAGGATAGATGGTTTAAGCTCCGTATCTAGCCGAGTGGGAACATATGTGGCCCGTGCAAAGGCATCCAGCCCACGTGTACCCGCATTAGTGAGGTGACTTTGGCTATAAAGGGTTAGAATCCTAGCCAGATAGGGATTGTTATTAGGCTTTGAAGATTCATCAGGTGGAATAGGAATAAGTGAAAGATCAATCCGTGATTGACTTCGTACCTGCCGAGTGGGTTCCCAATCGGCCGCATTAAGAGCATCCACCATTTCCTGTGCACTTTGGAAACGATTAAAAGGATCATAGGCTAGGGCTTTGAAGATTGCTTGAACAAGGCTTCCACTAAGAGAAGAGTTGAAGTCTGTAGGGCTACGAGGATCTGATGACGTTGAAAGACGGACTCCATCAAAAGGGTAATGCCCGGTTACCATTTCGTACAATACCAGACCGACGGCATAGAGATCGCCGGTCCTATTCCAACCAGAAATATCGACTTCAGGGGGCTTATAACGCGGAGTTCCGATGCCTTGTGTTGATGCATGACTCCCAGCTAACTTGCTGACATTGAAATCTACAATAACAGCACCATGTCCATTCGTGATAATGTTGTTTGGTTTGATATCTCTGTGAATTACGTTGTGATTATGCAGATAATCCACAGCATCTAGTAAATCGTTTACGATTTGATGAGCCATGGCGAGAGAAATACGCCCACTATGCAAAAGGCTAGAGATCGTGATGCCTTCTACATACTCTAGTTCAAGATAATAAGTGCGATCTGGAAGCTGACCCAAGCCGTAAACACGTGCTATGTGTTCGTGGTTTAGGCCTTTTAAGATGTTATACTCGGTACGTATTTGATCTAGAACACCCGTACCTTCTTTAAATATTTTAAGCGATATCACTGTTCCACTAAGGCTATCCATAACCTTATAAACGTAGGAAAAGCTTCCAGCTCCCAGCATTTGCTGCACAATATAGCGGTCATTAATAGTGTCATTCTTATCGTAGATCCGATCAGGCATTATTCCCCCCTCTCAGCTGAACTTCTCGATAAGCCTAATGCTTCTTTTAAGAAAACTTGTGCCTCATCTTCTAAATAGTTGGCTTCAGCGCGCAAACTGTAGGCGGCTTCGACCTTTTCGTGTATAATCCGTTGTACTTGGAAAGAAGGTACCGGAATGCGCAACATTTTTAGTTGACTCTCGCGTATAGCGTCTACCACCGATCCGTAAACAAAATTCCTGACCTGCAGCTGAGAGTATTCGGATGCCATGAAAGCGTAAAGGTATCCAGAGAGTATAAAGTCCTTGTTCGGTATTATCCTAATCACGTGTTCAGATGCACTCCAGCCTTTCAAATAGTCACCAACGTAGACCACTTGGCCGGTAGTTCCAGATCTAGTCATTAGTATCCACCCTTTATCCAGCAAGTAATCTTCACAGTGATCAGTAATCTCTGCCATGTATTTGTCACCAAAGTAGCGGAATTGTACTATGTCTCCCCCCATGAGGAATGGCACACCATAATCTTTTTCTACCAAAACCATATTCATGCGAAAAGGATGAAAAATTCGTTTGCATATGTCGCCAAGAAACCTACAATCAGATCGCTTCTCGAGTACACTCATAACCTTGCGCCCTGGAGGGGCATAGTAGGAGGCGTCTAGCCGCCCATCGAGCTGGCGGGAGCTTAGATTGTATGTTTTTAGTCCTTCATTAAGATAAAGTTCAGTGGTATCAATCGGCTCGAGACCTAGCATTGTTACTAAGTGTTCTTGCACTTCATCTAGGAGTTCGTTCGCTAGCTCGCGCTTATCCCAAGCTAAAATAATCTTCTCATGGATAGTTTTTTCAATTACATTTTCGAGGATAGATATTGGCAAATTATAAATGTGATGTGCCTCGATATGATCTATTACGGAACCATAAGTTTGCATGGTTATTAACGACTGTCCTACAGAACTGGATAAATATGCGTAAAGGAACCCTGGCTTGATTCGATGCTCATTCGGTATTATGCGAAGCAGGTCAGGCGAACCCATACAGTTTGTAATATCCTGGTTGACCAGAACGGTGCGACCGATTATGCCGGAGCAAGTAACTAATATAGTTTTAGCCCGTAATTGAAGTTTTGCCTGATTAGGCGTCAGGGTTTTTGAAAGGTAGTTACAATCTTCTTTGGGCCGGGCTAGAAGCATCGTTGAGCCGGTAATGTAAGGATAACCATATGTAGAATCATTTACGTAGGTTCGTTTGAAACGAGGCGGAATAAAGATTTCCCTACAGACATCTTGCAGATATTGGGTTACAACTTTTGCATCCTCTAAATTGAGAAGAGCTTGCTGACCTTCACTGCAGTAAAACTTGCCGCCGAGACGAGTACCTTCACGAGATAACCAATTACTTTTAACAATACTAGTCTTCAATGCCGTGCTCTTTCACAAAATGGCGGTATGCTGACGCAATCTTCGGCAGGTCATCATCCAACTGCTTGACCTTACGTGTTACCTGTCGAATCTCTTGACGGCGAATAAAATATTGTCCGTTACGTTCACGTAAAAATCGCCCTGAATTCGGGCTACTTTCGAATAAAGGACCATCGCTTGGCTCCTCTATCCATACTTGCTCCTCTTCTAACATATCGAACCACAGCTCGTTACCATAGGGATCACGTTTATAGACTGGATTTGCTCGCCGATCTTTACCGACTTTTTCCGCCATAGCCATAAAGACAGGGTACTCTTCCTCTTCACCGGCAATGTGAGCGTGTAAACTCGCCAGTTTGGGTTTACGTTGCAAGAAAAGCACACTCGTCTGAGTACCTGTATGGGGCAAGAAAGTTTCGACCGGAAGGTCTATACTTGATAGCACCCAGCAGTTTCGTAATATCCAAACGCGTAAGTACTCGAGATCAGGATTGCTAAGAATGCCATCAGGCAATACAATGCCCATGCGCCCTGTGCCAGGTTTGAGAAAGTGCCAACAGCGCTCAATAAACAGAATTTCTGGTGGCATCTTACGTTGATAACCTCCAGTTGGCCACCAAGAACCATTGTCAAGCTTCTCCCACCTCCTGGCAAGTTCATACATTTTCAAGATGGCTGGATCATCAATCTCTAATTTGGAGCCAAAAGGCGGGTTGGTCAGGACGATATCAAATGTTTCGAAGCTTAATGCTGCCTGTACTTCAGGAGGCCAGTTGTGAGGATTATCCAATGAATTTACAGCGAATAAGTGCCCTTGCCCATCATTGTTCATCACCATATTCATCTGGGTAGCCTTAACCAGATCGGGGTCAAAGTCTACTCCATAAATATGAGTAGTCGCATAAGATCTGATGCGCTCGATGAGTGTAGCCTGCTCTTCAGGAGATGGATTGCTCTTATGCGCCCATCGACTTTTCTCTTTAGTACGGATTTGAGTGATGACATAGTTGAGTACCTCGACTAGAAATCCGCCTGTACCACATGCAGGATCTAAGATCGTTTTCACCTCTGTGGGATGCAACATCGTAACTGCCATGCGAATTACATTTCGCGGGGTGAAGAATTGTCCACGATCTCCCTTAAGATTTGCACCGACGATTTCCTCGTAAGCTGTACCTTTTACATCGACTGAAGATCGCAACAAATCGTATCCTTGAAGCTGACTGACGATATACGATACCACCCTAGGATTGAGTTGGATTTCCTCATTGTCTCGGAAAATGCTTATGTAGGTATCTTTAACCTCTCTAAAGAGACGCGCGATACGGCTTATTGCTCTCTGCTGGCCATCCATAGAATTACGTTCTATACTCCGCACTCGGAATTCTAAAGCAGATGTGCGCTCGTCATGGATTTTGCAGAAAATGAGTTTTAACAGCTCCCAAAAAGCCTGATCCTTTTTTATACCTTGATTGGCTGCAATGTAATTATGGCAGCGTTTAAATGTCTGTAATAGGCTCTCTCCAACAGCAATCTTCAAATCATCCTGATTAAAATTGTCGATATCTTCGAGTGTCTGTCCAGCGCCGGGGATATCGATTATCTCCTCAAACAACCAGTCAAAGCGTTTTGCGAGTCGCCGATAAGCATAACGTTCGGTTGTACCATTGGTCCACAAACCAAACTCGCACTCACGACAGGCCGCCATCATTTCCTGCAACAAGTTGACTCCCCGGGTCACGTTATTAAATGAAGTACCAGGTGCTTCAGCTTGAATTAAACGGATTACATTATTCTGATCAGAGTGATCGGACAGCCCAGCTGGGAAAATTGCTATATCTGCCCTTCGCCGCTCACGCGAGCTTTCACCATTTTCAACAGTGATCCAATAATCTTTCTCCATATCTTCGACGTGGAAGTTATACTCATGAAAAAGGACTCTAGCAAGGTCTTGTCGAATATGTTCTTTTGGAGTGTCTTTCAAGGGTTCACCGGTAATGAAATCTTGTATAAACCCCTCAGGGATGATAGTATTGTTTGCCATTGGATTTCCCCGTTCAATTTTGATTATTCAATAATCCTCAAGTACTCTACCACTTCGATTAAGTTGGTGTACCGATCTTCTGGGCTAAAGGCACACATCCGATTCACCACTTCATCTACATCTGGTGATAAATCAGATTTAATTTGGGTTGGTAGCTTAGGTAACCCGTTAGCGGCAACGACCTCTTGTATCTTTTTATAGGGAAGTTGACCAGTAAGCAATTCGAAGAAGATTATACCAACTGTATAGAGGTCCGAAGCTGGAGAAGCCGCACTGGGATCTCGAACAACTTCAGGCGCTAAGTACCGTTCGTCCAAGTGTCGACCTACACGCGAACGCAATGTTTCCATATCAACTACCCTCGAACAGTCAAAGTTTACCAGCTTAACAGGTTGTAAGTAGGGAACTATGATGTTTTCTGGCCTTATATCACGATGTATCACCCCGTTGTTGTGGGCAAAATTTAACCCATCGCACGTTTGGCAGAGAATATCTATTTTTCGACCAAACTCAATTTCGGTATTCGTAGCTAGTAAACCGCGTAGCGAATGACCATCAATCCACTCTAACGGTAGCACGATTTGGTTATCCCTCCAGGGGAATGGAATGTATGCCCTGGCTATATTAGGATGACCTGCCAGTCGATGTAGCGCGTTAGCATCTCTCAATATCCATTCCTTTTGTTTATGGCTGGTTTCAGGGGTGGTATATATATCGAAACTATATACTTTCAAAAGGAAGCGTTCGTGAGTACTGAGTAGGCGATGTTCGGCTAATAAGGTTGTATAGAGATTGTTCTTGCCAACAGTGCTGAGTACTAGATAATCGCCGACTTCTTTTGTTCGGTGTAAAGGACGGAATTGTTTGAAAATAGCATCGCATATGCGGTCTGTGAGATGGCGGACGGATTTTGGCGATACAGGTAAACGATAAGGGTCAAGTATATAGTCTATGGCTTCATCTAAATGCAGAACTCTACTGGCCTGTTCATCATCCAAGTTAGCCTGGACACGATCATCGGTTAGGAAAATAAGAGGTTGTACCCAAACACTTTGTAATAGAGGGCTATGGCGAATTAGCCGACTTGCTACTACTTTAGCTTTCTTATTAAGAAGCGGCAACGGACTGCTAGTAATCGCCCCGGATTCTAGCTCCCACTCCAGAGCATTTCCTCGGATCCTTCCTCGATACCCTTTGACTTCAACGACATACACTGCATACTCACCTACAATAATCATATCATATTCATAGGGGAGACCAGATGGGGCTGGCAGTTCCAAATTGTGGAAGATAACGTATCTATCGTCCGGCAAGTGCTTAACCATGAATTCGATTGCCTTGCGTTCGCTCTCATTCTCCGGCATCCCAATTGCATGTACGACAGCCACAACTTAATCCTCCTCTTTTTAGAGTCTTTTGCTGAAGTGCTAAAACTGTACCAGAAGTATGAAGAGAATGCAATAGGGGAATGAGTGCAGATCAAATTCTTTTAGGATGATACGTCTCTATTTGAGACACTACTCTCTTCTTCTATCATATCTCAAGCCCAAGTTCCCGTCTAGTAGCATGCCAGGCCGCCAGCCCTTCGCGGGTACGCATCACGCCGGGGTCTGAAAGCTTACTTGCTACCTGGTTTGCGCTGGGATTAGTTCCTTCCACGTGTAACTTCAGAGTTGCTAGACGCACCTCATTACATCCCTGTTCTCTTCGCTTTTTCGCCTGCTCTGCCCGGTAGGCTCGGTACTGAGTGGTAACCAGAGCGCATTCTTGAGGAAAGTGATAGATGAGGATTCTTGCTCCGAGACCCAGACGCCTTTCAAGCTGACGCACTCCCATAGGGGTCTCCCTGCCATCAAGCACTGCCTGAATGAGTGCTAAAGCTTGCTCACGATCCACAGAGTGGAGACTAAGATGCCTGGGTTGTGGGTGTCGATGTATCTCCCTTGCGTGTAAGGCTTCTTTCAAAGCTTCCAGGTTATTGGTCATAAGTAGCAGCGGCGAAATATCCAGTACATAACAGAGTTCAAGCATTCTCTCAAAAGAAGGCATTTGTTTGCGATTTTGCCAACTCGAAAGTAACTGTTTGGATATGCCTACTATAGAAGCGAGTTGCTTGGAACTGCCTACGATTTCAGAGCAGAGTATGAGTCCATTTGCAAGCTGTTCCCAGGGAAAGGTCCCAGAAGTGGCGCTTGCCTTGCGAAGTTCCCCGATAATACTCAATACCCATTGCTGCCAATCCAGCGTCTTTTCATCAACTTCATTCTCTGTTTCTGAGCCTGATGATATTCCCAGTCAGGTCATACACTGGGTACAGTACCCTGGTTGTATTCTGGCAGGAATGACAGATTGCTTTCGCTGGCAGTGGGGACATCGCTCTTCCAGTCGTCTCCTGTGCCGTAAACAGACTGTAACAATCTGAAGCATCCACAGCAGCGGTTGGTAGATGGGGAGCCCTTCCGTCTGCCATTTGTGGTAACAGACTGGACACCATGCGGGAGTTGCCCGCATGAGTCCCCGGAATGGAATATTCCCTGCCCACGAACTCAGGGTCAAATCTCGCAGGTTCTCTCTCATCGTCAAGTATGTAAGCCAGGGAGTCGCGGTAAGGTAGAAAAGCGCGACTAGACAGCGACACTGTGCGGTGGTAGACTCTGAGAAAACCCATGGGTTGGACGAACAGAGGAAGAGGACCACCGCGATGTCATCAACCGTTTCCCCAGAGCAGCGTCGTGCTGCCAAGCGTCAGATGATCGAGCAGATTGAACAGGGCGCCTCGGTGCAGCAAGCCAGGCACCACAGTGAGGTTCGCATGCATCGTGCGACCGTGTATCGGCTCCTCAAGCGGGTGCGAACCGAAGGGGAGGCGGCCTACACCGACGGGCGGCATGGTCATCCCATCAAGCTGCGTGGTGAGGTGCGAGCCTTCCTCATCGAGATGTGCCAGGGAAGCCTTTCGGTCTCCAGTCCAGTGGTGCAACACGCCATCCAAGCACGCTTTGGTCTGTCCATTAGTGCCAGTCAACTCAACCGCGTCCGAGCTTCCCTCGGGCTGAGCCGTCGCAACGCGCCGCGAGAAAAAAAGCCCTCAGCACCTCGACCCAGTGAACCAGAGTGGCAAGAGGGTGCAGGTGGCTTATTGCTGTTGGCAGCAGGAAGCCGAAACGAGGCTGATCACGCAGCCAGTTCAGCGGCGCTGCGCCAAAGGCTCTTGCTCACACTGCTCTTTCTTGGGGCCGTCGGAGTGTCTCGCACCTGGGATCTGCGTGGCTACACCGCTGATGGATTGGCGCTGCTCGACTTCACGCAAGCGGGCGTATGGATATCGCTACACGGAAGCCTTTTTGTCGCAGGTGGCCCACTCAGGGGGGCTGAACGCTTGACGGATGCCTTGGCACGTTGGACGACACAGTTGTGGCACGCACCAGATGAGACACCTGAGCAGCCCCAGTCATTGACTTGTTACATTGATGGGCTGAGCCTCCCCGTTTACACCGACAGGCTCATTCCTCGGGGACTGGTTGGACGCGTGAGTACTGTCCTTGGGTGCCGTGCGCTGGTGCTGCTTCACGATGCGCAGGGGCATCCCTTATTGGTGGCTACTCATCGTGGGGATCAGCATTTGACGATCGGGTTGCCCCTTATCATTGCACACTATGAACAGATCGTCGACCAGCTACAGGTGAACCGGATCATTGTGGACCGAGAAGGCATGGCAGCAGAGTTCCTTGCCAGCTGGCAGGAGGCTTCGCGAACGATGGTGACGGTGTTGCGGACGGATCAGTATCAGGACCTGGCATCGTTCTCCGAGATTGGGGTATTTGTTCCGCCGAGCATGGATGCGCAAGGCCAGGTCGTGCGAGAAGTGGCTCCTGCCCACATCGCGTTACCACGACCTGATCATCCGGGCGAAGTCCTCTGCTTACGGGTTGCCTTGATCCGTGATCTACGCCGTTTGGTTCCTGCCCAGCCGTGCCAGCAGGACGCCGATCTGCCCCAGCGCTGGGATGCGGATCTGCCACGAGCGGAACGGCAGTGGGAAGAGGGCTGGCAAGCCACAGCCGCTCCAGCCAAAGAGACGACCACCAAGCTGATCCCCATTGTCACCACCGCAGACACTGTGGATGCCGTCGAACTGGCACAGACCTACATCCACCGTTGGCCAGAGCCTCGAAAACGTCATCAAAGATTACTTACGGCCGTTAGGATTGGACACCAATCACGGTTTTGCGAAAACGCCTGTGGAGAACTCCGAAGTGGCCAAGCGACGAGCCAGCCTACAGCAGCGGCTCGCCAAGCTCAAGCAGTGGGCGCAAGGGGCCAGTCACCGCAGCCAGCAGGCGGGAAAACGGCATGATCGCCTGCGGCTGCAGCACAAGAGCCGTGCCGATGAGCTGTACCGGGAACTGGGGCGCTATCAGACGACCTTGGAACTGCAAGGGGTGGCGGATCATGTGCTGCGGCGTGAGATCAAGGAGCGCAAAGCCGTCATTGATGCGGAACTGGAGCAGATACGAGTCAGAGAGTGGCGGGCGTATGAGCAGTGCAATGACGAGTTTCGCAAACAGGAACGCTACTGCAAAGAGCAACGAGAGGTCCTGCGTGCGTTAGAAGATCTGGCGGTCAAAGAGCGAACGATGTACGAACTGGATCACCGCAAGGATCAGGTGATGACAGTGTGCAAAGTCGCGCTGACCAATCTGGCGATGTGGGTTCGTGACCGCTACTTTCCGACCACCTACGCCCACGCGACATGGCAGCAGCTCGCGCCTTTCTTGCGGCTTCCAGGGCGGGTCATCCGGGAACCAGCGACGGTTCAGGTAGAACTGCGGCCCTTCAATGATCGACAGCTCAACCGCGATCTGGCTGAGGTCTGTGCCCGGGTGAATCAGCTGCAGCCAGCCCTCCCAGACGGACGCCGTCTGGTGTTGAGTGTGGATAGGATGATCCCCCCAGGTCCCGAGGCTCATCGACAGCAAGCATGTGATCACCTGAGATGACGAGGGCCCAGCGTGCTCGATCCTCCCCACTTTCCCTCCCCATGGCTGATGTGATACCCTATCGGTAAGGAGCAAGCGTGAGGAGGAGCAGCATGACGAAACAGCTCTCGAAAGGAACCTGTTCTCTCTGTCATGGGGAGTTTAGCAAAGCGACCATGACCAAACATCTGGAGGCATGCCAGCGCAGGGCAAGCGATGCGCAAGCCGAAGCCGCGAGCCGAAACCCTGGGCGCAAAACCAAGAAATTCCACCTGGTGGTGGAAGGACGCGGTCTCCCCATGTACTGGATGCATCTCGAAGTCAGTACTGGTGCGACCCTCGCCGATCTCGATCAGTTCCTCAGAGCGACCTGGTTGGAGTGTTGTGGGCACCTGAGCGCCTTTGAGATCGGCACGCAACGCTACTTGTCACACGCGGGCATGTATACGGATTGGGAGCCAGACGAACAAAGTATGCGCGTGCGGCTCGACAAAGTGCTCAGTCCTGGGCTCAAGTGTTTTCATGAGTATGATTTCGGCACCACAACGGAGTTGAGCGTGAAGGTGCTCGCAGAAGAAGACCGTGAAGCGAAAGGCCAGCCCATCCAGGTGCTCGCCAGGAATACTCCCCCGCTGATCCCTTGCGGGGTGTGCGGCAAACCGGCGACCGAGGTCTGCTCTCAGTGTGTCTACGACGAGGGTGGCTGGCTCTGCGAAGCGTGCGCCAAGGCGCATGAGTGTGGCCAGGAGATGCTCTTGCCAGTTGTGAATTCCCCCCGCGTCGGCATGTGTGGATATACTGGGTGAAGCACCACGCGCTGCTGGGAGCAGCAGCCTGGAGAGATGGCATCCTCGGATGGGAACCAATGTGTGTCACAGGCTTCACCGCACCATTGCATCACTTGCAACGCTGAAACCGACGCGCTGATGCCTTTTTCCTGCGCTAAGTGAAGTGTAGCGTCACTCCCTGAAATGCCCACGCGATGCGCAACGAGATGAAGAGAGTTGGTCAACTCGCCTAGTCGACCAGTGTGGACACCCTGGCACTCTGAGAGGCCCCGCCTCCTGCAAGGGTTCAGAGGCTCGCGCACGCTGGTACGTCAACCTGCGAGAGCTGTCCAAGCGAAATTGAGTGGGATCAAATGGGGACCTCTTTTGTTTTGACACCTGCGCCAGAGAGAGATATGATCAGTCAAGGAATCATTTTGCCAAGTAAAGCAAGCAGACAGATGGTGTTCGTCAAACCTGACGGAGTTCCAAGTTCTGCGTCAGCAGAGGCGAGCTGGTGAGCTAACTGACAGTAGCTCGAGCATCAATAAAGCCAGCAGAGAGGAGGATTGAATGGCTTACCATTTGGAAGCCCTTCTCGGAAAAGGCACGCTTGCTACCGTCCCTCTCGAGTATTCCACGGCCCGACTGCTCCTGCTGCGGCACGGACTGCAGTTCATCCCGCTGACGAGAGCGTTTTACGCTGAACTGAGTGCCCGCCGCCCAGTAGGGCAGACTCCTCACTTTGAGACCGTGGGGGAAGTCAGAGTGGCAAGCGACCTCGCCGACCTGGCCAGGCAGCTTTCGGAGAAGGAGAAGGAGCCTGTGGCCTATGTAGAGGCCCACTTCCTTGGCGGTGCGGGAAACCAGAGCGCCGTGGTCTGGCAGGAGGGGCAGGTCCTCTTGGCTATCAGTGCCGGAGGCATGGGGGCCATCGATCAAGCACTACGCTGTTTAGGGATCAGGGCAAGCAATCCAGAAAGCTTCGATGAGTTTGATATGGTCGGGTTGGGACGGTGGCGGTCCACAGAAGCATGGCTGCAGGAGGAGGGAAGTCACGACAGGCTTGAGTGGGAAGCAAACCAGCTGGTGGCAGCCTTGGCCCGAGCAGAAGCAGCTCTGCGAGAACTCAACCCCCAGAGCCCCATCTATCGGATAGCGGAGCAGCAGAAGAAGTGGGCAGAGCAGCGGCTTGGGGAACTCAGCCAGAAAGAGAGGAGACCGGGAGCCTCGGGAGACCCTAGCTGAGAGATGAACTCACGGGTTGCGCAACGAGCTTTATCTCATCAGGGTGTTAAATTGAGAGCATCCTTCATCCCACTCCTCTTTCAATAAGGCAGAGGTATTTCTAACCGCTTGTGAGAGAAAACGCGAGTATTGAAAGAGCCTGTGAAGCTCCTTTAAGCAAAAGTGTATCTCGTTGCGCAACCCGTGGGAACAGCCCACGGGTTGCGCAACGAGATTGAGTTAGTTGCTTGCCGACGAAGAATGGAGAGACCTTTAATGAGAGAGAAACGAAGCATACTCTCAGAAGGAGGTCTCTCTTGGTATGATATCCAACTCTGGTATTGAGGTTCAAACCTCTCCAGTTGCCCGCTTCTCGATTCCGTCATGGTTCGCCGAAGTTGTCATCCTTACTCGGCATCTCGCAACGAAGAAACTTCTTGAAGCCTTTGCACAGCAGGTCCGTTTAGTGCGCGGACGGTTCGGCAGCTACGAATCCATTGACTTCCTCGCACTCCTCTTAGGCTATGCAATCAGCGGAGAGCGGACGCTAGCAGACTTCTTTGAGCGCGTAGCACCCTTTGGATCAGCTTTCATGGCGCTGTTTGGACGCAAGGGGCTGCCCCATCGCTCCAGTTTAAGCCGCTTCCTGGCTGAGGTGGACCGTCCCTGTGTCGAAGCTTTTCGTGCGCTCTTCGAGCAGGACTGCCTTGCAGAGGGATGGACCTCGGAAACCATTGGAGGCATCTTCGATCGGCAGGGTCGTCGCTACATCGTCTTTGATGTTGATGCCACCCGGCAGGCCGCACGCCAGCGGGCCTTGCCCTGCGACCCTGCACTGCCTCCAGCAAAACGGCGGCTCGAGGCGGTCTGCGCGCCTGGCTACACCGGACGCAAGCGAGGGGAGGTGGTCCGCACACGTACCACGGCGCTGCAAATGCATACGCGCCAGTGGGTCGGCACCTATGCAGGTCGAGGCAATGGGGATTATCGCGGTGAACTCGCCTCGGCACTCCAAGCCATCACGACCTATTTGAAGCACTTCGCTTTCCTACCACAGATGGCTCTGGTGCGCCTCGACGGGCAATATGGCGATGCGACCGTCATCACGCAGCTCATCCTGGCAGGCGTGTATGTCGTGACGCGAGGCAGAGGCTATCAGCTCTTGGCGCACCCCCGGATCCAGCGCGTGCTGGCTCATCCACCGACAGCGCGCGTGACGAGGATGAACACCGGGCAGGTCGTCGAGCTGTTTGAGGGAGGCTGGCTGGAACTGGGGGAGGGCTTGCCCCAGGTTCGCGTGATTGTGGCTCGACATCCCGCTCCTGCGCCAGGGAAGGACATTCCGGTAGGCAAGCGTGTGGGTGAGTGGGTCTACGAGCTCTTCATCACGACGCTGCCCATCGATGGGTTCCTGGTCGAGGATGTACTTGATCTCTACCATGGACGTGGAGCCG
>Ga0070697_100002534_pt1 | contig 14051 bp, 14 predicted proteins | sample KBSK1501metaG_FD_65475 | JGI IMG/M metagenome (GOLD analysis project Ga0070697, IMG submission 65475) | Corn, switchgrass and miscanthus rhizosphere microbial communities from Kellogg Biological Station, Michigan, USA - KBS K1-50-1 metaG | ecosystem: Host-associated > Plants > Roots >...
GGCGAGGCCCAGGTGACGGCTCGCCAGCTCACCTCGCCGGCGCGATGGTACGTGTATGCGCCGACGAGCGAGGTCGGGAAGATCACCGGGAGCGGGCTCGCGATGGCCTGGATCGCGGATCCCCCCAACAGGACGTCCACCGCCGGGGTCGTCACGATCCCGCCGCCGACGCCGAACAGCCCCGCCAAGATCCCGGCGCCGAACCCCACCAGCACTCCGAGGGCCGCCTGGCCGGGGCTCACGCCAAGTGGTCTTTCGCGCGACGCAGGATCTCGCGCTCGCCCTTGTACGCGGCTCGCCGCATCGAGCCGGCGAGCGCGAACCAGCGGACGTCCTCCATCTCGTCGTCGTGATCGGTGATGTCGCCCCCGGTCGCCCGCATCAGGTAGAAACGCACGGCCTTGCGGACGCGTACGCCCTCCCACACGTAGAAGTAGCGGATCTCGCCGAGGTCCTGCTCGATCTCAGCCTCCAGGCCCGTCTCTTCACGTACCTCGCGAACGGCGGCGGCCTCGTACGTCTCGCCCTCGTCGATCCCGCCCTTCGGCAGTCCCCAGACGAGGTCACCCTTGCGTGTGCGCCGGGCCGCGAGCGCGATCTCGATGCCGTCGCCCTCCCGCCGGTAGACGACGCCCCCCGCCGACACATCGTTGCGTGTCTCCATCTAGGTCCGAGCCAGGAGGGGGCGCGTCCTCGTGCTCGGCCAGACCCTCGGCATCATCGGCGGATTCTACGTATTCCGTGCTCGGGGACCTCGCTTTGGGCCAGCTACCAGCACGGGAAGGCTGCCGTACCCCTGGCCGGGGCATCTTCGGTGTCCTGGCGACTTCTGGCCGGAGGCTCAAAGTTGCTCGCGGCGCGCCGAAGAGTAGAGGAGACATCGTCGACCTGAAAGCTGAGCGGAGCGAGGACCGCTGATCATGGACGTCACCGATCTTCTGCGTTACACGGTCGAGATGGGGGCGAGCGACCTCCATCTCAAGGCCGGCAACGTTCCCTTCATCCGGGTCGACGGCGAGCTCTCCCCCACGCCGCACCCCGCGATGTCGCCGTCGGATTCCGCCGGCTATGCGATCTCGCTCATGCCGCAGCACAAGCGGCAGGAGTTCGAAACGACGAACGAGGCCGACTTCGGCTACACGCTGTCCGGCGTCGGCCGGTTCCGGGTGAACGTCTTCCGCCAGCGCGGCATGGTCGGTCTCGCGATCCGGCGCGTGCGCTCGGAGGTCCCGACGATCGAGGAGCTGATGCTCCCGAGCATCGTGGCCGAGCTCGTGGGCGGCGCCCGGGGACTCGTCCTCGTCACCGGCCCCACCGGCACCGGCAAGACCACGACCATCGCGTCGATGATCGGGCACATCAACCGCACGCGCCGAGCGCACATCATCACGATCGAAGACCCGATCGAGATCGTGCACGACGACGACCGTTCGATCATCCAGCAACGAGAGATCGGCCTCGACACCGACTCGTATGCCTCCGCCCTCAAGCACGTGATCCGGCAGGACCCAGACGTCATCTTCGTCGGCGAGATCCGTGACGCCGAGTCCGCGCTCTCGGCGATCCAGGCGGCTGAGACCGGGCACCTCGTCATCTCGACCCTGCACACGATCGACTGCACCGAGACGATCAACCGCATCCTCGACCTCTTCCCGCCGCAACAGCAGCGCGAGATGCGCACCTCGCTGGCGGGCGCCTTGCGCGGCATCGTGTCTCAGCGACTCGCGCCGCGTGCCGATGGCATGGGCCGCATCCCGGCGGTCGAGGTGCTCGTCGCGAACGGGCGCGTGTACGACCGGATCGTGGACCCCGAGGCGACGATCCAGATCACCGATGTCATCGCCGACGGTGGCTTCTACGGCATGCAGACGTTCGACCAGTGCCTGGTGAGACTCGTGCGCGAGGGGATGGTATCCGAGGAGGATGCGCGGCGGGCCTCGACGAACCCCCACGACTTCAACCTCGCGCTCCACGGCGTGCTCACGCGCGGTGGTGTCCCGGCCGTCCAAGCGCACTAGACGAGCGTCCCTCAGTCCGGTTCCCCTGCGGCCCGCCTCGCCGCGCGCTCCATCGGGTGGCGCCGATATCCGAAGCCGATCGCGAGTACCGCATACGCCGGGATGAAGAGTGGTCCCCAGACCATGTACTGGCGGATGTGGTGCCGCTCGTGAACGAGGAGCGAGCCCTCGACCGGCACGGCGGACACGATCACGAACCCGACGGTCATCGCGGTTCGGTCCATCCGTTGCAGGATCCACGTCACCCCACGCGGACCTCCGTCGAACACCACCGCACCGCCACGCAGGTGTGGCCGCTGGAACGTGAGCGCCCCGAGCACGAGTCCGAGCAGCGTGTTCGGCAACGTCCAGACGAAGCCGAGCGCGGTGAGCACCGCGCGACCGTACCGCAGGCGCGCGCCAGAGCGGGGGTATCCTGCAGGCGTCATGGCCGGTCCCACGCGTCCGGACGCCGGCGCGCTCCTCGAGGTCCCTCCCATCGCCACCGAGCTGGGCGAACGCTTCCGCCTGGCCGGCCACGAGCTCTACCTGGTGGGAGGCGTCGTGCGCGATCTGCTGCTCGGCCGCGAGCGACCGGACGCCGAATGGGACCTCGACTTCGCGACCGACGCGCTGCCGCGTGAGACCACGAAGATCCTCCGAGGCTGGGCGGATCGGCAGTACCTCGTCGGGGTGCGGTACGGCACGGTCGGGGTCCGCAAAGGGGGCCGCCTCCTGGAGATCACGACCTTCCGCGAGGAGGTGTACGCCGAGGAGCACCGCAAGCCCGCCGTCACCTTCGGCAAGGACGTGCACACAGACCTGTCTCGCCGGGATTTCACGATCAACGCGATGGCCGTACACGTGCCCGAAGGCGAGTTCGTCGATCCGTTCGGCGGCGTCAAGGATCTAGCGGCACGGCGGCTCGACACGCCGCTCGATCCGGAGGTCTCGTTCTCGGACGATCCGCTGCGGATGGTGCGTGCCGCCCGGTTCGCGTCGCAGCTCGACGTCACACCGGCACCACGCGTGGTCGAGGCGATCGGCCGCATGCACGGGCGGCTGTCCATCGTCTCCGCCGAGCGGATCTCCGACGAGCTGTCCAAGCTCCTACTCGGCGGCGCGCCCTCGAAGGGACTCCAGCTCATCGTCGACACCGGCCTGGCCGAGGAGTTCCTGCCCGAGCTTCCCGGCCTGCAGCTCGAGCAAGATCCCGTCCATCGCCACAAGGACGTGCTGCATCACACGTTCGCCGTGGTCGAGAAGTGTGACGAGCGCGACCTCACGCTGCGCCTCGCCGCCTTGCTGCACGACATCGGCAAGCCCCGCACGCGAGAGATCACGCCCGAGGGCGTCCAGTTCCATCACCATGAGGTGGTGGGCGCTCGGATGGCGAAGGAGCGCCTGCAGGCGCTCCGGTACCCCTCGTCGGTGGTCGAGGACGTCGTGAAGCTCGTCGAGATGCACCTGCGGTTCCACGGCTACTCCGAGTGGTCCGACAGCGCGGTGCGGCGCTACGTGCGCGACGCCGGCCCGCTGCTCGACCGGTTGAACCAGCTCACCCGCGCCGATTGCACCACCCAGAACCCGTTCAAGGCCAAGCAGCTCGCTGCGCTGCAGGACGACCTGGAGGAGCGGATCGCCCGGCTGGCCGAGGAGGAGAACCTCGACGCCATGCGGCCGCCGCTCGACGGCCAGGAGGTGATGGAGCACCTCGGCATCGCGCCCGGTCCCCTCGTGGGGCAGGCACTCGAGCACCTGATGCAGCTCCGGCTGGACCGTGGTCCGATCGAGCGCGACGAGGCGCTCGCCATGCTCGATGCGTGGGCGGATGAGCAGGGGCTCGAGCGTCCGTGACCGGAGACCGATCGCGAAACCCTCGCTATGCTCGGATGTACAGGACGGCGTCGCCGCCGTTCGCCGGCACGTAGTAGGCGAAGTTGAAGCCGAATCCGGGACGGCTGCTCACGAACGACACGAAGCGGTCGTCGTCGAACCAACCGGCCGCCCAGTCCTGCGAGCGCTCGGACGTCAACCGGATGAGCCCGGTGCCGTCCGCTCCCATCGTGTAGACGTCGGCATCGCCGGCCGCCCACCCGGTCAGCGCCAGCCGCCGACCGTCCGATGACCAGAACGGCTCGGCGGCGAACCCCACGACCCCGTTCGTGAGGTTCCGAGGGGCGCCGCCCGCGACCGGCCACAGCCAGATATCCGATCTCGCCGATCGGGCGCGCGCAGCGGCGATCTGCGTCCCATCAGGTGACCACGCCGGTTCCCCGTCGGCCCAATGCGATCGCTGCGTGACGTCCTGGAGGTTTCCTCCGTCGGTGTTCATCGTCCAGATGTCGTAGTCGCCGTCCCGGTCACTCGCGAACGCGACGCGGTTCCCGTCGGGCGACCAACTCGGGGAACCGTCGTGTGCAGTGTCGGCCGTGAGCTGCATGACCGACGATGGGGCTGCAACGGAAAGCACGTAGATATCCTCGTTGCCGCTCCGATCGCTCGTGAACGCGATGCGGTTCCCGTCGGGCGAGATCGCGGGTGCCTGGTCGAACGCCGGGTTGAAGGTCATGCGCTCGATATGGTTGGCATCCCCTCGATACAGGTAGATCTCGAAGTTGCCGTCCAGGCCGTGTGCCGAGAACGCGATCGTCGGCCGGCCGGGGAGGGGCTCGAGCGGGGAAAGCCGGATGCCCGGCACGTACTGCGTCGCGACGACGGGAAGCAAGAAGGCGAGCAGCACGGGGATGGCAACGGCCTGGAAGCGCGCCGCGCCTCCGACCACTTCCGTCGGATCGAGCGCCAACGCGATCCTTCGAGCGCCGAGCATGAGCGGGAGGAGCAGGATCCACCCGAGCGCGAAGAACCCGAGCATGCCCCAGCTGGGGAACCGAGCGAGCACGAAAGCGATCCCGCACCCGAACGCCCACGCGAGCAGTGTGCTGCCCGTCGCGACGACCGTGAGCAGCGGCCCTGGCCGGGATCGAACGATGTGGGAAGGCGGGATCGAGGGCGAGGCCGGCCGGCTACCCATCGCGTTCCGCAGCCTATCGTCCCGCCGTGCCGACGGACGGGCCCGACTCGGGGACGACTACCCTGCAGCGGATGACCGCCACCCTCGAGGGGCTCACCGAGGCCGAGGTCGCCGAGCGCGTCGCTCGCGGGCAGGTGAACGACGTCCCCGCCACGCCCTCGCGCACCGTTCGCGAGATCGTCCGCTCGAACGTTCTGACGAGGTTCAACGCGTTGCTCGGCTCCCTGTTGGTGGTGATCCTCATCGTGGGTCCCCTTCAGGACGCGTTGTTCGGTGGCGTGCTCATCGCGAACACCTCGGTGGGCATCGTGCAGGAGCTGCGAGCCAAGCGGAAGCTCGACAGGCTCGCGGTGCTGACGGCGCCGAGGGCGCGCGTGCTTCGTGGAGGTTCGGTCCAGGACCTCTCGGCCCCGTCAGTGGTGCTCGACGACGTGCTCGAGCTGCAACCCGGTGACCAGGTCGTCGTGGACGGCGACGTCCTCGACGCGGCCGGCCTCGAGATCGACGAGTCGCTCCTCACCGGTGAGGCCGACCCCGTCGAGAAGCGCCTCGGGGACGAGGTGCTCTCGGGCAGCTTCGTGTCGGCGGGCAGCGGTCGGTACCGGGCGACGCGGGTCGGACGCGAGGGGTACGCGGCCGGGCTGGCCGAGGAAGCGCGCCGGTTCACCGTCACGCGCTCCGAGCTCCGCTCGGGCATCGATACGATCTTGCGGCTCGTGACGTGGGCGATCGTGCCGACCGCGACCCTCTTGGTGATCAGCCAGCTCCGCTCGAGCGCCAGCGTGCACGACGCGCTGCGAGGCGCGGTGGCCGGGACCGTCGCGATGGTCCCGGAGGGCCTCGTCCTGCTCACCAGCGTCGCGTTCGCGGTCGGGGTGGTGCGGCTGGCGCGGCGCAAGGTGCTCGTACAAGAGCTGCCGGCCGTCGAGGTCCTCGCGCGCGTCGACGTGTTGTGCATCGACAAGACCGGCACGCTCACCGAGGGCCGGCTGGTGGTAGAAACGGTCGAGGTCCTCGAGGAGGGGAGCGAGCACGATACGGCCCTCGGGGCGCTCGTCGCCTCCGAGCCGCACCCGAACGCCACCCTCCGCGCGATCGGCGAGGAGTTCCCTCGACCGCCCGAGGGGTGGGACGAGGCGACCGCGACCGTGCCGTTCTCCTCGGCACGGAAGTGGAGCGCGGCGACCTTCGGCGGGCGAGGCACCTGGGTGTTGGGCGCGCCCGACGTGTTGTTGCCCTCGGTGGTCGGCGGGGCCGACATGCTCGCCACGCGAGCCGAGGAGCACGCCGAGGCCGGACGCCGGGTGGTACTCCTCGCGCACAGCGATGCATCGCTCGAGAGAGAGGTCTTGCCGGCCGGGATGACACCGGTCGCGCTCATCGTCCTCGGCGACCGGGTGCGTGAGGATGCGGCGACGACGCTCGCGTACTTCGCGGAGCAGGGCGTGGCCGTGAAGGTGATCTCGGGCGACCATCCGCAGACGGTGGCGGCGATCGCCGGGCGGCTGGGCGCTCCGGGAGCCGATCGACCGGTAGACGCGAGGGACCTGCCCGGGGACCCGGGAGCATTGGCGGCCGAGCTCGACGATCACTCGATCTTCGGTCGCGTGACGCCGCGGCAGAAGCGCGCGATGGTGAACGCGCTCCGCTCGCGCGGGCACGTCGTCGCGATGACCGGCGACGGCGTGAACGACGTGCTGGCGCTCAAGGATGCCGACATCGGGATCGCGATGGGCTCGGGAGCCTCGGCCACTCGCGCGGTCGCGCAGCTCGTGCTCCTCGATTCCACGTTCGACCCGCTGCCGGCTGTCGTCGCCGAGGGTCGCCGGGTGCTCGGCAACATCGAGCGCACGTCGAACCTCTACGTGACGAAGACGATCTACGCGATGCTCATCTCGCTCGGGGTCGGGGTGCTGGGATTGCCGTTCCCCTTCCTGCCGAGGCACCTGTCCCTCATCGGCGCGCTCACGATCGGCATCCCGTCGTTCTTCCTCGCGCTCGCCCCGAACGCCGAGCGCGCTCGACCCGGGTTCCTGATGCGCATCCTGCGGTTCACCGTTCCCGCCGGAACGCTCGCCGCGATCGCGACGTTCCTCGGCTACGTGCTCGCGCGCGACGAAGCGGGGGTCACCCTCGCGCAGGCTCGCACCACGGCGACCATGGTGTTGTGCTGGATCGGGTTCCTCGTGCTCTCGATCATCGCGGCACCACTCACGCGACCGCGGCTCATGCTGGTGTGGTCGATGGCCGGCGCGTTCATCGTCGCGATGCTCGTGCCCGGCTCGAGGACGTTCTTCGCGCTCACGCCGCCGCCGTTGCTCGTGTGGCTGGCGGCGTTCGGGATCGCCGCGCTCGTGTGGTCCTTCGCGAGGCTCTTCCTGCCGCCGGACCGACCCGTGGGACCGGGTGCCCGGGCGTCAGCCTCCGAGCCCCCCGATGTCTGAGGGTGGCCAGATGATGACGAACGCACGGCCGATGACCTTGTCTATCGGCACGAAACCCAGACCGAAGCGCGAGTCCAGCGAGTTCCCCCGGTTGTCGCCCATCACGAACAGCTTGCCCTGCGGCACCTTGATCGGGCCGAAGTCACCGTTGGCCCGACGAGCCGCGTCCGTGAGGTAGGGCTCGGCGAGTGGCCGGCCGTCGATGTACACCGTGTGGTCGTGGATCTCGAGGGTCTCGCCGGGCAGGCCGATCACGCGTTTGATGAAGTCCTCGTTCTCGGGCTGCGCGACCCCGATCCCCTCGCCGAGCCAGTGCACGAAGCCGCCGACGATCCCGCGGTCGACGGAGGAGCCCTCCGGGTCCGAGAACACGATCACGTCGCCGCGGTGCACGTCACCGAAGTCGTACACGAACTTGTTCACGAAGACGCGGTCGCCCTTCACCAGCGTCGGCTCCATCGAAGGTGAAGGGATGTAGAACGCCTGGATGAGGAAGGACTTCACGAGCACGGCGATCACGAGCGCCAGCAGGATGAGCACGGGCAGCGACCCGAGGAACCCGAACCGCGATCGCTTCTCGGTCTGGTCGCCGGCCGGACCGTTCGGGCCCTCGTCATCGCGCTGTTCGAGTGTCGGATCCGTGGTCGTGGACATGCGCCTCAGCTTACCGGGTGCCTTCCGTTACGGAGACAGGAGCTCGACCTCCACCGCTTTGAACGACGCCCACACCTCCGCCCCCTCGACGAGGCCGAGTCGGGAGATCGACCCGAGCGTGATCTCAGCGACGAGCGGCGGGGCCGAGAGCACCTGGACGCGAGCGCGATCACCCTCGATGTCGATGCCAGCCACGCGCCCTCGGAGCACGTTGCGCGCCGATCCCTCGGGACGATGGAGGTGGAGCGAGACGTCCATCGGGCGGAGCACCCCGACCGTGTCCTCGGACGTCTCTGGGCGGCCGGGCGGCCACGCCACGACGATCTCGCCGCCCGGCGTGACGAGTCGCCCCGCTCCCTCGCCCGCGGGCTCGAGGCGTCCGGCGAAGAAGTTCACCCCAACGAGGTCGGCGGCGAACGGTGTCCGAGGCGCGCGCCGGATCTCCTCGGGCGTTCCCGTTTGCGTCACGCGACCCTCCTCGAGCAGCACGAGCCGGTCCGAGAGCATCGCGGCCTCCATCGGGTCGTGCGTGATCAGCAGCCGGATGCCGTCGAACGTCCGCAGCGTCTCGCGCACGAGCGTTCGGATCGTGCCGCGAGCTCGGACGTCGAGCGCCGACAGGGGCTCGTCGAGCAGCAACAACCTCGGCTCGGCCACGAGCGCCCGCGCGAGCGCCACCCGCTGCGCCTCACCTCCGGACAGCTCCGAGGGCCGGACGTGCGCCCGCGATCCGACCCCGAGGCGCTCGAGCAGCGCCAGCGCACGTCCGTTCGCTTCGCGCGCGGGCGCCCCCCGGGCGCGCAGCGGGAAGGAGACGTTGTCCCGGGCGCTGAGGTGCGGGAACAGCAAGAGGTCCTGGAACACGATCCCGATGGGCCGATCCTCGGGGAGGACGTGCACGTCGGCCGCTCGGTCGTCCAGCACCGAGCCGTCGAGCTCGACCCTTCCGGCCGACGGCTCCAACACGCCCGCGAGCACGGACACCAGCGTGGACTTCCCGGCGCCGTTCGGTCCCAGCAGCCCGACCGTCTCGCCGGGCTCGGCGGCGAAGGCGGCCTCCAACCGGAAGCCGTCGCGCCGCACCTCGACGTCGACGAGGAGGCTCATGAGGTCTGGAGGAACCGTCCACGCAGCGTGACGATCACGATCAGCGACACCGTCACGAGCAGGAGGGAGAGCGCGATCGCCCCACCGGGATCGGTCTGCAGATCCTCGAACACGGCGAGCGGAAGCGTCTGTGTGTGCCCGGCGAGGTTCCCCGCGAACGTGATCGTCGCTCCGAACTCGCCGAGCGCCCTCGCCCACGCGAGCACCAGTCCCGCCGCGATCTGCGGTCCGAGCAGGGGCAGTGTGACCCGCCGCAGGACGTACCACCGCGATGCGCCCATCGTCGAGGCCGCGTCCTCGAGGCGCCGATCCAGCGATCGGAGGCCGACCTCGAGCGCGAGGACCAGCAGCGGGAACGACACGAAGGTGGAGGCGAGCACCGCCGCCCACACGGTGAAGGTGATCTGCACGCCGAACGCGTCGTAGACGGGACCGCCCACCAGGCCCCGGCGACCGAACGCCGACAGGAGCGCGACGCCGCCCACCACGGGCGGCATGACGAGCGGCAGGACGACGAGAGCGCGCACGAGCGCCTTGCCCCGGAACTCCGATCGCGCGAGCGCCCATGCGAGCGGGAACCCGACGAGCGATCCGAGTAGCGCCGACGCCGTAGCCACGATCAGCGAGAGCCTCAGCGCCGTCCGAGCCGTCTCGGAGCCGAGGATCTCTCCGGCTCGGCTCCATGGGGTGCGCACGATGAGCCCGATGAGCGGCAGCACGACGAGCGCGACGCCGAGGACCGCGAGGAGGGTGAGCGCCACCGGCGCCGATCGTCGCCGTGTCATCTCAGGCCGGGGGCAGGAACCCGAAGGACTGCAGCCTCGCCTGGCCCTCCGAGCCGGAGACGTAGCGCACGAACGCGTGCGCCAGGTCGATGCTCCTCGACCCGTCGACCACCGCGATCGGGTACGTCGCGATGACGTTCAGGTCGTCCGGGATGGCGACGGCGCGAACGGTCGGGGCGACGGCCTCGGTCACGTCCGAGGCGTACACGATGCCCGCGTCGGCCTCGCCGGACGCGATCTTCGCGACGACGCCGGCGTCATCCTGCTCGTTCGAGACCACGTTGCCGTTCGCGGCCTTCGCGATGCCGGCGTTCTCGAGCGCCTGGCGGGCGTAGTCGCCCACGGGCACGCCCTCGGCGGCCAGGATGAGCTGGACCCCTTGCCGGGCAAGATCGTGGATCGACCCGATGCCGGCAGGGTCGTCGGGCGGCGTGATGATGACGAGCTTGTTCTTCGCGAAGTCCGTGCGATCGCTCACGCCGGTCGAGCTCGCGAGGTCGTCCATCCAGGTCGCGCTCGCAGAGGCGAAGACGTCGGCCACGCCCTCGGACTCGATCTGTCCCGCGAGGCCGTCGGAGGGTCCGAAGTTGAACGTCACCGTGACGCCGGGGTTGGCCGCCTCGAAGTCCTTCCCGATCTGCGTGAAGGCGGCCGTGAGCGAGGAGGCCGCGAAGACGGTGATCTCGCGGTGCTGGTCCCCGCCCTCCGCGCTCTGTCCGCCCGAGCTCGCGCACCCCGCGGCGGAGAGCATGAGAACGGTGAGCCCGAGTCTGGTCAGGTGCTTCATCCGGGCAGTTCGATGGTGACGTTGGTTGCCTTCACCGCGGCCACCGCCTGCATCCCCGACTTCAGCCGCATCTCGTCGGCGGCCTCACGAGTGATGAACGCGAGGATGCGGTGCGGCCCGGCTTGGATCTCGACCGTGGCGGCGAGCCCGTCCTTCTTCACCTGGGTGATGACGCCCGCGAATCGATTGCGCTGGCTCGCGGACCCGATCGGCCGCCGGCCCCGCCGTTCGGCGAGCAGCCGAGCCACCTCCGTCGCCGGCACGAGCCGCTGCCCACCCGATGTGCGGCGTACCTTGAGCTTCCCGTCGAGCTCCCACCGCCGGAGCGTCTCGACGCGAACGCCGAGCAGCTCCGCCGCCTCCCCGATCCGATACGTCTCGGTCATCCGCCCGAGGATACAGGTTCCTCTGGTGCGAACGCCAGTGAATCCTGGCGATGGGTGATGCTGTAGCTGTTCCCACGAGGTTCGCCGACGAGGTTGCCCGACATCTGGCACGCTGACGCCTGCCCGGACGTGGCCGGTTCCGGGCGGAGGCACATGGCGAACAACAACAACAGACCGGTGCTCGCGGCGGCGGCCGCGGTCATCATCGTGGTGGGTGGGATCGTTTTCGTCGGGAGCCTATCGTCGGGGGAAGCGACGCCGTTCGTCGCGAGGATCCGATGTGCGGCGGCTGGGCCGGTCGCCCTTGACCCTGAGGTGCGCCCGCAGGCGGACGGCGTGCACCTCTCGTTCGAAGCCGACGACGGGGCGCAGATCTATGACGTCCACGCCGCCGGGTGGGCGGTGGGGACGTCGCTCGGGGGGCGGATCCTTCGAGGGGTCACCCAGACGGAGCTCTCCGTCCCGCCCGGTCTCGTCGAGGTCCGATGCGTGAACGATGTCGCTGGGTTCGACGCCGAGGCGCCGAAGGCGGAGCTCACGGTCGTCGATCCAGATCACCTATGGGTGTCGCCCGATCTCACCTGCACGGCGCCGGAGCATCTGGTCGTGGACACCGGCCCAGCGCCCGACGCGCCCGATCCCCAGCAGCTCGCGCGCGCCGCCCTCGACGGGCTCCAGGCCGGGGACAGGCTCGTGAAGCCCGGGTATCCCGACACGCAGTGGCACGGGGATCTCATGCTCGTCGTTCGCGACGGGCAAGCGATCGCGACGTTCACGCAGTACTCGGACGGGGGGAGATGGCGGGTGGATCTCGAGGCCTGTCCGGGCGCCCACCTCGTGAGCGCCTGATCGTCTCGCTCGAGGTTCACACCGCGAACCGGACGTGCAGGATGTCGCCTTCCCGCACGACGTAGTCCTTCCCCTCGACGCGCAGGAGCCCCTTCGCGCGCGCCTGCTCCATCGAGGCCGCCGACACGAGGTCGTCGTACGCGATCACCTCTGCGCGGATGAACCCTCGCTCGAGGTCGGTGTGGATCACTGCGGCGGCCTCGGGGGCGCGCGCTCCTCGACGGACCTCCCACGCCCGCGTCTCGTCCTCGCCGGTCGTGAGGAACGTGATGAGGTCGAGCGCTTGATAGCAGGCGGCGATGACCTTCTCCAAGCCCGGTTCGGTCACGCCGAACTCCTCAAGCAACGCCCGAGCCTCGCCGGCGTCCATCTCCGCGGTCTCGGCCTCGATCGACGCGTACACGCCCACGGTCGATGACGGCAGACCGTCCGGGACCTCCGTCCCCTCCTCGAGGTTCGCGACGAGGATCCACGGTTTGAGCGTGAGCGGAGCGATGCCGCGGAGCATCGCTCGGTCCTGTTCCGAGAGCCCGGCGTCGCGGAGCGCCACCTCGGACGCGAGCGACCCCTGCGCTCGACGCAGGACGTCGACCTCCTCCGATGCCTTGCCTTTCGCGCGCTTCTCGGCCTTGTCGAGCGCCGACTCCACGACGGCGAGGTCCGCGAGGATGAGATCCGTCGAAACGCTCTCGAGCTCTCGAGCCGGCTCGGCATCGGCGCCGAAGCAGCGGACGACGACGGCGAGGGCATCGGTCTCGCGGAGCTTCGCGATCCCCTGCGCAGATGATGTCCCGCCGGGCACGTCGACGAATCGGATCTGCGCCTGCACGGTCTTCCTCGAGCGCTCCATCTGCGTGAGGACGCCCAGCCTCGGATCGGGAACCGGCACGACCGCCTGGTTCGCTTGCCCGCCGTGCGCCCCGGCTCGTGTGATCGCTGTAAACAGCGTCGATTTCCCACTGAACGGCACGCCGACGAGCCCGATGTCCTTCACCCGAGCAAGTGTACGGGCGTGGACTTTCGACCTATGCGCTGCGCTGACCGCCCCGTCGATACCCATCACGTATCGATCACGCGACGACTGACGGATCTGCTCCCCCCGAGCGGAGAGCCGAGGGCGGGGCCACGGCCCCGCCCTCGATCTCGTCCGGTGCCGCCGGGATGGTGTTAGGCGGCCTTCGTCTCCCAGAAGATCTTCGCGATCTCATCGATGAGGTCGAGGAGCTTCTGCCCTTGCGCGGGGTCCTCGGACTTCTTCGCGGCCCCCGCCTCCTTCGTGGCGTTCCAGAACAGCTCGTGCAGCGTCGGATGCTTCTCGAGGTGCTCGGGCTTGAAGTAGTCGGTCCACAGCACCCAGAGATGCTCCTTCACCATGTTCGCGCGCTCCTCCTTGATCGCGACGGCGCGCTCGCGGAACACCGGGTCATCGGAGCCCTGAAACTTCTCCTGGCACCCCTTGACGGACTCGGCCTCGATGCGAGCCTGTGCCGGGTCGTAGACACCGCACGGGAGGTCGCAGTGCGCGTGGACGAGACGTCTCGGTCTGAGCAAAGCTTCCAGCGTGGACACCATGCCGCCTCCTTCTGACGAGGGCTCGGAGCCTTCGGCAAAAACCTATCACCGTGGTCGGGAAGGGTTCCGCGCGGTGCTGGCCGCGGTGGGGATCGGGGTGGCGATCGCGGTCACCTTCCTGCGCTGGAAGCCCTTCCGCGTCGAGATCGAAGGCATGAGCATGTCACCGACGCTCGAACCGGGCGATTGGGCGCTCGCGGTCGTGGCGGGGCGGACGCTCCGTCGCGGCGACGTGGTGGTGATCGAGCATCCGAGCCGGCCTCGGTTCGAGGTGGTGAAGCGGATCGTCGCTGTGCCCGGCCAGCTCACCGCCGACGGCCGCCTGCTGCGCTCCGACGAGTTCTGGGTCGAGGGCGACAACCGCCCCGCTTCCACCGACAGCCGGCACTTCGGGCCCGTGACGCGCGATCGGATCCGGGCCGAGGTGCGGCTCGTC
>Ga0070697_100002536_pt1 | contig 14046 bp, 18 predicted proteins | sample KBSK1501metaG_FD_65475 | JGI IMG/M metagenome (GOLD analysis project Ga0070697, IMG submission 65475) | Corn, switchgrass and miscanthus rhizosphere microbial communities from Kellogg Biological Station, Michigan, USA - KBS K1-50-1 metaG | ecosystem: Host-associated > Plants > Roots >...
CGCAACCCCCTTTCCGGCCAGATGCTGAGGGACCTGGTCGCCGCGTTCGGCTGGTGCCGGGACGAGCCGGAGGTGCGCGTCATCGTCCTCACCGGCGCGGGCGACCGCGCGTTCTGTGCCGGCGCCGACCTGTCCAGCTTCGACGGGGGCATGTCCGACCTGGAGCGGCACCGCAGCCGGCTGTTGTACATCGACCTGTTCACGTTGATGTCTGAGGCTGGCAAGCCGATCGTGGGCCGCATCAACGGCCATGCCCTGGCCGGCGGCCTCGGCCTGGCCTGCGCCTGTGACCTCCTGGTGTCGGTCGACACGGCGACATTCGGCACGCCGGAGATCAACGTCGGGATCTGGCCGATGATGATCCAGGCGATCCTTTCGCGGAACATCCCGCGCAAAGTGCTGCTCGAGATGGAGATGCTCGGCGACCGCTGGACCGCCGACCAGATGCAGTCCTTTGGCATCGTCAATCGAGTGGTGCCGCACGACCAGCTCGATTCGACGGTCGCGGACATCACCGGCAAGCTCGTCACGAAATCGCCGATCGCCTTGCGACTGGGCCGGGATTCCTTCTACAAGCAGCAGGACATGGACTTTCGCGCTGCGCTCGCTTACCTGCACAGCCAGTTCACGCTGGTCACCCTCACCGAGGATTCGAAAGAGGGCATCAAGGCCTTTTTTGAGAAGCGCGAGCCCGAGTTCAAAGGGAAGTGACCGAGCGATCGCGCGCGCTGCGCGAAAAAGCGCTCAAAGGCGGCACCCGTTACCTGCCCAAGCTGCGCGAACAGCACAAGCTGACAGCGCGCGAGCGCCTCGACCTCCTGCTCGACAAAGACTCGTTCGTTGAGGACGGGTTGCTCGCCAACGTGCTCGCGGAAGAGCTTCCCGCCGACGGAGTGGTCACGGGCCTCGGCAGCGTCGAGGGCCGGCAAGTCGCCGTGATGGCCAACGACCCCACAGTGAAAGCAGGCAGCTGGGGCGCGCGGACGGTCGAGAAGATCGTGCGCATCCAGGAGACGGCGGGCCGCCTGCGAATCCCGTTGTTCTATCTCGTCGACTCGGCCGGCGCTCGCATCACCGACCAGATCGACATGTTCCCCGGCCGCCGGCACGCGGGCCGCATCTTCTACAACGAGGTCCAGCTGTCGGGCGTCGTGCCGCAGATCTGCCTGCTCTTCGGACCGTCAGCCGCGGGGGGCGCTTACATCCCCGCTTTCTGCGACATCGTGGTGATGGTCGAGGGCAACGCCTCGATGTATCTCGGATCGCCGCGCATGGTCGAAGTCGTGGTCGGCGAGAAGGTTGACCTGGAAGAGCTCGGCGGCGCTCGGATGCACTGCACCGTGAGCGGCTGCGGCGACGCCCTGGTCGCTGACGACAAGGAGGCCATCGAGTTCGCGCACGCCTACTTCCGCTACATGCCCCAGCGCGCCGGCGAGAAGCCGGGCTCGTGCAGCGGCAAGCCTCCGCGCGCCGGCTCGAAACCGATCGGAGAGCTGATCCCCGAGGCGGCGAACCAGGGCTACGACATGCGCAAGGTCATCGACGCGCTGGTCGACGAGGACAGCTGGGTCGAGATCAAAAAGCTGTTCGCCAAGGAGATCCTCACGGGCTTCGCGCGCCTCGACGGGCAGGCGGTGGGAATCCTCGCGAACCAGCCGATGCAGAAGGGAGGCGTGCTCTTCAACGACTCGGCCGACAAGGCCGCACGGTTCATCTGGCTCTGCGACGCGTTCGAGATCCCACTGCTCTTTGTGGCCGACGTGCCCGGCTTCATGATCGGCACCGATGTCGAACGTGCCGGAATCATCCGCCACGGCGCGAAGATGATCACCGCTGTCGCAGAGGCGACCGTGCCGAAGATCTCGGTCATCGCACGCAAGGCGTACGGCGCCGGGCTTTACGCGATGGCCGGGCCGGCGTTCGAGTCGGACGCGGTCATTGCGCTGCCTTCCGCGCAGATCGCCGTGATGGGGCCCGAGCCGGCGGTGAATGCAGTGTTCTTCAACAAGCTCGCGGAGCTGCCCGAGTCAGAGCGCGCGGCGAAGCGCAAACAGCTCGAGGACGAGTACCGCGAGGACGTCGACCTCTACAAGCTGGCCGCGAACCTCATCGTCGACGATGTGGTCGAGCCGGAGCGATTGCGCGGGGAACTGATCAAGAGATTTCACGCGTACGCATCGCGCGTTTCAGCGCGACCGTTGCGCAAGCACGGAGTGCCCCCGGTCTAGACCACTCGCGAAAGGGCGAGCCCGATCGCAAGCGCCACGACTCCCCACGAGAACGCTCGCAGCGCCAGCTCGAGCGGCTTGAGCAGCGCTCGCTGGTCGAGGTCGATGAGCGTTCCGTCCGTGAGGGTCACGCTGCCGGCGACGGCGCTGCTGCGTCGCCGCAGCAGACGCGCCGGGGTGCTGAGGCTTCGCTGCCCGTACGAGAGCGCGAAGGCAGCCGCGGCCACCGCGAGCGCGCCGAAGCTGAGTCGCCCGGTCTGAGCGAAGTACCCCGTGACGACCGGGAACGCACCCCACGACAGCGAGAACCACATGTCACCGTGCAGGCGCCCGCCGAGCAGCTCGAGGTTGTAGACGACGACGAACAGCACCCCGAGGGCGATGAAAGCAAGGAGCCCGACGCCGACCTGGGTCACCCCAGCGATCCCGAGCCCGACCGCGATCACCAGTCCGATCGCAGCTGAAGCGATGAGCACGCTCGACGGCACGGAGGTCCGCAGCGGCCGGCCCTGCAGCTCGTCGAGAGCATGGGCGGAGACGCCCACCGCAAAGAAGAATGCGACCAGGGTCGCGGCCAGCCGCAGCAGGTCGAGGTGCGGCGCGAGGCTCGCTCCGATCACCACGTAAGACAGGTGCCATGCGGTGTACGGCGGATGCAGCAGCGCGAGCACGTCTCGGCGCCAGCCGCTCGAGGGTGGCGCGTAGTAAGCGGGCGCAAGGACCTGCTGAGGGCGCTGACTCACGCTTTCGTCCCCCACATCACTACCCCGCCGCCGAGGCTCATCGGTCGGGCATGAACGTCCACCATGCCGGCCTCGCTCCACGCCTCCTTGATGCGCTCGAGCGGCCAGCGTGAGTAATGCGCCTCGATGTTGGGGCCGAGAAACGTGCCGACCCGCCACCACGGCCTGCCGCCGAGCGCGAATCCCATCGCAGGCAGCGCGAGCCGCGTGTAGGCGCGCCAGGCGGCACGCCACGCGACATCGCGCGGCACGAAGAAGTCGAGGCTTGCCATCGCGCCGCCAGGACGAAGCACGCGCGCTAGCTCCTTCATCGTCGCCGCGGGGTCCGCGACGTAGCGAAGCAGGTAAGTGAAGCTCACAGCGTCGAACGATTCGTCGGGAAAGCGCAGAGCCTCGGCGCGACCAACCTCGAGCGTGACCCGACTGTCGAGCCCGGACGCGTGAACGCGCTCGCGGCCTCGCTGCAGCATCGGTTTACTGATATCGACGCCGGTTACATCGGCCCGCGAGCGGGTCGCGATCTCGATCGCTATGCCGGCGGTCCCCGTCGCGACGTCGAGCACCGTGCGCGGGCTTGTCGCTGTGATGTGGCCGACCAGCTCCAGGCGCCACCTCCGGTTCTGGCCGAACGACAGCAGCTCGGCCAGCATGTCGTAGCGCGCCGGCAGAGGTTCGAAGAGGTCGGCCGCAAACGCGTTCTCGGCGCCGGCCGCCTGCGGTCCCGCCATGGATACAGCGTAGGTCGGTCCGATCGGGCTGGGCGACCCCGAACTCGGGCGTTATGGTTGTCTGACTCTAGATGGCCACCATCAAGCCTTTCGGCGAAGAGACTCCTGACTCTGGGCACAAGCCGCCGCCGATCGTCCTCAAGGAGGTCTACGAGCAGCGCTTCGACGAGGCCGACCAGGCGCACAAGGAGGCGATCTGGCAGGAGCTGGGGCGCTTCCTCCAGCGCTACATCGCGCCCGGCGCGCGCGTGGTCGACATCGCGTGCGACCTCGGCTACTTCATTCGCAACATCCGCGCCGGCGAGCGATGGGCGACTGACATCCGCGACGTCGGCGCGACGCTGCCGCCGGACGTTCGCTTCATCCGCGCCAGCGGCCTCGACCTGGCGGAGGTCCTGCCGAACGACAGCTTCGACCTGGCATTTTTCAGCAACTACCTAGAGCACCTGCCCTCGGCGGAGGCGGTGGTCGAGCAGCTGCGGGTGACGTTCACGCTGCTGAAGTCTGGCGGCCGCGTGTTGATACTCCAGCCCAACATCCGCCTCATCGGCGGCGCCTACTGGGACTTCATCGACCACCAGACCGCCCTGACCGAGAAGAGCCTCGCGGAGGCGGCGACGATGGCCGGGTTCAAGACGAAGCAGGTGATCACCCGCTTCCTGCCGTACACGACCAAGAGCAAGCTGCCGCAGCATCCGCTGCTGGTCCGGGCCTACCTGCACCTGCCGCCGGCGTGGCTCATCTTCGGCAAGCAGACGCTGTACCTGGGAGAGAAGCCCTCCTAGTCACGAACTGCCGCCCACGAAGCGCCTCGCTTCGCGAGCCAGCGGCAACCAGTCTTCTTCGCTCTCATGCAGCGCGATCCATTCGCGCATGAGCCGTCCGTGACCGGGATCGAACTGCTCGCCCTTGCCCTGCGCCACGAGCTCGCTGACGCGCTGCTTCGGCAGCTTGGCCACGAACCGGCCGCGCGACGACATCAGCGCGAACAGCTTGCCGTCGACCTTGAGCCCGCCCGAGCCGAATCCCTTGCCGTCGCCGACGGTGACCCGGCGGTCGCGCGCGAACGCTTTGACGACCTGCTTGAAGTCAGGGCTGGACACGAGTCAGCACCCTCGTATCGCCCTCCACCTTGAGCCCGCGTTGCTTGGCATCGTTGAACTCCAGCTCATTCAGAAGTAAGCCCAGAACCTGGGAAGCGGTCCCGGTCAGGACCAGATCGGGATGATCGGCTTTCCCTGGCCGCACGTCGACGCTGCCGTGCTTTACCTCGACCAGCATCGGCTGGTCCCCGGTCCTGACCTCAATCGTCTGGGCAGGAGCATCCGGCCGGTGGTCCTTGAGGTGCGCCTCCAACGGCACCGCCAGCCAGTGACTCCGGAACTCGTTGTCACCGATCGGCCGCCTGACGAGCGGGCCGCCCCAGCGCCCGAGCGCCTGCAGCACCGGCTCGAGCTGCCTGCCCCTCTCGGTCAGATCGAACAGCGTCGTCGCGACCGGCGGCGGCGCCTCCTCCCGCTTCACCAGCCCCGCCGCCTCGAGCTCGCGCAGCCGGTCCGCCAGCAAGTTGGTGGCGATCCCGGGCAGACCCTGTCGGAGGTCGGTGTAACGGCTCGGGCCCTGGATCAGCAGCTCGCGGACGATCAAGAGCGACCACCGCTCGCCCACCACGTCCAGCGCTTGCGCGATCGCGCAGTACTCGTTGTACGACCTCACGCCTTCCAGCTTAGCACGGGCTGGTTGAAAAGCACAAGTTATCGCTTGACTTTCTTGTCTATTCGCTTTAGATTCTAGTGTTCACCCGGAAACATCGCTTGAAGGAGGTGCTCGGTCGTGGACTCAACCGCCGTCCTGTCGAGGTCTCGGTCAGCGTGGGCGCTGGCGCTCACGTCGGTGGCGTTCTTCATGGGCGCCCTGGATTCATTGGTCGTCATCACTGCGCTGCCCGCTGTTCACCGGGAGATCGGCGGGAGCCTCTCCGCGCTGGAGTGGACCATCAACGCATACACCGTGGCTCTCGCGGCCGGCATCATCACCGCCGCGGCCATCGGGGATCGGCTGGGCAGGCGCCGGGTGTACGTGGCCGGACTCCTCCTGTTCAGCTTTGCGTCGGCCATGTGCGCCGTGGCCCCTAACGTGGAGACGCTCATCGCGGCGCGAGCAGTGCAAGGCCTCGGGGCGGCGATCATCACACCCCTCAGCCTCACCATCCTCACCGGCGCATTTCCCGCCTCGCGACGCGGCGCGATCGTTGGCGCCTGGGGCGGCATCGGTGGACTTGCTGTCGCCGTGGGCCCGCTGATCGGCGGCGCCGTCACGCAGGGCCTCAGCTGGCACTGGATCTTTTGGGTCAACGTGCCAATCGGCATCGCCGCGGCCGTCATGTCCTCACTCCGCCTCCCGGAAAGCTGGGGCGCGCAGACGAAACTTGACGTGCCAGGCCTGCTGCTCTTGAGCTCAGGCGCGGTGTCAGTGCTGTGGGGACTCATCCGGTCCACCGACGTCGGCTGGACCTCGACCGAGGTCGTGGGCGCGCTGGCGCTCGGCGTGGTCCTGATCATCTCGTTCCTTGCGTGGGAGGCGCGCGCACAGGCGCCGATGCTGCCGCTGCGGCTGCTCACCATCGGACCGTTCGCCGCTGCAACCGGAACGGCGTTCCTGATGACCGGATCGATCGCGTCGGCGGCATTCCTCGCGTCGCAGTTCTTCCAGTTGGGCCTTGGCTATTCGCCGCTGGAGACCGGTCTGCGCTTCCTGCCGTGGACCGGAACCGCCTTCATCATCGCCCCGCTTGCGGGACGCCTGTCGGACCGCATCGGAACCAGGCCGCTAATGGTCTTCGGGTTGCTGATGAACGCTGCCGGCCTCGCCTGGATGTCGCAGGTCGCCGGAGCGGGTGTCGGTTACGACCGCTTGGTGCTGCCTCTCGTGCTCGGCGGCGTCGGCATCTCGATGGCTCTGCCGACGACTCCGACCGCCGCGCTCGGCGCTGTGTCGCCGGCGGACATCGGCAAGGCTTCCGGGGTCATCAACATGCTGCAGCGATTCGGAGCCGCGTTCGCGATCGCGGTCGTCGCTTCGGTGTTCGCGGCCAACGGACACCTCGGGAGCGCGGTGAGCGTCAGCTCCGGCTTCAAAGCCGCGACCGTGGTCGTCGCCGGCATGTCAGCGGTCGGGGCGGTGCTCGCGTTGGCCACGGCTCGCCGCCGTACCGCGACCACGATCCCGGTGGAGCAACTCCAGGCCGCGTAGACGAAAAGGGCGGCCCGCGTCAAGCGGGCCGCCCGAATGTTTCAGCCTGGCTACTTTCCGGCCTTCATGTCTTCGAGCAGCTCGGCCAGCCGCTCCATCGACTCGTTCGCTCCCTCGCTCATGCCCGACGCGACCATTCCGTCCCGGTCCATGACCGACTGGAACACGATCTGGGCGACCACGCGGGTCTTGTTGCCCAGCGGCTCGAACGTCGCGGTCTGCAGGGCGACGTGGCCGGGCACCCCGAGGTACTCGAACGTCTGGCAGATCCGCTCCGGCGCCACCACGTCGTGGTTGACGCCGCGGAAACCGTGGCGGCTGCCGTCGTCGCCGACATGGTCGACGCGCCACTCTCCGCCTGGCCTCGCCTCGAACTTCTGGATGTCAGCCTTGTATCGGCGCGGGCCCCACCACTGCGCGAACAGCTTCGGGTCTGTGTACGCCTTGAACACGAGCTCTCGCGGGGCGTCCAGAACGACGGTCGAGATGATCTCCTGCTTGCCGGGCTCGATGGTGTACTCCGTCTTAGGCATCGTCACGGCTCCTTTCGCGTTCATTCTTTTCCTTCTCCTCTTGAATCAGATCCTGCAAAACTTCATCGAGGCGCTGGAAGCTCTCGTCCCAGAAGCGCCTGTACTCTCCCACCCACTCCGAAGCCTCCTTGAGGCGCGCCGACTCCAGCCGGCACGGCCGCCACTGGGCGCTGCGGCTCTGCGTGATGAGGCCCGCGCGCTGCAGCACTTTCAGGTGTTTGGAGACGCCGGGGAGGCTCAGGTCAAACGGCTTGGCCAGCTCCGTGACCGAGGCTTCCCCCTGGGCAAGACGAGCCAGGATCGCCCGCCGGGTGGGATCGGCGAGGGCCGCAAACGTGACGCTAAGTTGATCTTCTGCCATGGTATTTCGCTATCCAGCTAATTAACTAATCGGCAGAATACGACGCCTGGGTAGTGCCTGTCAAGAGGTTCGCCCGGGGGTCAGGTCAGGCCGGTTTGGCTGCCCAGGCGCGCGTCCGGTCGAGGAGCTGGAGGGTGACCCAGAAGATGAACAGCGCGTTGACTACGTGCAGCGCGGAGATGTAACGCAGAGCTACCGGCGCGTCCATATGGGTCGGGGCCAGGAGCAGAGACTGCAGCACCGTCAGGCCGAAGATCGCGGCCATCAGCCACCGCAGGCGGACCGGCACGCCGCCATACCATCCGACCAACACGAGAACGAGCGGCAGCAGGGCGATGATCGGCGCGTTCACGACCGCGTGAAAGAAGAAGAAATAGGAGTCCGCGAAGATCCCGAGGCCCGCGAGCAGAAACTGCACGACCACGGCGGCGGCCACGACGTAGGTCCCCCACAGAAACACATGACGTGCGTTGTCCTTCATCTCGCGTTGCTCCTGATCAACATTGCGGCGGCGTCGAAGTCTATGGCTTTCTGCCGAATCGGGCGGTGCTCGAGAAATGGGATCGCGGCGGCGGTCAGAGAGGGCGGCGTTGATGTTGTCAATGTCGGCGGCGCCTCCATTCAAGCGACTCAAGATGGGGCCGTTGGTTTGCCTTGCCGCTCCAGGCGACTTTGAATCCTGCGTTCTGGAAGGTCTGCACGATATCCGTCCCGACCTCAAGCCAGGCCCCCGCTCGGGAAGCCTCTACTGGTGCAAACCCGAGGAAGAGTCCGCCCCCATCGACTGCACGCTCCACGTCTTGACTGTGAAATCCAACCCATCCCCTGACGGTGCGACCGGCTTTCATCAAATTCGCGACGGTTTCGGACATTTCAACGTTCAGATCGCCCAGGGTGTATCCAACATTCTCGCGAGCCACGATCCCGCGACTCTCCAGGTCTGTAAACACAGCCGCGATGCGATCGCAGTCGGTTTCAGACGGCCAGGTTGGCGCCTCGGCCAGGTACGCCGAATCTTCGTCGCGAACGATCGACGACACCTCTGCTACCGCCCGGGCGCGATCCGAGGCAACCAGCTCCTCCGTCTCTGGGTCGTATTCGATGAGCTCCACCAGGGCGTCGATGATTTCGGACGGCTCCTCGTAGCCACCTCGGATGGCATGGCGTGCCTGGGTGCGGAGCTCCTCGATCGTCTCGGCTGAAAGCATCCGAGTGAACATATCGTGACCAGACGCACCTAAGTCGAGGCGAAGCTAAGTCTTCTAGTCACGACCAACGGTGACGTGACGCAGACGTTGCCTACGGCCGGGCCAGGAACGCAACCATTTCATCGTCCGGAGTGGCGGGCAGCCCCGTGAAACCAGACTCGACCGACACGTTCCCGAAGCCGGCTTCTTCCAGCATCAACAGGATCTCCTGCGCAAAGTAGAGGCACATTCTCAGGGTGTGAGTCTCCTCCTTGACGACAGCTCCGTCATGCCAAAGGCGGATGCGCATCTCTCCCACCTCGGTCTGCTCGAGCGGGTTGAAATCGACCAACCGAGTCTCCATCTCGATCTCGTCCCCTGACCGGGTCGTGCGCCGCTCGCCGTCGTTCGACCAGGCGCGTGGGATGTCGTCCCGGTGCCCGGGCAGCCATCGAGGCCACCTGCGCTCGTCTGCCGCGTATGGAAAATCGTGCTCCGCGATCACGAGGGCGCCGTCTGGTTCCAACAGATCGTGGATGCGACGGAGCGCTTCACGATCGTGATCGCGCCGGCCACCGAGGCCGAACGCTCCACAGATGAAAGCAGTTGGGTAACGACGTTCCACCTCCAGCTCATGGAATGGCTGCACCTTCAACGATGGCTTCAAGCCCAGCCGATCCGCCTCCGACCTGGCCTCGGCGATCATGTCCGCCGAAACGTCGACCCCGTCCACATCGAAGCCTTCGCGGAGGAGCGGGATCAGGATCCGGCCCGTGCCGCACCCGAGGTCGAGGGCGGGCTCGCCGAAGCGACGGATGGCGCCGCTGAAATATGCCAGCACCTCGGGCGGGGCCACGTTGAACTCCGCCCACCATCGAGCGACCAACCCGTGATGCCACGTGCCGGATTCGGCGGACATGGCGGCTACGTTACCCCGAGCCGCCTATCCGACCGGCGCGCAGCAACGACCGCGACCGCCAAAGCCAGTGCGCCACAAACCAGCAGTGCGGCGATCACGGTGATGTTGGGTGTCGGCGCCAGCCAGTGACTGCTCAAGTACCGCCCTTGCATCAGGTCGCGCGCCGCATCTGGGATCGGCCACAGCGACCAGTCGAACAGGACCCGATCAAGGACCGCCTGGGTGCTGGGCAGGGTCTGGTCGACGATGAAACCAGGACCTAATGGATGGGCGCGCAGCAGCGCGCTGAACATCACGGCATGTTCGTATCCGAACGCCGCTCCCATCACCTGGACCAGGCCGCTCACCGCGAGAACGAGAGCCACGGCCGCCTTCAACCCGAAATGAAGCCCAGACCAACGCCGGCACACCTCCAGCAAGCCGATTGCGAGCACCGGCATCGCAGGCACCAGGTAACGCGGCCCCCAGGCCCAGTACGCCGACCAACCGAACCACACCGCGTAAACGAGAACTCGCACGGCCAGCAGCACCAGGGCCGTGGAAGCCAGCAGCGGCAGCCGGCGCATCGCAAGGAACAGACCGAACAACGCAACCGGCAGCAGTGGAACGTAGATGAACAAACCGGCCGCCGGCGAGAAGAGGAGACCGTACAGACCAGCGACGAGAGGGTGATTGAAGACCGCGAAGGAGTACCCCAGGCGCCACGGGGCGCCGAACCGCAACGTGTCGTATGCCGCCGTGACTATGACCGCCGGCATCAGCGCAACCAAAAAGCGCAACGCCGCTTGCCACGATCGCCCGCCGGCGATCCAGGCCGCCACACCGAGTGCCGGGGCCACGAGAAAGGCCGAGTCGACGCGCATGAGGAGCGCGAATCCGGCGGCGGCACCTGTCAAGACCGGTCGATTCGTCTGGACGCCAATCAACCCGAGCGCGATCGCCAGGGCGACAGAAGGCTCGGAGAAACCTGTCGCAGCGTACGGAAGAAGCAGTGTCCCAAAGACCGTGAGCGCGGCTGCCGCCAGAGACTGGATTGCGGTTGCGCGCGTCGCCAGTCCCAGCGCGAACACCGTGAAAGCAATGGCCGCAACGACCGCCGCATTGACGCTCATCACGAATGCACCGGCGTCCTGATGCAGACGCTCAGCAACCCAGTAGGGGATCACCATCAGGAGTGACATCCCGATGCCGTAGTACGAGTAAGGAGTGTTCACGCCAAATGGGTCGTGATGCACGACGAAGCTCCCGTGGTCGACCATGCTCTGAGTCACCTGGAACATGATCTGTGCGTCGTAGCTCTCAGGCGTGGGCCGCGTGAAGAGCATCCCCAGCGACAGTGCACACATTGAAAGTGCGGCTCCCGAGAGCCACGCCCAGCGCCGCATGGCAGCGGTTACGCTACGCGATCGCTCATGCGGGCCCATCCGTTCCTGATGCCGCTTGCGGCCGGCTGGTGCGTCGCGTGTGTCGCGTGCGCGCAGTCCACGCCCCAGCCGTCACCACCGCACTATCGAGTGACTGGTGCGGTGCGGACCTCCTGCTACGGAGCGCCCACCCGGCAAGCTCAGAAAACGTGCACCATGCACGCGCAGATCCAGAACGAGGGCGGCCCCGGTCGCGGCGGCGTCGGCGAGCTCATCCTCGAATACAGGCCGGCCGGCAGTGACCAGGTCGTCTCCGCGACCTGTGAGCTTGCGTTCCCGCCGCTTGATACGAAGGATGTGGCAGAGATTGATTGCGTCGTTGCAGCCGACCCGCCGGTCTATTCAGACCGGATCGTAGGTACGGACATCAAGATTCTGCCTCCGCCCGCACCGGCATCCGCTGCGAGGAGCGCGTTCCCCTGACCGCCAGGGTGCGGCGCGAGTCACCGTGCTGCGAGCTTGGACGCTAAGTAGGAATTGCGGCGCCCGATCAGTTGCGTGAGGTAGCCGGCCAGGACCAGCCGCTCCACCACACGTCCGATCAGTCCGAGCGGTGCCGAAAACTCGATCCGGTCGATCATTCGAGTTGCGTTCTGCTCCGCTGCGAATCGGTGCTCATGCCGAAATTGAGCGAACGGTCCGTTGACCTGCTCGTCTACGAATCGGCGTGGACGATCGTAGGCCGTGATCCTGCTCGTCATGCGCCAAGGAATTCCGAAGTGCCTAGCTCTCCATGTCACCTCGTCGTTGAGGGACATCCTGCCGGACCTGACTCCTGCGATCGCGACTTCTTTCGATGCGCTCATCGATTCGGTGTGTACGTTCACGTCAAGCGACAAGTCAAAAGCTTCCTCTGCCGAACCCTTGAGCTCGGTGGTGAGCTCGATGACCGTCATCTAAGCGAGCCCTGCTGTCGAATCCAAGTGCGTTTAGGCTAGGTGGCCGGCCATGCTCAGCGATACTCGGGCGGAGGTGGTGCGCCTGGCAGGAATCGAACCTGCTGCCTTTCGGTCCGGAGCCGAACGCTCTGTCCGGTGAGCTACAGGCGCGTGGCCGGTTCCCCAGTCTACCTGCCGCGTTACACTGCGCCGTCTTTGAGCAGGTTGACCGCCGCGCTGGCATTCACCGTCGCGCTGGCCGCGTGCACGTCGCCACTGACCAGCGCGCCGCCAGCCTCACCGCTGCCAAGTCCGACGCCGCACAACCCAGTGGCGTCCACTCTGCTCCAGACATCTGACCTCCCCGGACCGCTGACGCAGTGCCCCGGGTCGGGGGCGATCGCGAGCTACATCACCGCGACGACTGCGTCCAACCCCGACCTTGCTCGGCGTTTGACCAGGCAGTGGAACGACCTCAAGAGCCTGGGGGCTACTGAGGCGGCGATCAACCTGTTTGCGGCGAATCCGTCGGCCTGCAGCGCAGAGCTGGCCTCGGCCGGCAACGTCCAGTCGGCCGCCAGCCTGGTCGTCGCGTTTGCGGACCAGGGCCAGGCGGACCGCGCGTGGCAGGCGGGTATCCTGGGTTTCACGCCACCGGTCCCGGGTGAGCTGCCGCCGGGAGTCGCACGGGGCGCGGGCACCGGCCTGGGCCCGTCGTCATGGACCTACGACCGGACGCCGGTTCGCCTCGCGTGCTGGCAGAAGAATGTTTTCGTGGCCCTGGTGGTATTCACAAATCTGGACGCGACCGCTTTCAAGGCCGGGACGGCCGCCGTCGATGCTCGACTAAACTGAAGCGCCCGCGCCTGTAGCTCACCGGATAGAGCGCTTGCCTGCGGAGCAAGAGGCAGCAAGTTCGATTCTTGCCAGGCGCACCATGTAAGAGGTCCGAGCCATGTCGCATCACGAGGTCGACGCGTATCTGGCGAAAGTCGGCGAGCCGCACCGGAGCACGCTCCAGGCGCTGCGTCAGACGATCCACCAGATCGTCCCTCAGGCCGAGGAGGTCATCTCGTACGGTATGCCGGGCTTTCGCCTCGAGGGCAAGATGATCTGCGGCTTCACGGCGTTCAAGAGCCACCTCGCGTACATGCCGCACAGCGGCTCGGTCTTCTCGCAACTGCCGACGGAGCTCAAGGCCTACAAGTGGACGCCGGGCTCGCTGCACTTTCCGGTCGACAGGCCGCTGCCCAAAAGCCTGGTGAAAAAGCTGATCGCGGTGCGGAGAAAGCAGGCGGGCGTCTGAGCTGACGCAGCTCGCTCGAGCTGAATCGTCCGCCAACAGGTCAGGGTCAGGTCGGGCTACGCCAGCGCACCGCGTCTAGCAGCTCAGGCGCGGTGGCGCGTGAAGAGGCTGGCACGGCGTCGGTTTCCTGCTCGGTGAAGACAACCCACGGCACGTTTTCGGGCGCCAGCCGCATGAACCATTCGCCCACCGACGCACCCTCCTCACCCAGATCAACGGTCAAGAACCGCTGGCCTTCGAAGAACGTGCAGTCGACCTCCCGGCCGTTCACCGGCGCGAAGAACCCAAGCTCCCGATCGCCATCCACGCTGCGGACGTAGACCCTGATTTCCGGCCAGCGCCGGCGCACGGCTTCCGAAAGGGACTCGAACGTGACCGTGAGAGGCGCTCGTGCTGAGAGGTACAGATGGTCCCCGGGCATCAGCTTCTAGGCTACTTCCTCCCGAAGCCCGGTCAGGAGCTACTTGATCCGGCCGTTCTCGTTGCT
>Ga0070697_100002537_pt1 | contig 14046 bp, 15 predicted proteins | sample KBSK1501metaG_FD_65475 | JGI IMG/M metagenome (GOLD analysis project Ga0070697, IMG submission 65475) | Corn, switchgrass and miscanthus rhizosphere microbial communities from Kellogg Biological Station, Michigan, USA - KBS K1-50-1 metaG | ecosystem: Host-associated > Plants > Roots >...
GGATCGCCTGTGGCGATCAGCCGTTCGATCTCGACCAGCGCCGCGGCCGGGTCCACGCTGACGGCCCCGGACTGGCCGAGGAAGAAGTCGAGAGGCTTGTTCGTCCGCTCGGCGATCAGGCGCAAGGTCTCGATCGACGGTTTTGCCTTGCCCGTCTCCACGAAATAGATCGCGGTCCGGCTGATGTCGTTGCGCGCTACCTGGCCAAGACTGAGACCGCTTTCCAGGCGCGCCTGCTTGGCGCTGCCCGGCCTGATCTCCACCCCACGCCGGCGCCCACGGCGGCGGCTGGTGGCGACGTTCTCCTGCCGCCTCGGACTGCCCGGTTCGGATGCGTGCAGAAGCGCGTCTGACATGGCCGTCAGATTAACGGAGTTTACAAATCACTTGACACGCTTAGAACGAGCGAATTTCGCTCAGCAGCAGACGGTATGGCCGTCGGCTCCGACAGAGATCGCCGTGGCCAGCAGCGTCATGGTCGCCAAGATGGCGGCGAAGAGCAGCTTGCGCATTGAGAATTCACCTCCTTTGCCGTCCGGCCCAGGGTTATAAGTTCCGAAAGAAGTCCCGCCTACTCGATCGATGTCGCGGCGGTCCAGGGCGCGGTCCGCTGCATCCAGCGACCCGCAAGGCCCCAGGCCGTCACGGCCAACTTCACCCCGCCCGCGACCGCAGCCACGGTCGCCATGCCGGCCTTCAGCGGGCCGGCGATGAGCCCCAAAACAAACAGAGCCGGCAGCACAGCCAGGCCCACGGCCACTCCCACGACCGCAAGTGCGGCGATGGTGCGAGCGGCGCTCACGGCGTGGGCCGACCCCTCCTGGTCAGCCATACCTGCCGGCTCCCGCTGGCCCAAATCCGCCGGAATCGCAGTCCTCCACTTAGCCGTGCTCCACACCCACGCGGCTGTGCTACAAGTAACTGCCCCGCCATGTTAAATGAAACCAGCCGTCACTTAACAGAGGCCGGGGAATTTTCGCTTAGGCGGATCGACCTTGAGTAGCCGCGCATACGCTCCACGAGTGCAGCAGACGGCGATCCTTGCCGGCCCTCAGCGCCGGCCGCTGACGGTCACCGGCCTCGGAATCGAGGGGTGGGCGCCCTTTGCCGCGGCTGCCGCGGCTGCGGCAGTGATATCGGTGCTTTTCGCCGGTTGGACAGCGGGCCACTGGCTCAGCGACTCGGCAACGGTCAGCATCGACGACATCGGCGAGGCTGTCGCCGCCTTCGTGGCGGCGGCGAGCTGCGGATTCGCGGCCGCCCGCACGTCCGGTCGAACTCGCGTCGCGTGGGGGCTCTTCGCCCTGTCCGCCCTGAGCTGGGCTGTCGGCGAGGTCGTCTGGTCCGTCTACGAGGTGGGCATGGGCGTCGAGGTCCCGTTCCCGTCCCTGGCCGACGCCGGATTCCTGGTGGCGATCCCGTTTGCAGTCGCCGGGGTGCTCGCCTTCACTTCGGCGCCAACGCGACTCGCGACGCGGGGCGAGACCGTGCTCGCGGGCTCGATCGTGGCTCTGTCCCTGCTCTTCGTCGCCTGGGCCGCCGGCCTGAGCAACGTTTACGCCACGTCGACGCAGTCTCTGGCAACGCAAGTCATCGCGCTCGCCTACCCGGTGGGGGACATCATCATCGCCACGACCCTGGTGGTCGCCCTCCGGCGCGCGCGCCGCGCGGACGTCGGGCGCATGCTGCTGCTGATCGGCGGCCTGGCGTGCAACGCGCTCGCCGACAGCGCGTTCGCCTACATGACGGCTAACGGCACCTACGGCGTCCTGGGCAGCGCGCTCGACACCGGTTGGGTGGTCGGCTATCTGCTGATCGCGCTGGCGCCGCTATGGCCAGCGCGGCCGACGGGAACCGAAGCTCCCGAGGGACCGATCGAGCTCTGGCAGCTTGGGCTCCCCTGGGTCGCCGTGCTCGCGGCCGCCGTCACCGTGATCAGGATGGCCGCTCTCGGGCAGACCCTCGACCCGTTCGCGAGCGCCCTCGCGGGCGGCATCGGCGTCCTCCTCGTGGCCAATCAGGTCCTCACCCATCGCGACTCGCTCGACCTGCTCGACCAGAGCCGTCGGACGGAGGCTCAGCTGGCGCGCCGCAACAACCTGCTCGACCAGATCGTGAGCCACGCGCCGCTCGGCATCGCAAGGGTCGGCACCGACATGAAGATCATCGACGTCAACCCGCGTCTGGCGGCTCTTCTCCGCATCGAGCCGCAGAAGATGGTTGGCACCGCGGTGGCGGACTACCTCCGCCAGGACGAGTTCGAGCGCGTTTTCGAGGTCTTCCAACCGCTGTGGAGAGGAGCCGTCGACACCGTCGAGTCCGACAGCCGCGCGATCCGTGCGGACCATTCGGAGGTCTGGCTGCACTGGAGCGCGACCGGCGTGCGCAACGCGAGCGGTCGCATCGATTACTTCATTGCGATGTATGAAGACAACGACGCCGAGCACGCCGCCAACGAGGCCGCGGCTGCCCACCTGGCCGGCCTTGAGCGGCTGAACCGTTTGAAGAGCGAGTTCGTGTCGCTGGTGAGCCACGAGTTCCGCACAGCGCTGGTCGGCATCTCAGGATTCAGCGAGATGATCCGCGACGAAGACGTCTCCCTGGATGAGGCCAAGGTCTATGCGGGCGACATCAACAAAGACGCCGAACGGCTCAACCGGATGATCAACGATATGCTCGATCTCGACCGCATCGAGGCGGGACGGTTGACTCTCCACCACCAAACCGTCGACATGAACACCTTGCTCGAGGACGCGGTCGACAGGGCGCGCGCGTCGAGCGCGCGTCACACCTTCACCTGCAACCTGGCGGTCGAGAAGCCAGTCGTGCAGGCCGATCCAGACCGCATCGCCCAGGTTCTCTCCAACCTTCTCAGCAACGCGATCAAGTACTCGCCCGACGGCGGCGACATCGCCGTCACGAGCTTGGCACGAGACGGTGTCGTCGAGGTGAGCGTCCACGACCACGGTGTCGGCATCGCGCCCGAGTTCGTGGACCGGTTGTTCAGCCGGTATGAACGCTACGAAAAGTCCGCAAGCAAGATCATCGGCACCGGGCTCGGGCTTGCCATCTCGCGGCAGATCGTCGAGATGCACGGCGGCAAGATCTGGGTCGAGAGCAAACAGGGGGACGGATCTGATTTCCGGTTCACGATCCCCGTCGGGCAGGTCCAGAGCTGATGTCAAAGGTGCTCGTCGTGGACGACCGCGACTCCGAGACCGAGCTGCTCAAGGCTTACCTCGAGGACTCCATCGACGAAGTCCGTGCGCTCACCGACTCCCGTCAGATCGAAGAGGTCTTCGCCGAGTTCGAACCAGACGTTGTCATCCTCGACCTCCACATGCCCGACCCCGATGGCTTCGAGGTCTTACGCCGGCTCAGAGGCGCGCGCTCGAGCCTCGGCTTCCTGCCAGTGCTGGTGCTGACCAACGACGAAAGCCACGTCGCGCGCAACAGCGCCTTGATCCTCGGCGCCGACGAATTCTTGACCAAGCCGGTCGACCGCGAAGAGCTTGTGTTGCGAGTGCGTAACCTGCTGCGCACGCGCGAGCTGTTCGTCGCGGCGCGCGAGGGTAGGAACGACTAGCCGGTCACCGGGATTGGAAGCCTGTCTCGCGCGCGAGCCTGCGCACGCTCCAGCTGCGGTACACGGCACCGCCAACCGCGACCAACACGCCGAAAATGAAGATGAGCGTGCCGATCACGTTGACTTGCGGCGGCACGCCCTCACGCGTCGCGCCGAAGACCCACAACGGGAAGGTCTGTGTGTTCCCCGCGACAAAGCTGGTGATGACGTAGTCGTCCAGGGAGATCGCGAGCGCCAGCAGCGCGGCCGCTAGCACGCCCGGAAAGATCACCGGCAAGGTGATCAGAAAAAAGGTGACGACTGGGGTGGCGCCCAGGTCTTGCGCGGCCTCCTCCAGCGCCGGATCAGTGCCGGCCAGCCGCGCCCCGACCGTGATCGCGACGAAGGGGATCGTGAACATCACCTGGGCCAAGACGATCGTCACATAACCAAGTCCGACACCATAGGTGACGAAAAGCGTGAGGAGCGCCGAGCCGACGACAACCTCTGACGCGGCGATGTTCATGATCAGCACGGAGTTGAGGATCGTCTTCCCGCGGAAGTCGTAGCGGTGCGCTGCAAGCGCGAGCATCGTCCCGAGCGAGGTGGAGATCAGCGTGGCGGTGAGCGCTGTCCACAGCGACGTCAGCGCGGCCGACGTCAACGTGGGGATTCCGAATGGATGCATGAACCATCTCAGCGTGAAACCGGCCCACGTGAAGTTGAACTTGCCGTGGGTGTCGTTGAAGCCGAAGACCATCATCACGAAGATCGGGGCGAACAGCCACAGGATCACGAGGTGGGCGTAGGCCGGCAGGATGAGCCGACCGGGCCGGATGCGGCTTCGAGAGACGGCCGCCGCCACCGGTTTCTGGCGCGGCTGCGCAGCGGCAGGAACGGCCGTGCTCACCGGGCCCTCACGAGCTCATCGGTCCCGAACAGCCGCTGATAGACGAGCAGCATCGCCAGCAGGCCGAGCATGAAGACGAACGCGAGGGCCGACGCGAGCGGATAGTTCGCACTCACCTCGAACTGCTGCTCGATGACGCGGCCGATCATCGTCGTCCCCGCCCCGCCCAGGAGCGTCTGGTTGACGAAGTCGGCGGTGGCGGGAATCCCCGTGAGCAGCACTCCCGCGAAGACGCCCGGGATCGACAGCGGAAAGATGACCCGACGGAAAACCTCGACGCGGTTGGCGAAGAGGTCCTCGGCCGCCTCGATCAGGCGGCGGTCGATCTTCTCGAGCGACGCGTAGATCGGCAGCAGCATGTAGGGAAAGAAGGTGTATGCCAGCCCGAACGTGACGGCGATCGGCGTCGCGAGCACGCGGAAGTCGGATGGGATGAGGTGAGCGGACTTGAGCGGACCGAGGAGCGGTCCGTCGTCGCCCATCAAGGTCTCCCATGACAGCGTACGGAGCACGAACGACACAAAAAACGGAAGCAGGATGATCAGCAGGTAGGCAGACTTGCGGGGACCTGCGTGGAAGGCGATCCAGTAGGCGGCCGGGTAGGCAAGCAGGAAGGCGATAAGCGTCGCCGACGCCCCGTATTCGAGCGAGTGCGAGTACTGGGTGGCGTAAAGCCCGAGGCCGTAGGTGTAGTTGCTGAAGTTCCAGGTGAATTGAAAGCCGGAGACGAAATCGCCTGACATCAGCGACGTGACGGCAAGAGTCAGCAGCGGAAACAGGAAGAAGATCAGCAGCCACGCGACTCCCGGAAAGATGAGGAGGTAAGGCGCCAGCGCCCGCCCCCATCTCGTGGTGAGCGCCGGCCGCCTTACTGTCGCGGTGCCTACGGCCACTCGACTTTCAGGAGAGGATGACCGCGTTGAAGATGTCGTTCCACTGGGTCGCCTCGGCGGGGTTGAGCGAGCGGTAGTAGTACGTCTTGGCCAGGTCGGCGTCGGTTGGGAACACGGCCGAGCTGTTTGCCGTGTCCGTCAGCGACTGTTTCGTGGCCGCGTCGGTCGCGGCGGCCGCGTCCTGCTCGACCACGGCCTTGGCGCCCGGCACCGGGGTGATGTAGTTGATGGCCTCGGCCAGCTCGGCGGCGACCTTGGGGTCGTAGACGTAGTTCATGTACGTGATGGCGTCGACCGGATGCGCGGCGCCGACCGGTATGCACATGTTGTCGGTCCAGATCAGCCCCCCTTCCTTGGGCAGGATGAACTTCAAATCCTCGTTGCCGGCCGAGAGGTTCGCCTGGTACACGTCGCCAGACCACGCCATGCTGATCACGGTGTCGCCGGCGCTCAGGGCCTTGATGTAGCTCTGGTCGTAGAACTTGCGCAGGATGCCCGAGTCACGCTGCTGCTTCAGCTTGTCGGCAGCTTTCTGCCAGTCGCTCGGCTTGGAGTTGTCCGGCTTGATGCCCATGCCGAGGAGCGTCAGGTTGCCCGTGTCCTGGGTGAAGGTGAACATCCCCACCTTGCCCTTGAAGGCCGGGTCGAACAAGTCGTTGTAGCTCGTGATCTCGCGGCTGATCTTTTTGGTGTTGTAAGCGATGCCGGTGAAGCCGGACTGCCAGGGGATCGTGAACCTGTTGCCTGGATCGAACGAGCGGTTCTGAACACGCTTGGAGCCGTTCTTGTAGAAGTTCGGCAGCTTGGAGGGGTCGAGCTCGACCAGCCAGTGCTTCAGCATCAGGTTGCTCAGCTGGACGCTGTTGGTGATCACGATGATGTCGTAGCCGATCGGGGTGCCGGCCTGGAGCTGGGGCGCGATCTTGGCGAAGAACTCGGCGAGGTCCTGGATGGGCTCGCTGTAGTTGACCTTGATCCCGGTTTCCTTCGTGAACTCCACCAGGGACGGATAGGTCGTGTTGCCGGCCGAGTCCACGGCTGTGTCCATGTAAAGGGGCCAGCTGCCAAAGTCCAGCGTGCCGGTCTTCTTGGCCTTGTCCCACACCCAGTTCTGGTGCGTGGCCGCCGACGGCTGGTTGCCGCCGATCCCGCACGCGGCGAGGAACGCGCCAAGGCTGATGGCGCCCGCGCCCGCGAGCGCACCGCGGCGGGTGATCCGGCGCTGCGTCAGGCCCCGCAGAAATGCAGCGTCGAGGAATTCGGGCAGCTCTCGCTGTGTCGTCATGTATTACCTCTCACTTGTCTTGTCGACCCGTTTGATGGTTCGTCGGCGTGGGTTGGGCCATGCCCTCCGCCGGGATCACGAACGTGTGCTCAGGCTTCCAGGCCACCCGGACCTTCTCGCCAGGGCCGGCGATCGGACCGCCCCCGGCGTTCCTATCGAACGCGGAAATCTGCCTGCCTCCGCCGGCGTCGAAAAAGTACTGATAGCTGACTCCCACGAAGACCGCGTTGCGGAGGATGGCCGCGATCGAGTTGTGGTCGGACGGCGCCTCCCGGCCGTCAGGGTAGAGGTGCAGCTTCTCCGGGCGGATGCCGACCTTCAGCTTGTCCCCCACCAGAGCTGAAGGCGGCGCGGGAATCCGGATGGAGTCGCCCCCGGCGAGCTCGACCGATCCCCAGCCGTCAAGCGTGCCCCGATAGACACCGTCGAGCAGGTTCGACGCCCCGAGGAACTCCGCGACGAACTGCGTCGCCGGCCGTTCGTAGACATCCTCCGGGCGGCCGAGCTGCTCGATGCGGCCGTGGTTCATGACCGCGATGCGATCCGAGATCGTCATCGCCTCTTCCTGGTCGTGCGTGACGAAGATGAACGTGATGCCCACCTCGCCCTGGATTCGCTTGAGCTCGAGCTGCATCTGCTTGCGCAACTTGAGGTCTAGCGCGCCCAAAGGCTCGTCGAGCAAGAGGACCTGCGGGTGGTTGACGAGCGAGCGGGCCAGCGCGACCCTCTGCTGCTGTCCGCCCGAGAGCTGTCCCGGCCGCCGTTTGCCGTAACCGGCCAGGCTCACGAGCTCCAGAGCCTCCTGGACGCGGCGGTTGACTTCAGCGCCGCCAACATGCCGCCGTCGGAGACCGAAGGCCACGTTGTCGAAGACGTTCAGGTGCGGGAAGAGGCCGTACGACTGGAAGACGGTGTTCACGTCGCGACGGTACGCGGGCAGGTCGGTCACATCGCGCCCGTCGAGGCGTACCACGCCCTCGCTCGGCGCATCGAACCCCCCGATCATGCGCAGGGTCGTGGTCTTGCCGCAACCTGACGGCCCGAGCATGCTGAAGAACTCCCCGCGCATGACGTCGAGGCTGAGGTCATCGACCGCGACCACCCCGCCGAACCTCTTGCTCACGTGGTCGAGGACCACGACAGCGTCGGTGGCGGAGGCCGAATGCTGGCGCCCGGCCGTGGGCGCCGCGGTCTTTTCGACCTGCATGCCGAGCCACTGTAGCGTCCAGCCGACTTTCTGGCGAGTAGGGCGCGACAATGGGGACCATCCCGATGGCCGCCACCACGACACGAGAAGTACCGAAGGCCCGCGTTCTCGAGCTCACCGCGGTCGAAGAGGAGCGTTTCCGCAAGGCGCGTACGCGTTCGAAGCGGCTGTGGGAGGACGCGCGAAAGGTGCTCCCTCGAGGCGTCCCGTCGTCCTTCCAGGACGCCGCGCCGCAGCCGATCTTCATCGAGCACGGCAAGGGCAGCCGTGTGTGGGACGTGGACGGCAACGAATACGTCGACTTTCACAACGGCTTCGGCGTCATGGTGGTCGGCCACGCCCACCCGAAGATCGTCGACGCCGTCCAGCGGCAGATCGAGCGCGGCTCCCACTTCGCGCAACCCGTCGAGGACGCTGTCGTCGTCGCCAACGAGCTGGCGCGGCGCTTCCGCCAGCCCAAGTGGCGGTTCACAAACTCAGGCACCGAATCGACCCTCGACGCCGTCCGCATCGCGCGCGGCTTCACCGGTCGTGAGCGCCTGATCAAGATCGAGGCGTCCTACCACGGGCACCACGACGCGCTCATGGTGTCGGTCGAACCGCCGCCTGACCTGATGGGCGCTCCTGATCATCCCGCCTCCGTCCCACAGAGCGAGGGCATCCCGGCCGCCATCGTCGAGCTGACGACGGTCGTGCCCTTCAACAACCTGGACGCGCTGGAAACGGCGTTCGCCCAGCACGCGGGCGAGGTCGCGGCGGTGATCGTGGAACCGGCGATGATGAACGTGGGCATCGTGCTGCCGGACGCCGGCTATCTCGGCAAGCTCAAGGAGATCGCGCACCGCCACGGCGCGCTTTTGATCTTCGACGAGGTCAAGACCGGTGTGACGATCGCGCCCGGCGGCGCCACCGACCGCTTTCAGGTCACGCCCGACCTGGTCGCTCTCGCGAAGGCCATCGGCGGCGGTCTCCCCTGCGGCGCCGTCGGGGGACGCGAGGACGTGATGGGCGTGGTCGAAGAAAAACGCGTCGCGCAGATGGGCACGTTCAACGGCAACCCGCTGACCATGGCCGCCTCGCGCGTGACGCTGCTCGAGATCCTCGACGGCAATGCATACGCGCACTTCGACGCGCTGGCCGAGACGCTGCAGGGCGGGCTCGACGAGGCAATCGGCAGCTACGAGCTGCCGTTCTGCGTGACCACGCTGGCCGCCCGCGGTGGTGTCACCTATCGCGCCAAGCGCGTGCGCAACTACCGGGATTACCTCGAGATCGACAAGTCGTTCGCGTACCTGAGCTGGCTCTACCAGTCCAACCGCGGCGTGCTGATGGCACCGGGCGCGGAGGAGAACTGGACGCTGTCGGTCCAGCATTCTGCTGAGGACGTGCAGCGCTACGTGGACAACTTCGCCCAGATGGCCAAAGACCTGCGCCACTAAGAACTTGACTCGACTCGGCGGGATGTTCGGGCCGGACGTGACCTTCCTCGGCGTGCCGCGCTGCGACCTCGATGACCTCTCCACGTTCGAGGGCGCGGACATCGTCATCATCGGCGCCCCCTACGACGCCGGCACCTCGTATCGCGCCGGCGCCAGGTTCGGCCCGAAGATGATCCGCACCACCGACTACCTTCCACACGACGCATCGCGGCCGCACCTGACCCTTCGCGTCGATCCACTCCAGGACCTACGGGTCGTCGACGCCGGGGACATCGAGATGGCGGGCGTCGAGGGCCAGGCTGCGCTCAACGCGCTCGAGCGCGCGGTCCAGACCGCGGCCGAAGCGGGTGCCATTCCACTTGTGCTCGGAGGCGACCACACGATCACCTGGCCGGACGTCACCGGCGTGGCCCGCGCGAAAGGGTGGGGCCGGGTGTCTGTGATCCACTTCGACGCGCACGCGGACACCGGCGATGTGCAGTGGGGCAGCCTTATCGGGCACGGTCTGCCGATGCGCCGGCTGATCGAGTCCGGCGCGTGTCGGGGCGACCGATTTATACAGATCGGGCTGCGCGGGTACTGGCCGGAGCCGCCGACTCTGCGGTGGATGGAGGAGCAGGGCATGCGCTCGTTCGAGATGCATGAGGTCGGCAGCCGGGGCTTGGATACCGTGCTGACCGAAGCGTTCGCGATCGCCGTGGACGAATCCGACGGCGTGTTCGTCTCGGTGGACCTGGACGTCGTCGATCCCGGGATGGCGCCCGGCACGGGCACGCCGGAACCTGGCGGCATCACCGGACGGCAGCTGCTCGACGCCGTCCGGCGGATCGCGATCGAGCTGCCTGTGGTCGGCGTCGACGTGGTCGAGGTGGCGCCGGCCTACGATGCGGCCGAGATCACCTCATTCCTCGCCAACCGGGTCGTCCTGGAGATTCTGTCCGGGATCGCGTTTCGCCGCCAGGGCGGGACGTGGGAAACGATTCCTCCGACGCTGTTGGAGGGACGCTAGTCCTTTAGGTAAGGACGGACCATCGTGGCGAGCTCCTCGAGCTTGCGGAGGGCGGCGTCGCGGCCGTCGGGCGGTACGTAGTAGATGCAGCGGTCGACGCCTGCCTTACCGACCCGCTCGATCTCGTCTGCTCCAGACTTCGGGTAATAGGAGACCGGAATCCGCTCGCGGCCCGCGTCAGCGGCCATCCGCTGCAGCTCCGGGATCCGTTCGATGACGTCGCCGCGGTTGGGCATCCAGCCGTCGGCGTAGCGCACGACACGCTCGAGAATCTTCGGCCCGCTGCCGCCGAGGATTACAGGCGGATGAGGTTTCTGAACCGGTTTGGGCCAGCACCACATCGGGTCGAAATCGACCACCTCCCCGTGGTACTCGGCGATCTCCTGGGTCCAGATCTGCTTGATCGCCTCGGTCTTCTCCCGCAAGAGCTTCCAACGACTGCTGAATTCCGTGCCGTGGTCGGCCATCTCCTCGCGGTTCCATCCCGCGCCGATGCCGAAGATGAACCGGCCGCCGGAGACGTGATCGACGCTCGCGACCTGTTTTGCGGTGTGGATCGGGTCGCGCTGGATCAACAGGCAGATGCCGGTGGCGACCCGAATGGTCTTGCTCGCCAGGGCGGCGACCGTCAGCGCGACGAACGGATCCATCGTGTGCCAGTAGTGCTTGGGCAGCTCCGAGCCGCCCGGCCACGGGGTCTTGCGGCTGGTCGGGATGTGGGAATGCTCGGCGACCCAGAGCGACTCGAAGCCCAGCTGTTCGGCCGCCGGCGCGAGCTCCGTCATCGAGATCGCGTAGTCGGTGGGAAAGATCGCGACGCCGAACTTCACCTCTCCATGGTGAAGGATTTGGTCAGAAGGCCAGGGCTCTCCTCGGGGCGGCTTCGAACGCCGTCACGTTGTGATCGAGGGCGCCCAGCAGGGCGGCGACCGCACGCGGGTCGAGCCTTGTCTTGGCCTCCTCGATCAGGACCCGACGTGCTTCCGCCTCCGTGCACGCCTTGCGGTAGGGACGGTCCGACGTCAGAGCGTCATATGTGTCGGCGACCGCGACGATGCGGGCCTCGACGGGAATCCCCTCCGCCTTGAGGCCATACGGATATCCGCTTCCGTCAAGGCGCTCGTGGTGATAGAGCACCGCGAGGACCTCGCGGCTCGACTGCCCTGCTCGGTCGAGCAGGGTGAGGCCCATCTCGGGATGGGTGCGCATGAGCGACCACTCAGACTCGTCAAGTGCCGAGTGCTTGCCCAGCACGGAGTCGGGGATGCCGAGCTTGCCGATGTCGTGCATGAGGCCGGCGCGGGCGAGCACCCTCAGCTCGCCGGCGCTCATCGACAGCTGGCGGCCGATGTGGACGCAAAGCCTGGCGACGCGAAGGTTGTGGGCGCGCGCCTCGCGGTCCTTGACCTTGATGCCAAGCGCCACGACCGCGTCGAACCAACTTCGAATCTGATGCTGTACCGGCGGCTGTAGATACAACGGGCCTTCCTCCCGGGTTGCTTCCGGTGATGACCTATAGAAACGTTCAGAAGCTCAACGGTCGGAAGTGTGTTGATGATCGCGCTAAAAATCCCGTCTAAAGGCTACGTTTTGTAGCCTTGCACGCTCACGACTCTGCAAACTCCAGACAACGGGTCCCGGTGAGGTCGACCCAATAGCGTCCGCGGCCGTGGACGATCCGCATCAGGACCGACTCGCAGCTCGGGCAGCGCACGACCGCGCCCGGCGCGTCCATGTAGACGTCGACCCTGCCGACCGCGTTGACCGCGCCGCAGCCGGCGCACGTCGTCTCGGCGGCGGTCATCTCCATGGTGAAGATCTCGCGCAGGAGACCCCCGATCGCGTTGCCGTCGAGCTTCCTTTCGTCGACGCTCATCTCAACCTCCCGTCGCCCCGAATCTCTCGGTCTTGATCCAGCCTGCCTCGTAGTCCATTCCGACCAGTAGGGAAGCGGCCGCCTCCACGAACGATGTCGGCCCGCACACGAATACCGCAGGCATCTCGGAGCGATGCCACGCGACCGCCTTCAACATCGCCTCATCGAGCCTTCTCGTGAAACCGTCCCAGCCAGGGGGCTTCTCGCGAGTCAGCGTGTGAAAAACCCCGAGGCCGTCGCTCGTCGAGCCGAGTCGCTCCAGCTCCGCGCGATAGATGATGTCGCTGAGCGTGCGGGACGAATAGAGCATGCGCGCGGGCGCCTTGGTCGGGGCCGTCGCACGGTGGCGAAGCATCGCCATGAGCGGGACGACTCCAGAGCCTCCGCCGATCAAGAGCAGTGGCCTCGACTCGCTCGCCCGCCACACGAAGTAGCCGCCGATCGGTCCGCGCAGCTCCAGCTTGTCGCCGACCTTCAGCTCGCCGACGAGGTAGGGCGAGACCTCGCCGTCGTCCAGGCGCTCCACGGTCATCGCCACACGCGGCTCTTCGGGTGCCGAAGCGATCGAGTAGCTGCGCTCCGTCTGGTAGCCGTCGTCCGCGGTCAGCCGGACGTCGAGGTGCTGCCCCGCGAGGTGGCCGGGCCAGTCCGGGACGTTCAGGTAGAGGCTGGCCACGCGAGGGGTCTCGTGGACGATCTCGGCGACCTCGCCGAGTGTCCACGCTAGTCGCCCCAGTACCGCTGCTCTCGCCAAGGATCCCCGTACATGTTGTAGCCGTTCGACTCCCAGAAACCCGGGTGCTCTTCCTTCTGCAGCCTGATCCCGCGCACCCACTTGGCGCTCTTCCAGAAATAGAGGTGAGGCACCAGGAACCGGACCGGCCCACCGTGCTCGGGGTGGAGCGGCTGGCCGTCGAACTCGTACACGACCCAGGCCTTGTTGCCGGTGATGTCGTCCAGCGGCACGTTCGTCGTGTAGCCGCCGTCGGAAAAGATCGTGGTGAACTCTGCAGCAGTCTCGACGCCTTCCAGCAGGACGTCGACCGAGACGCCCTTCCAGGTCGTGTCCAGCTTCGACCACTTGGTCACGCAGTGGATGTCTTTGATCACGGTCTCCGACGGCAGCGCGGCGAGCTCCTTCCACGTCCAGCGCTTGGGCTCGTCGATCTCGCCCTCGATGGAGAAGGTCCACTGGTCGAGGTTGACGCGAGGCGTGGGACCCGCGGAAAGCACCGGGAAGTCGTTGACCACGTACTGCCCCGGCGGCACGCGGGAGCTCGACGCAGTATCCCTGCGCTTGCCCTTGAACCCTCGCGAGATGAACCCCATCAGGCGCTGAGTATCTCGCAAATATGAGAGGAAACCCAAATGGTTTCCTCTCATCGGCCGGGCGCTTCGCGTCGGGCCTGCTCTCCTTCCGGTATACGGTTCGGATTGTTTTCAGCAGCTACTCGACGCAACGCCAGGAGGCGTTAGAGGCATAGTTGCGGCCGGCGTGAAGCCGGCCGCCAAGGCAACGTCGGTCGAGCCTCAGCGGCCGGACGTGGCTCGCCTGGAAGAGATGGTGCGGCGGCCGGGAAGCCGCCGCACCGCCGTCCTGGGCTCCTGGCTTGCAATCGCCGCGCAACCGGACATGGCCCTTTGGTGTCGCCGCGCTAGCGTTACAGGGCGCGCATCCGGTTGTTCTTGGGGTTGTGCTCGACCTCGGCGAGGCCCAGCGCCTCGAGCAGCGGCGGCATGTACATCCCGAACCTTCCGCGGAGCCCTTTCTTGAGGCCGTACCATCCGCCGACCGGGTTCTTGGGCGATCGGCCCCACGCCTCGACGGTCCCTTCGGCCGCGGGCTTCTGCTCGTCGGCGCT
>Ga0070697_100002538_pt1 | contig 14044 bp, 15 predicted proteins | sample KBSK1501metaG_FD_65475 | JGI IMG/M metagenome (GOLD analysis project Ga0070697, IMG submission 65475) | Corn, switchgrass and miscanthus rhizosphere microbial communities from Kellogg Biological Station, Michigan, USA - KBS K1-50-1 metaG | ecosystem: Host-associated > Plants > Roots >...
AATTCGCCAGTCTCACGGTCGGTGGGGTGACGGACTCCAGTACGGTTCTGGCTCGCGTCGCGCTCACTCAACCGGGCAGCATGCACATGGAGGGGGGCGGAGCGGGGGTGAGCGACCTGCTCACGTTACGCACCTTCTCGACGCCCACGGGCGGGCCTGTTGGATTCCAGATCTCATTCCAGTCTGATAGCGAAACAGGGATCCCGAACCCGGGGGGCCTCACCGCGACGATCGTCGAGACGGGCCTCGAACAACTACTCCTGTCAGGAACGTTCTCCTTGCCGGTTGTAGGGTTGGTCGATCTGACGGTGACAGGCCGGTCCGATCTCGAGGCCGTCCCCGAGCCCGCTACGCTGCTCCTCTTCGGCACCACGATGACGGGGCTAGGGCTCGCGGCTCGCTGGAGACGGCGCAGGCAGAGCTAGCCGTCGCACCGTAGTTCAGTCACTCACACGGGCGTCGAGTCCCCCTCGGCGCTCGGCGTGTCTTTAGCAACTACCGCTCACTTCCCCTTCGGCCCACGCGGGTCCACCCGCAGGAGGAGCGACGGTCGAGCACTCGCTCCCCGACGAAGACCAAAAATACGCCCACGAGCAGTCCACCGACGCTGAGGGCGACAGTCCGAAGATCCCCTGCTTGCGCTCCCCCTACCAAGAGCGAGATGAGGGCGGCTATCGGTAGCGCCAGACCGTGAAAGCCAATCGCCATCGCCGAGAACCCCACCATCTCGCTTAGGCGGTTGGGCATCGAGAGGAGACTGGCCGCCCCGAGCGCCGTCACCACCCCGACCGCTAACACGGCCGGCTCATTCATGGCGTCAGGCATGGCGGTGTTGGCGGCTGTGTCGACAAGAAGAATCCAGAGCGCTCCGCACACCGAGCCCGCGACGAGCGGGACGAGGATCTTCGCCAGCTTCCGCCTGCGCCGCCGCCGGGAAACGAGCACTAGGACCCCAGTACAGAGAAGGAATACCCACCCTGCGACGAGTAAGAAAGGCAATGCAACTAGCCAAGGACTGCTTGTCCCGCTCGGTACGGCTCTTGACTTCTGCGCCTCAGCGGCGAGCGGCATGGTGAGGAGGCCGCCGACAAGGGAGCTGATGAACGCACGTCGGTCCACTAGAGCTCCGTCTGGCCGCGTCGTCTAGGAGGCACGGGGCAGGACGGCCAGCGGGTCGAATCTACACTAGTGCGGCGGCCACGTGGACTACGACTTGCCCTTCTGTTCCGTCCACGATGCCGAAGAGTCATTGGCCGTATCCGCCGGAGTTACGGCAGCGGATCGTTGAGCTGGTTCGTAAAGGGCGGTCACCCGAAGAACTGGCGCAGCAGTTCGGACCCTCGGCCCAGGCGATCCGGAACTGGGTCAAGCAGGCGGCGCTCGATGCCGGCCAGCGCCTGGACGGCTTGACGACTGAGGAGCGAGAGGAGCTGCGCCGGCTCCGCCGAGAAGTCCGGCAGCTCCGTGAGGAGCGGGCGATGCTCTCAAAAGCCGCGGCCTGGTTTGCACGGGAAACCAACGCGATCCCGTCCAAGGATTCGGGCAAATATCGAAATCTAGAGCGCTCGAAAGGCAGTCTCACTGGGGCCCCGTGTGGCACACACCGAGCATCTCTCGCTACCGGAGTGGCACGCTGTAGGCGTTCAGGGGCGTCCGATCGATCACCAGGCGCCCGCCTTCAACTCTGATCTCCTCTCGCCACCACGATACCTCGAGGCGCTCCGCGCGCGGGAACCGCCGAAGGAGATAGGCCCGCTCTGACTCGCTCAGACGGTCGCGGACGCCGTGGAACGCCAGGGCCCTGAACTTGTTAATGTTCCCCTGGATGACGAGGTCCTCGTACCACGTGTGCCGACTGACGGGGGATCCATCGACCGACACGGGCTCCAGCGGGAACCGGAACCCTGCGATGTTCCGCGCATACCACAACGGCACCCCCAACAACCGCGTTTCGTCCACCGGGATGGCCCGTCCCTCCTGCATCAGGGAGAGCTCCTGGTGGAAGGTCTGCGCGCCCCCTCGCACATCGGGGTTCCCCGTGAACAGCGGGCCCACGGGAGCCGGATACGGCTCGCTCACCCAGATCATGCAGGCCAGTTGCGCCGGTAGCATGAGCCCGGTCAGGAGGAAGACAATCCGCCGCCGCACGGTCCGAACCTCGCCGTGCCCGGGCTCGGTGGGGCCGCCGCCTACAGCACTCGCGCGCCGTCCCGGCCGAAGCCAGTCGCGCCAGGCCACGTAGGCGAGCGTCGCCGCCAGCGCATCCACTCCCAGCGACCGAGGAAGCGGATATGGCCAGGTCTGGAGGAGCGCCGGATAGCCCCTCCTCTGCCCGAGCAGCCAGTAGACTCCGCCCGCCGCGACCACCAGGGCAGGCCACCACCGACCGACCCGCGCCATGGTCCGCTCCACGTAGCACCTCACAGCTCCTAGCGTCCCGGAGGCGGGGCTGAAGAGGAAGGGCAGATAGCAGCCGATAAGCCACGAGAAGTCAATACGCAGGAGCGCGGCGGCGCCGAGATGAAATCCAAGGGCACCGGTCAGGGCGGTCCTGAACCAAGCCGGTTGAACGACGCTGACCAGGACCGCCATCTCGAACAGCACGGTCGCATAGTCCATGACCTTCCAGAGCCACAGGCTCCCGATGATCTCCCGCAGCATGGTGTTGAGCGCGCCCCCGGACCACAGATGTTGCCGGAAGATGAGCAGATAGCCGCGCGTCGCCGCCGCCCCAGGATCCATCCATCCGCTCAACGCCTTCACGAATCCTGAGGTGAAGAACGTAAGGCCGACGAGTAGCGCGAGATATGCGAGCGCCGGTCCCGGCGCTCGACGCCTGGAGCCCCCTGCGCTGTCTGGTAGCGCGTCCACGGAGAGCACATTGCCCCACCCCGCGAACGACATGACCACCGGAACCACAAAGATAAGAAACTCGTGATCGATCTTGCCCGTGGAGTACCTCACGCCGGCGAGAGCGATCTGTGTGATGCCCACAATCCAGCCTGCAAGCGTCGTCCGATAACCGACGAGCAGCGCCATGAGGCTGATGTCGCGGCACAGATACGTCGCATCAAGCACCCACACCGGGGGGTACCCGCTCAGGAGCGCAAACGGGCCGAGAGGTGGAAAGAAGAACGCTCCTCCCAACGCCGCGAGCGGGCGGGCCGGCCCCTGCTGCGAGCCCACGAGCTGAGAGGCCGCATAGAGGATCCGGCAGATGGCGAGCCACTCAGCGGAGCGCCTGTAGGCGAAGCCACTCCACCGGTCAAACCAACCCGCCATGGATCCGCCAGCTTCGGCACCGATCGTCAGCTTCGCAGTCCTTCCAGCCCATTCTGCCCAGGCACGGGAGCCTAATCCAAAGACAGGGGCACGAGATTTATCGGAGTTAGGGAACGGTATCGCGTAAAGGCGCAAGAGACATAGGCGCCGTTCTCGGCCGCGACCAGTGAGCCCGAAGGGGCGGCCTCTCGAGGGGGCCCCTCCCCTGCGGGCGAGTGCCAAGCGCCGGACTACCGCGTCGTCGCGTGGGGCACTGTGCGGACAGCTACCGTGAACCACCGCTGTCCGTGCATTGCTTTCGTCGTCGCCAGCTCAAGCGACGGCGGCTTGCCCGGCGCGAAGGTCATCACGCCGACGACTTCAGCCCCCAGCGGTTGAGCGTCCTTGCGACCGGGATAGAAGACATGGTGCATCATGACGTACCCATCGATGCGGGCCGTCACCACGCCGTCCTTGACCGTCAGCGCCCTTGCGATCAGCAAGTACTTCTCGATGCGGTCTAGGCGGGCGTCGTTGTTCTCGGTTTGCGGATAGAAGTACGTCAGGATTTTAGCGCTGACGCCCCGGTCGAGCTCCCACCACTGGCCCGGGTTGACGTCGCCCGTTGGCAGGAGTTTCGACCAGTCCTCCCGGGGCAGCACGATCCAGTTCTCCGCAGGGAATTCACCCCATGAGCCACGGTCGTTACCGCGAGCAACGAGGTGCAAAGTGATCGCATCGGCCGGGGCAGCCGGTGGGGCCGACTGCGGGCCCGGTGGTACGACAGGCTGACCGGGCCTGGGCTTGAAGTGTTCGACCGCCCGCTGGAGCCCGGCCAGCGTTGGGCCGACCTTGGCGCCGTCGAGCATGTCGTACGGGTGACCGTCCGGGGTCAGCACCCAGGCGCGCACCATGCCCACGTCCAGCTTCTTCGCGACGCCCTCCTGCTGTAGGCGCTGCAGCTCCGCCCGCTCCTCGGGAGGGGCACCACCGTTCTTGCTGTAGTACTCCTCGTTGACGATGTAGGCGCACACGAAGCTTCGGTTGAGCGTGTCGATGATCTGGCGATTGGAGAGCGGACCCGCTCTCAGTGCAAAGCCGCCCCCTCAGCACCGTCCCGTGTTGATCCGGCCGTCCCCGGTGTAGAGGACGATCGGCCGGTCGTATTCCTTCCCAAGCGCGATCGCGGTACGAATGTCGGTGACCCAGGCGATCTCGTCGAAGCGCTTGTCCTCTGCGGGCGGCTGGCGCTCAGCGACTGTCTGCTCGACCCAGCGGACGACGCGGACGTCGGAGATTGTTCCGATCGAACAACTCGTTGCCACTACGCCAGCGAGAAGGAGCCCAAGGATCAGTGCGGCGCGGGACGGTCTGGTGCGTTGAATCATCGCCCATCCTCCTACCCACATATCCGAAACGCTAATCGGCGATCGGGACCGGCATGAATCAGCATACATGAGGCGCGACCGGTCCGCTCGAACTGGAGGCCGAGGCTCACGAAGTAGCCCCCTAGCCCAAGAGCTGACCCGGCCACAGAGTCCGCCAGATTTCAGGCGGATGGCATAGCTTCGCCCTCAATAGGGTCCATTCGATCTCCTGATCCGCTCCCTGCAGGAGCGACGGAGGGACCATCAGCCCGAGTGCCTTGGAGGTCTTGAGGCTGCCAGCCCGCGACCGGTCGTTCATGACCTTCGCAAGACCACAGTAGCCTGATGCGATGGGATCGCGGTGGCTCGATGGAGACGACGTCGAGGTATTGTCCCCCCTCGCGCGCAATCCAGCCGGTTCTTAGGAAGCTGGAGTTGACCCGCTTCCGTGGACATTGTTCCCCTATAGGGGGAGGAGTCCACGATGCCCAAGAGCCAACCGCCGTACCCGCCGGAGTTCCGGCAGCGGATCATTCAATTGGTACGCAACGGTCACACACCTGAATCGCTCGCCGAGCAGTTCGAGCCGACCGCCCAGACCATCCGCAACTGGCTGGCAGGCCGACCGGGACGCCGTGGAGCGCCCGGATGGCCGCACGACCGACGAGCGCGCGAGGAGCTGCGGCGGCTGCGGCGAGTCCCTTGACCAAGCGCCGGCAGAAGCGGAGCAACTGCGACTCGCAAAACCCCGTGAGGTGAAAAGATGTCAGACATAGAGCCGGTTCGGCAAGTGCCCAAGAAGTTAGCTGGTCGGCAGCAGCGGCACGTAGAAATCGAGATCGCCGGCTTTGAGCGGGGGATCCGAGCGGCGGTCCTGCATCTTGAGCGCACGGGGCACCATCGGGCCGCCCTGGTCCTGCGGACCGACTTCAAGCTGCAGGGGCGAAGCCGGGAAGATCGGCGGAGGCCGGGGTGACAGCAGCCCAGAGGCAACCGAGTGCGGCGACTCCGGTGAGCGGCGGGCGTCTGGTCATGCGTCTAGCGCGCGGGACTTGGGCTCGCGGCTCGCTGGAAACGGCGCAGGCGTAACTAGACAAAAGAGCCCGAAGGGCCGGCCTCTCGAGGCCGGCCCCTCCCCTTCGGGCGAATGTGCCGGGCGCGGCCGTAGCACCCGGTAGGTTCAGCCTAAGGGCTTCTATCGCCTAGCGCCAATCGTGGTGGTGGTGCCAGCCTCGCTCGGGGCCGACGACCACGAAACAGAGTTGAGTGCCAGCAGACAGAATATTCAATGGAGTCTGCTACTTTCATCACCTAGATGAATATGCTCCCTCGTATGTGCCCACCAACAGTTTTCGCTGGCCGCCAGCACCATAGCGCCAGCCTTTTCCGGGCACCAATGGATCGTCTTCCTCGTGAGACGGGAATTGGATACAGTTCCCACTTAGGGAAGAAGGAGCAGAGAGGGTTTGCGGGCAAGCTTGAAGCTGATCGTCGTTCCTGCTGCGCCGCCTAAGTAGCCGAGAAGATGACGGGTGGTTCCCGCGCAGATTCCGGGAGCATTGCCTGAATGGCCGCAGCCGCCGCCCTTGTTCGAGGCACCGACTGAACTGGAGGCGAAGAAGCGGTCATGGACGTGGAGGATCGGGCGGGTGATAACGGATCCCGTGACACTGTTCAGCAGATCATTGCTGCGCCTGCACGGCCAGAGCGTCCAGTGAGACGATACGCCCCTGTGAGTCAGGCAAACTCGCTCGATCCGCGAACTTCCGGCGTGTGCCGACGACGGGTTAGCTCGCCGGCTTTCCGCGCTGTCGATATCGAGGTGCGTCACGATCGCGATACTCGCTGCCGCCACTACGCTAGATCAACCGACATACCGGCTGCGCGGCTCCACGCCAGGCCATCTTGCGAGCTACGTCGCACTCGCCCTAGTTCTTCTCGCAGCGATGGATCATGCCTGTAACGTTAGGACGAACTCTAACCTTGTTAGAGAGATGATACGAAGGACAGACTGGCCGCGTCGCATACCTTTGACCATGGTCGCCCTCGCCGCTTTCGCCGCACTGGTTCTGACGCTGTGGCTACCCTTCGGCTGGAAGGTCACGGGTTTGTATGAAGAGTGGTTCTACATGAGCTATACCGACGCGGGCAATCCATTTCGAATGCTCTATGATCCGCCATACAATGAGTCGTACCGTCCTCTGACTCTCGCCCCTTATGTTCTTGGGTATGTACTTACGCCAAGTTCTTTCCTCGGCTTTAATATCGTTGCGGGGCTCTGCTTGCTCGGTAAGGGCGCCGCGATGTACTCGCTGGTCCGTCGCTTGGTGTCGGAGAATTCTGCGCTGGCCTTCGTTTCCGGCGCGCTGCTTGTCGTCTATCCAGCAGATCGGGCGTTGCTTACGTTGCGCGTGACGAATCTGCACGCGGGCGTATTCCTCCTTTTGGTCGCTCTGAATCTGCTCATCGTTGCCTGGCAACGTTTTCGCTGGACAACACTGCTTGCGATGCTGGTTGCCGAGGGCGTCGCCTTGGGGACCTATGATGGCGGCATCCTGCTATCGTTTTGCGGACCTATGCTGCTTGTCTGGTTGCGACACGGGATCGACAAGCGGCTCGTCACAGTGGCCGCGTTGTGGTGGTCCGTTTCGATCTATTTTCTGGTCCATCTGATTCTGACGCTGAGGGATCCCGCTTCGTATGCAGCCGGGCTGTTGACCACGTCCGGGCTGGGCAACACCCATTTTATGGAGATCCTGCGATCCTGGGGCTACAGCGTGACCCGTGCATATCTCCGAACTTTTCGTACCGGGTGGTTAGAGGCGTTGCGCGGGCTGGACTGGCAGGACCCGTACCTATACCTGTCGGCCGGGTTGACGGTCTTCGTAATAAGTCCCGCAATTTGGCTGCATGCTAAACGAGATGAAGAAAGCGAACCTATCGTGGATACCAACGGGTATCTGGTCCTCGCCGCTCTAGGTGTGGTGGCGGTTTTGCCAGGGTTCGCAGTGTACCTGCCGACGGTATGGCGGGACTCGAGCTGGAGGGTACTCCTCTATTCCTCCATCGGTGCCGCATTGGCGGTCGGCGTCGCGTGCTTTCTCTTCGTTCGGTTCTTCGGCCGGTGGGGGCGCATGGTATTTGTCGGGGTCACATCGCTGCTAATCGGGATCGCCACGGTCCATGCGCTGGCGCAACATCAAGCCTACTTCGACTACTCGCAGCGCCAGCAGCAGATCTTGGCCAATATCATCAATCGCGCGCCCCATTTCGAGCCAGCGACCACCGTGTTGCTCGTCGATCGTACGCCGACCCAGGCCTTCAAAGCCTGGTCGATGTGCTCTCTTGTCAGCAATTGTCTCGAATGGGCACTGCGCTACATCTATGGCGACCATACGTTACGCGCGAGATACTGCGCCCCCGGCTATCGCCCTCGCAGGGAGTTTAGTGAAGAATGCCACTTCGAAGCTCACCAGGTGACGATTTCGTACGTTCACTATGCAACGAAAGACCAGATACGCACGTCGTATCCGTACGCTTCGCTGGTCGTGTTCGAGAATTCCGTTGCTGGTCTGAATGTGTTGAACGATCTCAGCGGTTACCGGTCCGAATCAGGGGCCGATAGCTACGAACCAGGCCGACGGATCGATGCGATCAGCCCTATACCGCCGCGAGCGCATACGGTCTTTACTCGCTGGCCGTTCAAAATGAGCAAGCCCCGACTAGAAGACGACATCGGGCCAGCGACGTGCAGTCCGCTGTGCTAGGGAGCGCGCACCGGCTGTTTGGTCATAGGCTTAACAGTATGAAATGAAAATCTTAATCATCGGCGTCAAGGGCTTTCTGGGAACGTATCTGGCTGAGCTGGCGATTGCAAAAGGGTGGCAAGTTCATGGCCTGGCCCTCTCAAACTCCCGGGGCGCTAAAGATCTAAGACTAGCTTCCCTGTGCCTGGGCGACTGTTCTGCTCTGGAAACACTGAGCCAAGTTTCCGAGCTTGCGACTTTTGATGCCATGGTTCATTTGGCGGCACCTGGACGCTCCTTTGAAAGCGCTTTGGGCCAAGGGGCCGCGGACTTTGATCGATTTCTTGGCCATGTGAGCCAAGTGGGCTTTAGTGGCCATCTTCTTTTTGCATCTTCAAGTGCGGTGTATGGCGACGGAGAACGAGTGGGTCGTCAGCCCTTCACAGAAACGTCTCCGCTTCATCCGGAGACCGCGTACGGGCATTTCAAGGCCGCCTGCGAACAGCTTCTGAATGCTCGTTTCAGGGGGTCTCGACAGGCATTCACTATCCTTCGCCCCTTTAACCTCATCGGGCCCAGGCAATCTAGTGGTTTTTTTGCCTCTCACTTGATGCGTCAGCTGGTGGCTATTAAAAAAGGTTTACAAGCTTCGGTGCTAGAGCTTGGAAATACCGCGTCCTTTCGAGACTTTATCGACGTGCGGGATGCGGCTGCGGCTATCCTGAGCCTTCTTGCGCTCCCTGGACAGGGCGAAATCTACAACGTGGCCTCGGGCCAGGCCCACGACCTCGGGCATCTGATTCAGAGGGCTCAGGAAATGATGGGTCTGCGGGCGCAACTTAGTGTTGATCAAGCCCGGCCCGGCGATGTAGTTTTTCAGGTGGGTAGCTCCGTGAAGCTCGAGGGAAGAACGGGATGGCGACCCCAGGTGACCATAGACCAGTCCCTGCGCGACACGATGAACTATTGGCTCGAAAATATCGAGGGGGCGAAGTGAAAGCAGTGATCTTGGCCGGCGGTAAGGGACGCAGACTGGCTCCCTACACCACCACTCTTCCGAAGCCGCTTTTGCCGGTGGGGGAAATGCCCATCCTTGAAATCCTGCTGCTGCAGCTGAAGTTCTTCGGCATCAAGGATATTTCCATTTGCGTCGGCTATTTGGGTTCTCTGATTCAGGCCTACTTCGGCAAAGGTGAACGCTACGGCATGAACATCGAATACAGCTTCGAAAGCCAGCCCCTGGGCACGGCGGGCCCACTGAAACTGGTGGAGGGACTCAGCCAGCCCTTCTTGGTCATGAACGGAGATCTTTTGACCACGATCAACTTCCGTGAGCTCATCGACTATCATTTTCAGCACGGTCAAAAGGCCACCATTTCGCTGGCCGAGCGCAATGTGAAAATCGATTTCGGCGTGATTGAATACGACCACAATGGAAGCCTGATCGACTACAAAGAAAAGCCGGAGACACGGTTCTTCGTCAGCATGGGCGTCTACGTCTTTCATCCCGCGGTGCTCAACTTCATCGAGCGCGGGACAAGGCTCGATCTGCCGGATCTTATTCTGAGGATGAACCGAGCGGGAGAGGTCGTTAAAACGTATATTCCCGCCTGCCATTGGCTGGATATCGGTCGTCCTGAGGATTACGAAGAGGCCAATCGCATCATGGATAAAGACAAGGGTGTTTTTCTGCGAGATCGGTGAGCGGAATCTAGTATGAACTGGTCGGGTCAGAAGGTATTAGTCACCGGCGCCGGGGGCTTTATCGGCAGTCACCTGTGCGAGGAGCTTGTCCGTCAGGGCGCAACCCTCAGGGCCCTCGTTCGCTACAACAGCCGTGGAACCTACGGCTGGCTCGAAGACTCCCCGCCGGAACTGCGGCGATCCATGGAGATTGTCCAGGGCGATCTCCGCGATCAAGACACCGTGGATCGTTTTGTCAAATCTTCCCAGTATGTCTTTCACCTTGGCGCGATCATCAGCATTCCCTATTCCTACATCGCTCCCACCGAAGTGACTCAAGTGAATGTGGGCGGGACACAAAACATACTCAACGCTTGCCTGAGGCATGGCGTGCGCAGGCTCGTGCACACTTCCACCAGCGAAGTCTTCGGTACCGCTCGGTACGTGCCCATAGACGAAGAGCATCCCCTTCAGGCCCAGTCGCCGTATTCAGCCAGTAAGATCGCCGCCGACAAATTGGTTGAAAGCTACTCTCGGTCTTTCGATGTGCCCGCCGTCACTGTGCGCCCGTTTAATACGTATGGGCCCCGGCAGTCCGCACGAGCGGTGATTCCGACGATCATCGTACAGATCTTGGCCAAGATGAATCCCAAACTCGGGTCGCTCACGCCGACCCGCGATTTCACCTACGTGAGTGACACCGTCTCTGGAATGATCGCCGCCATGAATGCGCCCAAGGCCATCGGCCGCAGCCTCAACCTTGGAACGGGCACCGAGATCGCCATCGGCGACTTGATCCCCCTCATCGGCGAGCTGCTCGGCACCAAGCCGCTGGTGGATCCAGACTCTTCGCGCGTCCGCCCCGAAAAGAGTGAAGTCCAACGTCTGCTCTCTGACAACACCCAGGCGTGCGAGCTCTTGAAATGGCATCCACAAATCTCTCTCAAAGAAGGATTGCGCTCGACTATCGGTTGGTTCGAGAGCCATATGGACCTCTACCGCCGCGCCCTAGAAGGGTATGTGGTGTAAGGGGCCGTCGTTGAACGTGATACTCAGCGCCGACGACATCGGTCTCACCGAATCGATCACGGACGGAATCGCCGGGTGCGTGCAGAAGGGAACAGTTTCAAGCGTGAGTGTGGTCGCCAACGGCTACGCCTTCGAGCACGCCATTCGCAAGATCCGCGAAACCCGTCCCTGTTTGGTCTCGGTGCATTTGAACACGGTGGAATGTCCGCCGCTGGCCGACCCCAGGGACATCCCCGATCTGCTCGATCTGCGCGGACACCTGCATTTGAGGTTTTTCAAGACCCTCGTGAAGTTTGTGTTCAGCGCGAGATCTAAGCGCGATTCCCTGCGCGCTCAGTTCAAGACCGAGTACCGGGCGCAAATCACCAGGGTTCAGGATGCCCTCGGCCCGTCGACCCCCATCCGCGTGGACAGTCACCAGCATTTGCACATGATTCCGTTTCTCTTCGACATCCTGATGGAACTCAACCGGGAGTTTCACTTCGCGTACGTGCGAATTCCCCGGGAGCCCTTCCTTCTGTCCACGCAATTGATCAGAGAATGGCGAATCTATCGCCCCTCCTCAATCGTCAAGAATCTCGTGCTTAGAGGTCTGGCGTGGCGAAATGGCAAGAAGATCACGCGGCGCGGAATTCCACACTCCGACCTGTTCTTGGGCATCATGTTTCCGGGCCCCTGCCGACCCGAACTCACAGCACACCTGCTTGATTTAGTCCTGGGAAAACGCGTTGAGGCTAGCACCTGCGTCGAGATTCTCTTTCATCCCGGCCGCGCCTCGGCCGAAGAACGTGGCTTCTGGCAACGCCGGGCCCTGGCCGACTACTACCTGTCCGAAGAGCGCGACCGCGATGCCGTTCGCGTGGACCATGCGCAAGAGAGATTACGTAACTCCTCTAAGCTCAGGTCCACTACACTTGGAGCATGAAACAGAGCCTGACGATTGTCACACCGGCCTACAACGAAGAGTTCGTGATCGCCGAGTTTTGCCGAGCGCTCATCGACATCTTGGAACCGCTGAAAGAGAAGTACGACTACGATATCCTCGTCGTCGTCGACAAGTGTGCGGACAAAACCTTCCAGATCGTCCGCGATCTCGGGCGATCCAATCCGCGCATCAAGGGCCTGCAGATGTCCTCGCGCTTCGGGCATCAGCCGGCTCTGCTGGCCGGCATCGACCACACCGAATCGGATCTGCTCATCATGATGGATTGCGACTTTCAGCATCCGCCTGGTCTCATACCTCGACTTCTCGAGGAACACGAGAAAGGGGCGGATATTGTGTTTACGGTAAAATCTGACTACTCCTCCACGTCCGGGTGGCGGCGGATCTCGTCGCGGCTGTTCTATCGGATGTTGAATTCGGTTTCGCATATTCAGGTTCACGCAAACTCGTCTGACTATCGTCTGATCTCGCGGCGTGTGGCGCAGGTGTTTCGCACGCAAATTCGCGAGCGGACGCTTTTTCTGAGGGGACTGCTGAGCTGGATCGGCTTTCCCTCCGCGACCATCGAGTTTGACGTGCCCAAGCGACTTGGCGGGGACAGCAAATACTCCGTGCACCAACTGTCGGGCCTTGCCTTGTCCGGAGTACTTTCGTCCTCCAAGCGACCACTGCGTCTCGCTACTATCACGGGATTCCTTTTTTCCTTTCTGGGGTTTCTCTATGGAACCCTCATCATGCTCGATTACCTGCTTTGGAGGTCCGACCTGCCTCCGGGCTGGGCCACTTTGGCAGTGCTTGCGTCGATTTTCAGCGGGATTCAGTTGCTGTGTCTTGGGGTGATCGGTGAATATGTGGGGGCGATCTTCGATGAGGTGAAGGCCAGGCCGCACTACATCGTTGAGGAGCGGGTCAATCTGTGAGGGAGAGCCGTTAGTGTACTTGGATGAATACAAACGCAATTTTGAGCTAGAAAAGACGTATTGGTGGTTTGTCGGTGTCCGCCTGATGGCGACCAATCTCATCGCCCTGTGCAATCCCGGACGCAGCCCGCTGAGGATCCTCGATATCGGCTGCGGCACGGGCGCGCTGATGGACGACCTCGCCGGCCGGGGCCACGAGGTGTGGGGCCTCGACATCTCGGAAGAAGCCCTCAAGTTTTGTAGAATGCGCGGTCATGAGAAAGTCTGTTTGGCCGACGGCGCCAGGCTGCCGTTTGCGGACCAACGTTTCGATGTCGTGACGGCCATCGGTGTGATTGAGCACCTCGACGATGATGAGATCTTTCTGCGGGAGGTGGCGAGGATACTTAGGCCACAGGCCTGTGTCGTAATGTTGACATCATCTTTCCCGTGGCTATGGAGCATGCACGACGTGGCCAACGAGCACAGACGTCGGTACTACCTCAAGGACATCGAAAGAAAATTCGCCGCTTCGCACTTTCAAACCGTCCGGCTGTCTCATCTTAATTGTTTCGCTCTCCCCTTGCTTGCGAGCACTCTCATCTTGCATCGTTTCATTTACGGACTGAACCCAGAGCGTGCCCACCGCATACTTCCGGTTCCACCGAAACCTGTAAATCTTGTTCTGACACAAGTTCTCGCTCTTGAAGCCATGTTGATGAAGTGGATACGTCTGCCCTGGGGAGTTTCGATGATAGGAGCCTTTCGCAAACAGTCCTCGGCCACGCCTTGATGTCGCGCGTTTGGCTGGCGCGAGCGCCGGCGACCTCTCATCGACGCCGCAAGCCACTTCTTGATCTGTTCCGCAAGCCGCCTGTGGGGCATAGCGTGCCCGGCTCAGCAGCGTAGACGGGAACAAAACGCACCCAGCAGACGGAAGAAGACAAGTTCTACCGGCGAGTGATCTTCTGGAGGCCCGGCAAGCTCGCCCGACGCTCCCGCAATGGGAGGATGAATAGGATCATCGCCGTATCCACTGGGCGCTTCCCCGCAGGGCCCCAGCCGAGCCCCTGTGCGACCTCCGATCGCATCCGACCCGTTCAACAATTGCCTTGA
>Ga0070697_100002540_pt1 | contig 14041 bp, 7 predicted proteins | sample KBSK1501metaG_FD_65475 | JGI IMG/M metagenome (GOLD analysis project Ga0070697, IMG submission 65475) | Corn, switchgrass and miscanthus rhizosphere microbial communities from Kellogg Biological Station, Michigan, USA - KBS K1-50-1 metaG | ecosystem: Host-associated > Plants > Roots >...
GCGGTGAGGGTGAAGGCCTGGCCCGCTTCGAGTTTGCCTTCCGCAGCCTTACGGAGCAGCGAGAGCTCGAGGATCTCGCGCAGCAGCCGGTCGAGCGGCGCGCCGGCCCGTCGGCCCAGCCGGAGCAGTTCGCGCAGATCGGGCTGGGTGACGACGGTGCGCAAGACGAGAAGTCCCTTTTCGATCTGGGACTCGTACTCGACCTGAAACTCCATCGATCGGTCGCGCGGCGCGACCCGTCGCCACACTGCATGCGCGCCCCGCAGGACCCTCACGCTGATCCCAGGCACACGGAGCGTGCGCTCGATGCGCGCAAGACGCCATCGGGTCGGCCGGCGGGCCGGCCGGATGACGCGTGCCTGCTCGTCGATCACGTGGTCGAACTCGCGGATGAACGACTCATAGCTCCAGCGTCCGGACCGGATGAGGTCGTCGTAAGTGTGGCTCGTCATGTGCGCGAGGTAGTCGTCGTCCTTGAGCCTGGCGACCACCTCGTCCATGTTCGAGAAGTCTTTCTCGAGCGGGATGTAGTGCTCGCCCGCCTTGACGACGCCCGAGTAGTCGCCGCGAAACATGACCAGGGCGGTGCCGAGCGAGGCCGCTTCGAAAACGCGCGGCGAGATGACATGAACGACGACGTTGCCCTCGTACGGCTTCAACACCGCCTCCGCGACCTCCTTGTATTGAGCCCCTGGGTGCGCTCGCAGATAGGCGCGGACCGATCTCTCGACGCTGCCGTCGAAGTCGGCGATGCTCGCACCGCTCTCGCAGCCGAGCGTGGCGCGGCTCGACGATACGAAGTCGACCCACCGTTCGCCGTAGATACGGTCGTGCTCCTGCCAGGCGATGTCGCAGCGCAGGCCGTACTCGGGCGCGAGCTCGAGGAACCGCTTCCCGATCAATACCTTCTCACGCGAGAGCTTGCCGTACCAGAAGGGAAGGTCGCGAGCGCGATAGCCGACGTCGAGCGCCCGCTCGCGCAGCGGCCTCATGGGTCGTCCGATCAGGCTGTCCGGCACATACCCGGTCAGCGTCTCGACGCGCCGCACGCCGGGCAAGCGCTGGTCGTAGAGCTGTCCCGCCGCGGGCTCGGGGGCGATGGTGAAGAGCACGTCCAGCCCGATGTCCCTCGCCGCGGCCGCGGCCTGGTCGACCCAGCGATAGTCGTCCTGGATGAACTCGACCTTGAGGCCCTTGAAACGGCGCAGCTTGTCCCGGAAGTGCGGGGACACGTAATGCGGGTCACTGAGGACGACGGAGTAGTGGACGACGACGACGTCGAACTCCTCCAGGTCGAGGGCGAAGCTGCGCCCCATCGCCTTCGTATTGAAGGCCCTGACCTCGTGGCGCGAGAAACGCCGGAAGGCGTCGATGTGGTCGAGGATGGTGTTGGCGTTGCCCCGCCGGTCGTCGCAAAGCAGCAGGATCCTGGCCTGGCCAGTCATGGTTCGAGCCCGGTCAGGATGCCTTCCTGACTGTGTAGACGCCGCCGATTCCCGCGAACCGGCCGTGCCACATCGGCAGACCTCTGTCGTCAAAGGTCAGCTCTTCGATGAACCGCCGGTGCTCGTCCGCCAACCGGGGCTCGCGCAGCGCCGCCTCGCGGTAACGCTTCACCCAGGCGATCTCGTCCGTGGCGACGTAGCCGCCGCGGAACGTCCCTTCAAGGCCCGCTCCGGTGATCATGTCGAGCACGCGCTCGGGCGCCCACGCGTCGGAGACCGGGCAATCCGGCCCATCGGTGCTCTTGGTAAAGGCCTGGTCGACAGTCAGGCCCGGAAACGCCTTGTCGACGATGAGCCGCGCGTACGCGATGTACAGGTGGTACATCACGCTGTCGCGGTTGTAGAGCATGAGCCGACCCTGCGAGCCCGGCTTCATCACCCTCGCGAACTCTTTCACGATCTCGTGCGGGTGCGTGGTGTGATGGAGCACGCCACCGCAGTGCAGCCAATCGATCGATGCGTCGTGGAGCGGGATTCTGCCCACCGCGTCCGTGATGCGGATGAGCTCGACACGCCGCACGTCGACCTCGTGCAGGGCGAGCCTGTGGCGCAGCTGGTAGAGGGCCTTGCCCGAGACGTCCATGGCGATGACCTTCTGTGCGTTGGACCACAGAAGGAAACCCGTCACGTCTTCGCCCGGACCGCAGCCGTAGTCGAGGACCGCCTCGCTCGAGTGGTCGCCGTACAGGTCCATCATCTCGAGATAGTTCGGATACATGGCGTTGCGCCACTTCAGGTGCCGCTCGGATTCGCCCGCGGTGACGAACCGTCGGGGGTGCAGCGTGTGGCGGTTCCAGTAGTCGTCGACGACAGTGCTGCCAGAGTCGTCCTTGACCACGATGTCCGGCGCCTCGCCCTTGGGCGGCCGGGCCATGATCATCAGGTCGTGCACGAGGGGCGATGCCCACGCTCGCAGACGCGCCTTGACGGTCATGTACACGACGAGAGCTTAGCGAACGCGTTGGGGGGCACCGACATCAGCTGATCGTGTATGTGGCCGTCGTGTAGGCGTCCCACGTGCCGTTCGGATTGCCCGCGCCAGCGGTGCCAACTCCGCTGGTGTTGCGAACCTTGACGATGAATCGATAGCCGCCCGTCGGTGCTCCGCTCGTGTTCCAGGCGAAGGTCGCGCTCGACGAGTACGCGCGCACGACCTGCCATGTCTGCGACCCCGGCGCGAGCATCTCGAACTGATACAGCGCACCCGCGCAGCCCGACGACGAGGCCGTGATCGACACGGTGGTGCCGGCCTTCGCGCTGGAGGCGGGTGTGAAGGCCACCCCGGCGGCCGTGCACGGCGTGACCAGCGAGTAGGCCGGGGACACGAAGACGTCCCATGTGCCGAGCGAGTCGCCGGCAAGCCCTGGGCTGTTGGCGTCCTTGGCCCAGACCGAGAACGTGTAGCCACCCGCGGCCAGTCCGCCCGTGTTCCAGTTGAACACCGCGTTCGCCGAGTAGGCCTGGACGACCTGCCACGTCTGCGATCCGGGAGCCAGGACCTCGAACTGGTAGCGCGGGTTGGGACATGTATAGGCGGTGGCGGTGACCGTGACGCGCGATCCGACCATCGACGTCCCCAAAGGCGACGTGGTCACAGACAGGCCGGTGCAGGCTTTGGTCAACACGTACTGGGGGGCGATGTAAACGTCCCACGTGCCGAGGCTGCTGCTCGCGAGGCCGGCGCTGCTCGCGTCGCGGGCCTTGACGATGAAGCGGTACACGCCCGTGACGGCCCCCGTCGTCGTCCAGCTGAACGTCGCACTCGTCGAGTAAGCCTGCACGACCCGCCACGTCTGCGACCCGGGCGCCATTAGCTCGAACTGGTAGCGCGGGTTCGGGCACGTGTAGGCGGTGGCCGTGACGGCGACCGCGTTGCCAGCCAGCGTTCCCCCCGCGGGCGCAAATGTCGCATTGAGGCCGGTGCACGGCGTCGGCGTCAAGGTAATGTCGAGCTCGGTGAACGCGTCGAACCGCCCGAGCGTGTTGCCGTACGTCCCTGCGCTGGCCGCATCCATGACCCAGATGACGAAGCGATACGTCCCCGCCGCCAGCCCTGCGGTGTTCCAGACGAACGTCGGGTTCGTCGAGTACTGCCGCGGCAGCTGCCAGGTAGACGACCCGGGCGCTCTCAGCCAGAATCCGTAACGCGGGTTCGCGCATCCGGCCGCGACTGCGGCGACGGTCACCGAAGCGCCGACCGGCGCAGAAGATTGCGGTGTGGATTTGGCGGTCACGCTCTGGCAACCGGCGAAATGGCTCACCAGCGCGGACCACAGCTCGGGAGCGCCGCCGCCGTAGTTGAGGTTCCAGATTCCAACCCCACGCAGGCCAGCCCTGTTGACGAGGTCGTACTTCAGACCGAGCGAGGTGGCGTCGTCCCAGTACAGCTCGCGCGTGCAGTTGAGCGAGGCGTTGAACCACGTGTCCCAACGTTCCTGCCCCGCCGGGTCGTTCGCGTCGCGGTGCGCCGTGTAGCTTCCCGACGTCACGGCAGGGTCGCTGGCCTCGCTCGATGCGTCGAGGTACGTGTCGGCCGTGACCGACCCGAGCGGATAGGCGTTGGGCACTACGCCGCCGACGCAAGCCTTGCGCCCGTAGTAGGGCACGCCGAGCAGCACCTTGGACGCGCCGACGGCGCTCGCGTACTGGCTCGCCGTCGACGTGTCGTTGTAGTAGTAGCCGCTTAGCGGGGCGGTCGGTCCGAGGCAGAAGGTGGCACAGCTCGCAGGCGCGCGCCGCCAGTTCGAATACTCGAGGTCGTACGCCATGACGAAGAACGAATCCACATAGGCGTTCAGGCCCGCGACGTCGAAGAATCCCAGCGTGTCGGCCGCCGAGCTGGCGTATGTGTCGATCGACAGGTACGCGGGCGACGGCATCGCGGCGCGAAGCTGGCGCGCGAAGTCGGTGAGCATCGACTGCGAGGTCTGGCCATTCGAGCATGTCCCGTTCAGGCCTTCGTAATCGACGTTGAGGCCGTCGACGTGTTTCGCGCTGGCCTGGGCGACCGCCTGGGCCACCGTCGTCGCGCGGTTGATCAGGCCGGCGCACATCGTCGGGTTGCCGGATTGGAAATCCTGCAGGATGATCGTGAGGACGACCTTCGTGTTGCTCGCGTGGGCGGTCGCGAGCAGGTTCGTGAGCGCGCTCGAGTTCCACACGTTCCAGCCTTGATCGGCGACGATCGCGCCGCCGCCGTTGATGTGCAGTCCGAAGAAGGCGACCGTGCTTAGCGCCGAGAAGTTCCAGCTCGGGTAGCCGAGGGTCGGGTCCGCCAGACTGCTCGCCAGGGCAAAGCCGAAGACCTCGCGCTTGAGCCCTGAGGGCGACATCACCGCGGCTTGCGCCGACGAAGCGGCGGCGTGGGCGGCCGCGGTTCGAATGACGGGGTGTGCGGTTACCTCAGCGCCCTGCAGCCCGATCAGGCCGCCGGCGATGAGCAGCGCAAAGACGCGGTGCTGAATTCGTTTTTGCGACATGTGGCGGTATGTCGGAAGGCGTAACAGTACACGAGCGGCCCCGGCCCACCAACTGGGACGGCGTCAGGCGACCGTGGTGCTCCTGGTGGCTTCCCTGTCGATCAGTGGCGCCAGCGCTCGCTCCAGCAGCTGCGGGCGCCGTTTTCCGACCTGGACCAACAACTCATAGCGCTTGAGGCCGTCGCGGCCGATGCCGATTACGATCTCGGGCCGCGCGAGAGTCACAGTCCCGCCGAACGCCGTGTGGTCCCATTCGATCAGGTCGACCGACCCGGCGAGGAGAGCTTTCCTAGCATCAGGTGACAGTTCAGGGACAAGGTCCCCATCGACCGGCCTGCTCGTGAAGCGAAGCACCCTTTGCGAGGAGTCGAAGTCTGACCTGACGGCGAACTTTTCGCGGCTTTTCAGTCGGCCTCGTGCGGCGCGGACGAGCAAAGACAGCTCGAGCAGCTCGTCAAGCAGGCTGGCGAGAGAGAACCCCTCCCGGCGACCTTCTTGAAAGATCGGACGCAGCGTGGAGTCGATCATCGCCGCACGCAGCGCCATCGCCGCCTTGATCAGCAGCGCGCCGGACTCGATCTCCCTGCGGCGCGCAAAGTCTCTGCCCCGAGCCGCCGAGGCAACATCCAACGCGGCACGGAGCATTCGCGTGTGTGGAGGAGGCACGCGTATCGGGCGTTCCATCCGCGCGAGGCGATGTCCAGTGGCGAGCCGGCGGGCGCGCGGCCTTCTGGCTTCCTCCTCGACGACCTCATCGAACTGCTCGACAAACGCCTTGAAGGTCCACTTCCCCGACCTGACCAGGTGATCCGCGGCCCGCTGCGTAAGCGCCGCGAGGAATGCGTCATCCCGCAGCTTGCCCACCACCTCGTCCATGTTCGAGAAGTCCTTCTCGAGGACGATGTAGTGTTCCTCGGGCTGCACGACTCCCGAGTAATACCCCGGGAACATGATCAACGCCGTGCCCAGCGCGGCCGCCTCGAAGACCCGAGGCGAGATCACCGGCATCGGGGCGTTGCCCTCGAACGGCTCGAGTACCGCGTGATGGATCTCTTCGAAGTCCGCGCCAGGGTGGGCGGTCATGTATTCGATGACCGCGCGCTCGGCGCTGCCGTCAAAGTCCGTGATGCTGGCGCCACTCTCGCTGCACAGTGTCGCCCGGCACGAGGAGATGAAGTCGATCCACGCCTCACCGTAGATGCGGTCCTTCTCGGTCCAGCCGATGTCGACCTTGAGCCCGTATCGCGGCGCCCTTTCCAGAAAGCCTCGACCGACCTCCACCTTGTCCCGGCTGATCCGGCCGATCCAGTAGGGGATGTCGCGACCGCGATACGCGACGTCGATGGTTCGTTCCCTGAGTGGCCGCCAGGGGCGGCCCGCCAGCGCATCGTCGACGTATCCGGTCAACGTGTGGACGCGGCGCACGCCCGGGAGTCGCGTGTCGTAAATGATGGACGCGGACGGCTCGGAGACGAGAGTGAACAGGACGTCGATGACGACGTCCCGCATCGCCGCGGTGATCCGATCCACCCAACGGTACTCGTCCTGGATGAACTGGACCTTGAGTCCCCTGTACCGCCTCAGCTTCTCGCGGAACGCCTCGGAGAGGTAGTTTGGGTGGCTGACGATGACGGAGTAATGGATGACGATGGCGTCGAACTCGTCGAGCGCCAGCGCGACGCTGTCGCGCATGCCGATTGGGTTGAACGTTCGCACGTCGTGTCGCGAGAGGCGGCGAAGCGCGTTGATGTGGTCCTTGATCGTATTCGCGTGGCCGCGCCAATCGTCGCAAAGAAGAAGAATTCTCAACCGGCGTCGCCGCTCGGGCATCAGGCCTGTCCTCGCTTCAGCCTGCTCCTCAGCCACATCAGAAACCGGTATCGGAGCGTCGATCGCATGGGCCGAAACTCGAACATCCTGAAGAGCGGCCGATAGAACCACAGCAGCCACCATTCCCGTCGCGGCAGCTCCGCGACCCACCGCTCCCACCTGCGCGTCATGTAGCTGCCCACTCGTGTCCGCTGCGTGAAGATCAGCCAGTTGTAGAGGGCACGTGGAAGCACGCCATACAGGCGATAGGGCAGCGGTGCGGTGAGGTGCGGATATGTGGCCTTGCTTCGCCGCTCGTAGAAGTCGGCGAACAGGACGCCGAAGTTGTACGAGTTGAAGGAGCGCAGGTGGGTGAACTCATACGTCGCGCTTCGATACTGGCCCAGGTCTTCCTCCCAGGGCACATGGACGATGAGCCGCGTGTCGGGCTTGCAGATCCGCAGCAGCTGCTCGACGACCTTCTCCGCGTGAAGCACGTGCTCCAGCACGTCCGAGACGATCACGACGTCGAAATATCCGGACTTGATCGGCAGCCGCTCGGCGTTGCCGCATACCCCGATCACGCGCGACTCGCGCGGAATCGCGACCAGGTATTTCATCGCGATGTCCAGCGCCACCTTGACCGCGGCGTCCATCTGGCGCAGGTAGGCGGCGTCGCTCGACCCGATGTCGAGGACACGCATGCCGGCCACGGAGCCGATGAACTTCCGCAGCATTTCGTGCCGCGCCGGCCTGTTGCCCTCCATCGGCTTCACGAGGTCGTCGCCGGCGATCGTCTCGTAGTTCGCGAGGTAGCGCTTGTCGGTCTCATCGCTGGAAATTGGCAGGAGCACTGGTATGCCCGCCCTGACATCGAACTCATGACCGTGATCGGTGCAGGTCAGCCGTCCGCCGGCGAAGGCGAGCGGCGAGAAGCAATCAGGACACGCGCAGAACTCCAGGAAGTCCGCCACCGGTGCCTGATGCACAGCCGAGTCGGTCTCTACCGCCACTCAGTCGACGTTCCCGGCGAGACGTTCGTGTGGTGCCGAGACCACCTTGCCGAAGCGCCAGCTCGCGGGATGCACGAAGACTTCGTCGTGCATCGGCGGGCTGCCCACCACTTTGAACGGAAAGCTCCGGTCGAGGTGGTGGTAGTAGCTCGACGGCTCGATGTGTGTGGGGTCGACGTTCGCCCACACGCCGGCCGACAGGAAGTACTCGCCGTTGCCCAGCTGCAGGCTTCCGAAGTCCACGATGGCCTCCACCTCGTCCCCCGGCTCGAGGTCGATGTGCTTTGTCTGGGCGACGTGGCGGGTGACGATGATCCCGTCCGGACGGAAGATGAGAGCGACCGGCGTCACAGGGAAGGTGCCCGACGCTTCCGCCTCGGCACGAATACGTATGCGATATGCGCCACCCACCCGGAACTGCGACTGCGGCTGACCACCCTCCCCCTCCATCACGACCGACGTGATGCGCAGCCCGGTCAGGTCCTTCCATTCGCTCCTCGAGGTCTCGGCCGGCTCGTCGAACCTCCGCCGGTCCGCGTGGCCCTGGCGGTGCATGCGCTGCTGCTCCTCAAGCCACTGCACGTCGAGCTCGCGCGTGAACTTGTCGTAAGCCTTCACGACCTCGGTCGTGCTGCCCCGCATGACGATGTGCCCGTGTTCGAGCCACATCGCCTCGTCGCAGAACTTCTGGATCTGCTGCATGGCATGTGAGACGAGCAGCACGGCTGCGCCGGAGTTCATGAGCTCGCGCATGCGCTCGGTCGACCGGCGGTAGAAGGCTGCGTCGCCCGCGCCCAGCACCTCGTCGACGATCAGCACGTCCGGTGTGAACACCGTCGCGCACGCAAATGTCAACCGCGCCTGCATGCCGAGCGAGTAGGTTTTGAACGGCTGATCGAAATACCGTCCGAGGTCGGTGAACTCGACGATCTCCTTCTCGACCGCGCGGATCTCCTTCGTGCTCAGGCCCTGGTAAATGAGAGCGCCTCGCACGTTCTCGCGGCCGGTGAACTCCGGGTGAAATCCGCCGCTGACGTCGAGCAGGGCATGGACGTCGCCCTCGACCTCCACCGTCCCCTCGGTCGGCGGCAGGTTGCCGGTGATGAGCTTGAGCATGGTCGTCTTGCCGGCCCCGTTGCGGCCGATGATCCCGATGCGGTCGCCCTTGCGCAGGTCAAGTTCGATGTTGCGCAGGGCCCAGAAGTCTTCGTGCCGCGTCTTGATCCACGGCAGCACCTTCGTGATCCCGAAGGCGTCGAAAAGGTGATCCCTGCGATGATCGAAGATCTTGTAGCGCTTTCCTACGCCGTGGAGCCGGACTGCAAAGTCAGACATAGTCGACCATCACTGATTTCGTCTTGGCGAAGAACCAACCACCGAACAGGAAGAGGCCGACCGATACTCCCACCAGCAGGACCGTCGTGAGGTTGTCGGGCAGCTCGCCGAGCACCAGGAGGCGCTGGTACGTCACGACGAAGTAGGCGAGCGGGTTGATCACCAGCACCCAGTGCAGAGAGGCGGGCACCATCGCGGGCGTGTAGGCGATCGGCGACGCGATCATCAGCAAGACCAGCAGCAGGGTGACGAGGTTCTGGAGGTCGCGCAGGACCACGTTGATGAGCGACAGGATCCAGGTGACACCGATGAGGGCCATGACCTGCAGCGCCCACACGACCGGCACCAGCAGGATTGTCCAGTGGGCGCGGCCCACGGCCATTACCCCGGCGATCGTGACGAGCAACCCGACAAGCATCGAGCCCTGCGCGGCAAGCACCGCCTTCACAGGCGCAAGGTCGATCGGGAAAACCGTGTTGTTCAGCACGGAGCGGTTGACGATGACGCTCGTCACTCCGCCCGACAGCGCCTCGGCGGTCATGAGGTAAGGCACGAGGCCCGCAAAGATATATAGGACGTAGTCCCAGCCGCTCAGCCCAGGCACCTGAACCTTGAAGATCAGCCGGTAGATCGCGGCGTACAGGCCGATCGACAGGGCAGGCGCGACGATCACCCAGCTCACGCCCAGCACGGAGCCCGCGTAGCGCCGGCCGAGGTCGTTCCACGTGACCCTGAGCAGCAGACGGGTGTGCGAGAGAAGGTAGCGAGCCGAATGCCCGTCGATTCGCCCTCGTCGGCCAACCCGTGCCGAGCGGGGTCTTGCCGCCGCTCCCGTATTCATGGCGAGTTCAAGTGCACTGCTGGCGGCACCGGAGCCAGCTTACCTAAAGGGCGTTGGGCCCGGGCTCGATCGCCTACGATCTCTGCCGGCGCGGGGCGCTTCGAGCGACCAGAAAGTAGCGCCTGCTGCGTTAGGGAGATCACCGAGAGGATGCATCACCGATCAGCCGTCACGGCGGCCTTGGCTCTGGCTGTTGCCTCGTTGTTCGCCTCTGGCGGATCGGCGGCCGCGGGGCCGCCGGCCGGATCCGACACCGCCACCGTGCCGTCGGCCACACCCATCACCCCCAACGGCTCGTGGCCCGTGTATCACCGCGACGACGGCCACACCGGTTACGACCCGAGCGCGCCGACGGCCATCGGCGCGGCGGCGGGGTGGGTGTCTCCTTCGCTCGACGCAAACATCTACGCCTCGCCGCTGGTCTACAACGGCATCGTCTACGTCGCCACCCTGAACAACTCGGTCTACGCGTTCAACCAGACCGACGGGTCGGTGGTGTGGTCGAACAACCTGGGCGCACCAGAGACGACCGGCTGGCAGTGCGGCAACGTGTCGCCGCAAGGCATCCTGGGCACGCCAGTCATCGATCCCGGCTCCGGGCGGATTTACGTGGTCACGCTTCAGGGCTCGGACGACCTTTACCGCGTCATCGGCCTGAACCTGAACACGGGCACGTCCGAGTTCGCGGCAATCATCACGACCCAGGCCCAGACAGGGTTCGACTGGACGATCCAGCAGGAACGCGGAGCGTTGGGCTTCCGCAACGGGTACGTCTACGTGCCTTTCGGCGGACGCGCGGGCGACTGCGGCAACTACCACGGCTGGATGTTCGCCGTCCCCATCAACGGGGGCACGATCCTCCACTACGTCACGCCGGGAATCGGGGCCGGCTTCTGGACCGCGGGCGGCGTCGTCATTGACGACGTCTCGGGCGACGTGTTCAATACGAGCGGCAACGGGACCGGAAGCGGCTGCGCTGCCAACGGCGACGGCACGCCCGTCTACGAGAACAACGCGGTGGTGGTCTGGTCGCCCACCCTCCAGCACCTCAACGCCTTCTGGCCGCAGGACTGGCAGAACGCCTGGTGCACCAACGACCAGGACCTTGGATCCGCAAGCATGGTGCTGATCAACCCTCGGCTCGCTTTTCAGGCCGGCAAGCGGGGCAACGGCTTCCTGCTCGACCCGCAGATGCTCGGCGCTCAGGACGGCCAGCTGTACCCCACGCCGAAGCCGGCCTCGTACAGCCCGGTCGACGTGTGCTTCGGCGACCACACCGACGCCAACTTCGGCTCGTACGCGTACGCCGCGCCTTACGTCTACCTGGAATGTGACGGTCAGGGGCTCGTCGGTCTGCAAGTCAAGACGACGGCGCCGGTCTCGTTCAGCGCCTGCGACGCGACCTGCGCCGCACCAACGTGGAAGGCCGGCGGCACAACCTCGTTCGGACCTCCGATCGTAGCGGGAGGCGCGGTGTGGGCGGTCTCGACCGGCGGCGGCGGGCTCTACGGTTTTTCGGTCGCGAGCGGCGCGCAGATCTTTCACTCCGCTGGCTTCAGCGCCACGCACTTCACGACGGTGGCCGAGGCCGGAGGCCAGCTGTTCGTCGGAGGGGGCACGTTCCTTCGCTCCTTCAACATGCTGTCAGGCTGCCGTTCGGTCTCCGCGTCGACCAGCCCGACGTCGCCGTCGTCGGTCGGCACCCCCGTCGCGGTCACGGCCACCGCGTCGGGCTGCCCCAACGCCAGCCCGCAGTACGAGTTCTGGATCCGTTACCCGGGCGCGGCGTGCTGCCAGCTCGCCCAGACATACGGCCCGAGCAACGTCTACAACTGGCCGACCGGGGGTCTTGCTCCCGGGACCTACACGTTCGCGGTGTGGGCCAGGGACGCCAACAGCCAGGGCGCCTTCGCCAACAGCCTCGGCCGCTACGACGCGTACTTCGTCTTCACGTACACGCTCAACGCGGTGCCGTGCTCAGGTGTGACGGCGTCCGCCCTTCCGGCATCGCCACAAAACGTGGGTACGGCCGTCACCATCACCGCGACGGCCTCCGGGTGCCCCGACGCCAACCCGCAGTTCGAGTTCTGGATCCGGTATCCCAACGCGGCTTGCTGCCAGCTGGCGCAGACCTACGGCACGAGCAACGTCTACAACTGGGCGACCGCTGGCCTCCAGGGCGGGGTGTACACGTTCGCCGTCTGGGTCAAGGACGCCAACAGCAACGGCATCAACGCCAACGGCCTCGGCCGCTATGACGCGTACTTCGTGTTCACGTACACGCTCAACGCGTCGCCGTGCACCGGCGTGACGGCCTCGACGTCTCCTTCGGGCACCGCCAGCCGGGGGACTCCGGTGACCGTCACCGGCACCGCGTCCGGCTGCCCCAACCCGCGCTACCAGTTCGAAATGCTGGCGCCGGGGTCGCAGACGTGGCAGGTCGTGCAAGCCTACGGTGCGGGCAACACTTTCAACTGGAGCACGACCGGCGCGGCTCCGGGCACGTACCGGCTCATCATCAAGGCGCGCGACGCGAGCAGTTCCGGCACAGCCGGCGCGGGCAACCCCAACGGCACATGGGACGCGTACGTCTCGATCCCCTACACGCTGACCTGACGTCGCCGAGAGTCCGCGCCGCCCGGCTGACGCTCGCGATCTTCCTCGGCCTCGTCCCGGTCGGGATCTCGCCGGCAACCGCCGCGGCGTCGCACGGCGGCGTCACCACCGCTCTCCTGCCCACCAGCCGCCTAGAGTTCGGCCTGAGCAACCTCGACAGCTCCTGGATGACCGGCAGTGGCGTGCCCTGGCGCTACCGCTATCAGTACCTGGCCGGCGGCGTGAACACGTCGGGTAACTGGCTCACGTGGCAGGACCCGGCCAAGCCGCCCGGGCAATTCGCGCTGGACTTCATGAGCAACAGCACGACGCCACCGGCCAACTACATCCCTGTGTTCACGTGGTATCAGCTCTTGCAGTCGACCCCGAGCACCGGCAGCAGCGAGCTCGACCGTGACTACAACAACCTGAACAACCCATCGACGATGAGCTCCTACTACACGAGCTTCAAGATCTTGATGCAGAAAGCCGGCCAGTATGGCGGCCAGGTCGTGGTCCACATCGAGCCCGATTTCTGGGGCTACATGCAGCAGAAGGCCGCCGGCGCCGGCGCGTCGTCGATCTCGGCGACGGTCAGGTCCTCCGGCTTTGCGGAGGCCGCGGCGTTTCCCGACAACCTGGTGGGGTTCGCCTCGGAGCTCAAATCCCTGCGCGACACCTACGCTCCCAACGCGCTGCTGGCGATGCACGCCTCGATGTGGTCGTCGAGCATCGACCTCGCGAGCGACACGCGCTCGACCATCAACGCCGCCACCGAGGCGGGCAAGACAGCGGCGTTTCTCGCCTCCGCAGGCGCGGGCACGTGGGACGCCGTGTTCAACGACGTCGACGACCACGACGCAGCGTGGTGGGAGCTGGGGAGCTGCGGCACGCCGCCGTGCGTGAACCAGTACTTCACCCACTGGTGGGATCTGACCAACACCGCGTTCCCGAACTTCACCCGCTACCTCGCCTGGGTCGCGGAGTTGCACACGAGGACGGGCCTGCCGCAGGTGGTCTGGCAGGTGCCGGTCGGCAACCAGTACTTCCTCACCATGAACAACACCTGTGGCCACTACCAGGACAACGTGGCCCAGTACTTCGTCGAGCACCCGACCGATCTCTTCAATGCGGGCCTGGTCGCGGTGCTGTTCGGCCGGGGCAACTCGTGCCAGACGACCTACGACGACGCTGCCGGCGACGGTGTGACGAACAACAACGGCGTGCCCACCTCCGATTCGCTCGGCGGCTGCAACGCGTGCAACACGCACACGTCGACGTGGCCCGATGACGACGGCGGCTTCCTGCGGATCTTCGTCGGCAACTATTACACCGGCCGGCTGCCGTGCGGCTCGGTGACCGCGGTCGCCGCGCCGGCGTCGCCCCAGGTCACCGGAACCGCGATCCAACTGACCGCCACCGCCGGCGGCTGCGCCAACCCGCAGTACGAGTTCTGGGTCCGCT
>Ga0070697_100002542_pt1 | contig 14032 bp, 14 predicted proteins | sample KBSK1501metaG_FD_65475 | JGI IMG/M metagenome (GOLD analysis project Ga0070697, IMG submission 65475) | Corn, switchgrass and miscanthus rhizosphere microbial communities from Kellogg Biological Station, Michigan, USA - KBS K1-50-1 metaG | ecosystem: Host-associated > Plants > Roots >...
TCGAGCGTATAGGGCGTCTTGGGGGCGCCGGACTTACCGTGTCCGCGCTGGTCGTAGCGCACGACGCGGAATTTCTTGGCGAGGTGCTTCGCCTGCTCGTCCCACATGTGCAGATTGGTTCCGAGCGAATTCGAGAACACGAGCACGGGCGCCTTGTCCGGGCCCTCGATCTCCACATGGATCGGGCATCCGCCGGCATCGATGGTCGGCATCAGCGTTTCCTTCTTGCTTGCGTCGATGAACGCTTGAGGGATTTTTCCACGCTCGCGAGCGCGCGATCGAGAAAGCGCTCGGCGCTGCCGAGATAGGCAAGCGGGTCGAAAAGCCGCGCCAGTTTCTCTCGCGGCAGGACCTTGGTCACCTCGGGCATGCGCGACAGCACTTCGACCAACGGGCGGCGCTCCTTCGCCGCGCGCCTGCTCGCGGCTTCCAGCAAATCGTGCGCTTCGAGCCGGCCGAGCGAGGCGCCCAGCGCCATCTGGACCGCCTCGCCCATGATCAGCCCGTGTGTCGCATCGAGGTTCCTGTGCATGCGCGCCGCGTCGATCTCCATTCCTTCCGCGATCTCCGCCAGGCGGGAAGCGACGCCGGAGGCGAGGAGAAAGAGCTGCGGGATCGCCACCCATTCGGCCTGCCAGCCGCCGAGGGCGCGTTCCTGCTCCTGCACCATGCCCGACAGGAGGCTCGCGACGAGGCCCGGCGCCAGATTCGCGGCGGCGAGAATTTGCGCGCAGGCGATCGGGTTGCGCTTATGCGGCATTGTCGATGAGCCGCCGCGGCCATGGCCCGCGGGCTCGAACACTTCGCCGATCTCGGTCTGCATCAGGAGCGAGACGTCGCGCGCGATCTTGCCGCCCGCGCCGATCAGGATGCCGACGGCGCTCGCCACGCCCGCGACGCGGTCGCGTTCCGCGTGCCAGGGCGCATCGAGCAGAAGGTCGAGCTCCTCGGCGAGGCGCTTGGCGACCGTCGGACCCTTTTTCCCGAGTGCGGCGAGCGTGCCGGCGGCGCCGCCGAATTGCAGGACGGCGGCTTTCGCCGCGGCCTCGTGCAAATTTTCGCGCGCGCGCGCGACGAGCGCCGCCCAACGCGCGAGCTTCAATCCGAAGATCGTGGGCAGCGCCTGCTGCAGCCAGGTGCGCGCGGCGAGCGGCGTCTTGCGGTGCTTGCGCGCGAGGCCGGCGAAGGCTTTGATCGCGCGCCTCAGGTCGCGATCGAGAAGCGCCACGCTCTCCCCAATCGCGATGACCGCCGCGGTGTCGATGACGTCCTGGCTGGTCGCGCCCCAATGGACGTAGCGCGCGGCTTCGCGGTTCCGCCGCGCGACCTCGGCCGTCAGCGCCTTGACGAGGGGGATCGCCGGATTGCCGGCAAGTGCCGCCGCTTTTCCGAGTGCGGCCGGGTCGAAGCGGGCCGGATCGCAAGCGGATTTGATCGCCGGCGCGGCCGCGCGAGGAATGACGCCCGCGGCGGCTTCCGCGCGCGCGAGCGCCGCCTCGACCGCGAGCATGCGCCCGATCACCGCGCGGTCCGCATGCAGCGCGCGCATTTCGGCCGTCGCAAACAGCGGTGCTAGAAGCGGGGATGCGGCCAATTCGGTCTCGGTCATGGGGAAGGCGGATGGAAGGGAAGAGGACCTTACGCCGCGGTTTCCGGCACCGGAAGTCCGGGGGTGCAACGGCGGGCGCGGATCGCTATCTTAGGCCGAGGAGAGAAATTCATGGCCCTTAATATGAGCGGAGAATACGTGCTGCCGCTCGCACGCAAGGACGTATGGAAGGCGCTGAACGATCCCGAAATACTCAAACGCAGCATTCCGGGATGCGAGTCGCTGGAGAAGCTTTCCGACACCGAATTCGCCGCGGTGGTGCGCCTCGAAGTGGGGCCGGTCAAGGCGCGCTTCAAGGGCCGCGTGAAGCTCGAGAATCTGGTGCCGCCGGAGAGCTATAAGATCGTCGGCGAAGGCGAGGGCGGCGTTGCGGGTTTCGCCAAGGGCAACTCCGCCGTCATGCTCTCCGATGCGCCCGAAGGAACAAAGCTCGTTTACACGGCCGAGGCCACCGTCGGCGGCAAGATCGCGCAATTGGGTCAGCGGTTGCTCGCCGGAACCGCGAAAAAGACCGCCGATCGTTTCTTCGCGAATTTTGCGAAGGCGTTGGCCGATTAGCAAGCTGTGGGAGCAGATCATGACAAAAGCCCAATCGAGCGATGACGTGTTGAGGATGGCCGAGCGCTGGCGGCGCGAAGGCCGCAGCGTCGCGCTCGCCACCGTGGTCGAAACCTGGGGCTCGGCGCCGCGTCCGGTCGGCAGCCACCTCGTGATCGACGAGCACGACAATTTCCTCGGCTCGGTTTCCGGCGGCTGCGTCGAGGGCGACGTGATCGCGGAGGCCGCCGCAGTCATTAAGGACGGAAAGCCCAAGCTTCTCGAATTCGGCGTTGCCGACGAAACCGCGTGGAAGGCGGGCCTGTCCTGCGGCGGCACCATCCGGGTCTATGTCGAGAAGGTGGAATAGCCGCCGCGAAAATCTCGAATGCGTCTCGATCTCATCGCCGCCCTGAACGTCGAGCGCGCCGCGCGGCGCGCCGCCGTCATCGTCACCGAACTCGAAGGCGGGGCGCAGCGGCTGGTGCGCGAGCAAGCGATCGACAAGGATCCGCTCGCGGCGATCCTGAAAGCGCAAATCCGCTCCGGCAAGAGCGGCGTTGTCGAGGCCGGCGGAGCGCGCCACTTTCTGGAACTGCATCTGCCGCCGCCGCGCATGGTCATCACCGGCGCCGTGCACGTCAGCCAGGCGCTGGCGCCGATGGCTCGCATGCTCGCCTATGACGTGACCATCGTCGATCCGCGCACGGCGTTCGCCACGCCCGAGCGCTTTCCCGATGTGCCGCTCGTGGCGGAATGGCCGGATCAGGCCTTGCCGAAAATTGGCCTCGATCACTGGACCGCCTTCGTCGCGCTGACCCACGATCCGAAGATCGACGAGCCCGCGTTAGAGGCCGCGCTCCGGGCCGGCTGTTTTTACGTCGGCGCCCTCGGATCGAAGAAGACGCATGCGCGCAGGGTCGAGCATTTGCGCGCGCGCGGGCTCGGCGATGAAACGATCGCGCGTATTCATGCGCCGATCGGGCTTCCAATCGGGGCGGCGAGCCCGGCGGAAATTGCGGTTGCGATTCTCGCCGAAATCACGCTTCGCCTCCGCCGCGGCCCGGAGGCCAAGCCGTGAAATTCGGCCCGGTTGCGGTCACCGAGGCGCAAGGCGCGATTGCGGCGCATTCGGTGCGCACCGGCGCAAAAGTCGTGCGCAAGGGCACGGTCATTTCCGCAGCCGACGTCGCCGCCCTTTCGGCGGCCGGAATCGCCGAGGTCGTCGTGGCGCGGCTCGAGCCCGGCGACGTCACCGAAGACGAGGCCGCCGCCGCGCTCGCCCGCGCGGTGGGGGGAGACGGCATTGCCGTCGAGCCCGCCTTTACCGGCCGCTCCAATCTGCACGCCGAGAGCGCCGGCGTGCTCCTCGTCGACCGCGAAGGAATCGAACGGCTCAACCGCGTCGACGAGGCGGTGACCTTCGCGACGCTTCCCGCTTTCCGTCCCGTGCGCGAAGGCGAAATGGTTGGGACGATCAAGATCATTCCCTTCGCGGTCGCGGGCGAGGTGCAGCGCAAAGCCCTTGCAGCGGCGAGGCCGTTTCTTTCCGTCGCGCCATTCAAACTAAAGCGCGTGGCGGTCGTATCGACCCGGTTGCCCGGTCTTGCCGAGAGGGTGATCGAAAAAACCGTGCGCGTGACGGCGGCGCGGCTCGCGCCGATGCACGCCGCGATTTTGTCGGACGAACGCGTGCCGCACGAGGCGAAATCGTTGAGCCAATCGATTAAGCGTGCGCTCGCGGAGAACGCCGACCTGGTGATTGTCTTCGGCGCCTCCGCGATCGCCGACCGGCGCGACGTGATTCCGGCCGCGATCGAGGAAGCGGGCGGGCGTATCGAGCATTTCGGCATGCCGGTCGATCCCGGCAATCTCATGCTGATCGGCGCAGTCGGCGCGGTCCCGGTGATCGGTGCGCCGGGTTGCGCCCGCAGCCCGAAGGAAAACGGCTTCGATTGGCTGCTCGCGCGCCTGGTCGCGGGCCTGCCGGTGACGCGCGAGGACGTCACCGCACTCGGGGTCGGCGGACTGTTGATGGAAATCGTGACGCGGCCGCAGCCGCGCGAATCCCCGCAGCAACCGACGCACGCGTTACGCGTTGCCGCAATCGTGCTCGCCGCGGGCCGCGGCACGCGCATGGGGCCGGAAAACAAGTTGCTCGCCGATTTCAAGCGGAAGCCGATCGTACGGTACGCGGCCGAAGCGGCGCTCGCCTCGAAAACGCGGCCGGTGATCGTGGTGACCGGCCATCAGGCCGACCGGGTCGCGGACGCGTTGAAAGGGCTCGAGATTTCGTTCGTTCACAATCCGCGTTTCGCCGAAGGCCTCTCGACCTCGCTGCGAGCGGGGCTGGCGACGCTTCCGCCGGAGACCGATGCCGTGGCCGTCGTGCTCGGCGACATGCCGGAAGTGTCGGGCGCGCTGATCGACCGGCTCGCCGGCGCGGTCGACCCCGCCCGCGGCGCGCTGATCGCCGTTCCCACCCGCAACGGCAAGCGCGGCAATCCGGTGGTCTGGTCGCGCCGGCTGTTCGACGATCTCGCGCGGCTCGAGGGCGACGTCGGCGCGCGCCACCTGATCGGTCTTCACGCCGACGCGGCGGTGGAAGTGCCGGTCGACGACGAAGCGCTGTTCGTCGATGTCGACACGCCGGAGGCGCTGGCCTTGCTGCGCCAACGCCATTAGCGGAGATTTTGCGCCGGCAGTGCCGCATCGCGGGCTTTTACAATCCTTCGGCCTTGGATTAAGGATTGTGCCGGCTGAGCGATCATCGGGCAGCGAAAAGGATCGAACAATGAATGATGCGCGCCGCAAGCTCGGCTTCATCAACATCGCGCACTTCCTCGATCACTACGTACTGTTGATCTTTCCGACGGTCGTGCTCGGGCTCGAGAGCGAGCTCAATCGCCCTTATGGCGAGCTGATCGCGCTGTCGACCGCGTGCTTCGTCGCGTTCGGATTGTTCTCGCTGCCGGCCGGCTGGCTTGGCGATCATTGGAGCCGACGCCGGATGATCGCGGTTTTCTTCTTCGGCTGCGCGGCTTCGTTGTTCGCGGTCACCATCGCCCCCAACATGATCGCGCTTGCCACGGCATTGTTCGCGCTCGGCGTTTTCGCCGCGATCTATCATCCGATCGGGGTGACGGTCCTGCTCGCCAACGCCCGCGACCGGGGGCGCACGCTCGCCACCAACGGCGTGTTCGGCAATCTCGGCGTCGCCTTTGCGCCCGGCGTGACCGCCCTTATCGTTTCGTGGTTCGGATGGCGGATGGCCTTTGCGGTGCCGGCTTTCCTGTGCGCCGCGATCGGGGTCGCCTATCTGATGCTGACGAGCGAGGCGAAGGAAAATCCGGCTGGTCGCGCGCAGACGGCGGAAGTGCGGATGAACTTCTCCACCGCGGCGGTCTTCTTCGGCGTCTACGCGGTGCTTTCCTTCGCCGGCGGGCTCGTGTTCAACACCGTGACGGTCTCGATTCCGAAAATCATCGACGAAGGCATCCATGGCGACGTGCCGCTGACCTGGATCGGCTCGGTCGCGACCCTCGTTCTGCTGTTCGGCGGCGCCGCGCAGCTCGTCGTCGGCCGGCTGGTCTCGCGCTTTTCGCCGCACGTTTTGTTCGCCGCGATCGGCGTCATGCAGGCAATCGGCATCGTGTGGGCGGCGGTCGCCACCGGCTTTCCGCTTCTGATCGCGCTTGCGGTCTCGATCGCCGCCATCTACGGGCAAGTGACCGTCGGCGACGTGGTCATCGCGCGCTATACCGCGGATGCCTGGCGCGGCCGCATTTACGCCGTGCGTTTCTTTCTCGCTTTCGTGTCGAGCGGCCTTGCCGTTGCGATGATCGCGGCACTGCACGGCCGCGGTGGCTTTGAGCTCGTGCTCGGCGTTACCGCGACGTTCGCCGCGGTGTTCGCGATCTGCACCATCCTGATCGCGCTGTTGGTCTCACGCGTCGAAGGCGGGGCAGGGCGGATGCTGCCGGCCGAGTGACGGCCGGGCGGTTGCGCGCTCGACGCGCTTTTTAATTTCGGCTGTTCTTTCAATGGCTTGGGGCGGCATCGACACGGCTCGCGCTTGCGATTACACTGACTGACCGGTCAGTCAGTATTTTTAAGTTTTTCCAACATGGCCACGGCGAGCAAGAGAAAAGCCATTTCCTCCGCGTCGGCTGCGATCCGCGGCAAGACGCCGAGCGCGCGCGCGATCCGCAGCGCCGCGCGGCGCGAGGCGATTTTGCACGCCGCCCTTGACGAGTTCTCCGCCCGCGGTTTCGCGGCGGCCCGCCTCGACGACGTGGCGAAGCGCGCGGGCGTCGCCAAGGGCACCATTTATCTTCATTTCCGCGACAAGGAGGCGCTGTTTCAAGAAATCGTGCGGTCCTTGATGAGTCCGTTCGTGGGCACGCTCGAAGGCGTGTTCGCAGCCGACGTTCCCCTGCGCGCGATCGCGGACCAGCTGGTCGAGCTTTTCGTCCGCGAGGTGTTCGGCACGCGGCGCAAGGACATCATCCGCCTCATCATGACGGAAGGGCCGCGCTTTCCGAAGCTCGCCGAATTCTATTATCGCGAGGTGCTTTCGCGCATCTTGCGCGGTGCGAGAGCGCGCCTTGCGCGCGCGGTCGAGCGCGGGGAAATTTCTCATGCTTCGCTCGCCCGCTTCCCGCAACTAATCGCAGCGCCTGCCATGGTCGCGATCATCTGGACGGGCCTGTTCGACCGCTTCGAGCCGCTCGACGTGCGGGAACTTCTGCGCGCCCACCTGAATATTCTATTTGGCGAGAGGAAAGCCGCATGAGGTGTCATACCGTGGCGCGGCTCATGCTCGTTCTAGTCGCGCTGGCGCTGGCGGCGTGCAACGGCTCGGGTGAGACCTTTCAGGGCTGGGTCGAGGCCGACCTCGTTTTCGTCGGCCCGGACGAGGCCGGCCGGGTGGAGACGCTTTCGGTGCGCGAGGGCGATCGCGTCGCGGCCGGCGCGCCGCTGTTCACCGTCGATGCCGATCAGCAGAAGGCCGACGTGCTCTCGGGCGAGGCGACGCTCGCCAACATGCAGCAGAGCTTCCGCCGCGCCGAGGAGCTGCTGAAAAACCGCACCGGCACGCAGAAGGATTTTGACGCGGCGCAGGCGGCGCTGCGCGACGCCGAGGCGCGCCTCAATTGGGCGAAGACGCGGCTCGCGCGCCGCAACGTCGCGAGCCCCGCGGCGGGAAGCATCCAGCAGGTCTACTACCGGCCCGGCGAGGTGGTAGCGGCGGGCCGACCGATCGTCGCGCTGCTTCCGCCCGGCAATCTTAAGGTGCGCTTTTACCTGCCGGAGGCGATGCTGCCGAAGCTCTCGGCCGGCGATCCGGTAAAGGTTTCCTGCGACGGCTGCGCGCCCGACCTCACGGCGCGCGTCAGCTTCATTTCGCGCGCCTCGGAATACACGCCGCCGGTGATCTACAGCTTGGATGAGCGCGCCAAGCTCGTCTTTTTGATCGAGGCGCTGCCCGAGCGGCCCGATGCGCTGCGCGTCGGCCAACCGTTAAGCGTGGTCATCGCGCCGAAGGAGACGAAGTAGATGGCCGTCTCGCCCGAGATTGCGATCGACGTCCACGGGCTGACCAAGTCCTTCGAGGGGCGAACGGTCGTGCGCGATCTTTCGATGCAGGTAAAGCGCGGCACGATCTACGGCTTTCTCGGCCCCAACGGCTCGGGCAAGACGACGACGATCCGCATGCTGTGCGGGCTGCTCACCCCCGATAGCGGCCACGGCACCTGCCTCGGCTACGACATCCTCACCGAGTCCGACAAGATCAAGCGCTTCGTCGGCTACATGACACAGCGTTTCAGCCTCTACGAGGACCTGTCGGTGCGCGAGAATCTCGAATTCGTCGCGCGCATCTACGGCATGACCAACCCGGAGAACGCAAGCCGCGAGATGATCGCCCGCCTCGGTCTGAAGGGCCGCGAGAGGCAGGTCGCGGGCGAGCTTTCCGGCGGCTGGAAGCAGCGGCTCGCGCTCGGCGCCTGCACGCTGCCGAACCCACAGCTCCTGTTGCTCGACGAGCCGACCGCCGGCGTCGACCCGAAGGCGCGGCGCGAGTTCTGGAGCGAGATCCACACGCTGGCGGCCGAAGGGCTCACGGTGCTCGTCTCCACCCACTACATGGACGAAGCCGAGCGCTGCCACGAGATCGCCTACATCGCCTTCGGCGAAATTCTCGTGCGCGGCACGGTGGAAGAGGTGATCGAGAAATCCAAACTCACCACCTACACGGTGAGCGGCGACAACCTCGCCCCGTTGCAAAGCGCGATCGAGGAGAAGCTCGGCGTCGACATGGTGGCGCCGTTCGGCATGAGCCTGCACGTCTCGGGTCGCGACGCCGCGAAGCTGGAGGCCGCGATCAAGCCGTATCGCAACGACAAGAAGCTCAAGTGGGAGCACTCCGAGCCCTCGCTCGAGGACGTGTTCATCGATCTGATGAAGAAGTCGCGGGACAATTTCCAATGACGCTCGTGCAATTTTTCCGCTCGGACGGTTTCTGGCGGAAGCTCAAGGCGATGATCCTGAAAGAGGTGCTGCAGCTCCGCCGCGATCGCGTGACGCTCGCGACCATGATCACGGTGCCGTTGATGCAGCTGACGCTGTTCGGCTACGCCATCAACACCACGCCGCACGACCTGCCCACCGCCGTGCTTTTGCAGGAGACGAGCGACGTCGGCCGCTCGATCCTCGCCGCGCTCGAGAACACGAAATATTTCAAGATCACCCGGCGCGCGCACGACGTCGACGAATTCGACCATCTGCTCGCCTCCGGGAAGGTTTTGTTCGGAGTGGAAATTCCCGCGGGCTTCGAGCGGGCGCTGCGGCGCGGCGACAAGCCGGCGTTGCTGGTCGCCGCCGACGCGACCGATCCGGTCGCGGCCGGCTCGGCGCTCGGCTCGCTCGCCCAGGTGGTGCAGAGCGCGTTGCGAAACGACCGCGCCATTCCCGACATGGGCAATATGCCGTTCGAGATCCGCGCGCACGCGCGCTACAATCCGGCCGCCGAAACGCAGCTCAATATCGTGCCGGGGCTGTTGGGCACCATTCTCACCATGACCATGCTGATTTTCACCTCGCTGTCGGTGACGCGCGAGATCGAGCGCGGCACGATGGAGAGCCTGTTGTCGATGCCGATCACGCCGCTCGAAATCATGCTCGGCAAGATCCTGCCCTACGTGCTGATCGGCTTCTTCCAGGCGACGCTGATCGTCGGCGCGGGGCTCGTATTGTTCCGCGTGCCGATCGTCGGCAACGTTTTCCTGCTCGCCTGCCTCACCACGCTCTTTATCGCGACCAATCTCGCCATGGGCTACACCTTCTCGACGCTTGCCAAGAACCAGCTGCAGGCGGTGCAGATGGCGATGATGACGTTTTTGCCGTCGATGCTGCTTTCGGGGTTCCTGTTTCCTTATGCCGGCATGCCGGTGTGGGCGCAGTATCTCGGCGAGGTTTTTCCGCTCACCCATTTCATCCGCATCGCGCGCTCAGTGATGCTGAAGGGTTCCACCCTCATCGACTTGCGCTACGACACGCTTGCGCTGTTTATCCTGATGCTGGTCGTGATGGCGATCGCGGTGACGCGGTTCAGGCGGACGCTCGACTAGCGGCGCTTCAGGCGCTCGATCAACGCCATGGCCGCGGCCGGCGCGCGGATTTTTCCTTCGTGGATGAAATAGACGAAAACGTCGCGTGGGGACGAGCGGGGCGCCTTGGAATCGACGCGCGTGAGATCCGCGGGCGCGCCGCCCTTCGCCCACAGGCGAACGCGCTCGGCCCATTGATCGAGGGCCGGGGCCGGATAGCCGGTCTTGATCGAATCCTTGCCCTTCTGCAGCCGCGCATAGACGAAGTCGCCGGTGATGTCGGCGATCGCCGGATAGGTCGCATGCTCGGCGAAGACGACGGGGGTGCCGAATTCGCGCAGGAGCGCGATGAACGACGGAACGCAGAAGCTCTCGTGCCGGACCTCCACCACGTGACGTAGCCGCCGGCTGCCGATGTCTCTCGGCAGAAGCTTGAGGAAGGCGCCGAAATCGTCCGCGTCGAATTTTTTCGTCGGCGCGAATTGCCACAGCACCGGGCCCAGCCGGCCGCCGAGTTCGAGCACGCCGGAGGCGAAAAAACGCTTGATGGAATCGCCGGCCTCCGCCAGCGCGCGGCGGTTGGTGGCGAAGCGCGGACCCTTGACCGCAAACACGAAACCGTCAGGCGTTTCGCGGGCCCATTTGCGAAAGGTTTCGGGCTTCTGCGAGCCATAAAATGTCGAGTTGATTTCGATGCTGGTCAAATGCGTGCTGGCGTAAGCGAGTTCCTTGGCCTGCACCAATCCCTTCGGATAGAAGGTTCCGCGCCAGGGCGCGAAATTCCAGCCGCCGATGCCGACGAAGATCTTGCCCGGGGTATTCATCGCGAATGAGTATCCCCATCCTATTCCTGATTTTCAAATGGCCGCGTCGCGGCTTGCATCCCAGCCATGCGCGCAGGCGTGGCGTATCTCGCCGCTTCCGTGGCATAACCCGCGCCGGAATCGGGCTTCTTCTTCGAAAAGGAAATTCCATGCGCGTGGCGGTGATGGCGACCGGAGCCCTCGGCGGCTACTTCGGAGGCAGGCTTGCGGAGGCGGGTCACGAGGTCTTCTTCATCGCGCGCGGCGCGAACCTCGCGGCGATCCGCAAGAACGGCCTCAAGATCGAGAGCCCGTTGGGCAATATCCACATCAAGAGCCCGAAGGCGACCGACGACCCGAAGGAGGTGGGGCCGGTCGATCTCGTGCTGTTCGCGGTGAAGCTCTGGGACACCGAGAAGGCGGGCGAGGCGGCAAGGCCGCTAGTCGGGCCGGATACGCGGCTGGTGACGATGCAAAACGGCATCGACAGCGTCGAGCGGCTCGCGCCGATTCTCGGGAGTACCGCGGTGGCGGCGGCGCCGGCGCGCATTTCGGCGGTGATCGGCGCGCCGGGCGTCATCTTGCACAAGAGCACGTTTGCCGACTTTCGCTGCGGTTTCCTCGATGGCCGCGACGATGCGCGGCTCAAGGCGCTGGTCGAGGAGATGAAGGCGGCGAAAATCAGCGCGGAATTTTCGCGCAGCGTCGAAAAGGATCTGTGGGAGAAACTCGTCTTTCTGGTCGGCATGTCGGGCGCGACCGCGGGCACGCGCATGCCGCTTGGGCCGATCCGCGAGGACGCGGATACGCTGGCGCTGTTGCAATCGTTGATGCAGGAAGTCGAGGCAATCGGAGTCAAAAAGGGGATTCCGCTGCAAGGTGCCGCGGAAAAATCGCTCGCCTTCGCAAAGGCGGCGCCGCCCGCGGTTAAAGCCTCGATGCTCGAGGATCTCGAGCGCGGCAATCGGCTCGAACTCGATTGGCTGCAGGGCAAGGTGGTCGAACTCGGCCGGGCGCTTGGCGTGCCGACGCCGGTGAACCGCGACGTCTATGCGGTGCTGAAATTGCACCGGATGGGGAAGGGCGCGGCGTAACGGCAAAAGAAAAAGCCCCGGAATTTCTCCCGGGGCTTTCGATTTCAGGGTGGGCGGGAATTAAAAGTCCATTCCGCCACCGAAGTCGGGCTTGCCCGACTTCGGCATTTTAAGAGGTTTGGGTGCGAATGGATTTCCTTAGAAATCCATTCCGCCCATGCCGCCGCCCGGCATGGCCGGAGCGCCGCCGCCGCCCTTCTTCGGGATCTCCGCCACCATCGCTTCGGTGGTGATCAGGAGACCGGCGACCGATGCGGCGCCTTGCAGCGCCGCGCGCACGACCTTGGTCGGATCGATCACGCCCTTGGTGACGAGGTTGCCGTATTCGCCCGTCTGCGCGTCGAAGCCGAACGCGTACTGGTCCTTGTCCAAGATCTTGCCGACCACGATCGAGCCGTCCTCGCCGGCGTTCATCGCGATTTGGCGAGCCGGCGTGCTGATGGCCTTGCGCACGATCTCGACGCCGGTCTTCTGGTCGTCGTTCTGCGTGCGAATGCGCTTCAGCGCTTCTCCGGCGCGCAAGAGTGCGACGCCGCCGCCGGGAAGGATGCCTTCCTCGACCGCCGCGCGGGTGGCGTGCAAGGCATCATCCACCCGGTCCTTGCGCTCCTTCACCTCGATTTCGGTGGCGCCGCCGACGCGGATCACCGCGACGCCGCCGGCGAGCTTGGCAAGCCGCTCCTGCAGCTTCTCGCGGTCGTAGTCGGAGGTGGTTTCGTCGATCTGCTGCTTGATCTGCGCCACGCGCGCGTCGATGTCCGACTTCTTGCCGGCGCCGTTGACGATCGTGGTGTTTTCCTTGTCGATCATCACCTTCTTCGCGCGCCCGAGCATGTTGAGCTGAACGCTTTCGAGCTTGATGCCGAGGTCTTCCGAGATCGCCTGGCCGCCGGTGAGCACGGCGATGTCTTGCAACATCGCCTTGCGGCGGTCGCCGAAGCCGGGCGCCTTGACCGCCGCGACCTTGAGGCCGCCGCGGAGCTTGTTCACGACGAGAGTGGCAAGCGCCTCACCCTCGACGTCCTCGGCGATGATGAGAAGGGGCTTCCCGGTCTGCACCACGGCTTCCAACAGCGGAAGCAGTTCGTTCAGGCCCGAGAGCTTCTTCTCGTTGATGAGGATGTAGGGGTCTTCCATCTCGACGCGCATCTTGTCGGCGTTGGTGATGAAGTAGGGCGAGATGTAGCCGCGATCGAACTGCATGCCTTCGACGACATCGAGTTCGGTTTCCAAGGACTTCGCTTCCTCGACCGTGATTACGCCCTCGTTGCCGACTTTCTTCATCGCATCGGCGAGGAACTTGCCGATCTCGGCGTCGCCGTTGGCCGAAATGGTGCCGACCTGGGCGATTTCCTCGTTGGAGGTGACGCGTTTCGAGTTTTTCTTGAGGTCCTCGACGATGGCCTCGACCGCGAGGTCGATGCCGCGCTTCAGGTCCATTGGGTTCATGCCGGCGGCGACCGACTTGGCGCCTTCCCGGACGATCGTCTGGGCAAGCACCGTGGCCGTCGTGGTACCGTCGCCCGCCTGATCGGAGGTCCTCGACGCCACCTCGCGCACCATCTGCGCGCCCATGTTCTCGAACTTGTCCTCGAGTTCGATTTCCTTGGCGACCGTCACCCCGTCCTTGGTGATGCGCGGCGCGCCGAAGGATTTATCGAGCACGACGTTGCGGCCCTTGGGGCCGAGCGTCACCTTGACGGCGTTCGCCAAGATGTCGACGCCGCGCAACATCTTGTCGCGTGCCTCGACGGAAAATTTAACTTCCTTAGCAGCCATTGTTGCAACTCCGTTTCAATTTGTTTCCCTTACGCGGCTTTCCTCGCCGCGCCGGTCTTTTCGATGACGCCCATGATGTCGGACTCCTTCATGATCAGGAGTTCCTCGCCGTCGATCTTCACCTCGGTGCCGGACCACTTGCCGAACAACACGCGGTCGCCCTTCTTGACGTCGATCGGAGTGAGCTTGCCATTCTCGTCGCGGCCGCCGGGGCCGACGGCGATCACTTCGCCTTCCTGCGGCTTCTCTTTCGCGGTATCCGGAATGATGATGCCGCCCGCGGTCTTTTCGTCCGCCAGGATGCGGCGGACCACGACGCGGTCGTGTAATGGCCGAAACTTCATTGGAAATCCTCCAAGCCTTTGATTTTGAAGCGTTTTGGAAATAGCGCGCCGGTCGCCCCGCCGCACTGTCGGGCAGATAGTCCGCTGCCCGGAGCCTTCAAGGGGTCTCGAGAAAATTTTCTAGCACTCGTTACCTGCGAGTGACAAGCCTTGGTAAGCTTCTGAAGAAATTGAATTTTTTGCGAGAGGGTAAACACGGCAAGGACGCTTTCCGCGGCGCCTGTCAGCAGACGCCGGCCTTCGCTGCTAATGCCTT
>Ga0070697_100002543_pt1 | contig 14031 bp, 11 predicted proteins | sample KBSK1501metaG_FD_65475 | JGI IMG/M metagenome (GOLD analysis project Ga0070697, IMG submission 65475) | Corn, switchgrass and miscanthus rhizosphere microbial communities from Kellogg Biological Station, Michigan, USA - KBS K1-50-1 metaG | ecosystem: Host-associated > Plants > Roots >...
AGGCGGTCGCCGCCGCGCCCCAACCGTCTTGTCCCGCATCCGCCAGGGTGGTCCTGAGCGCCCCCGCGAACCACATGAGATTGAGGACAGCCAAGCCGTAAAACACGGCCGCGATCAGAATCCGCATGCGATCGCCGTCGTAGAAGGCTGCCAGTGCGTCGGCCGGTGCGCCGACCTGCGGCTGATGGCCGTAGACGATGTACGCGACTATGAAGCAGAGGACGGACTGGAGGCCGGCTGTCCGCCACAAGCGTTCCCAGAAGGCGGGGGTTGTGTAGACGCTGGCGGAGGAGGTCGTGCCTGTGGATGCGCTCATGAGGATCTCCTTTCGAACTGAATCGGATGCGACGCGAAGCATTACAGCAGAACAGAATATACGCGGTTTTCGTCCAATGAGTGCTGCGATGTCGGCTTGTCGGAATTGGAAGCTATGTCCGTGCTTCGGGACAAAAGAACAGCATGGACAGTTGCTGGTTTCGGGAAACTGGTTTAAGGACAACTACAAGGGATTGACTAGCATTCGTGTGTCCGTTCACCCCAACGTTACCGCAACGAAGAAGTCCGTCCCCAGCCGCACCAAGGCCCTCACGCTGGCAAAGCTCAACGAGCTAGTTGGGGAAGCTCAAAAACTGATTACCGAACTGTGCGAGTCAGGCCATCCGGACAATGAACTCGCTCAGTATTGTGACCAGCTTCTAAAGAAGACCAATTTGACCCCAGAGCGCTTACCCGCAAACTATCTAATTGATTTTGAGGTCCAAGAAATCGGCTGAGGACCGCATGCGAAGTTGGCCCCTTTATTCTTGGGGGCGAGCCAGCCGCACCTTGGCCCTTTTCCGCCTTTTTCCAAGCTTTTTCAACTACTCCGGTGCCTCAGAGAGAATACGCGAGTGACTCTGCCTGCGAAGAAATGGCCCCAAGCCAAGATCTTGTGCACACTTTATGCACACCTGGACTTTTCGAGCATTCCTCGCACTGAGGTAAAACTGAGATAATGCCTTTGGAATCTTGGTGCCGGGAGGGGGAGTCGAACCCCCAAGGGCCGAAGCCCGGCGGATTTTGAGTTCACGGGAGGGTTCTGAATTTGGAAAATTTTCTACTCTACTCCTCTTTTCAACCGACTACGAATAAGTCGATTTGATCCGTTCTGCCTAGAAAAGATCCGTTGTGAACATGGAACTACTACAGTTTTACTACAGTGGCTTGAGCGGCTCCCTTTGGAAAGAAGCTGCAATTCAGAACACCCTTCCAAATGGTACCTGCCTTGCGGCCTACGTCGCGGAGGTCTCCGAGTGCACCGATACCTTTGGCAAGCCGTAAAACATTGCGTCGGCGACCGGGTGATCCCATTATGGCCGGGATGACACAAAACGTGCCCTATGCGCGGTGAGCGGCATCAGCGCCAACTGAGCGTTGGGGCTTTCCTGGGCTGCCGCCTTCTGCAGCCACTTCACGGCTTCATTTTCATTCACCGGCACTCCGTCACCATCGCGATAGCGCACGCCAAGATTGTACTGAGCCGCAGCGTTGCCGTCACCAGCCGCTCTTGCGACCCACTGGGCAGCGGTTGTGCAGCTCTGTCGGACCCCGTGTCCGAGCTCGTAAGCCATTCCCATCTGGAATGCCGCAGAATCATCTCCATATACTGCCCGTCGACGTAATCCGGCAAGCTCGTAGCGGCTCAAAGTCCGTATCGCGTCCTCGGTCGCGCGGTCGGTTACTTGCATGTGACTCACTTGCAACGGAGCAGACTTGCCGAACTGCTCGGCTACGTGTGCCTCCGGAGTGCCCGCCATCGCGACGCCATTGCTTCGTGCAGTTTCGCGATCCCCTGTACTGTCGGCGCTGGGCGGAATGGTGTTCTCTTGCGCGGCTGTCCGCGAGATGGACGCTGTGGTTTGGGCCGTATTGTAGAGACTCGCCTTCAGAATCAGGAACGTGATTATGATTACCAGTATTGCCAGGATGGGAGCCGCTCTGCGGGGCGCACCCAGGCTCGACCGGGACTGCAGAAGCATCTGAAGCCGACTATTGGCGCTCTTCAAAGCATGCAGAAATGAATACTGAGCGTGGCGCAGACTTGGCTCCGTAGCCACTTTGGGCAGGGCGGGACGACTCCGTTTTGATTGGACTGTGGGCAAATTTGGTCTGTATTTCGTGGCGGCCCAAAGTCGATTTCTAGCGCTCTTCACTGTGCTCGAGATCGATGACTTCACCCAGCGCAAGTCGCGATACGCGGCTCTTGTTAGCAGTGGCGGAGAATCAGAGGGGTAACGAAGGGTGCGCCAAACCTGATGCCCAGCCCTTTCGGCGCGACTCAAGAGCCGGGCGCGCGAGGCGTAGTTCCTCACAAAAGCGACCGTGCGCTCCCACTTCTGGCGAACCACAGGCCAAAGGGTTGAGGTCTCCACAATCAACCCCGCCCGCACTCCAATCCCAGGTACACTTGTATCCTCGATCGCGGGAGAAGTCGCCGAATCCCCGGGCAGGGCAGGTGACGCCTGCTCATGTTCTGTCCAGGTTCCGCGCGTCGCTTCTGTGGCACGAGTTTCCTCACCCGATTCGTGCGACTCTTGCGGCGGTGTCGTATCCATGCCTGCAGCCGGAAGGTTGTGCTCGGGTTCACTCTGCAGAAATCCGGGCATCAGGTCGGACGCATTCTCGTCGTTCTCTAATATCCTTTGCAAAGCCGGAATGATCCGGTGGATCAACTGCAGCATTGCTGTTGGTTCCAGCGCCACGCTCTGTCCCAGCCCCGCTTCCGCAGCCTTGCTGAGCGCCTGTTCCAGCACGTCGGCTAGTAAGTGGATATTGGCCGCGTCACGCTCCGTGAATGCATTGAGCTCATCCGAAAACGCGGCTAACGCTCCCGCAACTCTATGTCCTTGATAAATCGGCTCGACTAGCAAGGACTTGGCGCAGTCGGGACCATTGCTGGCGTCGTAGAACGTAGCTATTGCGGTTGGGTTGCCCAGGCGGGGCATCGAATCCTTGCTGAGCCGGCAGGAGGTCGCTAGCTTCGAAATCACCTCAAGCCGCAATCGCTCATCGTTCGATGCGTTTCCTGCCCCTGCGCAATAGAAGATCTCATCCTTTGTGAATAGCCACACGCCGGCACCGCCGGCGCCAACCAGTCCCTGGGTTAGCTTCACGAGCCGGTTTATGGCCGCATTCAGGTCTAGACTTCCGCTCTTTACCTCCTGCCGGATCTGGATCAGGTCCATTAGCGACTGAGAGTCAATCCGATCGCCCGCGCTCCCGCGAACTGCCTGCGTTAGTACGTGCCGGAATTGAGTGGATAGGAATTGCTTGAAGGATCGGCGATCGATGGACAATCGCTGGCTCATATCTTTGTAGGGGTGTCCTTCGGACGGTCGCGATCCACGAAAGACCAAAGCCCCTTTCGCAATGGACATAATAGAGTTTCTGATCCAAGCGTGGCAGGTATCGGAAGGACAAGGCAATGACGGACAAGCGGCCACAACACCTGACCCCGCCAATCCAAAGGGCCTATGCGTAATTATCTCCCTGCCTGCGCGAAGGAATGCAACGCAGTATTTCCCGAAGCCACAACTCCGGCAGTCTGCAGAGCTATTCGGTTCGTGATTTGCCTGCTAGATCAAGCCCTTCTTCGGCTATACGAGGCACAGCCAACTGATCTCGTGTTTACTATCGAGCGAGCAGCACGAGCCGCCAACGTTTCCCGCTAACCGAACGGTTAACGAGAGCTATCCCAGTGGCTAAAGAAGATGGCCTTTCTAAGTTTCCGAAGAAAGCTCATGGATGCATTTTCTACAGCCTACAAGGAATCTTGCTCTTCGCTGGCACAGGTGAGGACGGCATCACACGTGCTTCCTCACGGTTGTTGAGGGCGCCTGGAGTTGAGGGCACTCGGGGAGGTGGGCCATGAAGACGCATTCCCTCTGCACGCTCCGAACCGGAGATGGCAACGGGTCGATGTGGTGGCTGTTTGCATTGATCACCGCTCTGGGGCTGATCTGTCAAGCGGGTTACGCGCAGGACTGTGCTCAATGCGCCACGAACGCCCTTCTGCAGGATCCCGAAGTACCTACGGGAGAATGGTTGTTGACGAAACAGGTGAACGAAGTCAATGTACTCTTCGTGGCCGCACACAATGGCGAACCCGTTGCTGACCTCTCGCAGAACGACATTGTTGTTAGGGACAATGGCAAGGCGCCTAAGGCCATTCTGGGCTTTCGCAATGAACAGGAGCTGCCGTTGCGTGTAGGTGTGGCGATAGATACCAGCAGTTCTGTGACCTCGCGCTTTCGGTTTGAGCAGGCTGCGGCGAGCGCATTTTTTCGCCAGGCAATGAAGCGAAATAGCGACCTGGGCTTCGTCATGGGATTTGAAAACTATTCCACGGTAACGCAGGATTTCGTCGCCGATCCGGATCTACTATCGCAAGGTGTGGAGAAGCTGACCATCGGAGGGGGAACCGCACTCTACGATGCAGTACGTGCCGGTTGCCAGAAACTGCTGCATCGTCCAGAACAGGACGTCGTCGCGCGGGTACTTGTAGTTCTATCTGACGGCCAAAACGATGCCGGTGAAGTCAGTTTGGAGGGCGCCATCGATGCCGCCCAGGAAGCCGAGGTCACCATCTATGCCATCAGCACAAACTACTCGATGTCGTCTATTGGTGTGCAAGATCTCGCCGCCGAACAGGGCAACTCGGATCTCCGCAAGCTAGCGGAGCAGACTGGCGGTCGAGTACTCCATCCGTCCGATCCAAAGGCGGTGGCGAAAGCCTTCGCCAAAATCAGCGAGGAATTGCGCAGTAGGTACGCTGTTTCCTACAAGCCGGCAGACTTCACGCCGGATGGACGCTTTCGAAAAATCAAAATTGAAGCTCGAAAGACTGGAGAAAAGCTGGAAGTTCATGCGCGAAAGGGATATCGTGCCAGGCTCGCGTCCTCGCTCAGTTCCGATTTCTCCGGGGCACATGGGAACGTAATCATTTCCTCGCGATAGCTTTGCGCAGCAAATACGGGGTCTCGTAAGTTCTTGGTCCTGGTACAAGCGGTGGCAGCACCAGGGGGTCCGTTATGACGAAAGCAGCGGCTACCCAGAGTAACGGCTTCGAGTGGCGTATTCTCCTAGGCCCTACGCACAACTGGCAAGTCCCAAGCACGGAGCTCAGCACGACACCGCAGTTAATGTCGTCAATAGAACGTTGCGAGTTGTGTGGCGAGTCAACAGGCGATGGCAGACCATTTACGACTAATTCTGCAGGCCAATACCCAATCCACGTCGCATGTTCAGGCAGTGATGAGTTCCTCGTTAAGGGCCATCGGCCCGCACCGATAACCTGGCTGCGTTTTCTGAGGAGCTGCGTTAGCGGTTAGAGGACTCTCCGGTGAACCGTGCAACCAGTTGCTGGTTTAATGCTGCGCTTCAGGTGGGATGTCGACCATGAAGACGACGCCCCGCCGGGCTGCTCGACGTTGTGGAGCGCTTACGAACTCGATTGCAAGCAGGTAGTGCTCACTCCACCTCCAGGCCCGGAGAACTCGGACATGTTAAACCAGCAGAACGGAAGAGCCTCCGGTCTTTCGTCGGGCTCTCGTTGGCGACTGTTAGTCGCCTCGCCATCCCGGACGCGGCAGGATTGAAGGACTACCGCTGCATCCCCGTTCCGTTGATGCCCGGCCGGTCCGAGCCTGCGCCACAGAGCCAAAACTGTCTTGGTTACATTAGCGAATGAGGCTCCAAGGATAGATGCCAACATTGATTTTCATAATCATATAGCTGAAGCCACCGGGGTCAGGCTTGGGCTGGTGCGGCGTATCCGGCGGAATGAGGAGCCAGTCGCCTGTCTTTACATTGAGGGTCTGCGCGTCGACTACTGGTTGCCCGCGATATTCGCCCGGCACCGGGCCATCCTTGTCCATTAGGTTCTTACGGTTCTCGATCTTCCCCCCCACGATCATCTGACCGGAGCCGCCGGTGAAAACATAGAAATCATAGGCGCCGGCGTGCTGCTCGGCGTCATCCCAAGCGCTCTTGACTTTGGTGAGGCTCAGCACTGGCTGGTCGCGATGGACGCGGTAGAGCATGAACATGCTGAAATTACGTGTGCTCACCGCCACAGGTCCGCCACCGAACGACTGACTGCTTCCGCTACCGGGCTGACTCAGCAACTTGGAGGCCTTCTCGGCCATCTCGGCGTGTGCTTTCTTGATATCGTCGATACTCCAATGCGTGACCGGCGGCGCGTCGGACGCAAGCGGAGGATCACCCGGATTGTTGAACCCGAAGGGCATGACTTCAGGCTTATTGCTCTGCGCGAGAGCATGTTGAACTACCGACAAATCGTCGAAGTGCCCAGTGACGACAGGCTGCGAAGCCGGCCTTGTGGCATGGCCGACGATGTATCCGATCAGCGCGGCACCGATTACGACCAGGGCAAACATTCTCTTCATGCGTCAAACCTCGGATGATGGAAGTCGCGAGAACTCGGGACCTCTTTTCAGTGTTGACAGTTAGATGTCCGTTGTCATTTCTTATCTGGTTTCGTCGCTTCGAACGGGATCTCTTTCAAAAACTCCGTCTTGTGCTGGAGTTCTGTCTTACCCGCGGGAAATTTATTGACACTCAACACGTAAGCCAAGATATCGGCCTTGTATTGCCGGCTCAGCCGCCCGGGCTTGTCTTGCGGCATGGTTCTACGAATCCTTTCGAACAGGTCGCCGAGCGTGAGGCCGTTCCAATTGGCCATGAAAGGCCCGCCTGAAAGCGGAGGTGCTTCTCCGGCTCCCTTCAGCGTATCGCCGTGGCACGACGCGCAGCTTTCGCGATAGAGCGGCTCGCCACGCTTGGCTTGTTCTTCCGTATACACTCCGTCCCAAACCGAACGCGCATCCGGGGGGGACTCTGCTCGCGGAGCTTGTGCACGAAGCGTGCGGTAAGATGCCCCGATCGCCAGTGCAACCAGGATCGCCACGGCCACAACTCTCATGTTCATTCATCCTGGTTTCGCAGCCCTGGTTCTATCACCATGCTCATTGCTCCTCGGACGGAAGTGCAAACGCAATGTACTCGCCTGAGTAGTTGCCGCCGCTGACGGCAATGACGATGTATTGTTTGCCGTTCAGCATGTAAGTCATGGGCGAACCGCTCTCGGGCGCGGGCATGTAGATCGCGCCGACTTCTTTGCCGGTCTTTTTATCGTAAGCCCGCAGCATGGCGCCTCTGGGGTGGTCCGGACCCGTCGTCACCATGCCGTCTCCGGCGATGACCAGGGTCTTGGTAACTAGCGTGCCGACGTTCCAGGTCTCTTGCCCGGTGCGTTGAATTTTAAGTCCCTTTAGCGCTGGATGATTGCGGATCAAGTCTGGTGTTTCACCATGAGCGATTTGCCAAACTATCTCACCGGTGTCCAGGTTGATCGCCGAGATAGTTCCATACGGCGGTTTGATCAACGGCAGGCGATCCACGCTCAAAACAGTCCACTCGTCACCGATTCCAGCCGGTCTCTTGACGGGCTTCGGGGCATCGGCGCTGGAGTCGGTGCCCGCTGCGTTGATCATTCGCACTTCTTTTCCCGCAGTGCCGTAGACATAATTCATGTCCGAGAGTTCTCTCGGAGGAGGCACAAGTCCGATTGGCTCAAGGCAGGCATTGCAGGCAAAGGCATACAGCAGGTGTGTCTCGGGATCGTAAGAGCCGCCCGGCCAGTTCGTCCCCCCGTCCGCCGTCCCCAGCGTAAGCGTGGCCAGCGGACCGTCGATCTTGCTCACCACCGGGGGCGTAAACACGGGGCCTAAATGGTATCTTGAGACAAGGGCCTCAGCCTGCTTGTGAAACTCGGGCGTGAAGTCGATCAGATCGTCGATCGATACACCGTTTCGGCTATAAGCGGGTGGCTTGGTCGGGATCGGCTGAGTCGGTGAGTACCATTCGCCCGGCACGCGGCCAACTTCCACCGCCCGCTCCTTGATCGGCCACACCGGTTTTCCAGTTACTCGATCGAATACATAAAGAAATCCCTGCTTGCTCGGCTGGGCGACCGCCCTCACCGGGCGACCGTTGACCGTAATATCGGCAAGGATTGGCGCAGAGGATATATCCATGTCCCAAAGAGGGTGGTGCACCAATTGGAAGTGCCACTTCCGCTTTCCGGTTTTCAGATCTACACAGACTAGACTCTCGCCGAACAGATTGTTTCCCGGCCTGTGCCCGCCGTAAAAATCACCTGTCGGGGATTCGACTGGCAAGTAAACCAGCCCGAGTTGCTCGTCCACCGTGATCTGGGTCCACACGCCCGTATTGCCGGTGTATTCGGCCGAGCCGTTCAACCAGGTGTCGTAGCCGAACTCGCCTTTCTCCGGGATGGTGTGGAAGATCCAGAGGCGCTTGCCCGTGCGCACGTCGAACCCGCGCACGTAACCTTTATTGTTGCGCATGCTGCTGGGGGTGAAACCCTCCCGGAACGCCGCGCCTACTATTACCGTGTCTCCGGCCACGATCGGCGTCGAATGCAGCCCAATCTCCCCGGTGACCAGATCCGGAAAAATTGTCTGATCATCGTCCAGCTTGAGATCGACTATCCCGTTGTTTCCGAAGGAAGGTACGAGCGCTCCGGTCTTCGCGTCCAGACAGACGAGCCGATAGCCCGGGGTAAAATACAGGATGCGTTCTTCTTTGCCGTTTGACCAATAGGCCAGCCCACGGCCCGACAGTTGGCGGGGAGCGGCGGCGCCACGGTTTCCCTCATGCTCGCCGTGTACCCAGAGTAGTTCCCCCGTGGCGCCATCGACGGCGATGGCTGACCGGCGCGATCCGGCCGTGGTGTAGAGAATGCCATTGACCATAAGCGGCGTCCCTTCCAGTTTGTACTCCGGCCGGTTGCCGAAGTTGTCGGTCTTTAAGCGCCAGGCTACTTCAAGGTCGTTAAAGTTGGAGGCGTTGATCTGATCGAACGGTCGGTACCTGGTACCGGCGAGATCGGCGGCGTAGGTTGGCCACTCAGTTTCCTTGGCGTGATACTGGCCGTAAGCTCCCATCGGCATCCCAGCGAGCCCAAAGACAACGGACCAGACCATCTGGTTCCACTGGTTGCTTTTTCTCAAATGCATGTTCGCCTCGCCGCAAAGGCGGAAAATCCACTTTCAACCCAACTGCTTCATCTGCCCTAACGCTACTTTCATTTTTGCTTTCTGCTCATCAGTGACGTCCGCGTGAGGCGGCCGCTGATAAGTCTGGCGAGTCCCCATTTGGAGGCTGAGAGCGTACTTCATTGCGCCAAACTGATATCCACCCGCCGGTTCCAGCAACTTTATCGCGGCATCCAACGTGGCCAGCGGTTCAACGAGACTCCTGCCCGCCCGCTTGGCCACAAACACCGCCGCTATTTGCCGGGTAAACAAATTACCTTCCATTAGGATGGCGCCCATGCCATTTTCAAGCGCAGTCTTGAGATTAGTTACGGTGCCAGTCCTCATATTCAGCTTAGGAAACTCCCGCACAAATCGCTCGTAGTCCGGAACGCTGTCGTCAGAATCTTTGATCCCGGCGAGATTGGGGTATTTTTCCAGGCTGTGCAACAACTCGATCGATACGGGCACACCGCTCGTATCTGGTATGTGGTACAAATTGATCGGAATTGTCACCTGCTCGAAGATCAATGAGAAGTACTTGGACAGTCCTTCCAGCGGCGGATGCTTGTAATAGAACGGTGGGACGATCAGCAAGCCATCCGCGCCGTTGGCGGCGGCGTGCTGTGACAACTCGATAGTCTCAGGAAAATTCGAGGTGCCCGGTGAGACAATGATGTTTAACCCATTTCGGTGCTTGAAGGCCGTCTCGGCGACTTTCTTCCGCTCGGCCACGGAAAAAGAGGGGTATTCGCCTGTCGTGCCCAGCACCACAACTCCATCGACCCCGGTCGCCTTGAAATAGGCCATCATTTCCGTGTAAATGGCTTCGTCGAACTTCAAGTTCTTGTCGCAGGGAGTTAAAGCCGCCACCCAAAATAGACATTTGTCCCCGGCAGTTGCAGCCTGAGCCGTGCGCCTGGTGCCCGGCGCTTCTGCTACTGGTCCCGCTCCAACCATTCCGAGGGCGGCCGTTGCGGCTGCAGTCCCCAGAAAGGTTCTTCGCGTCGTCTGCATGTTCGCTCCTTGTCCGGAAGTCTGACGAAGTCTAAGGCAGGCCATTCGAAAACGCAAAAGCCGGCGTGTGGTCGCTCGGTGGCGACTGTTCTGGTTCGCCGAAATGCCTGATGCAGACCCGTGATGTTACCCGCTGGTGATATCATGCGGCTGCGATGGGCAACGATTGGCTGCAATTCCATGGCCCAGGTACTCACGTATGGACAATGAAACTGGGACACGACGACGATTCCTGATTTGTTCAGTAGCGGGACTGAGTTCAGCCTGGTTGACGCTTCATTGGCCCGCAGTTCTCGCCGCTCAGGGCCATGCTCATCGGGCGGCTGAGTCGCCGGTACCTGTGCCTCTGCAATTTTTTTCCGCCGGGCAAGCCATTGAGATTGAAGCCGCCACCGCGCAGATTATTCCCTCAGACGACACACCCGGCGCACGCGAGGCGCAGGTCATTCATTTTATCGATCGCGCTCTGATCACCTTTGACCGCGACAAGCAGCCTTCCTATACGCAAGGCCTAGAAGATTTTCAGGCAAAAACGCGGGAACTTTTTCCCGGGGCAAAGAGGTTCTCGGACCTGACATCCGCGCAGCAGGTGCAGGTACTGGTGGCGATCGAGAAGACCAGCTTTTTCGAACTCCTACGCCTGCACACCATCATGGGGTTTCTCGCGTCGCCTGAATACGGCGGCAACTACAACCAGGTGGGATGGAAGTTGATCGGATTCGAAGACAAGCATGTCTTTAGTCCCCCGTTCGGGTACTACGACGCTGAATACAACAAGGGCCACTGACAGAACCTCACCTTCAGAGCTGGAAAATGACAAAATTCGAAACGGCGACGGCAGTTGATTTTGCTGTAGTGGGCGCGGGCGCGGCGGGAGGTGTGGTTGCGAAGGAACTTTCAACAGCTGGGTTCCAGGTGGTGGTGCTTGAGCAAGGGCCCTACTTGCGCGCGGAAGACTTCGTGCATGACGAACTGAAGACCAAGCAGGTTTGGGCCCCGCCTTACATTGGCCAGGATTTTCTCACCAACGACCATTCACGCCAGCCCAACACTTTCCGCAAGACTGATAAAGACGAGGCGGTTGTAGTGCCCACCGTCCAATACGGGAAGTGCGTGGGCGGCGGTACAGTTCACTTCACTGCCAACTACTGGCGCTTTCACGAAATCGATTTTGTTGAACGCAGCCGCTGGGGCCTGATTGCCGGCACCGGCTTTGCAGATTGGCCGATCAGTTACGCGGAATTGGAACCTTATTACACCAAGGCGGAATGGGAGATCGGCGTTTCCGGTTTGGCGGGCGCGAACCCCTTCGATCCTCCGCGATCCAAGCCTTATCCCCTGCCGGCGTTGCCGGTGAAGTCTTCGGGGGTACTGCTCGAACGTGGCGCTCGCAAATTGGGTTGGCATCCTTATCCCGCTCCTATGGCGATTCTTTCGCAACCGTATAGAGGCCGATCGGCCTGCATGCATTGCGGTTTCTGCGAGGCGATGGGCTGCGAGTGGGGGGCCAAGTCCAGCAGTCTGGCCAGCGTCATTCCCATGGCAGAGGAAACCGGACGTTGTGAAATCCGCACGGGTTGCTATGTGCGGAAGATCTCCACCGACAAGAGCGGCCGCGTAGATGGAGTGATCTTCTTCGATGCGCAGCAGCAAGAACAGTTTCAGAAGGCGAAGGCGGTCGTGGTCTGCGCCAACGGCGCGGAAACACCGCGCCTGCTGCTGCTCTCGAAATCGAATCTGTTTCCTGACGGACTGGCCAACTCGAGCGGCCTGGTAGGAAAATTGCTGATGTTTGAATGCGAGTCGGGAGCTTTCGGAAGTTTCGAACATCCCTTGAACGAATACAAGAGCGTACAGGTCACGCGCCTCGTGCAGGATTTCTACGACTCCGATCCCAAGCGCGGTTTTTACGGCGGAGGAGGAATCGACGCCCGGTCCGACTACTACCCAATCTCATACGCCTTGGGCAATTTGCCGCCCGACACGCCGCGCTGGGGCGCAGGGTTTAAGCGGGTCATCAAGGAGGACTATAACCGCACCATGATGGTGTTCGCTCACCTCACCTCGCTGCCGCTCGAGTCCAACACCATCACGCTGGATCCGGAGGTGAAAGACGCCTGGGGCTTGCCTGCTCTACAAGTGACGTACAAGAATCATCCCGATGATTTGAAAAATATGAAGTTCTTTCGAGATCGCTCGCTGGAATTACTCGACGCTGCCGGCGCGCGGAAGAAATGGGAAATGGGAATTGATGAAGTCACCGTCTCAGCTCACCTGATGGGTACGTGCAGAATGGGAAATGATCCCAAAAGCTCGGTAGTGGACAAGTACCACCGCGCCCACGATGTACCCAACCTTTTCATCGTGGACGGGAGCAGTTTCGTGACCAGCGGACGAAACCAACCGACTTGCACAATCCAAGCACTCGCCTACCGTGCTTCTGATTACATTACCCGTCAGGCCAAGAGCGGAAGCCTCCCGTAGTTGGTTTGAGCTGAGATTGACACCGTGCGACGATTCTGCAAAAGCCGTGAAACACTTTGGCGGCGGCCTGCGCCAAGAGTCCCGCCGCGTACGGGCTTGGACACGACTCGCTGCTGGTAAGCTCGCCTATTTCACTAGGCGCCAGGTCCTGCGCATAGCCGGTGGGCTGTCCACACCGAGACCCCGAATTTCTTGGCCAAGATTCTGAACGTCACTCTTCCGTGCATCCGTTGCTTTATCAAGTCCGCGACTTCTGGGCGCGTCAATTTGCGCAAAGGGGGTCGACCCAAAACCTTGCCATTCGCTCGGGCAAGGCAGGCAAATGTGGGAAAATCCAGCGAATTTATGTCGGCGAGCAGCCGATACGAGCAATGGGAGTGGGGATCAATTTCCGGGGGAAATCGCCAAGTTCGAGGCCGGGGCAGCAATCGCGCAATTCTTCAGTCGGCATCGTGGCAGGGTTACGTATCCGGTCGCCATGTCCCCAACCACCCAGCTGCCCTCTTCTCCCCAGCACCAGTAGTAGTACGCCAGGTAGGCACAGAGGATACCGTCGAGCAGATCGTCGAATTGTTTGTATACGGCGCCTCTGTAGCCGGTGATGTCGATCCCGATCTGGCTCCGGACGTCGTCCGAGAACTTCAGAGCTGGCTCCCGACACTCTAACGACCGTAACCGAGCCCGGTAGATTTCCCATTCACTATGGACTTCGGCCCAGGCCCGCTCCGGCTTGTGCTTGTATCGGAGAGCGCGACACGTACTGCACGATTCCGCGCTGCCCCGAGCGACGATGACGCACGCGTGAGCCATACCGCAAGGGGCCGGAACCCGCGACCTTACCCCACAGAGACCAACGGAAACCCTCGGAGCGCAAGCCGCGCCGTTGTTGGCGACGGTGGGCGGTGAAGCAGCCGAACGTCTTTTGCAGCCGTAATGTGCTCTCGTCCAAAACCAGCCGGTATGGTGGTTGGTCAGCCAGTCACCCACTTCTGCTGATGCGGCGTCCTAAGGCGGGAAGGTGCTTCCCTTGCACCGAGAGATCCTGGGCAGGTCCGATATAGCGGCACGGTCCCAGCGAGGTCGTGTACGACCACAATCACCATGACACCAAAATCGAAAATATGCGTGATGGCCGTGCTGCGGTGCAAATAGGCGGAGCCGAATACAAGGAGCGCATTCCCAGGGGATTTACAAGTTTGGGGAACGGTGTTGTCATGCGATTTATTAAACCAGGGGATACCTAGCGGTCGGGCCGGGGTGCTGGGGATTGTTTCGGGTTTGCCGACATTAGCGGCCAATCTCTGCCCACTCTCAGGGGGTGCGGAGTTTGCGCGTTTCGCTGACAATCTTGGTGAGTCGGTTGGAGAGGCGGTCGAGGCAAGCGCGGGAGTGGCCAAGTGGCAGCACGCGG